>ERZ1026888.42-NODE-42-length-71840-cov-34.061865_pt1 | contig 71840 bp, 49 predicted proteins | sample MGYA00380174_ERZ1026888 | MGnify/ENA primary metagenome ERZ1026888 (study PRJEB33269, sample SAMEA4719810) | human gut metagenome | biome: human-associated habitat; feature: organic feature; material: feces | place: Cameroon | collected 2013-10 ...
ATACCATAATGACAAGATCTATCATAAATATCATACAGATTTGGATGACGGAACTGAAGGAAATCATGCACGACAAGGGCATTATGATTTTCATCCTCTTCGTGCCATTGTGCTATCCGCTGCTCTACTCCTACGTCTATACCAACGAGGTGGTGCGCGAGGTGCCGTTTGCTGTGATTGACGACTGCAACAGCAGCATGAGCCGTGAATTCATCCGCAAGATGGATGCCACGCCCGAAGCCCACAAAGTGGCTCACTGCAACGATGTGAACGAAGCACGCCAGCTGCTGATGGAAAGGAAGATTTATGGCGTGGTGCGCATCCCCAAGAATTTCAATCTTGACATCTGGAGAGGCGAACAGACCACCGTCGGACTCTATTGCGATATGAGTTCGCTGCTCTACTACAAGGCTTTGCTGCTTGCCGCCAACAATGTTTCGCTGGATATGAACCGCGACATCAAGGTGGATGATCATCTGCATCCGATGACCCGGCAGGATGAGGAGATAGCCCGAATGCCGATAGAGTACGACTACATCAGTCTCTTCAACCCGCAGAGTGGCTTTGCCGCCTTCCTCATTCCTCCGGTGCTGATGCTCATCCTGCAGCAGACGCTGTTTCTGGGCATCGGCATGTCGATGGGAAACCAGCGCGAGAAATGCCTTGCCCGCATGTTGCCCAAGCGCAAGTGGTACAGAAGACCAGTAGATATCGTTCTGGGTAAAGCCATCTTCTACTTTATCCTCTATCTGCTGATGGCGATATATGCCTATGCAGCCGTAACCCGATGGTTCAGTCTGCCTGATGTGGGCGATTATTTCGTGTTCCTGAGGTTCATCATTCCGTACCTCCTTGCCTGCATCTTCATGGCGATGGTGCTATCGGTACTGGTTTACCGCAGAGAGGACTGCATCATGCTGTTCGTCTTCCTCTCGGTGCCTCTGCTTTTCATGTCGGGCATTTCGTGGCCAGGTTCAGAGATTCCCGAGTTTTGGAAGTATGTATCATGGCTCTTCCCATCTACATTCGGCATGAACGGCTACCTGCGCATCATGGGCACGGGGGCTTCCATTGCCGATATCCACAGGGAGTATGTAGGACTATGGTGTCAGGTGGGTGTATATGGCATCCTTGCCTGCATCATGTACCGCCTGCGACTGAAAGCCATCGTCAAGCGACTTTCATCAGCCAAGAACAGAATGAAGATATATCAGGAAAAATAATTTCATAGTTTTTGTCAACAAAAACCACTAATCTCTCTATATATAAAGAAATCTTTTTTGTAATGCACAATTTGTACCCATCAGCCCAACTTTGGTTCCATACCTCCCAAAGTGGCTGATGGATTTTGTTATTTTGCTGTAAGTTCATATCAGAATACGAATCCTGCATTGATATAGAATCCTATATTCTTACCCAAGTTGGAATAATTGGCTTGAATGCTTACCGGACCCAGGACGAAATCATAGGACGCCCTCAAGGCTCCACCCCACATGTCATCACCGATGAGAATATGAGAAAACTTGCGGGCTTCCTTGCCATACTCTCCCAAAGCGGTAAGGTAGAATTTACCTTTCACCCAATAGCGGAAGGCAAACTGACCTGTCACCACGTTACGTTCCAGCAAATGAACATGCTGTACGCTTTCCCATGCCATTTGCCAAGGCAGATAGTAACCATCTGCTACTCCTCCTGCATAATTCTGATAAATGGCAGGAATCGAACTGCCAAACACAAAACGGCTCTTCAGTTTAGGAAGCAGATAGAATCTGGAGTTGAGACGTACGGCACATTCACCCAGAAAGGATACTTCGCCGAAAGGATTACCACCAGCATACTGCCAACCATCTTCTGTATGCAGGATGCCCTGCACCTGTATGCGGCTGCCACGGGTAGCAAAATAACGACGGTCGTAAGTATCCATCGTAACAGATGCAAAGTAGTTCAGAAAATGGTCTGACGAACGAGATTGTATGCTTCCATCCCGCATGAACATATCAGAATGATAATGATAATAATCAAACTGTACACCCGATTTCAGTCTGAAATTACCAATATCCCTTGTATAGAATCCAGCCAAGGAATGCGATAGAAACTCTAACGCATCCAGCTTATGCTTGTCTGCATAAAGGTCAAAGTCATAATGAGCCAAACGATATGAGAATCCCAGTTTCGCTCCGAAAAGGTTGCCATAGGCATATCTAATCTCCAGATAGGGATTACGCGAAATTCTTCCCGTCAAGGCATAATGATGACGGGTAGAGAACTGCTGGTTGTTGGATATCTGAGCAATGACGCTCGCCAGATCCTGCGTATCAAACCTTGCACCAACACTGATTCTCCGGGATTCATTAGGTTCCAGCATGAATACCAGATCATAAGGTTCCTCGTTAGACTGTCTGTATTCTACACGCGAAAAGATATTCAGTCCCCGAAGCATGGCAAGAGTAGCATCAATCTCCTCATGACTGACTTCCGAATTTTCCAGCAAAGCCATTTTCTTTCTAATCCACTTTTCTTCCTCTCCGCCGATACCTTCTATCCGGATGCTTCCAATATGATAGGCTTCCGTCTGAGAAGGTTTCTGCAGTTTGAGGCGTTTATCCTGTAATGTATCATCAGATGCAACAGAATCACAAGCATTAGCATAGATATACTTTCTCAAAGCCATCATTTCATCCCATTTCTGTCGGGCTGCCTGTTCTCCACGCTGTATCATCGTATCAATGGCTTCCGGCTGAAAACTGGCTGCAGTATAGCCTTTCAGCGGAGGATTGATGTAAAGGTCGGCTTCCGTCTTATTCTTCCGATATTTGGTCTGCCCCATGATACCAATGAGCTGGTCAACCACAGAAGAAGCCGATTTCAGTTCTTCTTTTTTCTTCCAACCGGTAGTCAAATCAACACAGATAATTACCTCCGCCCCCATTTCCTTCGCCACATCAACTGGCAGATTATTCAAGGCACCGCCATCCACCAGCATCTTCCCTTTCCATTCTACCGGAGCGAACACACCCGGTATCGACATGCTGGCACGCATCGCCATAGGCAACGAACCCGACGACAGCACCACCTCCTTACCTTCTACCAAATCCACAGCTACACAGCGGAAAGGTATAGGTAAGTTGGAGAAATCATCTACCTGATGATAACCCACTGTGAGTTTAGAGAAAAGATTCAGGATATTCTGTCCCTTCACATAACCTGTTGGCAACGAAACCTTTCTCTCTTTGGAAAAAGGAATATGAACAATATATTTCTCCCTTTCTTCTTTAGAAAGGAAAGTCTCCGATTCGCGTTTCACCTGGTCGCTCAAAAGGAAAAGCCAGTTCTGGTTACGGTAGAGACTGTCGATATCCGCAGCATCATAGCCGATGGCATAGAGTCCGCCCACAATGGCACCGATACTGGTTCCGGCGATATAATCAATAGGGATGCCAGCCTCTTCCAGCACCTTGAGCACCCCCACTTCGGCGGCACCCTTGGCACCACCTCCACCCAACACGAGTCCCACCTTCTTGCGGGGATGCAAAGCTTGCGGAGATTGCATTGGTTGCTGGGCTGACATAGGCGAAAGTCCCATGAAGCCGAGCAGGAACAATAAACATAATTTCATTCTTTTATGTACTATCATATTGCTCAAGGTATTAATAAATAACTGACACGGCAAAGATATGAATAAAACCTCAGAATCCATCCATATTGAGAGGAATATTTTCCAAAAGGACCAGTTTTTCGGCAATTTATAATGTTTTTTTATCCCTATGGTGGCGGCAATGTCTATCTCGACCATTGTACCATGTACAACATGCGTGCAGGTTCTGTCATCGTGGCACGTTCCTGCAATCTTCGCAGAGTACAACACCGTGGATGCTAATGGTAATTCTGTGGATTTGACCAATCGCCGTACGGAATATACTTACAGTGAGAAACAAGATGATGGCTCTTATGTACAGAAAAGTGGTTCTTGTAAGGCTATGCTTACAGCGGATGATGTAGCTAACTATAGTTATGAGAATGTGATTTTTGGTGCAGACCATTGGAATCCTCGGCAGTTGATGGAACCTGTTGATGCTCCAAAGAATATCTATTGGTACAAGAACGTCAATAAGATGAGTTGGACAGCTTCTGAATATGCCATCTGTTATGTTGTGTTTGATGCCAATGATAACGTATTGGCTATCACCAAGGATGCAAATTGTGAGATAGAGGCAGGGAAAGTTCCTGCTTACATCAAGGCTGTCAATGAGAATGGTAGTTTGAGCCAAAAGTATGAAGTGAGTGTTTCTACAGATATTGCTCAGATTAATTCTGATACTGAGGTGCTAAGAACCGAAGTATATTCTGTGGATGGCATTAGGAAAGATCATGCTTAGGCAGGTTTGAACATTATCAAAACAACCTATAAGGATGGTTCTGTAAAGACCCAAAAGGTAGTGAAGTAAGGTCTATATGTAAATAAGAAAGGGAGTTCCAACTTATCGATAAGCTAGAACTCCCTTTCTTATTTTTGTATGTCTTGTCAAACTAAAACCATGTTGAAGGCTTAGTCTTGTGTCGGATAAATCAAGTTCTCTTTCTGGATGACGTTTAAGACTTCTTCGAGATACTTCTTCGACTCATACTTTGCCATAGGGAGGTCGTGGAGGAGGTAGTTGCCACAGTCCTTGGCAGCCTGACCAGGAATCTCGCCCTCGAAGTCGGCGATAAACTGGAAGGTGCGCTTCATCAGTTCCACGATGTCCTTGCTCTCTAGGTCGCCACGTATCAAGAGGTAGTTGCCAGTGAGGCATCCCATAGGTCCCCAATAGATGATACGATCCTTCCACTCCTCGTCATTGCGGAGGTAAGTGGCAGCAAGGTGCTCGATGGTGTGGATGGCACCGTTGTGGAGACAAGGCTCCTGGTTAGGCACTTTCATGCGGATGTCGAAAGTGGTGACGACTTCTCCGCCCACCTCGTCCTTGCGACTGACGTAAATGCCACGGAGCAACTTGTTATGATTGATGGTAAAACTTGGAATCTTGTTCATAATATAATATGTTAGAGGCTTTCGAGGAAAGCCTTGGTTACGTTGAAAGAACCTTCTGCCATCTTCGCCCAAAAGTCGAAGTACATCTGAGCTTTGGTGTCTTTGAGAGGCACGTCGCTGATGATGCGGAAGGAGATGAAAGGAGTCTTGTAGATGTGACAGGTCTGAGCGATGGAACAGCTCTCCATATCCACAGCCATAGCATGAGGGAAGTGCTCCAGGATGCCACGCATCTTCTCCTTGCTATCCACAAACCATTCGCCGCTCACAATCTGACCGGCATGAATCTTAGGGTGCTGGTTGTCGGGCAAGTTGTTGATGGCAAGCGCCTTCTCCACATACTCCTGAGGAGTCTTGAAGGTGGCAGGCATACCGAGTATCTGCCCGAACTCGCACTCGTCACCACAATAAGCATCATGATATACGCATTCGGTGGCAACCACCACCTCAGTCACGTTGAGGTTGATGTCGGCACCACCAGCCACGCCCGAAGAGATGATGAGGTCGGGATGATAGTTGTCGATCATCTCCACGGCACCGATGGTACTGTTCACCTTGCCGATGCCACACTGTTGCATCACCACCTCGTTGTCGCCTATCTTGCCGATGACGAAGTCCTTGAAGTTCTTTCGCTCAGTTTGTGACTCGCCGAGCAAAGTCTTGAGTTGCGTGAACTCCTTGTCCATCGCAACGATAATTCCTATTTTCATTGATAATCTTATTACTTTTTCGTTTGCAAAATTACAAAATAATATCTTGTTAGGCAAAAAAAGTGAAGAAATATTTTGATGTGTCTGCGATTTATGGTAACTTTGCCGTCAGTTTTGGGTACTATTCAGTTTACGATATGTCGGCAACACTTACATATAAGGAGATTTTTGAGAGGATATACACCGAAAATTATGTTCGGTTGTATTACTATGCCCTGCACATCGTAAACGAGGAGGAGACGGCGAAGGATATTCTCAATGACGTATTCGCAATATTATGGAAAAACATCTCCACTTTTGATGCGACCAAGGTGAATGCCTATCTGATGACTTCCGTTCGCAACAAGGCGGTGGATTATCTCCGTCGCAACGTCCTGCAAAGCCATTATTCCGAGGAATATCTGCATACCGCAGAACAGTTCTACAGTGATTATTCCAGTGAGAAAGATGAGTTGGTGGCAGAAATGCTCGGTCAGCTCACTCCGCCCACCGACCAGATATTGGAGATGTGCTATCTTCGGCGAATGAAGTATGCCGAGGTGGCTGAGGCTCTCCACATCAGTACGAGTACCGTGAAGAAACATATTATCAAGGCTTTAAAAACATTAAGAGAACTTTATCGGGGCAGGAGGGAATGCCCGATTTAGAGGTTCGCTCGTATTTATATATAATAAGGTATATCGCTTGACGTGATGAAATTTATCGCTTGGCGGTGCCTATATATAATAAGGTGAACATTCCCAAGAAAAGAAATCAACATGAACAACGAAGAAAAACTACATACGGAAGATTATACTCGTGAGGAAGTCTCGGTGAGAGACTATTTCTTGCGGGTAGCTCATCCTGCTCCCAATGTCCAGGATGAGTTGAAGGCTTTCATGCAGCAGCAAACCGAATCTTTGCCAGTGGATGATGAGTCGCAAGATGAAGTCAAGACTCCAGACTTGTATATGGAAGAGGAGGAGAATCATCGCATCCCATTGAGAGGCATCGGAATCGCCTTGGCGATAGCTGCTTCCTTGGCATTGGTGTTTATCTTGCATTTCGGCAAGCAGAAGCCAAGTTTGGATGTGCCAGAGGGAGCGGTAGTTGCCTACGAGGCAGATGCTGATGGGCAAGCTGATGGCGTGACTTTGCAGTCGGGCGATGCCGAACCTATATCTATATCAGCTAGTCAAAAGGCTTGTGCGAAGATCAATGCCTCTGCTCTAGCTGGTGGTGCAAGCGAATCGCAAGGCACGACCATCGTTCGCAATGTCTTGACTACGCCATCGAATGCCACGGCGGAGGTGGTCTTGGCGGATGGTTCCGTTGTCACGGTGAATGCTGGCAGTCGCTTGATTTATCCGCAGAAGTTTACTGGGGCGACAAGAGAGGTGGAACTCCAGGGTGAGGCATATTTCAAGGTGAAGCACGACGAGAGGTATCCTTTCATCGTCAAGGCGAATGGCATCTCCACGAAGGTATTGGGCACGGAGTTCAATGTCCGCTCTTATTCCAAGAATGATACCCACGTCACTTTGTTGCAGGGTAGCGTGCTCGTTAGCCTTCTCTCCTCCAATGCCGCTTCAGCCCAGCCGTCTATGTCCAAGCGTTTGAAGCCAGGTGAGGATGCCTCTTTGCAAGGCGGCTTCCTGTCCGTTCACGCTGTAGATACCGAGATATATACTGCTTGGAAGAATGGCGAGTTCTATTTCGACAATGAGTCGCTCTTGGACATCGCCAAGGAAATCGGCAAGTGGTACAATGTGAGTGTCATCTTCCGTTCTCCAGAGAAAATGCACGCTCGCCTCTTCTTTGCCGCACCAAGGGATGGCGGAATCGAGGAACTCTTGGAGTTGCTGAATGGCTTGGATAAGGCGAAGTTCAGTTACAAGGATGGACAAGTGACGATAGAGTAGCAAATCTATGTTGTATTCAAACTTATAAAAAATAACGAATATGGTGGAGAATAGAATTACAACAGATAATGGCGCATCAATTGTGTTGTACACGACTGATGATGGTAATACCCAGCTTGAGGTCAAGTTGGAGAAAGAAACTGTGTGGTTAAACAGAGAGCAAATGGCTCAACTGTATGGAAGAGATTATAAAACGATAGCTAAGCATATAAACAATGCATTAAAGGAGGAATTGGCAGGGGAGTCGGTAGTCGCAAAATTTGCGATACCCAAGAAATACGGCAGAAAAGAAGGTGTTGTTCAGATGCAAAGTGTTGAATATTATAATCTTGATATGATTATTTCTGTGGGATACCGAGTGAAAAGTAAAAATGGTATTGCTTTCAGAAAATGGGCTAACAACATTCTCAAGCAGTATCTCATCAAGGGCTATGCCATAGACAAGCGTCGTCTCGATCATTACGATGAACTCAAGGATGTAGTGCGCTTGATGTCACGTGCCATTACCATTCAAGACAAAGTATCGGATGGTGAGTACTCTGGGCTATTCAATGTGATAACTGACTATGTATATGCCCTTGACACTCTTGATCGTTACGATTTTCAGTCTCTGCAGATAGACAAGACTACGAGTGAAGAGCCTTTTTATGCCACTTACGAGAATGCTATGGAAGCCATTAATGCACTAAAGGTAAAGTTTGGAGGTAGCCAATGGTTTGCCAATGAAAAGGATAATTCCTTCAAAAGCAGTATCGGACAGATATATCAATCTTTTGGCGGAGAAGACCTTTATCCGTCTGTTGAGGAGAAAGCTGCCCTGTTGCTATATCTTGTTGTGAAGAACCACTCGTTTAGTGATGGTAATAAACGAATTGCCGCTATGCTTTTTCTATGGTTTATGGAGAAGAACGGCATATTGTATTCCGAAGATGGGCACAAGCGTATTGCTGACAACACTCTGGTGGCATTGACGCTGATGATAGCTGAAAGCCGAACGGAGGAGAAAGATGTGATGGTAAAGGTAGTGGTAAATCTGATAAATAAGGATAATCAATAAAATCTATCAATTTGTGTGTAATCGGGCATGTTTTGAAAGAAAAATGAAAGTTTTTTCAACTTATTTCTTTCAAAGCGTGCCCGATTTCAGTTTTTCTCCGTATCTTTAATCAAAACAATAAGGTCAAAAGCATAAAAACGATTAAATGCGTATGAAAAAGAGAGAAAAGAAGAGAGGGTTGACGACCCTATTGATGCTCTTGCTCTTTGTCGCCGTAGCATCGGCACAAGGATTGAGCAAGAAATTCAACGTCAACTTCAAGAACACTCCTCTGCCTTCTGCCTTGAAAACAATCGGCAAGCAGAGTGGGGTACGTGTGGAATTTGCCTATGATGACGTGAAGTCGTACAAGGTGAGTGCTAATCTGAAATCGGTCAATGTCGAGTCGGCGGTGAAGTCCGTCATCAGCAACCATCCACTGACTTACAAGGTGGTGGGTGGCAAGTTTATCATCGTGTCGAAGGATGCTTCACACAAGCAAGCTACTCCCAGTAATGAGTACTCGCAAACAGAAACAGACGAAACGCCAATCACCGCACAGAGTGGCAAGACCATCCGTGGTAAGGTAGTGGATGAAAAGCACGAACCATTGCCTGGTGTCAGCGTGAAGTGTGCCAACAGTCGTTTGGGTACATATACCGATATGAACGGTGAGTTCGCCTTTGTTTTGCCAGAGAACCATGGTCCTTATCTCACCTTTTCTTATATAGGAATGCAATCGCAGAGAGTGAAACTTTCTGCCAAGAACAGCAACCACATGCAAATCGTGATGCATGAGGATGCTGGGGCTTTGGATGAGGTCGTGGTGACAGGTTATCAGGTGCTCGACAAGCGAAGCCTTACCTCAGCCGTCACTTCTGTGAAAATGAAGGACTTGGAACGTGCCGATATGAGCAGCCTTGACCAGATGTTGGAAGGCAAAGTGTCAGGCCTCTTGGTCAGCAATAACTCTGCCGAGGTGGGTGTGGCTCCAAAAATCCGTATTCGTGGTACGAGTACCTTGATAGGTAACCGTGAACCACTCTGGGTTGTGGATGGAATCGTTGTCACCGACCCAGTGGCTATCGCCCCAGAAGAATTGAACGACCCTGACTACGTGAACCGTATCGGTAATGCCATCTCTGGTATCAATCCTCAGGACATCGAGCGTATTGATGTGTTGAAGGATGCCGCCGCCACAGCCATTTATGGTACGAAGGCAGCCAATGGCGTTATCGTTGTCACCACCAAGCGTGGCTTCGAGGGAAAGCCTCAGGTGAGCTATTCTGCCAATATCACTTACAAACGTCGTCCGAGATATTCCGACCGATCCGTAGATATGATGTCAAGCAAGGAGAGAATCCAATTGTCACGTGAGTTATACGATGCTAGATATTATTATAACAGTGATGCCACACTCGTAGGTTACGAGAAGGCAATGGACGACTTGAACAATAAGCGAATTACATACGATGAGTTTGCCAATCAAGTTTCGGCGATGGAAAGCCAAAATACTGATTGGTTCGACTTATTGTGTCAAGATAGTTGGTCTAACCAGCATACTGCAAGTTTGAGTGGAGGCTCTCAAAAGTCTAGATATTATGCCTCATTGGGTTATAATCGAGACAATGATGTTATCAAGGTTAACAAGAATGAGCGTTATACTGCTTCCATGAACTTGGATAATACTTTCAGCAAGTTGCTTTCTGCATCCTTCTCTTTTAATGGCTATCATTATAAGCGCCATTATTATCAAGATGATCTGGCACCGCTTAATTATGCTTATACAGCTTCTCGTGCCATCAATCCATTCAATGCAGATGGAACTTATGCTTACTATCAGAAGAAAGTCAACAAGTATGATACCTATAACTATAATATACTTAATGAGTTGGACAATAGCTACAAAGAGCAAGTCACCAACTCTTTTACTGTGTCGGCCAATTTGAAATTCCATTTCGCAGATTGGCTCAATGCCAATGCCATCTTCTCCATGACTAATCAGAATACCGATATGGAGGGTTATTGGGGTGAGAAAACTAGTTATGCGGCACAGTTGAGAGGTAGTAACTATGGCGAGGATATTAGCTATCCAAAAGATTCTGAAATGCCACAGGGTGGTGAGTTGACCAAGACCTCAGTTAACTCCCAGAGCTATACCGCTCGTTTTCAGTTGGATGCCAATAAGTATTTCGGCGAAGATGACAAGCATAACATCTATGCTACCTTTGGTATCGAGATTAACTCCGATAAATATAAGAGCTATAAGACCATTAATCGTGGTTATTATCCTGATAGAGGCAAAACATTTGTTAGCAATATCGATCCTTCCATCTATACATCATACGCCACATGGTTGTCAAGCAATGTGCCTAGTGTGACGGATAACTTGACCAATACGTTCTCCACCTATTTGTCTCTTACATACGCTTACAAGACATTGTGGAGAATCAACTTGAATGGTCGTATAGATGGTTCTAACAAGTTTGGTGACCGAAGTAACGACAAGTTCTTGCCTATTTGGTCACTTTCTGGAAGTTATGATTTGAGTAGCTTGTTTGGCAAGGTGAAGTGGATGGATTATATTAATTTGAAAGCTTCATACGGTTTTCAGGGAAATATGCTCGATACCGAGTCTCCATTGATGACCATCCGAAAGGGTACCAAGGACACCTATTATAATGAGTTTGTCTCTACTATTCAGAATCATCCGAACCCAGATTTGAAATGGGAGAAGACCCATTCATATAATGTGGGCATTGACTTGAGCCTCTTCGACCATCGCTTGGAGATGGAAATGAACGCTTACTATAAGAAGACGAATGATGCCTTTATGACCAAGAAGGTGTCTTCGGTGAACGGTGTGTCTTCTTACGTCATTAATGGTGGCGATGTTACCAATAAGGGATATAGTTTTGACATTACTTACAATGCTATCCGCAACAAGGACTTTCGTTGGACACTTTCTACCTCTATCTCAAAGGTAATCAACTCTGTGGATTCTAAGCCTGACTCGCAGACTTATGATCTCGAAGATTTCCTCGATGGCACGGCGGTCGTAGAAGGTAAGGCCGTCAATACGTTCTATAGTTATAAGTTTATTGGATTGAGTCCATACGACGGAGGACCTCTCTTCGATGATTATGGTGACAACCCTGCTTTGTTGCGTGGCTTGTCCAAGTATGATGTCTTTACTACCGTGCTGGAGGCATCGGGCAAACGAGATGCGGATATTCAAGGTAGTTTGACAAATACCTTCCGATATAAAAACTGGCGCGCATCTGTGTCTTTGGGATATAGTTTGGGAGCCAAGACTCGTCTTTTTGCTATGTATGGTAGTGCTGCTTCTGGGGCAGCTTATAGTTCTAGTATATATCCTGACAAGAACTATAGCCGTGATTATTTGAATCGATGGAAGCAACCAGGTGATGAAAGGCATACCAATATCCCATCCATTGTTTCTTACAACAGTGAGGCTTATTATAAGTATTGCCGCCATTGGTCTGATTTGTCTGATTACGGAGATATACCTAAAATTGCAAATAATTATTGGGATATGTATGACTATAGCAATATCCGTGTGGTCAGTTCCGATTACTTGAAGTTGCAGAGCATGAGTCTTACATATGAATTTCCAATGACGATGTTGAGCCGCATCGGCTTCCAACGTCTTGCGGTATCGGCATCTGCTTACAACCTCTTCTGTATCTGCGACCCAGCCTTGAAGGGACAGACCCCTACGCAAGGTGGATTCTCGACTGTTCAGTTGAGCGACCGCCCAAGTTTCTCTTTGGGTCTGAATGTGATATTCTAATATATGATAGATATGAAATTAACAAAGATAATAACATATACAATTATGGGCACCTTCATGTTGGGTGCTCTGATGTCGTGCTCAAGTGATTTCTTGAAGGAGTATTCCCAGGACTTGAGCCGAGTGAAGACGGTAGATGACCTCAACGAGTTGTTGGTGGGCGATTGCTATCTTCCTAAGGGATATTTCAACATCAGCAATAGCAACTTTGTTGTTCGCAACAGCAATTATGTTATCTTGCATTTTATGAGCGATGAGTTGCAGGAAAATATTCCTGAAAATACATACGACAATAATGGTGCTAGCTTTAGAGAGACCATGTTCCCATACTTTACTTGGCAGCAGAACTTGTATGTAGATACCAACGGCAAGAGCTCTTATGAGGAACAGGAAGATACGTATTGGAGTTTGGCATACGAGAAAATCAACAATTGCAATATGGTGTTGGCTGAGGGGAAGAATCTCTCTGTGGAAACTGAGACTGAGAGAGCCAAGGTGCAGCGAATCCAAGGTGAATGTTACTTCCTGCGCGCCTTCTATTATCTCACTCTTGCCAATCTCTATGGAAAACCTTATACGCCAGCTACCGCAGCTACCGACCCTGCTGTGCCTATCAAAATTTCTGAAAGCGTAGAGGACAAGGAATTCCAAAGAGCTTCTGTGGCAGAGGTGTATCAGCAGATTTTGGATGATTTGACCCAGGCTGAGCAGTTGCTGGAAAATGTGCATGAAAACCTCAGTATCTATCATGCTAATATTGATGCCTTGTATATTTTGCGCAGTCGTGTAGCTCTCTATATGCAGGATTGGCAAACTGCAATCGACAATGCGCAGAAGGCTATCAATCATAATGGAACACTCTACAATCTGATAGGCACAGAGGGTAGTGGATATCCGATGAACTTGTCAAATCCAGAGGTTGTGTATAGCAATGGCAGCAGTATGTTGGGCAATATGTTGCAGATACATCCTCAAAAGGCTAGTGGTTGGAGTAATAACACACCTATATGGATCGTTTCCGATGAATTGTACCATCTTTTTAGTGACAAGGATGCCAGAAAGGTAACCTATATCACAACAAAGGATGATGTTGATGAAAACAAGCCTACCTATCATAAGATTGACAATAGCATAGCTTCATATGGTAAATATAAGGAGGTAAGCGATGTGTTTTCTATTCGCACTGCTGAGGCTTACCTAAATATGGCTGAGGCGAAGGCAGAAATGGGAGAGGATGAAGAGGCTTGCATTTGGCTCACCCAACTTCGTCAGAAAAGATTGAGCGAAGATGCTGAAGTCAACTTGTCGGGGGCTGATTTGATGCAGACAATACGTGATGAGCGACTTCGTGAACTTTGTTTCGAGGGACACCGATGGTTTGATTTGCGTCGCTATATGGTCGATGTCAAGTATCCATACACCAAAGAAATCACTCATAGCATATCTTTCTTCAATTTCTCCTATCCATACGGGCGATCAAAAATCGACTACTATAAGTTGGAGAAGAATGATGGTGCTTATGTCTTGAACATCCCTAAAAAAGTGAGAGATTTCCAGCCATCAATAGGTAGCAATGAGCGTCCTCAACGTGTATTGCAGAGTAGTTATCAAGAACCTGATGATAGTGGTGATGAAGATTGGTAAATCCCTAGGCTTTATCTGAAATTAAAAAAACAACAGACAATGAAAAAGATATATTTATATATGTTGATGGCTTTGGTTGCGTTTGCGTTCTCGGCTTGTTCCGATAGCGAAGATGTAACGCCATCTCATGCAGATATCAACAAGTTTGTGCCTGCCGGTGATGACCAAAGTGTGGAGGCGCAACTTCGACGTGATTTCAAGGAACAGACGGGTTCTTACCTTCTCTTCAATGATGCGTTGAGCAAGGAGAAGATAGGAGAGGATATGTATGGCAAGCCTGTTTATAAGACAGAGTTGCTTGATATAACTTATACGATGGTGGGTTATGGCAGTGATTATACTTATACCTATGATTATCTAACTACAGATGCAGAGAAACAAAAGGCAGCTAATTTGGTTATTGACAAACTTGCAAAAAAAATAGGCAAGATGATGCCTTACTCTGTATTTTTGGTAAATCGTATCAACAGATGGATGAATGATGGCGAGGGCAATATGATTCCAGCAGAAGATTCTTGGGATGGTATCGTGCCAAATCCGTCTTATGTGGTAGGGGCACGCTGCTATGCCATCAGTATGGATAATGGATCTGCATTCGATGATGCCAATTATTTTGAATCTTTGTTGGAAGATATTGTCTATTCTGTTCTTACGTCTGATGATTCAACTCTGAAGGAATTTTATTCTGCGGTAGAGAACTATAATGCTTTGGTGAGCAGTTGGAAGGATGAAATCGGATATGAAGATGAAATCAACGATGAGTTGGCTCGTTCCCTCGGCTTTTTGAATGACTATAGTGAATATAAGTTTGCCAAGAACAAGGAATGGGAAACTCGCCAATATCTGAAAAAAGTAATGACGGTATCTCAACAGGAGTTCAATGAAGAATATGCTGAATACCCTATTTGCCAAAGTCGTTACGCTATATTACGCAACAAGATGATTTCTCTGGGTTTCAACTTTGAGGAATAAGGGCTGTCGTAATTTTGACACATTAAATAATTACAAATGAAAGATATGATAAATGAAAAGGTTAGAAAAATGGCCATGATTTTGTTTTTGAGCTTGGCTATTGGATGTCTGTCTTCTTGTAGCGATGACGATGATTCGCCATCTGTTGCTCCATCGGCGTCAGGTGTTGTTCAAGATATGGATGGCAATGAGTATCACTGGGTGAGAATCGGCAATCTTGACTGGATGACGGATAACTTGCGATGTGGAACTCCTTTCTACGAAGATGCTTATAATGATAAATGGGGAAGACGCAGCCTTTCTCTTCCTAAAAGTATGGAAACGAGCAAGTTGATATATGATAATTTCGGCAATTATTATTCTTGGCAAGAAGCGATGGACAATGCCCCTGAAGGATGGAGACTCCCTACAGACGATGACTGGAAAAACTTGGAACGCGCATTGGGTATGAGACAAGCTGACATTGAAAAGGAAGGATGGCGAAGTGGATGCTCTTATCTGATGACACAAGATGGTGAGGGCTCTCAGCTCAATATGCGTTATGGTGGCTCTGTCTATTTCTTGGGGTTTAGCTTGAGTATCAATCATTACTATGATTTCGGTTATTATTGGTCAGCTACTTCTACTTCTATTAATGGAGAACCTGCTGCATACGCTCGTATGATTACTCCAAGCAGAAATGCCGTTAATCGTTTGCAAGTGATGCAAGAGGAGCATTTTATGAGCGTACGCTATGTTCGTGATGCCCAATAAATATGAAGTATAACGAGTAATATACACATTATAATATATAATAAGGTGAAAATGAAACTGCAGAATATATTGCCTGCGGTGCTTCTTATGATGGGAAGCACGGCGCAGGCTCAGACTGCCATCAGCGTCAAGGGACAGGTGGTGGGGAATGTGGATAGCTGTATGGTGTCTCTCGTCGATTGCGAGAATCCACGAGAAAGCAAGGCTTTGGTTTCCTCCAAGTTTGTGGGAGAAAACTTCTCGCTCTCTGCTCAGGTAGGCAAGACTCCTCGATTTGCTCGCCTTTCTTTCTCCGTCAGAAATCAGAAAGGATTTTGGGGAAGGGCCACTGAACTTCGCTTGCTCTTAGACGGAAGCCCTGTCACTGTTAAGATCGACAAGAACGTGCTGGAGCAAGATGTCATGTGGCAAAAGAAGCAAGCCTTGATCAATCAACCTGATGGAAAAATCATCGTTGAGGCGGGTAAGGCACAAGCTAGCTATGCTGATTATCTTGCCTTTGTCAGGGCTTCTTCGATTTCGGCAGACAGTGCCAGCTATGCTGAGGCTAGTGCTTGGTTTGCCAATAATGGTGATGAAGATGCCATCAAGGATTATAAGCAGAGGAACGAGGCGGCTGCAGCTGTCTTCGAGGCAAAGCGCAATGACTATATCCGTTTGCATCCCGATGCTCCGATTACTGCTGCCCTCGTCGCTCAGTATGCTTACAAGCCTTTCTCTTACGACTTGGAGGTCTTCAATCAGCAGTATGTTTCATTGGCGAATAATCCCGACACGATGCATGTCAACTTCATCCAGCGCAACCTCGACTATTTCCGTTCTCATGCCAATGGAGCCATCTATACCGACTTCATCGCTGAGACCAAGGATGGAAAGAGTGTGCAACTCTCTTCGCTGATGAAACCAGGCAAGATGATGTTGATAGACTTTTGGGCTTCTTGGTGTGGCCCTTGCCGTTCTGCCATCCCAAAGGTGAAGCAGATGGCAAAGGACTATGCCAGCAAGTTGGAGGTCGTCTCTTGTTCGGTGGATGAGAAAAAAGAGGCTTGGTTGAAAGCGGAGAAGGAAGAGGCAATGCCTTGGACGCAACTCTTCTTGCCTTTGTCGAAGTTGGAGAAAGCTGCCATGGCTTACTCTATCTCCACCATTCCTCGTCTCGTCTTGATAGGAGCTGATGGTAAAGTGCTTTGCATCACTCACAGCCCTGAAATTATTAAAAGATATCTGAAGTAAGTAGCGGCTTGTGTGTTCTGAATGGCTATGATAGAAACAAGCCATTCTTATATATATATATATTAAAAGGTGTAATCGAATTAAAATAAAATCATGTCTCAGAAAATTAAACTTATTTCTCTGGCAGTCTTGGCATCTTGCATGTCTTGGTGCGCTTTCGCCCAGTCTTCAGCCCAAGATTTTGTCATCAAGGGAAATATAAAGGGTATCAAGAATGGTACGAAAGTGGCTCTTCGCAGCAAGGAGAGTGGAAAGTATATCGAGGCGGAATGCCTCTCGCAAGGCAACTCTTTTGTATTGAAAGGCAAGGTGGAGGGTACATTGCTTGTTCAACTCTGTATTGACGACAAGCCGAAGGCGGAATACAAGGAACAGGAATATGCCGAGGATCGTGGGGGTAACTTCATGTTGGAACCAGGCAACTATCAAGTGAGTGCAGCTTGTTATGATAGCATCCCTCGTAACTATGATATGTATGGCATTCCGATGCTTCAAGAGAAAAACTTGAAAATCGTAGGCGGCAAGGCTCAACAACAGTATCAAGAGTGGGCAGATGCCACTTACGATACTCGACTCCAATTTGTTTTGATAGACAAGCAACTCTGGAAGGCCCAATATGGTGGAAAGAGAAATGAAGTGGATTCCGCTGCCGTCAATCGTTTACAACCACTGGTAGCTCAGGCTTCTGATAAGAAAAATGCGGTCAATGAGCAGTTTATCACTGCTCATCCCGACTATGCCGTCAGTCTCTTGCAGAAGAGTCTGCAACTCGACAAACCTTTCTCTACAACAGTGGCTGGATATGATCAACTGCTGAAGACTTTCGAAGGCAACTATGACAAGGCGCGCTATGCTGCCTTTACCGAGATTGTATCGCAGATGAAGAAATATCCGATGAATGCTCACTATTCTGATTTAACTATGGAGATGGTAGATGGCAAGCCTATCCAACTGAAGGACATGATCATGGCAGGCAAGTACAACTTCATCGACTTCTGGGCTTCTTGGTGTGGTCCATGCCGTGCCGCCATCCCAAGTGTGAAGAAACTTCATGCCAAGATGGGCGACCGACTTAACATCGTCAGCATCTCCGTGGATAAGAAACGTGCCGACTGGGAAAGAGCGATGGAGCAGGAAAAGATGCCATGGCGACAGTGCCTTGTCCCTCAGACTTCGATGAAAGCCTTGAAGGATGGCTACTTTGTTCAGTACATCCCATCTTTGGTGGTCATCGACCCTAACGGCAACATCCTGTTGTTCACCAGTGACCCAAGCGAGGCGCATCGTTATTTGGAAGAAAAACTAAATTAATACATATTCTCTCTCTCATATGCTGGAGGCAGTCTGTTCAATTTGGAGCGGCTGCCTCCTTTCTATTTTTATAGCTGTTGGCTTTAACTTCTAGCGAAGCGATAACTTCTCTAACTTCTTTAACTTCTAATTCCTCTAACTTCCCCTTAAATTTCCCATTCTCATTGCATAATATGCAAAAATAACTTTTTTTATTTTGTGATTTCTTCATTTCTCATTATCTTTGCAACCAAAATATAAACGTTTATAAGAATAATGAAAGTATTGAAGAAGTATCTGCTGGATATTCTGGCAGTAGTTTTGTTTGCGATCGTATCCTTCGTCTATTTCATGCCTGCCGATATGGATGGACGAATCTTGTTCCGTCACGATGCCTCTGCTGGCAAGGGACTGGGACAAGAGAAGGAACTCTTCCAGCAACAAACCGGTGAGGTGTCCCGCTGGACCAACTCCGTTTTCGGCGGTATGCCTACCTACCAGATGTCACCATCCTACGAGAGCGGTGCCGTCTTGAAACAGGCTGTCAATGCCTATCATCTTTGGTTGCCCGACTATGTTTGGTATGTCTTTGCATACCTCCTGGGATTCTATATCTTGTTGAGAGCCTTCAACTTCCGTCAGTCCTTGGCGGCGCTTGGCTCCATCATTTGGGCATTCTCCTCCTATTTCTTTATCATCATTGCCGCAGGACATATCTGGAAGGTGATGGCTTTGGCTTATCTTCCTCCAATGATTGCGGGTATCGTGCTGGCTTATCGAGGTAAATATCTGTGGGGCTTGCTTGTGACGGCGATTTTCGCTGCCTTCGAGGTGAACGCCAACCACGTGCAGATGACATACTATTACCTCTTCATCATCTTCTTCATGGTCATCGCCTTTTTGGTCGATGCCATCAAGCAGAAGCAGATGGCTCGCTTCGGCAAGGCTACGGCGGTGTGCATCGTGGGTGCAGCCATCGGTATCAGCTTGAATCTCAGCAACCTCTATCATACTTGGCAGTATGGTCAGGAGACGATGCGTGGCAAGAGTGAACTCGTGAAGAAGAATGCTGCCAACCAGACCAGCAGCGGTCTCGACCGTGACTATATCACCCAGTGGAGCTATGGCATCGACGAGACTTGGACGCTCTTGATTCCTGATGCCAAGGGAGGTGCTTCCGTGCCATTGTCACAGAACGCCAAGGCGATGGAGAAGGCTGACCCTAACTTCGTGCAGATTTATCAACAGCTCGGACAGTACTGGGGCAACCAGCCTGGTACGAGCGGACCTGTCTATGTGGGAGCATTCGTTTGCATGCTCTTTATCCTCGGCTTGTTTATCGTCAAGGGACCGATGAAGTGGGCATTGCTCGCTGCCACCATCCTGAGCATCTTGCTCTCTTGGGGTAGAAACTTCATGCCGTTCACCAATTTCTTCTTGGATTACATGCCGATGTATGCCAAGTTCCGAACGGTGGCTTCCATCCTCGTCATCGCTGAGTTCACCATCCCATTGCTGGCGATGATGGCTTTGAAGAAGATTGTGGATGAACCTGAGATATTGACCATCAAGAAGAAGTTCGTATATGCCAGCTTCGGTTTGACAGCAGGCTTCTGCTTGTTGTTTGCCATCATGCCGGGTGTCTTCTTCCCAGACTTCGTTTCAGTACAGGAGTTGCAGGCTCTGCAACAGTTGCCTGCCGAATACCAAGGTCCTATCATCAGCAATCTGACCGAAATTCGCAAGGGCATCTTCACATCCGATTGCTGGCGTTCCTTCTGGATTATCGTCATCGGCTGCGCCTTCCTCTTGCTTTACAAAATGAAGAAACTCGGTGCCGAATTTATGATTGCAGGCATCGCCGTGCTCTGCTTGGTGGATATGTGGATGGTCAACAAACGTTATCTCTATGATGAGATGTTTGTGGATAAGTTCCAGCGTGACGCACCTCAGCAAATGACAGAGACCGACAAGCTCATCCTCCGCGACAAGAGCCTCGACTATCGTGTGCTCAATCTCGCCTCCAATACCTTCAATGAGAACGAGACTTCTTACTATCACAAGAGCATCGGCGGCTATCATCCTGCCAAGTTGCGTCGTTATGCTGAAATGATAGAGGCGCATATCTCACCTGAGATGCAGAAGACCATGAAGGCTGTGGCTGAGGCTGGTGGTGATATGACCAAGGTGAATGGCGACAGCATCTTCCCAGTCTTGAATATGCTGAATACCAAGTACTTCATCTTCCCATTGCAGGGTGGACAGACCGTTCCGGTGCATAACCCATACGCTTATGGCAACGCTTGGTTTGTGGATAAGGTGACTTATGCCAACAATGCCAACGAGGAAATCGATGAAGTGGGCAAGTTGAACCTTCGCCATGAGGCGGTGGCTGATGCCAAGTTCAAGGAGCAACTCGGACAGAGCGTGCCACAAGACGATACTTCGATGGTGAAGATGATACAATACAAGCCAAACAATCTCACCTATGAGGTGAAGTCTAGCAAGGGCGGTGTTATTGTCTTCTCTGAGATTTACTATCCTGGTTGGACGGCAACAGTGGATGGTCAGCCTGCTGAGCTTGGCAGAGTGAACTATATCCTTCGTGCCTTGAATGTGAAGCCAGGTAGCCACAAGGTGGTACTCGACTTCCATCCTTCATCTCTCAAGAAGACTGAGACCGTAGCCTACATCGGTTACGTCGTCCTCTTGCTCCTCTTGGTTGTAGGAATTGGAGTAGAATGGAAAAAGAAAAAAGCAGAATGATGGATTTTAGAACGGAAGTGAAAGTAGGGAAGGGCGCCATCAAATTGTTGCCTTCCCATCGAATGCTCTTCGTAGGCAGTTGCTTTGCCGACAACTTGGGCAAGCGTTTTGTGGAGAATCGCTTCCGAGCAGTCGTCAATCCCTACGGAGTGATGTATAATCCTACGAGCGTCTTCCACTCGGTGGAGCGATACCTCAAGGGTGATGCGTTCACCCAGGGTGAGAATCTGCCGAAGGAGGAACGTCGCCCCGATGTCGCCTTCTTCACGCTAGGCACCAACCATGTCTATATCTTGAAGGAGACAGGCGAGGTGGTGGATAACTGCCAGAAGCGTCCGCAGCGCCTCTTCGAGGAGAAGGAGTTGACGGTAGGTGAGTGCGTGGTCGAACTCTCCAAGGCTGTTTGGGCTTTGGTGGATGTGGGCATCCAGCGCATCATCGTCACGGTGAGTCCAATCCGCTATGCGAAGTATGGATTCCATGGAAGTCAACTCTCCAAGGCTACGCTTCTCTTGGCTGCCGACCTTCTCTGTCAGCGATTCCCAGAGCTGGTGAGCTATTTCCCTGCCTACGAGATTGTGAATGATGAGCTGAGAGACTATCGTTTCTACAAGGAAGATATGCTCCATCCGAGCGACCAGGCGGTGGAATACATCTGGCAGAAGTTCCGAGGGGCTTACTTCGACAAGACTGCCGAACAGTTCCTCGCCGAATGGCAGCCCATCAAGGGGGCACTCGCTCACAAGCCTTTCCATCCCGACAGTGAGGAGACGAAGCTTTTCCAAGCGCAGACGGAAGAGAGGCTGAAGGCTTTCGAGGAGAAGTATCATCTCTCATAGAAACTCTCGATGAGACATTTCATCCCAAGGATGAATCATATATAGAATATTTTAAAAGTTAAGATAATGACTTATACTATTGAAAAGGTAACCACACTGATAGGTGCGCGTCGCTATGGAGACAAGGATACGAACATCGGTTTCATCCTGACCGATAGCCGTTCGCTCTGTTTCCCAGAGGAGACTCTGTTCTTCGCTCTCAAGTCAGAGCGAAATGACGGTCACAACTACATCCCAGAGTTGTATCGCCGTGGTGTCAGAAATTTCGTAGTAACTAATGTGCCTAAGGGCTATGCCTCCGACTATCCTGAGGCCAACTTCCTCAAGGTGGTCAACACGTTGGAGGCTTTGCAGCGCTTGGCTGAACGTCATCGTGATGAGTTCAATATCCCTATTGTCGGCATCACGGGTTCCAATGGCAAGACGATGGTCAAGGAGTGGCTCTACCAGTTGCTCTCTCCATCCATGTTTGTCACTCGCAGCCCACGCAGCTACAATTCCCAGATAGGTGTGCCTTTGTCTGTCTGGTTGATGAACGAGCAGACCGAGGTGGGTGTCTTCGAGGCTGGTATCAGTCAGCCGGGCGAGATGCTTGCTCTTCGTGACATCATCCAGCCTACCATCGCCGTGCTTACTTACTTGGGTTCTGCCCATCAGGAAAACTTCGAGTCTTTGGAGGCGAAGTGCCGTGAGAAGATCATCCTCTTCCATGATGCTGAGACCATCGTCTATAATGGCGATGATGAGATAGTAAGCAAGGTGGTGGGCGAGTACCACGACTATAAGGGCGAGAAACTCTATTGGTCGCAGAAGGATGCTAAGGCTCCTTTCTTCATCAAGAACATCGAGAAGAAGAACGACCTCACCATCGTCACCTATATATATAAAGGTGAGGAAGACAGCTATTCGCTTCCTTTCATTGATGAGGCTTCTGTCACCAACTCCATCATCAGTGCCGTCGTCTCTCGTAAGCTCGGTCTCTCTGCCGAGGATGTCGATAAGCGCATGTCTCTCTTGGAGCCAGTGGCGATGCGATTGGAGGTGAAGGAAGGTCAGCATGGTTGTACCTTGATCAATGATAGTTACAACTCCGACATCAATTCCCTTGATATAGCCCTCGATTTCATGAGCCGCCGTCCCGACCACAAGGGTCGTCGCCATACCTTGATATTGAGCGACATCTTCCAGAGCGGAGAGACTCCAGCCGACTTATATAAAGAGGTGTCCGACCTTTGCCGCAAGCGTGGCGTCGTCAAGTTCATCGGCGTGGGTCCTCAGCTCTATGAGCAGAGCGATGAGATTCAGATTTCCGAAAAGTTCTTCTTCCGCAATGTGGAGGAGTTTATCGATAGCGAGGTGTTCAAGAGCCTTCGCGACGAGGTTATCCTCTTGAAGGGTGCTCGCCAGTTTGGTTTCGACCAGTTGACCGAACTTTTGGTGAAGAAGGTACACGAGACGACCTTGGAGGTCAACCTCAATGCCGTGGTAGCCAACCTCAACTATTATCGTTCTTTCATGAAGCCAGAGACCAAGTTGGTTTGTATGATCAAGGCAGATGGTTACGGCGCAGGAGCGGTAGAGATTGCCAAGACCTTGCAAGACCATCGTGTCGATTACTTGGCTGTGGCTGTTGCCGATGAGGGCGTCACCCTTCGCAAGAGTGGTATCACCAGCAACATTATGATTATGAACCCAGAGATGACTGCCTTCAAGACCATGTTTGATTACGACTTGGAGCCAGAGGTTTATTCTTTCCGCATCCTCGATGCCTTGATTAAGGCAGCAGAGAAGGAGGGTATCACTGGTTTCCCTGTTCACATCAAGTTGGATACAGGCATGCACCGTCTTGGTTTCGACCCAGAGAATGATATGGAGGAGTTGATTGGCAAGTTGAAGCATCAGAATGCCATCATCCCTCGTTCCGTCTTCTCTCACTTCGTGGGAAGCGATGATGATAGCTTCGATGCCTTCTCTGCACATCAGTTTGAGTTGTTCGACAAGGGTAGCAAGCAGTTGCAGGCAGCCTTCGACCACAAGATATTGCGCCATATCTGCAATTCGGCAGGTATCGAGCACTTCCCAGAGCGTCAGTTGGATATGTGCCGCTTGGGTCTCGGTCTCTACGGCATCAACTCTCGCAACAACGAGACCATCAACTGTGTGAGCACCTTGAAGACCACTATCCTCCAGATGCACAACATCAAGGCTGGTGAGAGCGTGGGTTATTCTCGCAAGACTATCTTGGATAAGGACAGTGTCATTGCCGCCATCCCTATCGGTTATGCCGATGGCTTGAACCGTCACTTGGGCAATCGCCATGCTTACTGCTTGGTGAATGGTCAGAAGGCGGAGTACGTAGGCAACATCTGTATGGATGTAGCGATGATTGATGTCACTGGCATCGACTGCCATGAGGGTGATTCCGTCGAGATTTTCGGTGAGAACCTCCCAGTCCAGACATTGAGCGACATCCTCGATACCATTCCTTACGAGGTGCTGACTACCATCAGCAACCGTGTGAAGAGGGTATATTATCAGGATTAATATCAGGTTGATTTATATTTGAAGCCCGTCCCTAAGTAGGTGTAAAATACCACTTAGGGATGGGCTTCAATTTTATAAGTCGTCCCTAAGTGGGTGTAAAAAGGTACTTAGGGACGAGTTATAAGCACAAAAACGCCAACTCGGGAAGTAAAATACGGCCAACTGAGGAAGTAAAAATGCGCCAACTGAGGAAATAAAACACAGCCAACTGCGGAAGTTTGATATTTTTTTTGTATCTTTGCCGCAGAAAATCAAATAGTTATCAATATGGAGTACAAACATAGAATAGCAGACCAAATGCTGGCAAAGAAGTTGGCAAGCAAGGGAGCTGTACTGATTGAGGGACCTAAATGGTGTGGCAAGACAACGACAGCCGAGCAAATGGCTGGTAGCATCTTGTATATGGATAATCCTGCATCATTAGAGACCAACCTGCAGATGGCTGACATCGATCCTTCGGTATTGTTGGATGGTGAGACGCCAAGGCTGATTGATGAATGGCAGTTAGCTCCTAAGTTATGGGATGCCATTCGTTTTGAAGTCGATCATAGGCATGATGTCGGACAGTTTGTTTTGACTGGCTCTGCCGTACCTGCTGATGAGAAGGATATGAATCATTCAGGTACCGGTAGATTTAGTTGGTTGACGATGCGTCCGATGAGCTTGTATGAATCAGGCGAGTCCAATGGAAAGGTGAGTTTGGCACAACTATTTGAGACACCTGAGAAAATCTTGGTAGTTAATAAGTTGAAGATAGAAGACCTTGCTTTTCTGATTTGTCGTGGCGGTTGGCCTTTTGCCTCTATGTTGCAAGGAGAAGCGGCGTTGGTGCAAGCATTTGATTATGTCGATGCGGTGGTCAAGAAAGATGTGTCTCGTGTTGATGGCGTGAATCGTAATACTACAACTTTGAGGTTGCTGCTTCGTTCTTATGCTCGTAATCAAGGTTCGCAAGCAACAATCGGAGCCATTGTGGCAGATATGGCGACCAATGACGAGAATGAAGTTAGCGTCAAGACGGCTGGTGGATATTTGGAGGCTTTGCGTAAGATATTCGTGATAGAAGATTCTGAGGCTTGGAATCCAAACCTGCGTTCTAAGACAGCCATAAGAACAGCCAATACTAGGTATTTTATAGACCCTTCTATAGGTACGGCAGTTTTAGGCCTTGGGCCTAAGGACTTGATACAAGATCTTAACACATTAGGACTTTTCTTTGAGACTTTATGCGTAAGAGATCTTCGAGTTTTTGCTGATGCTTTGGATGGCAACGTTTTTCATTATCGAGATAAGAATGGTTTGGAGTGCGATGCCGTGGTTCATCTTCGTAATGGAAAGTATGGTTTGGTGGAAAGTAAAGCTTGGTGGTGACAAACTCATCAATGAGGGAGCAGCGAACTTGTTGACTTTGGCAAGCAAGATTAATACAGAAAAGATGAATGATCCTTCCTTTATGATGGTACTGACAGGGACAGGTGATTATGCTTACCGTCGAAAGGATGGTGTATATGTTGTTCCGATAGGGTGCTTGAAGGATTGAAAAGTGATAAATCAAATTACCCTCTTACCATTCATAGGTTTGAGGGTATTTTACTTGTAGGAATAGTATGTTTCTGCTCCCAATCTTTATGCACGATATGTTTCATTAGTGTACTTCTCGTTAATTTTATCTTTAAAATATATTAAAATATTAGCCGATTTCTTGCAGCGTATTGCCATATTTACTACTTTTGCAGTCGTAAAAAATACAGTTTTGAGCGTTTTGCTCATCACAAATGTGAAGATTTGCAAAATATAAACCTAGCATATTTCTAAAACATATATAAGTATTAAGTAAAATTTAAGTAAAAGATGAAAAAGGTTCTATTTACAAGCATTTTGTTGCTTTCCGCCGTTTCGTTCGGAGGTAACATTTATGCACATGACGCAACTGGTGGTAACGACAAGGAAGTTACTACTCATAGCGCAACTCAGCCTTTGGTGACGTTTACGGCTGATGGTAATACTTTGACCATTTCGGGTCAAGGTGACTTAACTTCGTACACAACTACAGATTGGTCTGCCAAAGTCTTCACAGGCAAGGCTGTAGGTTTTGTGTTTACCGATGACAAAGGTAATACGAAAGTGGCTGCTGGTGACTCATATAATGCTGGTAAGACTTATTATCATGCAGATTATAAACATACTAAGGTTTGGGAGAATGAGCCAGTTGGTTGGAATACTTATTTTGGTGAAGTTACCTCAAAGAAAGAATGGAAAGAGGACAAAATTGCCAATTTATATCATGGTTATATAGATTGGCAAGGAAAAGTCGTGTTAGACTATAAGGTAAGTTCTTCTTCTTCCATGGATAATTTCAATACTGCAATTGATGCAACTAAATACCCTGATAAGTCGCAGTATTTTATATCTACTGGTGATGTTAATTTAAATGACCCTATTGGTGTTGATGAACTTGATAGCAAGGGAGTTTCTTTTGTTTCTTTCTCAGAACTTAATGAATATGCCAATTCTGATGTTACTTATCAAGTAAAGGATGTCAAATTATTCTTGTCAACAGATGGAGGTAAAACATTTAAGGGTTTGACTTCTGGAATTAATTATAAGTGGACATCTGGCGATGTTTTCTATCAGGGTACTGCGAGTTATGCTGAGATTGAGAATAATGAAGACTTCTTTGGTGAGAAGGGCACACATTCAGACTATATTCAGGCAGACAATACAACTTTATCCTTCAATGAGTTACTTTTACGTAAAATCACAGAAGGCTCTTATGAGAAGGTTGTTTTTGAAAATAAAAGTTCTGAGTCCTGCCTTATTGACGCAACAACAATTCAGAATATTTTGTTCCCAAATAGTGGGGAAAATACAGTGATTAAAGAGTTAGACTTAGGTCAAGCTACTCTCAATAATCTTAGTGCAACTCATTTTGGAAGAACAGGTGATTTGGCAAATTGTAAATCCCTGGAGACTTTGACTTTGCCTTTGACTAATAAGACTATTGTTAAAAGTGAAAAGACAAATGAAGACGTTGAAAAAATGGTAGTTCCAACAAATGCCATCCCTGAAGGATATGGCTATACGGGACATCATTTGAAAACAATACATGTTCCAGAGGGTTATGATCGTGTGGGCGATGAAGCTTTTAAGGGCAGATATACTATAACGAATGTAACTTTGCCAACTTCTTTGCAACTCATTGGGGCTAGTGCTTTTGAAAATTGTACTGGTCTTACGAGCATTGTGTTAAATGAAGGCTTGGAGAATATAGGAAAGGAAGCTTTTATGGGAAATTCCCTTGTTTCTGTAAAGTTTCCATCAACCTTGAGAATAATCAATGATGCGGCATTTGCAACTGCTTCTAAAGATCCTCATATTACTAATATAAAATTGAATGCAGGCTTAAAATATATAGGTAATTCTGCGTTTGCTTTGGAAAATGACGAGTCGGAAGGTGTGTTGGAAATTCCTGCAAGTGTACGTTATATAGGTCCTTTTGCATTTAATTTCCGTCAATATCAAGATGTCTATTTCTATGGTGAGACGGCTCCATTGATGCCTTTGGGTTTGTCTTCTTATAAGAAAGATTGGGGTGAAGGAACTGGCTTCTCTGAGCATACATTGGATGGTAATTCAGGTTTCCAACCTCTTGCCAAAAGTGGCTTGGGAGATGATATAAACACGGGCTATGCCAATCGAGAGAATTATAAAAATGGAAAGGCATACTTCTGTATTATGCATTATCCGAAAAGTTTAAGTGATAAGGATAGATCTACTTATACGGATATCAAACGTCAATACAAGACTGATCCCGACAAAAATCTGTTCCATAAAGATGATGTGGATGGTCCAGATGGTACCAAAGGTGCTGATATTGTAGGCCAAGAGCAAGGGGAAATTAAGTTTGGACATTGTACGGCTGGTAAACGTGTAAACTGGGGCTATCAAGATACTTACTTGGGAGAGCAATATATTTGGCCAAGCCAAGCACAGTTTACTCGTGCTTATGCAACAGCATCGAATGGTTTGTGCTGGGATGGTGTAACAAAGTATCCTGCAGATGACGATATTGAAAGTTATTTGACTGAAGACGATATTGCAACTCTTGAATATGCAGGTTATAAGATTGGTACCGGTGAGGGTGAATATTCTAAAGCAGACTTAGCAAAACTTGCACATATTGGTACTCGCCAGTTCGTGTTGGCCAATGCTGATTCTAATGTGGATAAGGATGAAGAAAAGGAGCCAGAGTATAATATTGTTATGAAGCCTGGTCAGTGGTGGACATTGTGTGTGCCATTCAACATGACTAGAAAGCAAGTGCTTGATACTTTTGGCGCTGATACTCAGTTGTACTTCTTCTATCAAGTTGAACGTCATACTACAAATGGAAAAAATAGTATTTTGCTGAAGTTTACCAAAGATGCCTTGAATCATAGTTCTACTGATGGTAAAGGCAATAAGATGAAGGGTGAAGATGGTAAATGGCTATATGAACAGATGGAACCTAGCGTTGATGATGATGAAGTAGTTATTTGGGCACATGAATCTTATATGATTAAGCCAATGAATGGTCAAGATTCCGATAAAGATGCTACATTTGTTGTCAAGAATTATGCTCCAGTTGTAGGTAACCCACTGCCAACAATTGTTGACGCTACTGGTACCGATCAATTGCAAAATGACGATTATTCAAAGGAATATCGCTTTGTAGGTAATTATTTGGGTAGCACAGACAATAATAAGGTTGTCATTCCACAGTATAGCTATGTATATGGTAAGACGACGAAAGATCCAACATATAAGTTCAGATTCTATACTGGTAAAACTTCTGTTTGGAAGCCTAATAAGAGTTTGGTTCAATCTCAAGATCGTCAAGGTGGTTTGCGAGACTATAACAACTTCTTTGGAGCTGATAAGTCTAGTACTATGCCACAGAGTGCAAAGCAGGCTTCTATCTTCGGTGAAGAGAACTTTGGGGAAACTACAGGCATTGATGATGTAACTATCATTGCTGGTAATGAAGTCTTGACTCCAATCTTTACTCTTGATGGTAAGATGGTTAGTGCTAATGGTTGTGTTGATGGCTTAGCTAAAGGCGTTTATGTCAAGGCTGGCAAGAAGTTTGTCGTTAAATAATAAATGTTAGAAAATTATGAAGAAAAAATATATAGCTCCCAAGGTTGAAATAACCTTTTGCTATCTTGAACATTCTTTGCTAGCTGGCAGTGATCCTTCCCGAAAACCTGAAGTTCAGATGCCGGAAGGATCTAAATCATCCATAGAAGAAACAGAAGAAGATATAGATCAGGGTGCAAAGGGATTTGATGCTTGGTCATCATGGGACGAGTAAATTGGACCTTAAACACAGATAAATTATTTTTTACTTATTATTGAGTGGTTGCATTTATATATTTTGGTATAGATTTGTAATTACATAAAGAATGAGGGAGCACGTCGTGAGACATGCTCCCTTTTCTTCTTATTATGTGGCTAAAATGAAGCTAAATCGAAATATAGTGGAAGGGTATCATTATTGTTGGTAACACGCTGCAACAAGGTTGTTATATGGTATAATCTTTCAAACTACCTAGTTGAGCTTCAACAATGAATTCGCGTACCAAAGACTTCAAATCTTCATCAGGCAAATCTAGTTGTTGAAGAGGTCCATTCTTCGGATATATATCCAAGAATACAACTATCTCATCAGTTTTTGAAACTAGATAAATCAAGCGAAAACCATCTTTGCGAGATAGGTGTTGTTTCTTATCTGGCAACCGCAACTTTATGATAATCAGTTCGCCTTCAAGTAATATCATATCGTTGTTTTGTCGTACCTGTTCTATAGGTTTGCCAGAAAACTCTCGCTGGATTTCATTTTCCACATTGGTGTAAACATGACGCTTTACTTTTAGCAATCTACTCAGATGGGAGCGAAATGTACTAATTGTCTTATAATTAATCATGGGCTATATTCTTTAAAGCCAAACTCGCATCTGATAATAGTGAAGACCACTCTTGATCTTTTGGTGCCTTTACTTTGTAATTTTGGATGTCATTGCTCAACTCTTTTAGTGCAGAGTAATTCTTTTTTAATTTTTCAACCTCTATTGACATAGAAGCCTCTTTTGTCATTTGCTTGCAAGATGTATATAACATTTTGAGAGCCCCTAACATTGAAATTAATTGTTTGCCAAAAACATGGTAATCATGTTCGGTTATAGAGTTGCATTGACTATATAGGAAGACATAAAATGAATCCAAGTCACGATTTAGACTTCGAAGTTGTTTTATGCCATACTCATTGGGAACCAAAGCCTCTAAACTATGTTTGTAAGACCTTGTCCCTAATTTAACTATATTATGTGATATAATAGTCGTCTGACACATAGAAATGTAATTTAATGTTATTGCATTACAAAAATACAACTATTTCTTGATAATCATATTGGAATCAATAACATTTTATACTATTTTAAACATTGCCTAAATTAGCCGGATTTCTGTTTCCTGAGAAAACTATGCCGGATAACCTACATCCTACACTATGATTAACTTATATACTTAGACTCAAACACTTTTTCTATGAAGTTTACAGCCTTTTTCTATCGAATAACAATCTTTTGGGTGTGAGAGAATTTGCCTGTGCTCACCTTCAAGAGGTAGATGCCTTTGTTGGCTTTGCTGGTATTGATAGAGATGGTGTTGCCATTGCAATTGTTGGAAGTAATCACTTTGCCATCCATATTATATAAGGTGGCAGACATAGTGGTGGCACCTGCTTGGTAAGCCTCGTAAGTGCCATTGGCAATCTGGCGAATCAAGAAACTCTTTTCCTCTGGAGTCTTGATGAGTGTCGTCTCATTCTCATTGAGGATATACATCAAACCAGCGTATGCGTCAATCTTGCCAGCTCCAGCTTGTCTTCCCTCGTCGATGAAATGGTTGTCCTCGTTGCAAGCCTTGTCATTGATGGCGGTCTTCATTGCAATCTCCTTGATCTCTTGGTGAGTCAACAATGGGTTGGCTTCAAGCCAAAGGGCTGCGACACCTGCCATATAAGGAGAAGACATGGAAGTTCCCATCTTGCTGCAGAAAGGAACACTTGCAGTTCCATCTGTTACGGTTCTTGTAAGAGAGGTGTTGACTGTCTCATATCTGTTGGCTGCTGATTCGATGTAGGCACCTGGGGCACAGATGTGAGGGAGGTCTTCACCTGTATAAGTTGTACCGAAGCTAGATGAAGAGAGAATATCGTTGGTAGTACAGCCATAGGCAGTCTTGTAGTTGCCATAGATGGTTCTTGTACCGGACTTAAAGGTAGCGGATTCTTTGGAAACGTATGCTCCTACGATAATTGTCTCTTCGCCACATGCCTCATTGAGGATGGAACCATTGCCCGTGAAGTTCTCGTTCCAACCGGCTGTCTTTGTGTAGTAAGGACATGAGGCACCGCTATAAGTTGCTAGTTCTTGTCCAGCTTCGCCTTTGATAACATATCCGATGAGATAACCTGACTTTACGTTTGTCGCATCGTCACTCTTGATGCTGTACCCTTTCAAACCATCGTGGATGGTTTCTTCGGCTGCATAAATATGACCAGACAAGTAATCATCACTGACGATTACATTTTGTGCAGTGCCATTTATGATAATAGGATATGTGGCATACACTTGTTTGGTCTTGAGCCTTATAATCACTAGATCCATATTGATAGGGGATGGATTGCTGGTAGTGATATACTGGTCGATGGTGTTGATGCTGGCAGTGGTATTGTAGATAGCCTTCATTTCATCTTCATCACTCTCCAAAGTCTTCTTCTGAATAATCTGAAGATTCGCTTGATTACCTGCCGACATACAAGCTACGATGTCGTATTGTTTGATAATTTCGTTAAGAGCCTGGGTATATACGTCACTGCCATCATGAGGACCTACGTTCTGTCCGAATGACATGTTGATAACGAGGCGCTCATTGTTCTTCTTGCAATAGTCGCCTAAGTATTTGAGATATTCGAGGTTGCTTACCTCCATGCTCATAGGTCCCATAGCAAGGTCGGCACCTGTGGCTACACCTTGCAATTGGAAGTTGCTGCCCATATAGTTGCCAGCTGCAATGCCAGCTACATGAGTGGCGTGACTGTTGTACTGATTGTCTGTAGTGAAATTGGCAATCTCGTCAGGGGTGGTGAGCAACTTGCCATTGGTGGTCTTGATAATCTTGAACCTGCTCTTGCCCTCAGCATCCAAGAACATAGGATGGTTAGGGTCGAATCCAGAGTCCAAGACACCTATCATGACTCCCTTGCCAGTATATACCTTATTATTAGAGGTGATGCTGTTGCTGAAACGGTCGTCGGAAGCGGCACCGGAGAAGCCGAAGCCGTCATGGATGAGGTCAACGCCCGTCATGGCGTTGGCGTGGTTGAGCATCAGCTCCATCTTGCGTTGTGCAATGGAAATGCGCTCTACAGACTCTATTTCTGCGAGAGCGGCGAGGTCGTCCATCGTGGTATGGACAATGGCGAAGCCAGAACAGAGATCGCTGGCGTCGAAGCCATGGGCTGTGAGTTCGGAGAGGTCGGCACCTTCTTGCAGTTTCACAACGGCGTTGATGTTGTTAGTGGTATTGGCTGCTGATATTCCCAAACTTTTTGCGTATGACGCATTTGCTGAAGCCGAAGTTTCTTCTTTCATCTGCTGAAGAGCCACACGGCTCATAGCATCTAGTTTTTGACCGCTCATGTTGGCACACACTGCCAGTGCGAGGCAGGTCATAATCAAATTCTTCATAGTTTTCTGGTATTAATAAATATAAGTAAAAGATGATTGTTGCCGCAAAGTTAACAAAATGGGTGGTAGGCATGGGGGATTATTTGATTTTTAGTGGGTAATAATTGCTGAAACTGCATATTTCATTAATATTGCTCCCCCCTTGCCACCTTGGTGCTCGCACACAGCTTTTTCTATTGTCCCATCTATATGCTCATGTTCCTGCATCCCGAAGTCCTAGCCAATCCAATATTCAGGTTTGAACCTATTTAAAGTTGGCATTCTGCACGAGGTTATACATTTTTAAGTAATATTCACTTAGTAAACGTACCTTATTTAAAGAAAAAAGCGTATTTTTGCACGGAATAAACTAGAAACAAATCAAAGGTGCGCTTTCAAGAAAGTGTATTATTAACTATTTCAAATTAAACAAACAACTATGGAACAAGTATTTAGCTATATCATCAGCCTCGGTGCCAGCGTGATGATGCCTATCATCTTCACCGTCATCGGCTTGTGTATTGGCATGAAATTCGGAAAGGCTCTCAAGTCTGGACTCTTCGTGGGAGTCGGATTTGTGGGACTCGGCGTGGTGACCGCCTTATTGACAACCAACTTCAATGACCCATTGAAGGCAATCTCCGACCTTTATCATTTGCAACTCAATGTCTTCGACATGGGATGGCCTGCTGCCGCTGCCGTGGCTTACAACACTGCTGTCGGTGCGCTCATCATCCCGATATGCTTGGGTGTCAACTTCTTGATGTTGATCACCAAGACTACCCGCACGGTCAACATCGACCTGTGGAACTACTGGCACTTCGCCTTCATCGGTGCGGTGGCTTACTTCGTGATGGGCGAGAGCCTCGTATGGGGTTACTTCGCTGCCATCGTCTGCTACATCATCACCTTGGTATGTGCCGACTTGACCGCAGAGAAGTTCCAGAAGTATTATGACCTCGATGGTATCTCCATCCCACAGCCATTCTGCCAGAGCTTCATGCCTTTTGCCATCGGCTTCAACAAGCTCTTGGATATGATTCCTGGTTTCTCCAAGCTCGACATCGATGCAGAGGGACTGAAGAAGAAGTTTGGTGTGCTCGGCGAGCCATTGGTGCTCGGTGTCATCGTGGGCGCCTTGATCGGTTGGGCTGCCCAGCTCGACATCAAGAAGATTCTCTTCCTCGGTGTCACCATGGGAGCCGTGATGGAATTGATTCCTCGCATCACCTCTTTATTTATAGATGGACTGAAGCCAATCTCTGAGAAGACACAGGAGTTGGTGAAGACCAAGTTTAATGGCAAGAAGGTACACATCGGTATGAGTCCTGCCTTGGTGATTGGTCATCCTACCACCTTGGTATGCTCTGTTATCTTGATACCTGTCATCTTGGCGATTGCCGTGTTCTTGCCAGGCAACCAGTTCTTGCCTTTGGCTTCTTTGGCTGGTATGTTCTATCTCTTCCCTATCATTTTGCCTTTCACCAAGGGTAATGTGGTGAAGACCCTCATCGTAGGTCTCGTGGCACTCATCATCGGTCTTTATTTCGTAACCGATATGGCATCCGACTTCACCATGGCAGCCAACCAGGTGTTTGCAGCCACAGGCGACAATGCCGCTCATATCCCTGACGGATTCTCAGGCGGTGCGCTCGACTTCGCTTCCTCTCTCTTCGGATGGGCTATCTATCGTGGCGTGAAACTCTCATACATCGGCATGGGTATCCTTGCCATCATCACCATCGCCTTGATGGTAATCAACCGCAAACGCATCGTGAGTGAAGAGAGAAGAACGAAAACTATATTATAATAATGTGTAATTAATAAACAATACAATAATGAAGAAACTAACATTAATATTAGCAGCAATGGTATTAACAGCAAGTCAGGCTTTTGGCCAGTGTGGTAAGTGTGGATATGAGGTGAAGGCTGAGAACAGCTACACCAACTACAATGTACGTTATGCTAGCAACCCTATGGATGCCAAGCATTATACGACCGATCGTCTTCGTGGCGAGTTCGCTATCGAGAAGGTATTTGCTCCAGGCGAAATCAACTGGACCTACACCATGTTCGATCGTTTCTTGATTGGTGGCGCTGAGCCAACAACCGCTCCATTGAAGTTGACCTCTATCGCTCCTCTCTATACCGACAAGCCAAACGACCAGAAGAACTTGCTCGACAACCGTGAGTTGGGTATCATCAACATCGGTGGCGAGGGTACTGTGACTGTGGATGGCAAGAAGTATGTGCTCGGTTTCCAGGAGGCTCTCTACGTAGGTCGTGGTGCCAAGAACATCGAGGTAAGCAGCAAGGACGCTGCCAAGCCAGCTAAGTTCTATATGAACAGTGCTTGCGCTCATCAGACATTCCCTACCAAGAAGGTGACCTTGAAGGAGGCTAACAACATTAAGGCTGGTAGCTTGAAGGAGAGCAATGACCGTGTCATCCACCAGTTGATTATCGATGGCGTGGCAGGTGTTCGCACTTGTCAGTTGCAGATGGGTGTCACTGAGTTGAAGGAGGGTAGCGTATGGAACACCATGCCAGCTCACACTCACCTTCGTCGTATGGAGACCTACCTCTATTATAATGTACCAGAGGGACAGAAGATTCTTCACGTGATGGGCGAGCCGCAGGAGACACGTCCTATCTGGCTCAACAACGAGCAGGCTGTGATCTCTCCAGAGTGGTCTATCCACTGCGCAGCAGGTACCAGCAACTATACCTTCATCTGGGGTATGGCAGGCGAGAACCTCATCTACAATGACATGCAGGTAGTGAAGATTCCTACATTGGAATAAAACATAGCATCACCTGGCTTGAGCGATCAAGCCAGGCTTTGTGCGTTTTTAAAGATAAACAAATAAAAACAAAATACTAAAACAATGAATTCTATTACAACAAGTAAAATGTCCAACTTCCGTTGGGTGATTTGTGCGTTGCTTTTCATAGCGACCACAGTGAATTACATGGACCGTCAGGTTCTGTCGTTGACTTGGAAAGACTTCATCGCTCCAGAGTTCCACTGGACAGATGACCATTATGGTACGATCACGGGTCTTTTCTCCATCTTCTACGCCATCGCCAACCTCTTCGCTGGTAAGTTTGTCGATTGGATGGGCACCAAGAAGGGTTACCTCATTGCCATCTTCGTATGGAGTACCGGTGCAGTGATGCATGCAGGTTGCGGTTGGGTAGCCATGCAGATTGAGGGTTACGACTCTATCGAGGCACTCCGCTTGGTACAGGCTGGTAGTGATGCCGCCGTTGCCATCGCCACCATCAGTGTATGGTTGTTCCTCTCTTGCCGCTTGATTCTCGCCGTGGGTGAGGCTGGTAACTTCCCTGCAGCCATCAAGGTGACAGCAGAGTACTTCCCTAAGAAAGACCGTGCCTTCTCTACCGCCATCTTCAACAGTGGTGCATCTGTAGGTGCCTTGGCAGCTCCAGCTACCATTCCATTGTTGGCTCGTGCCATGGGATGGGAGATGGCTTTCATCATCATCGGTGTACTCGGTTATGTATGGATGGGGCTCTGGATGTGGCTCTATGAGAAGCCATCCAAGAGCAAGTTTGTCAACAATGCAGAGCTTACTTATATCAACCAGGACGAGGAGGTAGAAGAGGCTGCTCAACCAGCTGAGGCTGAGGAAGAGACTAATGAGAAGACCATTGGTTTCTTGAAGTGCTTCACTTATCGCCAGACTTGGTCATTCATCACCGGTAAGTTTATGACCGATGGTGTATGGTGGTTCTTCTTGTTCTGGGCTCCAGCTTATTTCTCAGATCAGTATGGTTACTCATCAGACTCTGGCATGGGTATCGCCCTCATCTTCACACTCTATGCTATCGTAACCGTATTGAGTATCGGTGGAGGTTATTTGCCAACTTACTTCGTTGACAAGAAGGGTATGAATCCATATATCGGTCGTATGCGTGCGATGTTGATTTTCGCTTGCTTCCCATTGCTCGGTTTGATCGCTCAACCTATGGGTGAGATCAGTCCTTGGTGGCCAGCAATCATCATCGGTCTCTTGGGTGCAGGTCACCAGGCATGGTCAGCCAACTTGTATTCTACCATCGGTGATATGTTCCCTAAGTCAACCGTAGCTACCATCACAGGTATCGGTGCGATGGCAGGTGGTGTAGGTTCCTTCCTCATCAACAAGGGTTCCGGTATGCTCTTCACCTATGCTGAAGGTCAAGGTTCAGCCTTCTCTTTCATGGGCTTCGAGGGTAAGCCGGCCGGCTATATGATCATCTTCTGCATCTGTGCCGTAGCTTACTTGATCGGTTGGTGCATCATGAAGGCTTTGGTTCCTAAGTACAAGCCAATCGTAGTAGAATAAGGTATTCGAGGGGATATGATCCCACTGTGGATATAAATATAGAGAAAGGGTATGCCAAACAACTTGGCATACCCTTTCTAGTTGTTGATGCTATTAGGCGTATCCTTCGTTCAAAGGTTTTGGATGTAGATACAGAGCCTTTGTATGTACATCCTAAAGCTTGGTATCTACATCCAAAGCCTTTGAACGGAGATTTTCTCCCTTCGCTTACACTTTTTCTTATAGGAACCCTTGGTTCTTCAGTGCATCAAGGAAGCCTTTGCTCATCGCCTCGCAATCCTTCTTGGTGTATCGGATGTCGGTGAAGACTTGGGCTAGGGTCTCCACATGGTTGATGCGGACGAACTCCTTGTTCACTTCGAGGTTCTCTTTCTCCGCATAGAAGTCGTCAATCTTCTCTGGGGTGTAATCCTCGAAAGTCTCTTGGTGGATGATGCTGCGCAGAGGCAGACGCTCGCTCTGGGCAGGTTGCTCGTCTGGCCATCCCAAGGTGATGGTGGCAACTGGCATCACGAGCTTTGGTAGCTTCAAGGTGTCGATAATCATCTTTGGCATATAGACGGTGGTGCCCAAGAAACAAGTGCCAAGACCTTCCTCCTCGGCGAGGTTGCAGAAAGTCTGGGTGAAGAGAAGGGCGTCGGTGGCAGCATTCATGAATGAGAGAATGTTGTCGTAGCCAGGATGTGCCTTGCGGTTCTCTGCCCAAAGGGTGGTGCGGCGATAGTCGGCGCAGATGGTGAGCACGACTGGTGCCCCGGTTACCATCGGTTGATTGAAGTGGGCAGGAGCCAAAGCCTTCTTGCCTTCCTCACTTCGGGTGATGACGACACTGTAGAGTTGGAGATTGCCCATGGTAGGGGTGCGCTCGGCTTCCTCCAAAAGGCGGTTGAGCAACTCGTCGCTTACCTCACGACTGGAATATTTGCGGATGGATGTTCTGTTCTGAATTGATTTCATATTGCGAAATGTTTAATTAAATTGCCTATTTCATTGCAAAGTTAAACAATCTTTTCCAAAAAAGTGGTACTTACAGCCCTCTTTTTGTGAAATATCTACTAAAACGTTTCCTCATTTAGAAATAAAAGTTTAATTTTGCAGCAAATAACGAAACTTTTGATATGAATGATACTGAAAAAATGACCTTTGAGAAGGCTTCTGAGGCTCTCGTCCAGGAGATGAAGGCGGGATTGGACCAGCTTCGTGCTCGCTTCGCGGGACAGACGGTCAACTGGTCGGGCTTGCAGGAGCGACTGGCGAAAGTCATCTCCAATGGTGATGAAATTTTGTCTTGCCATCCTGAGGTTGTGGAAGTGCGACCTCGTGAGTTGGAATGCGATGTTGTGAGATTCCAAAACAACAAGGAGAAATGGGTGGCATTGGTCGGTCTGCTCAATGGGCATCCTTACGAAATCTTCACGGGATTGCAAGACGACGAGGAGGGCATCATGCTTCCGAAGTCGGTGACCAAGGGTAAAATCGTGAAGACCGTGCTCGGCGAGGGCAACAAGAGATATGATTTCCAGTTTGTCAACAAGCGTGGATATAAGATAACCGTCGAGGGATTGAGCGAGAAGTTCAACCCTGAGTATTGGAACTATGCCAAGTTGATTTCCGGTGTGCTCCGTTATCGCATGCCTATCAAGCACGTCATCAAGTTGGTCAGCCAGTTGCAGCTTACTTCCGAGAGCATCAACACTTGGAAGGTGGGCGTGGAGCGTGCGCTGAAGAACTATCTCAAGGACGATGAGAAGGTAAAATATGACGAAAGCTTGGCTAAGTTGGACAACGACGTGAAGGGTGAGGCTAGCAAGGAAATAGGAGAAGGCGTATGAAACTGAAAGAAAGTTACATCGTATTGCAAGACCTCCGCTTCCATGCCTATCATGGCGTATTGCCACAGGAGCGGCTCACTGGCAATGACTATGTGGTCAACTTGCGTATCGGGTACGACATCGGCGATGCGATGCTGAGCGATGATGTCAATGATACGCTCAATTATGCCGAGGTGTATCAACTCGTATCGCAAGAGATGGCAGTGCCCAGTGGCTTGATAGAGCATGTGGCAGGCAGAATCGGCGACCGCCTCTTCAGACTTTTCCCCAAGATAGAGAAGGTGGAGCTGAAAATCATCAAGCAAAACCCTCCGATGGGAGCGGATGGCGATGGAGCTGGCATTGAGGTTTGTCTCGTCAGAGAATAGAAGGTGTCTCGCCAAATCATAGATGCGAGCCTATCGCATCTTACTCATTCACTTAATAAATAATAAAACTTTATGGCAGTTGTAGGTTTTCTGCCTAGAAATGCTTAATTTTGCACTATCATAGATAAAGTATGTTGAAGAAGATCACTCTATTACTGGTTGCGTTCTTATTCTTGGCGGCAGGTATGTATGCTGCCAATCAGCGTTTTACACTTGTCATCGACGCCGGTCATGGTGGGCATGACGCTGGAGCCTTGGGCGCCAAGTCGAAGGAGAAGAACATCAATCTGAACGTAGCTTTGGCTTTCGGAAGATATGTGGAGCGCAATATGCCAGACGTGAGGGTGATCTATACTCGTACCACGGATGTCTTCATCCCATTGCATGATCGTGCCAATATCGCCAACAAGGCGAATGCCGACTTGTTCATCTCCGTGCATACCAATGCCTTGCCTGCCGGTAAGATAGCACGTGGCTTCGAGACCTACTCGCTGGGTATGCACCGTGCCAAGGACAACCTCGATGTGGCTATGCGAGAGAACTCTGTTATCTCGATGGAGAAAGGGTATCAGCAGACTTACCAAGGGTTCGACCCCAAGTCTTCGGAGAGCTATATCATCTTCGAGTTCATACAGGGCAAGAACATGGAGAGAAGTGTGGAAATCGCTCGCTCCATCCAAAACAGTGTGTGCCAGAATGCCAATCGCCCTGACAAGGGTGTGCATCAGGCTGGATTCTTGGTCTTGCGAGAAACCTCCATGCCAAGTTGCCTAATAGAGTTGGGTTTCATCACCACTCCTGACGAGGAAAACTTACTGAATGACGAGAGCAGAATCGATGATATTGCCAAGGCGATTTATGAGGGCTTCGCCAAGTACAAGAACAAGTACGACAAGCGAGTGACCATACCTTATCGCTCTCAGGCGAGTGAGGGGAATGGCATTCCTTCCATCGTGCCGGATAGTTATAAAAGACCGGAACGTAAGAGCACTCCTATGAGAAAGCAGGTAGTTGAGACTGCCCCTGCTAGAAAGCAGAATGTGGATACAGCCCCAGCCAGAAAGCAGACGGTAGCACCTGTCAAGAAGCAAACTCCTGCTTCCGTGAAGTCGGATGCACCAATCTTCAAGGTACAAATCTTGGTGAGCAGCCGAGTGCTTCGCAAGGGGGACGCCCACTTCAAGGGCGAGGAAAACTACGACTCATACCAGGAGAGCGGTATGGTGAAATACACCATCGGTGCCTCTGCCAACTATAATGAGATCTATCAGTTGCGCAAGTCGCTGCTCGATAAGTTCCCTGAGGCTTTCATCATCGCCTTCAAGAATGGCAAGAAGTATGATGTGAACCAAGCCATCCGTGAGTTCAAGCAAAACAAGAATCGATAGAGCCTTGGTGCTCTTGCAAAATAAGAATCAATAGAATAAACGATACAAGAGAATGAAAATAACAAAGGAGATAAGGATAGCCTTGGTAGCTATCGTGGGTATTTTGGTGATGTACTTCGGAATCAACTTTCTGAAGGGCATCAATCTGTTTTCTTCCAACAACTACTATTACATGACGTTTGATGACATCCAGGGCTTGGGTGCCTCTACGCCTATCTATGCTGATGGTTACAAGGTGGGAACAGTGGATGCTGTCGATTTCGACTATTCCAAGACCGGACCTATCAAGGTGAAGGCAGACATCGACCAGAACCTTCGCATCCCACAGGGTAGTCAGGCTGAGATTGTAAAGGACTTGATGGGCAACTTGCAAGTGAACCTCTTGCTGGCTAACAATCCTCGTGAGCGCATCGAGCCGGGTGGTATCATCCCAGGTGCAGTCAACGATGGTGCCTTGGGCAAAGTTTCTGCCATGGTACCTATCATCGAGAAGATGTTGCCTAAGTTGGATTCCATCCTTGCCAGCGTCAATGCCTTGTTGGCTGACCCTGCCTTGGCAGCTTCGCTTCACAATGTGCAGACCATCACCAGCAACCTCACGGTTTCTACACGAGAGTTGAACACCTTGATGAGCGGTCTCAACAAGCAAGTGCCAGGTATGATCAATCGTGCCAATGGTGTGCTTGACAATACCCATCGCTTGACCAACAATCTGGCTTCGCTCGATGTGCAAGGTACTTTGGATAAGGTCAACAAGACTTTGGACAATGCACAGGCATTCACCGAGAAGTTGAATAGCAACAAGGGTACCCTGGGCTTGTTGATGAACGATACACAGTTGTATGACAACATGAACGCTACCATGCGCAATGCCGACTCGCTGGTCATTGACCTTAAGCAGCATCCTAAGCGCTATGTCCATTTCTCTGTATTTGGCAAGAAGGACAAGTAAAAGGTGGTGCTTTTTTTCAAGAAGAATCAGCTAAAGGCGATACGCGCTTAAATAAAAATCGTCTAAATAAGATAGAGGAATGTTTCACGCCCTCGAAGCAACTTTCAAACTATTTGTTGATGAGTTGTTTCGAGGGTGTTACATAATTGTTTCACTGAAAATGCAAAAACGGAAGTATAGAAACGCTATCTTGTTTGTTTTCAGATAGTTAGTGGTATCTATGCTCTTCTTTGTGGAAAAGTGTGGATAACTTAATTAAAAGGTTGATACTTAGTGGCTTATGAGGCTTTATTAAAATATTATAAATGTCCCTATTTGGTATTCTCCCATTTATTTTGTAATTTTGCACACAAATCGGTGTTTTGCGCCGTTTACGCTTAAGAACAAATTAGAAATCATCTAAGATATATACAGTATGTTAGCAAGTCCTAAAGCTCTTTGGGACAATTGTCTTGCGCTCATCCGTGAGAATGTCTCTGAGCAACACTATAATACGTGGTTCAAGCCCATCGTCTTCGAGTCGTACAAGCCGGCTACGAAGACTTTGTTGGTGAGGGTTCCGAGTACTTTCTTCTATGAGTACTTGGAGGCAAACTTCGTGGACTTGTTGAGTAAGGTATTGCATCAAAACTTCGGTGATGGTATTCGTCTGACCTATCGTGTGGTAGTGGTGAAGGATGCCCCTGGTGGCACTACGCCGTTGCCTTTGGACAAGGAGGATGCCAGTGACATCAGTCCGAAGCTTCGTGACCCGGAACAGAATGCCGGAGCACAGGAGGCGCAGACGGAAGACATCGAGACACAACTCGACCCTAAGTTGACGTTCAACAACTATATGGAGGGCGAGAGCAATAAGTTGCCTCGTTCCGTAGGACTCTCTATTGCCGAGCATCCTAACACCACGCAGTTCAATCCGATGTTCATCTATGGTCCATCGGGTAGTGGAAAGACGCACTTGGTGAATGCCATCGGCGTGAAGGCGAAGCAGATGTATCCCCAGAAGCGAGTACTCTATGTGAGTGCCCGACTCTTCCAAACGCAATACACCGATGCCATCTTGCATAACTCTAGCAATGATTTCATCAACTTCTATCAGTCGATAGACATCTTGATAGTGGATGACATCCAGGACTGGGCAGGCAAGGCGAAGACCTTGAATACCTTCTTCCATATCTTCAATCATCTCTTCCGCAATGGAAAGCGTATCATCTTGGCGAGCGACCGCCCTCCAGTTGACTTGCAGGATGTGCCTGACCGCTTGCTCACCCGTTTCTCTTGTGGTTTGGTGGCTGAGCTGGAGAAGCCAAATATCCAACTCTGTGTGGATATCTTGAGCAACAAGATACGTCGTGACGGACTGAAGATTTCGAAGGATGTCATCACCTTCATCGCCCAGACTTGCAATGGAAGTGTGCGCGACTTGCAGGGAGCCATCAACGGATTGCTAGCTTATAGCATCGTATATAATAGTAATATTGACATCCGATTGGCAGAACGTGTCATCAAAAGAGCCGTCAAAGTGGATGACAAACCTTTGACTATCGATGACATCGTGGAGAAGGTTTGTACGCATTACAATGTGACCACTGCTGCCGTCAACAGTAAGAGTCGTAAGCGTGAGTATGTGGTGGCTAGACAGGTGACGATGTACCTGGCACAGAAATATACCAAGATGCCAGCTTCCAGAATCGGCAAACTCGTTGGTAATCGAGATCATAGCACAGTTATCCACAGTTGTTCAAAAGTGGAAGATCGCTTAAAGATAGACCATGAGTTTAGCGATGAAATCATGAGTATTGAGAATTCATTTAAGTTGAAAGCATAAAAAAGTCTTGCCAATGGGCAAGACTTTTTTATGCTTTGTTATTTATCATTTGTTTCCACTTCCTATATCCTGCGATGGCGATGACCACGTAGAGTCCGTAGAGCAATGCCTTGAAAGGAATTCCTTTCACCACGTAAAGGTAGCAGCAAACGGCATCGACGATAATCCAGAAGAACCATTGCTCGATGTATTTGCGAGCCAACGCCCACAAACCCACAAAACTCAACGCATTGGTGAAACTGTCTTGCAGGGGCACCGTGGAATTGGTAAAGGTCACCAATATATAATAGGTGGCAGCCCAAGCCAGCAGAAAGCATACCAGGGTAGGGAGGTAGAGGCTCTTCTTCATATAGGTAATCGGATGTTCCTTCGCTTCGCTATTCTTGCCCCATTTCCATACGGCATAACCATAGACGGCGGCAAGCGTGTAATACACTGCCATACCTGCATCGCCGTAGAGTCCATGGCTCCAATAGAGCCAGATGTCAAGCGCAGGCATGATGATACCCACCACCCAAAGCCAGATGCTGGCACGGTACTCCAACAGGATATAAACCAGTCCGAGTACCGTGGTGAAGATATCTAAACCATGTGATGTGATGAAATCCATCATACTGTTTGAGATTTTATCTGTCCTCTAGAGAATCCTAGAACTTCAATGTCAAGTGAGCCATGCAAGTGAAGCCTGCCATCGGAATATAGCTGAGGGCTGTCAAGCGATGGTCGTTGGTGTAGCCACCTTCCTCGTTGATAGCATTGTACCATACGAAGCCGCTAGGTGCATAGTGACGGTTGAAGACATTGTTGAAGTCCAAGCCAAGTGTTACTTGCTTGATGCCCAAAGCCTTCTTCACAGCACTGGTGTAGTTGAGACTGAGGTCGCTCTGAGAGTAGCATGGAAGTGAACGATCCTTGCTCTCTGAGTTGTCCAAGTACTGGCTGCTGACGAAGTTGGTATGCCATGTAGCAGAGAAACCTGCGTAGTGGAAGTCAACGAAACCATTCAAGATGGCTGATGGAGAGAATGACAAGGTAGAGTTGTCGTAGTGGTTGACACGAGTACCTGTATTGCTGCCCCAGTCTTCTACATACTCATCGAAGTCCTTGATCTTGTTCTTGCTCAATGCGGCATTGCCCTCGAAAGACAACCATGACAATGGTGCCCAACCGGCTGATAGCTCTACACCCATACGGTAAGAGTCCTTCACATTGGTGGTCAAAGCCTCACCAATCTCACTTTCCTGACCTGTCTGAACCAACTGGTTGTCGTAGCCCATGTAGTAGAAATTGGCACCTGCATGCCAGTTGCTACCCTGGTACTGATAACCGAACTCTACATCAAGCAACTTCTCCTGTTTAGGGAAAGGATAGTTGTAGTTGTCGGTGAAGTTGTTGCGCTCAGGCTCACGGTTGCTGTAAGCTACAGAAGCATATGCCTTGTGACCATCCTTGGTGAAGCTGATACCTGCCTTAGGATTGAAGAAGTTGTACTTCTCGTTGATGTTCAACTCCTGGTTCTTGTATGTGCCATCTGTTTGCTCTACGAAACGGTCGTTGATACCATCGGTCTTATACTCCACACGGCGATACTGCAAGTCGGCGAAGACATTCCAGTAGTCGGCAAAGCGATAAGAAGCCTTGATGAAGGCGCTGTAGTCGTACTTGTGAGCGTCTGAGTCATAGTACTTGTACTGACCATCCTTGCCCAAGAACTTCTGCTCTGCACCTTGGTTGGCGATATAGGTGAGGTAGCCCCAGTGGCTGCCACGGAACTGCTGGAGGTTCAAGCCGCCGATGACATCCCAGTGCTCATCCTTGTAGTTGGTGTTATATACGATACCGTAAGTGTGCTGGGTCAAACCCTTCTTGCGCACGAAGTCAGAACGTTCGATGGTATTGCCGTCTGCATCCTGGTAGATGAGACCAAACTTAGAGAACTTGCTGTTGCTCTTGAACTCCTTGTAGTAACCATATCCGTAGGTGTAGTGGAGGGCAATGTTGTGGCTCCAGTGGCTACCTGGTGTCCAAGTAGCGGAGAGGATGTTATGGTTCTGGTAGAAGTTATCGGTAGTCTTGTCCCAACGACGACCATCACGCATGGTGTAAGGGAGCACGGTGTAGCTGCCCTTGCCATTTCTGCTCAAGCCGGCAGTCAAGATGTTGAACTTGCCGAGGCCAGCCTCATACATATCCTTGTAAGTGCGGATGCCATCATCCATCAAGGTGAAGTTGGTGTCGTAGTCGCCACCGAGTACACCGCTCCATGCCTGACCGGTCTTCTCGAAGTTGCCGATGTTCTTGTAGCTGATCTTGAAGTTGTCGGCAAGCCAAGTCAAACCGCCATAGTAGGAACCAGAACGACCAGATGTGCCGTCGATATAGCCATCGGTAGCTGTCTCGTGGTAAGCGCCATCGAAGATGAGGTGCTTGCCCATCAAACCGGTAGAGAAGCTCAAGCCTGTATTATAAGTATTGTAAGAACCGTATGAACCGGTGAGTTCTGCGGTAGGGATGAGGGAAGGAGCGGCTGTTGCCATAGAGATGCTACCACCGAAGGCACCATCACCATTGGTAGAAGAACCGACACCACGCTGTACCTGTACGCTACCCAAGAGAGCAGCATAGCTGTTCATGTTAGCCCAGAATACAGTTTGATCCTCAGGGGAGTTGAGTGCCACACCATCGAGTGTGACATTGATGCGACTGCCTGCCGCACCACGAATACGCATGTAGGAGGTACCAGTACCGAGACCGTTCTCACCCCAAGCCAAGATGCCAGGAGTACGAGAAAGGAGGAAAGGAAGTTCCTGACCCGTGCGAGAGAATTGCTGGAGTTCAGCTTTCTTGATGTTGGCTACGGCGTAAGGCGCATCCTTACTGGCACGTACAGCCTTTACTACTACTTCATTAAGATTCTGCACCTTGGTGGTGTCGAGCTTGGTTTGAGCCAAGGCAGCCTGACTTGCCAATGAGCAAGCAGCCACGCTCAGTGCGATTCCGCTAAATCTTTTCATTTTAAATTACCTAATTACAATCAATAAGGGGGAAATTGCCGTAGTGTTCCTAACCAGCATTATCTGGTCTAGGTTCAATGGGTATGTTCTCAGCATCCGCAAAAGGCGGTAGCACCCTCTTAGCTAGCAGTCTGTTAACCAAGGTGCAAAGTTACAACAAATTTGCGACTTAGCAAAATCTGAGGTCCGAAATTGTTAAATAGTGGTACTTTTCTTTAAGAAATCTCTCAGTTTCCACCTTTTTTTATATTTTTGCAATCATCAAAAGAAGAGTAACAACCTAAAACAGTAAATGATGGCAGTAATCATGCAACATTCGAAGAATATCCTTTTGAGTTCGGCGGCATCTACTCTGATGTTGCTCGTTCTTCCGTTACATTCCTATGCGCAGCATCGGAAGTTGCGACTTTCCGACTTGGATACCTTAGGCCTCTCCAGGTCGATGAGCATCGTGGAACCGGAACTGTTGAAGAAAGGTGTGGTCAACAACGCCTTGGATGCCTTGAATGGCAAGACGGCAGGTGTCAACGTGACGACCAATGGTCTCGACCGCATCGCCATGCTCAACAGTGTGCGAGTGCGTGGTACCACCTCCATCATGGGTGGCAACGACCCACTGGTCATCATCGATGGCGTCACCTCCGATGTGGCTACCCTTGCCACCATCTATCCTGCCGACATCGAGAGTTTCACGGTGCTGAAGAATGCCTCCGAGACCGCCCTCTATGGTTCTCGTGGTGCATCGGGTGTCATCCAGGTGACCACCAAGAAGGGTACGGGCAAGGGATTCCAAATCTCCTACGAGGGCAACTATGGCATCGAGGCGATGTACAAGAGTATGGAGATGCTGAATGCCGCCGAATATGTGGCTGCTGCCCAAAAGTATGGGTTGGAGTATAACGACAAGGGGTACGATACTGATTTCCATAAGGCGATGACCCGAACTGGCAATATCCAGAATCATTATCTTGCTTTCAGTGGCGGCAATCCGCAGAACAACTATCGTGCTTCCTTCGGATATATCGATCACAATACCATCATCCGTACCAAGGGCTATCGCAACTTGGTGGCGAAGATAGATGTCTCGCAGAAGGCGTTCCATAATCGTCTGACGGGTGACTTCGGTGTCTTCGGCTCTTCTTATAAGAACAATGACATCTTCGACTCGCAGATGCTTTTCTATTCTGCCGATGCTATGAATCCAACTTATCCTTATGAACAGGAGAATGGCAGTTGGGTGAAGAATGGGGCTGCCTCGCAGGTGAATCCTCCAGGGGCTTTGCTCTATGAGCGCAATGATACGAAGAACATGAACTTCAATGCCCACTTGAAGGTGACGTATGACATCTTGAATCGACAGCGAGAGAATCAGGCTTCGGGGGCATTCTCTGAAAGCTTGAACGTGTCAGCCTTCGGTTCCTACTCCTATTCTTCAAACGAGAACAACCAGTTCTGTCCTACCTGGGTGTGGGCGCAGGGCAATCTCTATCGAGGGGAGTTCAAGAGTGAGGACTGGCTTGGCAATATCTCGCTGAACTATCAGCGCAGTTGGGGCATCCATGGTTTGAAGACGATGGTGGGTGCCGAGTATCAGAAGAACATCCGAAGTGGATTCTGGACTTCTGCCAAGGGTATCACCAACAATGACATGAACTATCATAATATCGGTGCTGCTGCCTCCCGACCATTCGGTGGAACGGACAGCAACTATGAGGACCCAGCCTTGGCTTCCGTGATGGGCAACATCGACTATACGTTGATGAACAAATATTCGCTCTCGCTCTCCATGCGTGGTGATGGTTCGTCGATGGTGAGCGATGACCATACTTGGGGGTTCTTCCCATCCATCTCTGCCTCTTGGGACATGAAGAAGGAGGCGTGGCTCATGGCTTGCCGAAATGTCTCCATGCTGAAACTTCGCACGGGGTATGGCCGTTCGGGCAATCTCGGCGGTATCTCTTCTTATACCACGATGAACTTGGTAAGGCAGAATGGTATCGTGTCGGTGAACAGTTCGCCTACCGTGACGATGGGCATGATACGCAATAATAATCCCGACTTGAAGTGGGAGACTCGTTCCACTTGGAACATCGGTGGCGACCTCGGCTTGTGGAACAATCGACTGGTGCTCACTGCTGAGTATTACTATTCGAAGACCACGGATATGCTCTATGCCTACGATGTGCCAGTGCCGCCGTTTGCTTACGATAAGTTGCTTGCCAACATCGGTTCGATGTCCAACCAAGGTCTTGAGATCGGATTCTCCGTCACGCCGATAGCGAAGAAGGACATGGAACTCAACATCAATATGAACTTGGCTTGGCAGAAGAACAAGTTGCTCTCGCTGAGTGGCGAGTATGATGGCATGCAGATGTCGGCGGCTAAGGTGACGGCAATGGGCAGTTTGTCGGGTGCTGGTCAGCATGGTGGTTACAACAATATCGTCTATCAGATCGTGGGGCAGCCTTTGGGTGTGTTCTATCTGCCTCATTGCAAGGGTATCGTGCCGGATGGCAATGGGCATTATCGCTATGACATCGAGGACTTGGACCAAGATGGAACGGTCGATTTGAGCGATGGCGGTGACAGATATATCGCTGGTCAGGCTACGCCAAAGGTGACGCTGGGCTCCAATATCAGTTTCCGTTATCGGGATTGGTATCTCTCGCTCCAGATGAATGGTGCTTTCGGTCATAAGATATTCAATGGCACTGGACTGGCTTATACCAATATGTCGAGTTTCCCAGACTACAATGTCTTGAAGGGGGCACCTGAGAAGAATATCGTCGATCAGAATGTGTCAGACTATTGGTTGGAGAAGGGCGACTACCTCAACTTTGAGTATCTCACCATCGGTTATGATATTCCTATCAAGAAAGGTGTCGTCCAGTCGCTTCGTGTGTCGGCGAGTGTCAACAATCTCGCCACCATTACTAGCTATAGTGGGTTGACACCTATGATCAACAGTTATGTGGTCAATAGCACGATGGGTATCGATGACAAGCGAACCTATCCACTATATCGCACGTATTCGATAGGACTGAGTGTGCAGTTTTAAGGGAAGAATTCAAATGTTTTTATATGAGACTTGATATGATGAAACGAGATAATAATAGAAGTGGTTCAATGAAGAGTAGTATGGTGAAGGCGAGAGCGTTGGCGGCTTGTTCATGGGCTGTAGGCTTGTTGATGTCATTGTCCTTTTCATCTTGTTTGGACGAGCATCCGAAGGATCAGTTGGATGCTGACAAGATATACGGTACGCCCTCTGATATCTATGTCAATGCCGTGGCATCACTCTATAATTATATAGGTGGAGCCAATGAGGGCGAGGGCATCCAAGGCACTTGCCGTGGCATCTATGACTATAATACCTTGACTACCGATGAGGCTATCATCCCAATACGTGGTGGTGACTGGTATGATGGTGGATTGTGGAATGCCATGTACCAACATAGATGGACGGCGGATGACGAACCGCTCTATGATACTTGGAAGTACCTCTACAAGGTCATCGTGCTCTGCAACAACTCTATCGACATCATCCACTCGAAGTCTTCTTCCGAGATGCAGTCGCCTATCTTGACCGATGAGCAGCGAAATGCTTATCTAGCAGAGGTGAGGGCTGTGAGAGCCTTGATGTATGATGAGGCAATGGATATGTTTGGCAGGGTTCCATTGGTCTTGTCGGAAATCGAAACACGTTATGCTATAACGGATGCAGGCAAGCAGAACGGCTCTCAAAACACTATCGGCAATCTCCCGACTCAGTCGAGTCGAAGTGAGGTCTTCCGCTTTGTCTTCGATGAGTTGCAGCAAGTGTTGCCTTATCTCCCTGACGAGCACAGCAACAAGGAGGGTAATTACTATGGCCGCATCACGCAGCCGGTCGTCAATTTCCTCTTGGCGAAGTTGGCACTCAATGCTGAGATTTATATGTATGATGACTGGACGAATGGCTATGCCCATCGACCTAGCGGAAAGGACATCATGTTTGATGTGCCTGCTGGGGATGGAAATACGCTTGTGAATGGAGATACAGGAAAGAACTCTCTCTCCAATGGCTTCTTGAAGAAGAATGCTTGGGAGACTTGCATCTACTATTGCAACCAACTCGCCAAGGAGGGCTATGCCCTAGAGGATGATTATGCCTTCAACTTCTCCACCCATAATGAGACTTCGAAGGAGAACATCTTTACTATTCCGATGGATAAGAACATCTATGCCAACCAGTTCCATTATCTCTTCCGATCCTATCACTACACCCATGGTGGAGCCTTGGGATGGGGTAGTGAGAATGGTACTTGCGCCACGATTTCTACGATGAAGGCTAATCATTATGGCGAGGCAGACGAGGATGCACGATGCAAGGTGAACTTCGTGGCTGGTGTGGTGAAGGTAGATGGCAAGGAACTGAAGATGGACAATGGCAAGCCATTGGAATATCAGCCTTTCGAGGTGATGCAGAATCTCACCAACAGTCCTTACATCAAGACGGCGGGAGCGAGAATGGGAAAGTATGAGGTGGATCGTACTTCCTATATGGATGGCAAGCTACAGAGCAATGACATCGTCCTCTTCCGTTATGCCGATGCTCTCTTGATGAAAGCGGAGGCGAAGGTGCGCAATGGTGAGGATGGCAGTGCGGAACTCAATGCCGTCCGTGCTCGTGTGGGGATGCCTTCTCGCCCAGCTACGCTCGACAACATCCTCGAAGAGCGATTGCTGGAGCTTGTTTGGGAGGGCTGTCGTCGCCAAGACCTCATCCGCTTCGGCAAGTTTACGGAAGCCTACGACCTCCGTGCCCCTCTCGATGGTGAGTCTTCTGGCTACACCACCGTCTTCCCGATACCTCAGAAGTGCAGGGACTTGAACAAGAATCTCCAGCAGAATCCGGGTTACTAATCTTTGGTCGTAATAGACGACAAGCCTTTGTCACTATAGACGACCGACGCTAGTCGTAATAGACGACTAAGGCGTCCCCTCTTTTTTCCTTTGGACTTCCCCACTTCTTTTTTGGGATTTCCTTCCTTCTTTGGAATGGTCTTTACTCTTCCAGCGACTTGATTTGCTTCTTCGGTGTCACGCCGAGCGACTTCAGGCTTTCCACTCTTCTCATCACGTTGCCCGAACCCTCGTAGAGTTGCTTCTTCGCCTTGTCGTAGGTGGTGGAGAGGCGAGAGAGGACATCGCCGATGTTGGTGAAGGTATCCTCGAAGCCAGCTACCTTGTCATAGAGGTCGGCGGCGGTCTTCACGATCTTTTCCACATTCTTGTTTTGGCGATCGTATTGCCAGAGGTTGTAGGCGAGTTGGAGAGCCATCAGCAAGTTGCTAGGCGAGATGATGATGATCTTCTTCTGATAAGCATAGCGACTCAACTCCGGCTGTTGCTTCATGGCGGCGATGTAACTGGTCTCGTTAGGGATGAACATCAGCACAAAACCGATGGCATCATCCACCAACTTGCTGTAGTCTTTCTCTGCCAGTTCGTCGATGTGCTTGCGAACGCTCAGGGCGTGTGCTTTCATCAGTCTGTCTCGGTCGGCATCATTGTCAGCTGCCAAGGCATCGGTGTAAGCCGTGAGGGAAACCTTGGAGTCGATCACCACGCTTCTGCCCTCAGGGAATCGGACGATGACATCCGGACGGAAGTTCTTGCCATTCTCATCCTTGGTGTTCTCTTGGATGAAGAACTCCTCATCCTTGCGCAAACCACTGTTTTCGAGAATCGTCTCCAAGACCATTTCTCCCCAGTCGCCCTGCAACTTGCTGTCGCCCTTGAGCGCCTTGGTCAGGTTGGCGGCATCGGAACCAATCTTCGAGGTTTGCTCCTTGAGGGAGGTGACGGCTTGCTGCTGTTCCTGCTGGAAGAGCTTCATCGTAGCCTCGAAAGTGCTTTGCAGTTCCTTCTTGTTTACTTCGTTTTGGGTCTTGCTGTCTTCCACCGATTTCTTGAAGTCGGCGAATTGCTCCTTGATAGGTTTCAGAAGCTCGTCCATCTGCAGGCGGTTGTTCTCTTGGAGCGCAGACTGCTTGGCAGCGAGTTGCTCAGCGGCAGCCTTCTGCTGCTCGGCAGTCATTCGCTGCATCTCTTGTCGCAAAGCCTCCATCTTCTCAGCCCATTGACGATCGTTCTCCTGTCTCATTTGAGCGGCGTATTGACGCTCACTTGCCATCTGTTCCTTGAGTGCTTGCAACTCTGCCGTATGATGGCTTCGCTCGTTCATGAGGATGATTTCTTGGTTGTCTTTGAGAGCTTGCTTCTCGCTCTCAGCTTGCAGCCGAACTTGCTCCATCTGTTTCAGCAACTGCTCATTCTCCGACACTTTCACTTGATAGTTGGCGAGCAACTGTGCTTTCTCTTCGCCAGCAGACTTTGCTGTCAATAACTTTCCGATGATGCAGCCGATGACGGCTCCGATGATGATTCCGATGATGATTTCCATAAGATAGCTTTATTAGTTGTTGGTTGTAGAAGTAGTCACTTCCTCCACGTATTTCACGAGCGAGTCTTTGCCGTTGAGAAGGTAGAACTGGACACGCACCACGTGGTCGATGTCGGCGCAACCCTTCACCTTGACGTGGCGAGTCTTGCCGTATATCAAGGTGTCACGGCGAGAAGGGTAGGAGACAAGCTCGATGTGCTCCTTGGTGGAGCCACTGCCGATATAGTACATCCCCACGCTATCCACGATGGCTTTCTGAGCCGCAGCGGTCTTGGCGGTCTTCTTGGCATGGAGGGCGGCGGTGTCCTCAGGATAAAACTCGCTAGCCGCTACCGTATCGCCATCATTCTGGTCGGGAGCGAACTTGCAACTTGTTGTTGTCGTGATGAAAGTCGTGGCAGTGATGGCTGCCACCATATATAAAAGTTTCTTCATTGTAGTATTTTTTGTGATGCAAAAGTACAACAAATTCTTGATAAGTGGGATATTTAAGGCTGCCTTTTACGCTTTTTTTCCTTTTTTCCTTTGTACTTTCGCAAATTCGTGTTACCTTTGCAAAAGGTAAGTTGCACTCGGCAATTAGAAAACAAGTGAAATCCAATAAAACCTAATAAAACTTATGAAGAAAATACTCGTATCTATTTCTATGCTGGCATTGGCTCTTGGAGCCAGTGCCAACGTTCCTGTGATCAAGAGCGACGCCAAGGTGGAGGCTCAGGTGGAGCAGACGCTCCAGAAGTTGACCTTGGAGGAGAAAGTGGGACAGATGATGGAGCTGGTGACCGACCTCTTCGGTGCCAACGACAAGAACGGCGTGTTCTACATCGACGAGAAGAAGACCGATTCCATCCTCTCTCGTTACAAGGTGGGTTCTATCCTCAATGCGCCCAACACCTGTGCGCCGACGGCAAAGCAGTGGGAGAAGTACTTGCAGCAGATACAGAAGATCTCGATGAAGCGCATCGGCATCCCTTGCGTCTTCGGTCTCGACCAGAACCATGGCTCTACCTATACACAGGGCGGAACGCTCTTCCCTCAGAACATCAATGTGGCTGCCACTTTCAATCGTGAGGTGGCTCGCCGCTCGGCTGAGGCTACCGCTTACGAGACTCGTGCCGTGAGTGTGCCTTGGACTTACAGTCCTACGGTCGATTTGGGTCGTGATGCCCGTTGGCCTCGTATCTGGGAAAACTTTGGTGAGGATTGTTACCTCAGTGCCGAAATGGGCAAGGCGATGGTCTTGGGCTTCCAGGGTGAGGATCCTAACCACATCGACCAGCACCACATCGCCACTTCCATGAAGCACTTCATGGGCTATGGTGTGCCTTGGACTGGCAAGGACCGTACGCCAGCCTACATCTCGCCAGCCGACTTGCGTGAGAAGCACTTCGCTCCTTTCCTGGCGGGTTTGCAGGCTGGAGCCTTAACCGTGATGGTGAATTCCGCTTCCGTCAACGGTATGCCGATGCACGCCAACAAGGAATTCCTGACAGGATGGCTGAAGGAAGAGACAGGATGGGATGGTGTGCTCATCACCGACTGGGCAGACATCAACAATCTCTATACTCGTGAGATGGTAGCAAAGGATAAGAAGGATGCCCTTCGCATCGCCATCAATGCAGGTATCGACATGATTATGGAACCATATTCTTGTGATGCCTGCGACTATCTCATCCAACTGGTGAAGGAAGGCAAGATTCCGATGAGCCGCATCGACGATGCTTGTCGCCGTGTGCTTCGCATGAAATATCGCTTGGGTCTCTTCGAGCATCCTACCCAGAAGTTGAAAAACTATCCTAAGTTTGGTGGCGAGGAGTTCGCCCAGATAGCCTTGGATGGAGCAACCGAGAGTATGGTGCTCTTGAAGAATGAGGACCGTATCTTGCCATTGCAGCAGGGTAAGAAGATACTCTTGACCGGTCCTAACGCCAATCAGATGCGCTGCTTGGATGGTGGATGGAGCTATACTTGGCAGGGTCATCGTGCCGATGAGTTCGCTGGCAAGTACAATACCATCTACGAGGCTTTCTGCCAAGAGTATGGCAAGGAGAACATCATTCTCAACCAGGGTGTTACCTACAATGAGAAGGGCAAGTACTGGGAGGAGAATGAACCGAATATCGAGGCAGCGGTGGCTGCGGCAAAGGATGCGGACGTCATCGTGGCTTGCATCGGTGAGAACTCATACACCGAGACTCCAGGCAACTTGACCGACCTTTGGCTCTCTGAGAACCAACGCAATCTCGTCAAGGCACTCGCCAAGACGGGCAAGCCTATCATCTTGGTCTTGAATGAGGGTCGTCCTCGTCTCATCGCCGACATCGAACCATTGGCAAAGGCTGTGATTGACATCTTCTTGCCAGGCAACTATGGTGGCGATGCCTTGGCACAGTTGATGGCAGGCAAGCAGAACTTCAGCGGCAAGATGCCATATACTTATCCTAAGGAAATCAACTCGCTCGCCAACTACGACTTCAAGAAGAGCGAGGAGATGGGTACGATGGAAGGTGCCTACGACTACAATGCCAAGATTACCCAGCAGTGGGGCTTCGGCCAGGGCTTGAGTTACACCACCTATCAGTATAGCAACCTCCGTGTGGCTCAGAAAGACTTCCGCCATGGCGATGTCATCCGCGTGTCTGTGGATGTCAAGAACATCGGCAAGGTGGCAGGCAAGGAGAGCGTGCTCCTCTTCAGCAGCGACTTGATCGCCAGCATGACCCCTGATGGTCGCCGCCTCCGTGCCTTCGACAAGGTGGAGTTGCAGCCAGGCGAGACCAAGACCGTCACCTTCGACTTGAAGGCAGGCGACCTCGCCTTCGTGGGCTATGATGGCAAGTGGGTGCTGGAGGAAGGCGACTTCAAGTTGATGATAGCCGACCAAAGTGCCGACCTCCATTGCGCCGAGACCTATCAGTGGCAGACAGCCAATCGATAGAACTCCGAATCACCACTTTGTAGAAGAAAGAAAGGATATAAAAAAGCCCTAGCTACGTAACAAATCGCTACATAGCTAGGGCTTATTTTTTGTAGTATTGCAAATTATTTACATTTCCACCACTACCTCGTGCTTGCCATCTGCGCAAGGAATCACAGTACCCTCGATAGCCTTGCCATCTACAGTAATCTGCTTCACACCCTTCTCCTTGCCCTCAGGATTCTTCACGATGATGTGATACTCGCCACCACGGAACTTGCGGGTTACCTCATACTCCTTGGCTGTGCTTGGCAAGCAAGGGTCGATGTTCAATCCCTCATAGTCTGGCTTAATACCAAGGATAAACTCTGATACCGTGTACCACATCCAAGCGGCAGTACCGGTGAGCCAAGAGTTCTTGCCCTCGCCAGGTTTGGCGGCATCCTTGCCCGCTACCATCTGACAGTTGACGTATGGCTCCACCTTGTGCAAGGTCTGGTATTTCTCCTCCACGTAGCTAGGCAGAATCTTGGTGTAGTGCTTCCAAGCGTCATTGCCACGTCCGGCTACCGTCTCGCCGATGATCACCCAAGGATTGTTGTGGCAGAAGATACCGGCGTTCTCCTTGTAACCCTCAGGATAAGAAGAAATCTCGCCCATCTCTACATGATAGGTGGTGTAGGCTGGATTGTTGAGCACCATACCATGCTCGCACTCCAGTCGCTCCTTGGCACTGTCCAAGGCCTTGGCACAGAGACCATCCTCCAAGCCGATGCCAGCCATCGTACACCATCCCTGGCTCTCGATGAAGATCTTGCCTTCCTCGTTCTCGTCGCTACCGATCTTGTTGCCGAAGAAGTCGTAGGCACGGAGGAACCATTCGCCATCCCATCCATGTTGCTTCACAGCCTCGCTCATCTCATCCACAGCCTTCTGCATGCGCTCTGCCTCGGCAAGGTAATCTTCCTCAGCCATGCCTGCGATGCAGCCCTGATGGTCGTTGGCTGCCTCCTTGGCGAGTTGACGGCACAATGCCACGTAGTCCTTGCCTGTTACGACAAACAAGCCTGCAATCATTAGACTCTCTGCCTTGGAACCTTCGCCCTTGTTCTCTGTGGTTTGGAAACTCTCGTTAGGGTCCCAAGAGAAGCAGTTGAGGTTGAGACAGTCGTTCCAGTCGGCTCTTCCGATGAGTGGCAACTTGTGAGGACCGAGGTTGTTGATGACGTGGTTCATCGAAATCTTCAAGTGCTCGAAGAGACTTACCTCGCTACCAGGCTGGTTGTCGAAAGGCACCTGCTCATTGAGGATGGAGAAGTCGCCCGTCTCCTTGATATAAGCCACGGTACCGAAGATGAGCCAACAAGGGTCGTCGTTGAAACCGCCACCGATGTCGTTGTTGCCACGCTTGGTGAGAGGCTGATACTGGTGATAGCATCCGCCGTCAGGGAACTGGGTGCTGGCGATGTCGATGATGCGCTGGCGAGCACGCTCTGGTATCTGATGTACGAAGCCCACGAGGTCTTGGTTGGAGTCACGGAATCCCATGCCACGTCCGATACCGCTCTCGAAGAAGCTGGCAGAGCGAGACATACAGAAGGTGATCATGCACTGATACTGATTCCAGATGTTGACCATGCGGTCGAGCTTGTCGTTGCCGCTCTTCACGGTGAAGATATTGAGGAGGTTGTCCCAGTACTTGTTGAGTTCGGCGAAGGCTGCGTCCACCTTCTCTGTGGTGTCAAGCTTAGCGATCAACTCGTGAGCCTTCTCCTTGTTGATTACCTTCTTGGCAACGAACTTCTTGTCTTGCTCGTTCTCCACATATCCCAAGAGGAAGATGAGGTCGCGGCTCTCGCCTGGCTTCAAGGTCACCTCGATGTAGTGGGAGGCGATAGGGCTCCATCCGTGAGCAAAACTATTGCGAGGCTTGCCTTCCATCACAGCCTCAGGCTCTGAGAACTCATTGTAGAGACCCACGAAAGTCTCACGATCGGTGTCGTAGCCCTGTATCTCGGTGTTGACAGTATAGAAAGCATAGTGGTTGCGCCGCTCACGATACTCGGTCTTGTGGTAGATGGTACTGCCCTCGATTTCCACTTCGCCCGTAGAGAAGTTGCGCTGGAAGTTCTCCATGTCGGTGGCTGCATTCCAGAGACACCACTCAGCGAGAGAGAATACCTTGAGGGTCTTGGTCTCGGAAGAGTTGTTCTTGAGAGTCATCTTCTGCACCTCAGCCCAAGTGTGGAGAGGAACGAAGAAGAGCACGCTTGCCTCCACGCCGTTCTTGCTACCGGTGATGCGTGTGTAGTTCATGCCATGGCGGCACTCGTAGGAGTCGAGTGGGGTCTTGCAAGGTTTCCAACCAGGGTTCCAGACGGTGTCACCATCCTTGATGTAGAAGTAACGACCGCCGTTGTCCATAGGCACGCCATTGTAACGATAGCGTGTGATGCGACGGAACTTGGCATCCTTGTAGAAGGAGTAGCCACCTGCTGTGTTGGAGATCAATGAGAAGAAATCCTCATTACCCAAATAGTTGATCCAAGGCCAAGGGGTCTTAGGGTCGGTAATCACGTACTCGCGATTTGCGTCATCAAAATGACCATACTTTTTTTCTGCCATTGTCTTTGATTATTTGTTGATTATGGATAATCTTAATGTTTAATTTAGGTTATTTGTATAATTTTGATGCAAAGATAGCAAAAAGTTTTTGTTATTAGGTTTGATAACAGATATTTTTTTGTATTTTTGCATACAAAGTTTGATGTTTGTCACGGAACTATTAACATAAAATACACTTGGCGTATGAAAAGAAACATTTTGACACTCCTTATATCCTTGTTGGTGATGGCGCAAACAAGTGCGCAAACTTATAGCAACTTATGGAAGCAAGCCGGCGAGATGCGGGACAAGGACTTGCCGAAGAGCGAGATCGCCGTGATGAAGAAAATCATCGACAAGGCGACCTTGGCGAAAGACTATGGTCAGCTCTTGGCGGCGGAGATGAACCGTGCCAGCTTGTGGTATGCCATCTCGCCCGACTCCTTGGCTCCTGCCATCAAGAGGATGGAGGTGAAGGCAGCGCAAGCCCAAGACCCCGTGTTGCAGGCGGTGTGGTATGCGGCATTGGGAAAAATGTTGCGTACTGGTGAAGAGGATGTCGTGGTTGACCGCGCACAACCCATAGAATGGGGAGAAAATGAAGTGGAAGCTGATCCAGAATATAGGAGCAAAGTGACCGAATATTTCCGCAAGGCATTGGCACGTCCGGAACTCTTGGCTAGCCATCTCTCCACGGAATATACGCCGTTGACCTTGAAGGGCATGGATGGAGCTACTTTTGGCAACGATATGTTACACGTGATCGGTTTCGAGGCTGACACCCAGGAAGCTTATCAACTGATGTACGCCTATTATAATAAGGTGGGCAATCGAGGAGCTGCCTGCCTCTGTGCCTTTGAAATGACCCAGAAAGACCGCATGGCAGACGTGAGAGAGGTGAGAAAGTCGAAGTATCTCAACACCATCGACTCGCTCATCCATGTCTATCAAGATATTCCGGAGGCTGGCGAGCTCGCCGTGGAGCACTATCGCTTCATGGAAGGTGCCACCGATGCCAAGCCATTGGACAAGCTCAACTATATCAACTATGCCCTGAACCAGTGGGGTGGATGGTCGAGAATGAATGTGCTGCGCAATGCTCAGAAGCGACTCACCGAACCGATGTTTGTCTGCGAGGGACTTCCTACCGTGATCCGTCCTAGCCAAAAAGCATGGCTCAAGGTGAAGGTGCGCAACTTGCAATCCTTGAAACTGACGCTCTCTCGCATCAACATCACTGCCGACAATGACTACAATGTGGAGAATGAAGACGACGACTATAAACTGCTGAAATCGAAGACGAATGCCTTCCATCAGAAGGATTTCACCAAGTCGTTTTATGGTCATCCCAACTATGAGGAGGTGAAAGATTCCTTCGAGATAGCCGACCTGCCACTGGGTGCTTATCTGCTCGAAGTGACCTCCGACAATGTGAGCATCAAACCTCAGCGTGCTCTCTTCTATGTAAGTGACTTGGCGCTGATGTCACAGCAGTTGCCCGACGACAGTCATCGCTATGTGGTGGTGAGCGCAACGACCGGTCAGCCTATCGCTGGTGCCCAAATCTTGCTCTACGAGAGAAGTTATGATGCCAAGAAGGGCAAGGACAAGCGCAAGGTGCATGCCCGCCTGACCACCGATGAGAATGGAGAGGCTCGCTATAAGAATGTGGATGGCGATATCCTCATCTCTACCAGCCAAGACAAATATACGCCTGCGAGATGGACCTATCTCTCGCGTGGCAGATATTACGAGAGAAAGGACAGTGAGAAACATACGGTGCTCTTTACGGATAGAGCCATCTATCGCCCAGGACAGACCGTTCACGTCTCTGCCATCTCCAGTCTTGTGGAGAAAGCCTTCGATACCCATGTATTGCCAAATGAGCCTTTGACGCTCGTACTTCGTGACACCCACTGGAAGCAGATAGCCGAAAAGAAGGTGACGACGGATGAATATGGAACGGCTTCCGCCGACTTCGAACTCCCGAAGGATGGAGTGACTGGTACCTATAGTGTGCATACCCGTGAAGCCGGTGGCGCTACTCGCTACTTCCGTATGGAGGAATACAAGCGACCTACCTTTGAGATTACCTTCCCGAAGGTGAACCAAAAATATACCTGGGGCGACACCGTGGTGGTGAAAGCTGCTGCCAAGACCTATGCTGGTGTGCCTGTGCAGGGAGCCAAGGTGAGCTATACAGTGACTCGCCGCAACCAACTATGGTGGTGGGGCGACCGTACATCGCCTAGTCAAGTGATGAAGGGAGAGGGAACGACTCGTGAGGATGGTACCTTCGATGTGGAGATACCTCTAGAGGCATTCCCATCCGACCGCCAGGACAGAGACATCGCCTATATGAATGACTTCATGCGCAAGGCTCGTTTCTTCAGCTTCGATGTGAAGGCTGTGGTCACCGACCTGAGCGGTGAGAGCCATGAGGGCGAGATGAGTCTTCCGCTAGGTACTCGTCCTACGGCTTTGAGTGTGGATATTCCAAAACGTATCGAGGTGGATAGTTTGAAGCAGGTTACCTTCTCTTATCGCAATGCCAGCGGTATGGAGATCAGCGGCAACGTGCGCTATCGCATCGACGAAGGGGAGTGGAATCAGGCTGCCACCAATGCTCCTGTGGATATGAGGAGGGGCTTCGCTTCGGGTGTTCACACCCTGGAGGCTATCTGCGAGCAAGATACCTTGCGACAGAAGTTTACGCTCTTCAGCATGAGCGATCAGCGACCAGCTGAGACCACGATCCACTGGAGTTATCAGACTGCCGAGACCTTCCCACGTGATGGCAAACCGGTCTATGTGCAGGTGGGTTCATCCGAGAATGGCGTTCACATCGTGTATTCCATCATTGCTGGCAACAAGTTGTTGGAGAAGGGGGCTTGGGAAATCGGCGACAGCATCGTCACCTTGCCTTTCACCTACAAGCCTGAGTTTGCTTCGGGAGTTGTCATCAACTACAGTTTTGTGAAGAATGGCGTATGCTATACCAACAAGATGACCATCGCTCGACCTTTGCCAGAGAAGAAACTCAATATCGCTTGGAAGAGTTTCCGCAACCGATTGACACCGGGACAAAAGGAGGAATGGACATTGAATATCACGACACCGGACGGCAAGCCAGCCAAGGCGCAACTGATGAGCGTGCTCTACGACAAGTCGCTCGATGCCATCGCCAAGCATACATGGGATCTGTCGCTCGGTTTGTATCAGACTTATCCTAATTGTTATTGGACCGATAATCTGGGATTCTCGGAGATTTATATGGATGCGAACTATCCAACGAAATACTATGACGAGAAAGAACTGGATGTGGATCGATTCAATTCTCAGTACTTCGGAGGAATCGGCTGGTATGGCAATGGTGTCTTGCAAGAATGTGTTGCCCTTGCCAAGGTCACAGTGGAAAGACAGAGCAAGTCGGTTAGAATACGTGGCGGTGGTGCTGCGGCTCCGATGGCAGACCGGACGGTGGAGACTCTGGCGTACAGCAAAAATGTGGCGAGTGATGCACAAGTAGACGATGCTGCCTCGAATGAAAATGACGATGAAGGTGCCGACAAGGAACTGTCATTGGACAATGTTCAGTTGCGTGAGAATCTCAATGAGACTGCCTTCTGGAATCCTGCCGTGGAGACGGATGCCAAGGGTAATGTTCACTTGAAGTTCACGCTCCCAGAGAGTGTCACCACTTGGAAGTTCATCGGTTTGGCGCATGACAAGGAAATGCGCAACGGACTCTTGATGGACGAGGCTGTGGTGAAGAAGACCATCATGGTACAACCTAACTTGCCTCGCTTCCTCCGTGAGGGCGACAAGGCGGTGCTCGTCACCAAGGTCTTCAATACCTCCGACAAGAAGGTGAACGGCGAGGCTCGTATGCAAATCATCGACCCTGAGACGGGTAAAGTGGTTTGGCAGAAGTCGCAGAAATATAATGTGGATGCCAATGGCACCGCTACCTTGAATTTCGATGTGGAAGGTTTGCAAGAGGGTACCTATATCAATAAGGTGGTAGCCGTGTGCAATGGCTATAGTGATGGCGAGCAACATTATCTGCCAGTGTTGAGCAATCAAGAACTGGTGGTCAATACGCTTCCTATCACGCTCCATGAGGCTGGCAAGAAAGACTTCGACCTCAGCCGTCTCTTCCTCGATAAGAATGGCAAGCAGGTGAAGGAGGATCGCTTTACCAAGGTGACGGTGGAATACACCAACAATCCTAGTTGGTTGATGTTGAAGGCACTTCCTTCCATCAGCAATCCTACCGAGGAGGATGCGCTCTCCTTGATGGCTGCTATCTATGCCAACACCCTCAGTCGCCATATCCAGAAGATCACAAACGTGAATGCCAAGGACATCGACGATGCTTCTGGCTTGACTTCGGCTTCTGATACTTTGCTGACTAAGGTAAACAAGTATGTCGCTCTCTTGAAAAAACTCCAAAACAAGGATGGCTCTTTCTCTTGGTGGAAGGGCATGAGCGGCAGTAGATATATGACCTCGGCTGTGGCAGAGATGATGGCTCGTCTCAATGCCATCGTGGGCAGACAATCCTCTACCGCAAGTATGCTTTCCGGGGCAATCGACTATCTGCGTCAGCAAACGGCGCGTGAGGTGAAGACGATGAAGGAGGATGAGGCAAAGGCTGCACAGAAAGCCGCTCGCAATGGCAAGAAAGGCGAGGCTTATCAGGCTACGCCAAGCGAGGTGGCTTTGCATTATCTCTATATTGTCGCAATGGATGGGACTTGTGTGAAACTCAAAGCTCCTGCTTTGAATGACATGGATTATCTCCTCGGAAAACTGAAGAAGATGACCGGTTCGTTGACCATCTATGGCAAGGCGAAGGCTGCTGTGATACTCGCCCTAAACTACGATTACAAGACGGCTGCCGACTACTTGAAGAGCATGGAGGAATATTCAGTCTATCGTGAGGATATGGGCAGATATTATGATACTCGCAAGGCGTACTATAGTTGGAGAAACTATAAGATTCCGACAGAGGTGGCTGCCATCGAGGCTCTACAGGCTTTGGATGCTCAGACTATATCTGCTTCTTTATCAGCATCGTCTGCTATCAGCAAACAGCAGACCATCGAGGAGATGCAGCGTTGGCTCCTCATGTCTAAGCGCACCCAGGAGTGGAAAGATAACCCAGTGAATGTGGTGGATGCAGTCTATGCCTTTATGCAAGGCAATGAGAAAAATTGGAACCGACAGGCTGACAACGCCATCCTCAAGCTCGATGGCAAGACCTTGCCAATGCCGAAGGATTCCACGACACTCGGATATGTCAAGACGGAAAGAGCTGGAATGGCGAACCAACTCTCCATCGACAAGAAGTCGGACTATACCAGTTGGGGAGCTGTCTATGCCGAGTTCAAGCAACCTATCTCTGAGATAGCAAATGCCGAATCGGGTATCAAGGTGACTCGCAAGGTGACCTCGAAAGCCCAAGTAGGTGACAAGGTGAAGGTGGTCTTGACCATCGTGGCAGACCGTGATTATGACTTCGTCAAGGTCATCGATCGTCGTGCCGCTTGTCTCGAACCCGTCAATCAGTTGAGTGGGTATCAATGGGGAATGGGCTGCTATGTCGCTCCACACGATGATGCAACAAATTTCTATTTCGATCGTTTATCTAAGGGTAAACATATGGTAGAAATCGAGTATTTCGTGGATAGACAAGGTGAATATCAGTCTGGCTCTTGCTCCGCTCAATGTACCTATAGCCCTGAGTTCTGTGGAAGAGAAGGGGGGTATCAATTACGAATTAATAATTAGGGCAGACGTCCTTGGTGACAATAAATTTCTGATAAGTATAACTATAAATTTGATATGATGGAACGAATTAATATATTGATGTTGTCTTCGCTATTGGCGTTGTCGGCATCGGCACAGAAAATTACCACTCAGCATGAGGTGGTGGATTGTGGACAGGTGGTGTTCTGGCATCCTGTCACATCTGAATTTAAGTTGAAGAACGATGGCAATCGGGCTTTGCTAATCGAACAGGTGAAGAAAAGTTGTGGTTGCACCACCGTGGAATATCCTACCCGGAGTATTGCCCCAGGCGAGGAATTTGTGGTCAAGATGACCTACGATGCCAAGCAGATGGGTACATTCAATAAGCAGTTGCTCTTGTATAGCAATGCCACAGGGTCGCCTTTTATGTTGACCATGCAAGGCAAGGTAGTGGAGCAGGTGACTGACTTCTCTGGTAATTATTCCACCATGTTGGGCAGTCTGAAAGCGGATGCCCAGGAAGTCGAGTTTGATGATGTCAATCGTGGCGACCGTCCTGTGCAGCGCATCCATATCTTCAATCCTACCGCAGAGACCTTGGAGCCAGTGGTGATGCACTTGCCAACTTATCTGAAGGCTGTCGTATCGCCATCCAAGTTGGCACCACGTCATTCAGCAGTGGTTACCTTGACCTTGGATTCCAAGAAATTGCGTGACTTCGGTTTGAACCAAACATCGGTGTATCTGGGTGAGCGCCCTGGAGACAAGGTGTCGGGTGATAAGGAAATTGTGGTCTCTGCCGTCTTGTTGCCTGACTTCGATGCCTTGACAGCATCAGATAAGTTGAGAGCACCAAAGATCGAGATGTCAACGGAGACCTTGGACTTGGGCAACTTCAATGGCAAGAAGAAATTGAAGGGCGAGATTCTCATCACCAACAAGGGTAAGTCGGAACTGGACATCCGAAGCTTGCAGGTGTTTACCATGGGCTTGCAAGTGCAACTCAATAAGAGTAAGCTCCAGCCTGGTGAGACGGCGAAGATGAAGGTGACGGCAGTGGCTGCGGAATTGAAGAAGTCGCGTAATCAAAACCCACGTGTTCTCATGATCACCAATGACCCAGACAAGTCGAAAGTCGTGATCCGTGTTTTGACCAAGAATTAAGTTATATATCATTTATCATTTGAATTATCGTGCAGATTGAGATAGACAATGGCAGTGGTTTTTGCTTCGGTGTGACCACTGCCATCAAGAAGGCGGAGGAGGAACTGGCAAAGGGTAGCAAACTCTATTGCTTGGGTGATATTGTGCATAACGGCATGGAGGTGGAGCGCCTTCATGCAGCTGGACTTACAACCATCAATCATGAGGAGATGGGACAGCTTCATGGTGTCAAGGTCTTGCTCCGTGCCCATGGAGAACCACCTGAGACTTATGCTTTGGCAGAGAGAAATCAGATAGAGATCATTGATGCGACCTGTCCTGTGGTCTTGCAGTTGCAGAAGCGTATCAAGAAGCAGTATGCCAACAATCCGAATGCCCAGATCGTCATCTTTGGCAAGAAGGGACATGCCGAGGTGTTGGGACTGGTGGGACAGACCGAAAGCCATGCCATCGTGGTAGAGAAGTTTGAGGATGTGGAGCATCTGCGAGAGAAAGGCAAGTTGGACTTCACCAAGGACATCTATCTCTATTCCCAGACCACGAAGAGCCTGGATGAGTTCCATCGCATCATCGAGTATTGTCAGGAACATATCGTGGGCGATGCCATCTTCAAGAGCTTTGATACGATATGCCGTCAGGTGGCGAACAGAATGCCTAACATTGCCGCTTTTGCTTCCAAGCATGATGTCATTCTCTTCGTGAGTGGAAGAAAAAGTTCGAATGGCAAGGTGCTTTTCAAGGAGTGTAAGAGCGTCAATCCCAATAGCTATCAGATAGAGAGTGCCGAGGAAATCAATATGGATTGGTTTGATGGTGTCAATACCGTCGGCATCTGTGGAGCCACCAGCACGCCGAAATGGTTGATGGAGGAATGTAGGGAGTTTATCATTAATAATTAATAATTGGGCTTGCGCCTTTGGGGTATTAAAAGTCCTATATAAGAAAAGTCCTATAAGATAAAACAGGTGGTAAGGCTTCTCACGAAGACCTACCACCTTCAAAAAACAGTAATTAACTCAAAATTTATAATCTATATCATTACTACCTTGTCATTTTTATGCAAATTTAGAAAAAAGTGAAGTATTCTCCAACATGTTTTCAATGAATGAATACTTTTCATAGCTGAAATGCCTTGATTTAACAGAAATTTACAGATAGCCATTAGGCTTTGTCGATTGCAATAACATTGTTATGCTTTGTCAATGGCAAGCTGGAATTGATGGAGAAGCCATTCTTTTTGTTCCGCTATCGTCATATTGCTGTTGTCAAGCACGATGGCATCCTCAGCCTGTTTGAGAGGCGAAACCTCTCTGTGGGTGTCGATGTAATCTCTCTCCTCCACATTCTTGAGAATGGCATCGAAATCTGCAGGCATTCCCTTGGCGTTCAACTCGTCATAGCGGCGCTGCGCTCTCACTTGCGAGGAGGCGGTGACGAAGATCTTCAATTCGGCATCTGGGAAAACGGTGGTGCCGATGTCTCTGCCATCCATGACGATTCCCTTCTCCTTGCCCATCGCCTGTTGTTGCTCTACCAATGCCTTTCTCACAAAACCAACGGCGGCAATCGGACTGACGTGGGAGGAGACTTCCAAACTTCTGATTTCCTTCTCTACATATTCTCCGTTGAGATAGCAGTCTGGAGTGCCCGTCTCAGCATTCAACTTGAAGGAGATTTGGATGTTCGGCATTTCCTTCTCCAATTCTTCGGTCTTGACGCTGCCATCTGCGTTGAAGAGTTGATGGCGAATGGCATAGAGTGTTACGCTGCGGTACATCGCACCAGTATCAACGTAAATGTAGCCCACTTCCTTGGCAAGGTCTTTTGCCATTGTACTCTTTCCACAAGATGAGTAACCATCTATTGCTATTGTTATCTTTTTCATATCTTCTATATCTCTATTAATGATTCTTGTATATATAATAATGTGTATCTTATCTTTGTGTGACAAGTGCATCAACGCCACTTACAGTGAATAGGCGAGGTTGATGAGCAGGCTGCTACTGCTTACGTGGTACTTGCCATAGGCGACATTGAGGTGGAAACGCTCCAGGTTGATACCACCTCCAAAAGATAAGCCTGCTCCATGACTGCTTCCCTTGCCATCGCTGCTGTCTTCTATCTTCATCTCATCGGCTCTGCGGAAGTTGTATCCGCCACCTATCCAAAAACTCTCCGTGATGATGAAATCGGCTCCCAGCACAACGTGGTTGATGAAACTCTTGTCCCAGTTGTTGAGATTGACCATCGTGGCGGAAACACGGAAAGGCGTGTGCACGAATCTCTTGGTGACACCCACCTGCACGTCTATCGGCATCTTGTCATATTTCTCATCGTATGCCTTGAGTTGTCCACCGAGGTTCTTGGCCACTGCAGAGATAGACCACTCTCGGTCTGGGTCATAGTAGTTGAGACCCAAATCCACGCCCATGCCGATGGAATTGTAATCGCCGATATAGGAGGTGATGAACTTCGCCGTGATACCACCCACGAGGCGGTCGCTCAACATATAAGAGAAATAGCCAGCCACAGTGATGTCTTTGGCAGAGAACTCACCAAGGATATTGTTGCTTTCATCGGTCTCTTTCATTTTGCCATAGTCCATATACTGGGCGGAGACAGCCCACGAAGCCTTTTCCTTCACGATTCGGTTGAAGGAGGCAGAGGCGGTGTTGGCTCCCGACATATAGTTCATGTAGTTGAGGTTGATGGTTTTGTCGCTGACGGAAGCAAGAAGGGCTGGATTATGCCAAATGAGAGACGCATCATCTTCTATCAAGGTGATGTTGTCTCCACCTAGCGCAGCAGCATGTGCGCTGACGGGCAAGCGGAGAAAATTATATCCAGTTTGGCTCTCTTGCGCATGCGTTTTGGCGGCAAAAAGCGTCAATAGAGCGAAAAAAACAACTTTTTTCATTTAAATTCCCTAATTATTTTGCAAAGATACACCTTTTTTCAAGAATAAGAAGTAAATTTGCAATGATTTCGCATAAAATAACGAATTGATACTTCAAATATTGTAGTCTATAACTACAAAACAGGAGATGAAACAGTGGAAATAAAAAAATCAAATAACGCAAGTTTGGAAGATAAGCGGGTGACCTTTTTCCTGCTAGGACTCATCCTTTCCTTTTCCCTCATATTCGTGGGCTTGCAATATAAAAGTCATCCTTACGACCCTGACTTAGATGCCGAGAGCTTGGAGGATTTGGCGCAAGACTTGGAACTGTCAACACCTTCTGAGCAAAAGGATATGGTTTCTGCGGAAGCCCCTGCAGCTCCGGTGTCCAAGTCTATCACACAGGAAGTCAAGGCGGCAGACAAGGTGGAGGAGGCTCCGCAAAAAATCAACTCCACGACGAGTGAACTGGTTATTGGTGATGGCGAGGGAGCTGTGGATGGAGCCAAAGTCAAGGAGGCTGTGCCAGAGACTGCCGTGGATAACTCCAATCCTTCAGCGATGGCTGAGGCACCTATCAACTTCACCGTGGTTCAGCAAATCCCAGTCTTCCCTGGTGGCTGGTCAGCTTTCATGCAATGGCTTACCAAGAACCTCAAATATCCGAAACCAGCCCAGAATGCCAAGATACAAGGCACGGTGGTCTGCTCCTTTATTATTAATAAGGATGGCACGGTGTGCGATGTGAAGGTGAGCCAGTCGGTCGATCCTCTCTTGGACAGGGAGGCTCTGAGAGTGATGAAGATGATGCCTAAATGGAAACCAGGCATCGACCGTGACAAACCTTGTCGCACGATGATAGCCGTACCGGTAGTCTTCCAATTGTAGCCGAAAGGTTGATGAATGCAAACGAATTGAATCTTAAATGTCTAAATATTTTTTCTTAATTATTTTGTTATGAAAACAGCTAACGAAATCCTCGACATGGTCAATGAGTTCTTGGAGCATTTGCCTTATGATCGCAAGCCAAGTTCTCTCTACGAACCTATCCAATATGTTTTATCCATGGGTGGCAAGCGCATTCGCCCTACCTTGATGTTGATGGCGTACAATCTTTATCAAGAGAATCCTGAGAAGATTCTGATGAATGCCATCGCATTGGAGACGTATCATAACTATACTTTGCTGCACGACGACTTGATGGACAATGCCGATATGCGTCGTGGCAAGTTGACTGTACACAAGAAATGGGATGCCAACACGGCTATCTTGTCGGGCGACTCCATGTTGGTCTTGGCATACGAGCGTATGGCTCATTGCGATGCCAAGCATTTGCAGGCAGTGCTTCAACTCTTCACAGAGACAGCCCTCGAAATCGGTGAGGGACAGCAGTATGACATGGAGTTTGAGACTCGTTATGATGTAAAGGAGGAAGAATATATCGAGATGATTCGATTGAAGACCAGTGTGCTTTTGGCTTGTGCCTTGAAGATGGGTGCCATCTTGGCTGATGCCTCAGAGGAGGATGCCAACAATCTGTATAAGTTTGGCGAGCAAATCGGCTTGGCTTTCCAGTTGCAAGATGATTTCTTGGATGTTTATGGCGACCCAAAGGTCTTTGGCAAGGAAATCGGTGGCGACATCACTTCCAATAAGAAGACCTATATGCTCATCAATGCTTTCAACCATGCCAATGCCCAACAGCGTGAGGAACTCAATCGCTGGGTGTCTGCCAAGGACTTCGTGCGCAAGGAGAAGGTGGAGGCAGTGACTCGTCTGTATGATGAAATCGGCATCGACAAGATGGCGCAAGAGAAAATTGCTTATTACTTTGAGCAGAGTAAGAAATACTTGGATGCAGTTCAGGTGCCTGCTGAGCGCAAGGAAGAATTGCAAAAGTATGCTCAAAAGATGATGAAAAGAAAATACTAGAAAGTGAAGAGTGAAGAACGAAGTGTGAAGAATTCTTATGATAAAGATAATTGATACTCATACGCATTTGGATGCGGAGGAGTTTGACGAGGATAGAGCTGAGGCTTTCGCACGTGCCAAAGAGGCGGGAGTGGGGAAGGTCTTTCTGCCTGCCATCGATGTCAAGACGACTCATGCTGTATGGAAACTTAGCCAAGAATATCCTGGCTATGCTTTCCCGATGATCGGTTTGCATCCTGAGGAGGTGAAGGCGGATTGGAAAGAGCAACTCGCTGAACTTCGAAAGATGTCGGTTTCCGACTTCATCGCAATCGGCGAAGTGGGACTTGACTATTACTGGAGCCGTGAGTTTGAAAAGGAACAGTTGGAAGCCTTTGAGGAACAGGTGAAATGGTCGATAGAGACTCGTTTGCCACTGATGATACATTGTCGCAAGGGACAAAATGAGATGGTTCATCTCTTGCGTGCTTACGAGTCAGAACTTCCTGGTGGCGTGTTCCATTGCTTTACGGGAAATCAGAAGGAAGCTGAAGAACTCCTCTCTTTTGATCGCTTCGTCTTGGGAGTAGGAGGTGTCTCCACCTTCAAGAGTAGTCATCTCCGTGAAGACTTGCCTGCTGTCGTGCCTTTGGATAGGCTGGTGCTGGAGACAGATAGTCCTTACATGGCTCCGGTTCCTCATCGAGGCAAGAGAAATGAAAGTGCCTTCGTGGTGGAAGTGCTCAAGACCTTGGCGCAGGCTTATGGAGTCTCGGAGGAAGAACTGGCTGAGGCTACTAATCGGAATGTGGAGCGTGTTTTTCATATTTGAGAGGAACGAAATGCTCTGAAATGTCTTAAAGAAACATAAAAAGAAGATGAATTTATGGTAGTTTGGATGAAAAGCGATAATTTTGCAAACCGAATCGCATAACGAGGATGTCTCTTAATGCGATGAGACTTGAAAAAGTCGTGTTTAGCCAAACAAGGAAAGGTGCTCGAGTGGCTGAAGAGGCACGCCTGGAAAGCGTGTAACCGGCAAAACCGGTTCGGGGGTTCGAATCCCCCTCTTTCCGCTTTTCTAGTTATGAAGGATATGAATAA
>ERZ1026888.45-NODE-45-length-71461-cov-8.793561_pt1 | contig 71461 bp, 109 predicted proteins | sample MGYA00380174_ERZ1026888 | MGnify/ENA primary metagenome ERZ1026888 (study PRJEB33269, sample SAMEA4719810) | human gut metagenome | biome: human-associated habitat; feature: organic feature; material: feces | place: Cameroon | collected 2013-10 ...
CAACACCGGAGACTGGTCAGCGGCAACCAACACCGGAGACCGGTCAGCGGCAACCGTAGAAGGAAAAGAGAGCGTTGCAATGGCAATTGGATGCAATTCCAAAGCAAAAGGGTCTATCGGATGCTTTATTGTACTTGCTGAATGGAAGGAATTTGAAGACGGAACATACCATATTGCAGATGTGAAGTCTGCGAAAGTAGACGGAGTAAAGATAAAACCTGATACATTTTATAAACTTGTAAATGGAGAATTTATTGCAGAAGAGTAAAGGTTTGGCTCCACAGGTACCGACATACCACATGGAGCCGCGTATCTAACTTAATTTGGCTAAGTTAAATACAGGACAAGTATAACACACCTTCCTGTATTTATCAAATAAATAATTAGGAGGGCATTTTTATGTCAAAAACACACACATCCAACGAACAGAAACCACTTGCAAGCGAGATTATTTGTGATCTGGAAGCGGAAAACGCAAAACTCGAAGCAAGAAACAAGAAACTCAGTAACATTGTTTTGAAGCAGGCAGCAGTTCTTGTGGAGACATTATTGCTGTTGAATGAAGAAGGTGATTTAGGAAATGAAGATGCGAGATGAGAACCAAGTGCTTTTATCAGGTGACATTCCGGCGGGGTTCGTATTCTCACATGAAGAATACGGTGGAACCAAGATGTACGAGGGAAGAATGACAATATTTAGAAAGAGTACATCCTATGACATTCTTCCGATTATTGTGCCGGAGCATATGATTTCAAGGGAAACAGAGCTGATTGCCAGTGTATATGGTGAAATGCGAAGTCGAACAGTCCGGGAAGATGGTAAGAAAAGCCTTGTAGCATATGTAAGAGCAATGGACATTCAGTACCTTGAAAGACTGGAAGAACACGATGCAAACGAAGTTTATCTGACTGGATATCTGATTAAAAAGCCAACAATAAAGATGATTGGCACAAAAAACGACAGGAAGCTGGCAAGAATACTTCTAGCGGTAAACAGAAAGAAGAAAGACGGATATACCAGATCAGATGCCATCAGTTGTTTATGCTGGGAGGAAAACGCAGATGCCGTAGAGAATCTGAAAAAGGGAGCAAAAATCAAACTCCGCGGAAGATTCCAAAGCCGGGAACTGTGGTCTGATCAGAGTCAATCATGGGTAACAGCGTTGGAAGTATCAGTAAAAAGATTAGAGGTTTTGTAGTATGAGAAAAATCGAAGTAAGAGAAATTAGATTGACCGATTTTAAAGGTCAGCAGGAGAAGAAAGTAGAGTTCGGTCACAGAACAATCGTTTCCGGGAAGAACGGATGCGGGAAAACCACACTGGCAGACGCTCATATGTGGGAGTTTTGCGACAAAGATTACAGTTTAAAGAGCAATCCAGATATCAGACCCGATGATGGCAGAGAATGCCTGCCAAGAGTTGACATTGACCTTGTAATTGATGGGAAGCCGGTAAGCGTAGCAAAGTTCCAGAAACGCACAGAAAGCAAGTCAAAGGACGGAAAGCCGGGAAAGGTTGCATTATCCAATAAATATGAAATCAATGGCGTTCCAAAAGCCGAAAGAGATTTTAAAGCTGATCTGAAAGAGCGAGGGTTTGACTTTGATAATTTCCTTATGCTGTCTCACATGGAAATCTTCACAGACCTGAAAGATGCAGACGCCAGAAAGATTCTGTTTTCCATGTCAGACGGTGCCGGAAAATCGGATTTAGAGATTGCCAAGACAGTTCCAGGCTGTGCTGAGTTAGTACCGCTTCTGGAAACCTACAAGGCAGACGAAGTCAAAGCCATGAACAGCGCAACGCTGAAAAAGGCAGAGGAACAGTTGAAAGCCATTCCAAACCAGATTATCGGCATGGAGCAGTCGAAAGTTGATGCTGATACCGCTGAATTGGAATTGCAGAAGAATGCCTTGCAGGAACAGATTTCTGACCTTGAAACGCAGATTGCACAGTCAGGAAACGAGCGTAGCAGCAAACTCAGAGCAGAACTTTCAGATTTAGGTGTTAGAAAATATTCTTTCGAGTCAAAAGCACATGAAGAAATCTCGACAAGGAAAACTGCAATTCAAATTAAAATCAATGAGTTGCGGACAGAAAGAAATCTGAAAGCAGCCGAATTAAACAGGGAGACTTCTGCTTTGGTAATTCTGAGAGCGCAGAAGAAAGAACTTCTCGAAAAGTTACAGAACGCCAGAACACAGTATCCCAAAATCAAAGATACAGAATGGGACAACACAGCTCTGGACAACATTGAATCTGAGACATTCAAGGATGCAGAGACCATTTGCCCGACTTGCGGTCAGAATCTTCCGCCAGAGCAGATTGAGCAGTTAAAGAGCAGATTTGAACAGAAAAAGCAGGAAAGAATCAATCAGCAGTTAAAGGCTAAGGAAGAATGGGAACAGGACAAGAAACGCAAAATTGATGAAGTTATTCAGGTTGGAAACAAAGCGTCTGCCGATATGAAAGAAGCGCATAAGCAAGAAGAAACCCTCACATCTGAGATTTCCAAACTGACAGATGAATTAGAACAGATCAAAACTTCTCTGGACGCAGAAAACAAGAATCTGGAAGCCATACCGAAAGAACCAGACTTCTCAGGAAATGCCGAATATCAGCAGATTCTTGCATCAATCAAAGAGAAACAGCAGGAGCTTAATTCTCTGGACGATGGCGAAGAAACGAAGAAACAGCTTTCAGAGCAGTTATCTGGCAAGAAGCAGGAACTGGCAGTAGTCAACCAGAAAATCGGAGAAGCCAACAACAATGTCAGAATTGACGAACAGATCGAGAAGCTTCAGGAAAGTCAGAAACAGTACGGACAGAGCAAGGCTGATGCACAGATGATTCTGGACGAGCTGAAATCACTGAGTATGGCGAAGAATACAGCCCTTGAAGATTCGGTAAACCAGTATTTTGACGGGGTTAAAGTGAAACTATTCGATACGCAGAAGAATGGCGAAGTAGTAGACGCTTGCATCTGGTACGTGCAGGACAAGGACGGCAACTGGAAGAAACTGGTCGGGAATGCCAATACAGCCCTGATGATGAAAGGAAAAATTGCCATCATGGACGGCTTGCAGAAGTTTTATGGCGTGAGCTATCCGATTTTCGTTGACTGTGCAGCAGAACTGGATAACAGCAGTCTGGCAGGCATTAAGGCAGATACGCAGTTGATATTCTTGAAAGTTTCTGAGGGGGATATGACGGTAACGGAAATTTGAGAAAAGTGGAACAGCTAGGAACTTGTTTGGCGACAGCCTAGCTGCTCCACACAAAATATAGAGCAAACTATATTTGCTAATAGCATAACAGATAATTTTAGCTTAATCAAGCTACAGGTGATTTTACACCTGCAAAGTGAGGAACGTGTTCACTCACTAGAACCTATGTAAATTTAATATTTGAGGTTTGACAGGCCTGTGAATTTGCATGGGTACAAAACAGAAAATACGCTCTGATTCCAGAGCTCAGTGCGCTTGGAATCCTGCAAAATAGCACAGGTAAGAAACGATACAATCACGCAAATAGCGTGTTGGCAAATATATAAAAATATAGAAAAGGAGAATAAAAATGGCAGAAACTTATGACATTTCAAAAGCAGCAAAAGCACAGGAAAAATATTGTATGGAAAAGGCTATCCGCACTTTGCACCACATAGTGGAAAATGCTTCAGTTGCGGGCAGAATATCTATTCTGAAAAAGGACGAACAAGAAGCGGAAAAGAATGGCATGGAATTTCTGTTGAGAGAGCGTCAAAAGAATTAATTACAGGATGCCCGTTTTGCAATAGAACTTATTGTGATTAATAGAAAAGGAGAATTGTTATGGCAAACAAAACACAGTTAGCAACAGCAGGAGAACAGCAGGCGGCAATCGTAATCAACAACTCATTCATTGATGGATTGGTTAAGCAGCTTGAAGAAAAATGCAAATACGGTCTTTCGTTCCCAAAAGACTACAACCTCAGTAATGCACTCATGGGGGCATATCTGACTCTGAAAGAAACAAAAGACAGAAACAATAAGCCAGTTCTGGAATCTTGTACAGCTACAAGCATTGCAAACAGTCTTATGAACATGGCAACACTTGGGCTTTCGGTACAGAAAAAACAGGGCTATTTCATTGCTTACGGCGGTCAGTGCCAGTTCCAGAGGTCTTACTTCGGAAACATTACAATCGCCAGAAGATATGGAATGAAAGATATTCACGCCGAGATCATCTACGATGGTGATAAGTTCAAATATCATATCGAAGATGGAAACAAAGTTCTGGATTCTCATGAACAGGATTTTATGAACATTGACAACGATAAGATTCTTGGGGCATATGCAGTGGTTCTGATGGAAGATGGAACAAAACATCTGGAAGTAATGAACATAAAGCAGATCAAACAGTCTTGGTCACAGGGCTATGGTTACAAGGAAAACGGCAATGGAACACACCAGAAATTCACTGACCAGATGGCAAAGAAAACAGTTATCAATCGTGCATTAAAGCAGATTATCAATAGTCATGGTGATGCTTTCATTCAGGAAGTTGAGGAAGCCACAGAAGAAATTCCAAAGCAGGACATTATTGAACATGAAGTTGCTTATGAAATCGAGCAGAACGCCAATGCAGAAGAATTTATCCCAGATGAGCCAGTAGCAATCGAAGAACAGCCTAAACAGCCGACAGTCGTAGAAGTCGTAAAAACTGCCGAGAAAGAACCAGTTCCGGCAGCAGACAAACAGGAAACAGAGATTCCAGATTTTATGAAGTCAGAAGAGATGTGATCGCATATGATGTACTTCGACTGCATCAATTTTGATCGGTGCGACTCAGGAAAGTTCGGCAAATATATGGCTTGTATCGGGCGGCGTGAAAACTGCCCGTACTATGAGTCGGTAAAAGACTATTTCGAGAAACGAGGTGAGAACTATGGGGATTATATCGCAGGATGGAAAAATCAATCTTCCGTATGAAATGACAGCGTTGCTTGCTTCGGACAACTACATACAGGCGGTATTTGCCGGAGGAATACAGCAGAGTCCATATGTTATGGCAATGTACTCGACGCAGGATAAGTTGCAGGATGCACTTGATATGCTTGATAGAAGATTTGTAGGCATGGGCGATGCGATATTTAGATTTCCAAAGGATGACAAAGTATGAAAGAAGAATGGAAATGGGTAAATGGTTTCGAGGGATTATACCAAATTTCAAATACAGGGAAGCTGAAAAGTTTTAGAAAAGATTCAAGCGGACACATAATGTCGAATAAGGATAAAAACGGATGGTATTTTACGGTAAACCTATATGACGAAAGAAATAAATGCCATACAACTAGAATACATACATTAGTTGCTAAACATTTCATAGGCGAAATTCCGAAAGGATACCACGTACATCATATAGATGGCAATAAGCAGAACAACGTAGTTACCAATTTGAAAATAATGCATCCGTCAGAACATAGAAAAGAGACTGCTAAAATGCTCCCGCAGATAGATACGGGGATGATTCATTATAACCAGTATGAACGCCCGAAAACAATATATATGTATGATACAAACGGAAACTATTTAGCTTCTTTTCCAAATGCAATGGCAGCGTCAATTATTACTGGCATATGTTCCAGAAATATACTTCAAGTTGCAAATAAAAACGAATATAAACCGGGGAGAGTAAGGAAAACAGCCGGAGGATTTGTGTGGAAGTTTGAAAGTGAGGTGGTTTGAAATGTTCATGAAAATAATAAATACAGGCAGTCAGCCAGGGAACTGCTACGCACTTAAATCCGAATCTGGCGAAATTTTACTTTTGGATTGTGGATGCAGATACTCGGAAATCCTGAAAGGAATTTCTTATAGGATATCAGAAGTTTTGGGGTGTTTATTAAGTCATGAACATGGTTAATTAAGGCGACCATAAGAAGTCGTACAAAGAAATATTGAACGCAGGCATTCAGATTTACACCAACGACGAGACAGTTGAGAGCGTAAACACAACCTCTGGTGAGCTGATGATCGGCTTACCAGAAAAGAAATCGAAGGACATAGGTTCGTTCCGGGCAACGCCTTTCTACGTCCCGCACGACAAGACACCAAACTTTGCATACCTGATATCTCACGAAGAATGTGGACGGCTGATATATGCGACAGACTTCTCATATTTGCCGTTCACATTCAAGAACATGAGAATAAATCACTTCCTTATAGAATGTAATCATCTTGACGAATCGCCGGAGCAGGATTCATTTAAGTTTGAACACTCCATCCGGGGGCACAGCAGCTTATCTACTGTAAAAGAGATTATCCGAGTGAACAAGACCGCTTCGCTCAGAACCATAACGTTGTGCCACCTGTCAGAGGGATGGGGAGACCCGGAAGTGATGCAGAAAGAGATACAGGACGTTGCCGGGGATGATGTTCTGGTGCAGATCGCAAGGCCGGGACTGGAAGTTGACTTGAATTTATGCCCGTTTTGAAAGGAGAAAGAAATGAAACAGTGGACAGAAGAATTACTTATTGAAAATGGATATAGATTAAGAAACGCAGAAATTACAAACGTATCATTGAACATGGAAGACCACGGGGCACTCACACTTGATTTGTCGCTTTCCGGAAGCGGTTGGGGCGTTGTTTACGGTGGATATGTTTTAGGACATGGATACCTTGGAGCTAAAAATTTTGTTGGTTATGCATCTGGGCTTGAAGCGATTATGAGAATCATGGACGTTGTTGGCGTAGCTGACCTGATGGAAATGAAAGGAAAACACGTCAGAGTAGCCTTGAAAGGCGTTGGTGATTCAGTAAAAATCATTGGAAATTTTATCAGAGATGAGTGGTTTGATTACGGAAGTTTCTTTGATGATAAAAAACAGGAGGAATCAAATTGAACATCGCAATTTTAACAGGGCGGCTCACTGCCGACCCTGAGATGAAATACACAGCAGGCGACGCGCCAGTTGCAAATTTCTTTCTGGCAGTCCAGAGAATGTACAAGAGAGACGGCGACCCGAAGTCAGATTTTATCGCTTGCGCAGTTCTTAGAGCGGCGACCGCAGAATTTTGCCAGAAGTATTTGAGAAAGGGGACAAAAGTTATCATCAACGGAAGTTGGAGAACAAGCTGCTATGTGAATAGCAGTGGCGAGAAAAGTTTATAAAAATAATTGCATTGTAAGTTCAATCGAATTTGCAGAGAGCAGACGGAATAACATTTCAGTTCAGGAGAATGAGCCGGTACCGCCGCCAGCGCCAAGCGTTCCAGAAATGCCGGAGTATGATGTGAATTTACCGTTTAATTAAAAAAAGCACCGACTATTTATCGGCACTTTTACAAACCGAGGTGATAAGTTTTTGAATAGTAACTATAAAAATTTTGTAAAAGCTAAGGCGATTGAAGCAGAGAACCGCAAGAGGTGGTTGAAAGTCGACCCGAATCTGAACGATAATCCCGGAATTTACATCCTGACAAGAATTGATGAGGACGGATTCAAGTTTGGGTATGCAGGTCAGGCAAAGAAACTGATTACCAGATTATGCCAACATAGCGTAGGACATCAACAGCACATTGACCTTAGCTTGAAAAAACATGGATTGTATTCAGAAAAAAATCCATGTGGTTGGCGTGTGGTACATACTAATTGCCCGGAATCTGAACTTGACGAAAAGGAACAGTATTATATCAAATGGCTTGCAGATCAAGGGTATCAGCTTCGAAATAAGACAAGTGGTTCTCAGGGGCAAGGCAAGAAACAGATTGATGAGTACAGACCAGTAAAAGGTTATTACGACGGTTTAAAGCAGGGAAAGAAATCCCTTGCCAGAGAGCTGTCGCATATCATAGACACGCACTTGCAAGTTTCGCTGAAGCCAGAGAAGCAGAATAACAAAGTATCAATTCGGGCTTTTGAAAAATTCCAGAACTTGATTGATGAAAAAACATATGAAAAGGAATCGTGAATATGGACGCATTGAGACATCAAAAACACATGCAATGTATGCAGAACCGCAAGGACATCTATTACTTCATCAGAAAATATGCGAAATATCATAAAACAACGCCGCCAACAAAGAAGATTTCCGAAGAACTTGATATCAGTGTTAGCGCCGTTCAGAGGCATCTGAGACAGTTTGAAGAAGATGGACTGATTGCATTTAACGGGTACGGCTCGCACAGGACATATGAACTGATAGGAGTAAAGAAACATGAAACTTTATGACGTATACGACGGTTCAAAGTATATTGGGGAGCTGACGCTTGCTGAAATATCAGAATTGACAGGAAAGACAAGAAGTCAGATATCGCAGGCAATCAGCGGAGCATATGACATTAACGGAAGATATGCGGTCATATATGATGGGCAACAAACAATCGCATACTCAAACAAGAATGATCGCAGGATGTTGATGGAATTTGACATTCTGACTCGGAAGATAAGGAGGGCTGCTGGTTGGGGAAGTTGAAAATTAAAAAATCAAAGAATCAAAGAAGCTTAATCCCGGCGCCACTTAACATAACTGGTTTTACAATGGAGCAGGCTTCCAGGCAGACTGGCGTAAGAATCGAATCTCTTAAAGCGTATTTGGATTCAAAAGAACAGGAGATTAGAGAACAGACAGTTAAAGAATTTCAGGAAAAGCTGTGGAAAGCAGAAGATTATATTGCTGTGGCAAATATTTTAATTTCTGTTATTGCAATCAAGAAAGCATGGGGATTCAAGAAAGCAAACCAGAATTTCATTGATAAGATTACTGAAGCAGAAAAATATGTTGAGGAAATCGGCGTTGAAGCAGCATATAAGGAAGTTCAGGAAGAAATGGGTTTGCAGATTGAATTTGATTCTTTTGATATTAACAAGGAATTTGGGCTTGGAGAAAGCGAGGTGATGCCAGATGCAGAAACAGTTAATAATTGATTGTTTCGCAGGCTGAGGCGGAAAACCAGAAAGAAAGAGGGTTAACAACAGGAGGTACAAAGAATGAAGTTTCTGGACTTTTTCGCCGGAATAGGTGGATTTAGAAAAGGGATGGAAGCAGCGGGGCATGAGTGCGTCGGATTTTGTGAATTTGATAAATGGGCGGTAGCAAGTTACACGTCCATGCACCTGATAACAGAAGAACAACGACAATATTTGTCAACGCTGACACTGAAACAAAGGCAAAAGGAGATATTAAAAGATGAATACAGAAACGGTGAGTGGTACGCAAATGACATTAGAAGAGTGTATGCCGGAGACATTCCAAGAGCCGACTGTTGGTGCTTCGGATTCCCATGTCAGGACATATCCGTTGCAGGAAAGCAAGCCGGATTTCAAGGAAACCGTTCAAGCCTGTTTTTCAGAGTTATGTACCTTGTCGGGCAGCTCAAAGAAGAAGATAGACCCACTTACCTTTTCATTGAGAACGTTAAAAATCTGCTTAGTGTTAATGGAGGATGGGATTTCGCCAGATTGCTCATTGAAATGGAGCAGCGGGGGTATGATGCAGAATGGCAGGTGCTCAACTCTAAAGATTTCGGAGTGCCACAAAACCGGGAAAGATGTTTTATTATCGGACATCTTAGAGGGAGAAGTGTCTCAAAAGTATTTCCTATCGAAGGAACAGACGGAAAAAATAGTGTTTCGTTAAATCTTTTCGGTTGTCTTAATGGCAGAAATTCACAGCGAGATAGAGTTTATAGTGGCGATGGATTAGCACCAACAATCAGTACGAAGCCGGGAGGAAACACAGAACCCAAAGTATCCATAAAAATTATCGGTGAAATAAGCTCATCTCAGGACGGCAAAATTCTTTCGACTGATGGTATTGCAAATTGCCATTCGGCAGGACACGGGAATAATCCAAAGATTGCAATTCCAGTTCTCACACCAGATCGTGCAGAAAAACGTCAGAATGGAAGAAGATTCAAAGAAGATGGCGAGCCAATGTTCACGCTTACAAGTCAAGACAGACATGGCGTAGCAACAAGTATTCCAGTAAGCATGAGTAGAAATGTTATTGAAAATGAAATAAATGTTGCGCATTGCTTAAATACTAACGATTCGCGAAAATTCTTTGGCAAGAATCAAAAAGGGAATGCTGTAATAGAATGTGTTGCTGATAAATCCGATGTGACTGTAAAAGTGGCAGAAGCAACTAAACAGGGATATTCAGAGTGCAGAGTCGGCATTGACACAGTGAATTTATCAGTCCCAGGAAGTAAAACCAGACGCGGAAGAGTTGGAAAAGAAATTGCAAATACCTTAGATACAAGCTGCAATCAAGGAATATTCGTGCAGGTATCGGAAGAATTAACGGTATATGCAGTCTGGTATGAAAAATATCAGTGTTACATAGCAATTCGGAAGCTGACACCGCGCGAATGCTTTAGGCTGCAAGGTTGGCCTGATGATTATCTTGAAAAAGCACAGTTCGTAAATTCCGACAGCCAATTATACAAGCAAGCTGGAAATGGCGTAACTGTAAATGTGATTGAAGCAATAGCGGAAAAATTGAGATTTGTGTAGGGCAGGTGATTGAGTGAAGAAGAAAGAAAATGCGAATGTAACAATTGGAGTCGAGGATGAATGGCTTGAAGACATTTTTGATAGAAAACTCATACTTCCTAACGACAAAAAAGATAGCGAGATCATAAAAGAATTTGCGGAACAAAATTTAACAAGAAAGGAATAACGAATCCTCGGTAAACCGAGGTTGTGTCAAGATTAGAATGGTGAATTGATACATAAAGTTTGGCGGAGTGGCTGTGCCTAAGTAAGCACTTAATAATGAATCCAAGCCGATTGCCAGACTATCCACGCACAGGATTTGTAGCGTGGTGTTATGAAAGTATGTTGGTTTTCAACAGGAATAAGCAGTTTTGTAGCGTGTTATCTGGCAAAGGATGTTGACGAGATTATCTATACTCACGTGTCGAATCAGCATCCTGACAGCCTAAGATTCTTGCATGATTGCGAGAAGTTATTGGGAAGAAAGATAACGATAATTCAGTCAGATAGGTTTAGCTCAGTGGATGACGTGATGGAGTTCACGCACACAATGAATACTCCATTCGGTTCTCCATGTACGAGATACTTGAAAAAAGAAGTGAGAAAAAAATGGGAATCTGAACATCCAGATCACCACACCTATGTATGGGGGTTCGATGTAAATGAAAGAAGTAGGGCAGAGAATACCTGCAAAGCATTGAGCGATTACGACCACGAGTTTCCGTTAATTGAACATGGACTTACAAAGCAGGAAGCACATGGAATAGCAGACAGGTTAGGATTAAAACGTCCAGTTATGTACGATTTAGGCTATCCAAACAACAATTGCATTGGATGTGTCAAAGGTGGCATGGGCTACTGGAATAAAATCAGATTGGACTTCCCAGAAGTATTTCAAAGGCGCGCGGAGCAGGAGCGTAGATTTGGAAGGAGTTGTATAAATGGCGTATTCCTTGATGAATTAGAACCAGACAGAGGAAACATTAATACAGAAATCATGGAGGACTGCACAATAGCGTGTCAGTTGCTTACATGGGGAAAGTGAGGATGGAAATGGAGAAATTAAAACCTTGTCCGTTTTGCGGAAGAGAGATAGATACAGAGAAAAATGTATACATTCCAGAAAGAGACTGGAAACCATCTTTTTATGATCCTGACAGCGGAGGTTATCCGATAAGTATTCGTTGCGAATGCGGATTAGAATTTTGTCCGGGCACATGGGATTGGGAAGAAACTATTAAATCATGGAATAAAAGAGCGAACGATAAGGAGGACACAAAATGAAATTTGAAAGTAACGCCAGATACGAAGAAAAACTTGAAGATGGAAGTATCTTCAAGTTGAAAGATAATTCACTGAAACTCAGCATTCACAAGTATGTGGGATGTGGGGATAACCTTTACCTGAGCTGCTACGAACTGGGAATCAGCCGGAAAGACCTTGAAACAGAAGATTTCAACGAAGCAGTCAGCAAGTCTAAGGAGATTGTCGCTGAGAGAATGAAACATCTCCGAGATGAAGCGCATAAATTCATCGTGGATGAATGTATTGAGATTGTCAGATATTAGGAGGGCACAAAATGTTAATCAGAAGTCAGGATAAAAGAATGATTGCAAATTTCGACAATATTTGCACAGTATCAGCGTTTCCTGAAAATAATAGTGAGGATATCTATGTCGAAGATGGTACAGGCTCGCTCATGATTGGAAGATATTCCACCAAAGCAAAAGCCCTTAAAGTACTGGACATGATTCAGGAAGCTTATGCAGATGCAAAATTAAACAAAATTCTTCTTCCTGATGTTTGCAAAACTGCTAATAAATCTCAGCAGGAAAAAGAAAATACATCAATTGCAAAAGACATTAGAAATGCATTTATGAAGAAAATGGTCTTTCAGATGCCGGAAGATGGGAGCGTGGAAGTATGAGTGATGTAATGACGCTTGTTCAGAATGAAGACGGCACATTTAGCGCATACGATGATACCTATGACATTGTAATTCACTGTGAGACAGAAGAGGAACAGAAGAAAGTTATTGAGCATTTAAAAGGGATAAAGATTCAGGAGGAGGGCTAAATGGGATATTGTAAATTAGATTGTCCGGATGGTGAAACAGAGTGCTGTATCTGCTGTGACAAGCAGGATTCCTGTCAGTGCCGGTGCGATATGATGGACAGCTACGAATACGCAGAGGAGTGTGAAGAATATGAGACTGATTGATGCGGATGCAATGAATGAAGAGTTATTTTACAAGCAAGTTGGAGGAAAAGACAGTTTAATTACGGCAGAAAGTGCGTTTAAAATGATTGATGCGCAGCCGACCGCCTATGATGTGGAAGCAGTTGTGGAGCGGTTGGACACATACATAACAAAACTGGTTGGAAGAAATGCTGCACTATATCAGACAGTTATGCAGATCGTGAAAGACGGTGGAGCTGAATGAGTAGATTAATTGATGCAGACGAATTAATTAAATACATCAAAATTTGGGAAATTGGGATGAGTATTAGTTCTGACCAGAAAGAATTTATTAATTGTGTCAATGAACAATTTACAGCTTTTGATTTAGATAAGGTTGTGGAACAGTTGAAGCAATTAAAAACGAGATACTTCTTAACAATAGCAAATACAGGAGATAAAAAGCTAGATGTTGCTTATGAAAATGTAGGAAATGCATTAGATAAAGCAATCGAGCTTGTGAAGGAGGGTGGAGTTGAATGAGAGAAATTCTTTTTAAGGCAAAGCGAAAAGATGGCGGAAAATGGATTGAGGGATATTATCAGAAAGGATATGACCTTTTAGGCAACGAAGAACATTTAATCTTCCACGCTGATAGTTATAAAGTGTGGGAATATGCGGAAATTGTTCCTGAAACCATCTGCCAGTTCACGGGACTTTGCGACAAGAACGGGAAGAAAATTTGGGAAAATGATATTATCAAATATCATTTCGGAGAAAACTATGCTCCAATCAAATATGGATGCTATCAAAATTGTTTTGATTCTCAGAAAACAGAACATGTCGGATTCTATGTAGATTGGTCGGATGGCAAATGCCTTAGAAAAGATTTAGGGTATTGGATTAACATGGTAGACACTATGCCAGTTGGAAACATTTTTGACAATCCAGAATTATTACAGGAGGAACACAAATGAGTAGCGCAAGTGTAAGATTCGGAACAAAAGCGTATGTATGCGCAAGATATTTTCTTAGACCGGGAAAGTGCTTCAAATACATAGACCAGCACGGTGAGGATGCCATAGAACACGTCTACGAGGTCATGGCATTATATCCGTACTGCGTCCTGTTAAGAGATACCAAAAACGGGGTCAGGACTTGCCCGGGATACAACACGTTGAGTCTAATGCTGAGAGGAAGTGAAACATATGAGTAAATCAGTATTAGTAATAGATACACCAGAGAATTGCTATGATTGCCCGTTCGGAACTTCATACTGCGGCGAACTTGAATATGAGGGATACTGTGAATTAGCCGATTGTTTAGATTATGATGTAATTCTGATGACAGAAGAACATTATGATTACGAAAGCAAATCAAGACCTGATTGGTGTCCGCTTATGGACTTGCCAGAGAAAGACAATGGAAATTATCCGGCTAATACATCTGATGCTGGCTTTGCAGAGGGATGGAATCAGTGTATTGATGAGATTACAGGAGGTGAAACAGATGATTGATCTGGCAAATAAATGCGTATTAGTCAGAACACATGAAGACTATGAAAACATTCTGAAAGCAGCGAAGAAACAAGGATATAGATGGTACGGCGGAAAAGAAGCGTATCCATATCCCTTTGAAGAGCAGCAGATCCCGGATATATTAAAGTTCTATGGCAATAAAGAACTAACAAGAAATGCCGACCTTACACCGGGATATGAATTAGTAAAAGCATCAGACGTAATTGAATATGAGAAGGAGCTCAAAGAGACTATAAGACTTGCTAGAATATTTGTTAAAAACCCAGACAGAACATTGATTGACTCGCTTATTAAGTCCTTAAAGTTGTTTGCAGATACTGTAGAAAGTCAGATGAAAGAGGTGAAGTAGATGGAGAGATTAACACTTGACGATACGATAAAAGCACTTAGATGTGTTGCCAGTCAAGATACAGGAGGTGGTTGCTATGCAGACCACGAAAACTTCATACATATGGATGATGAGTATAAACGCATTGTCTGTGGAACTGGCGAGGATTTAAGAGATCCTATCAGCGACAAGGAAGCGGTTGGATGCCCGTATTATCAAGATACTTATGAATGTTGTTTTGAAAATGGAGGATTGTATTGGTTGAAAGATGTTGCAGAGCTGCTAGAAGAACTGAAATCTTATAAAGACTTAGAAGAACAGGGTTTGCTTGTGAAATTGCCAGATGATTTATTTAAAAAAGTATATCGAATAACTTATGAATATACGGAATGTAGTAAATTTGGAGAAACAGTTATTGATTGTGAGAATTATAATTGTAACTGCGATTGTGATTCTGAAAAGAAATTTTATATCGTAGAAAACAATCTGCAATTTATGCTATTTTGCAATTATTATAATGAACTTGACAAAACCGTATTCCTCACCCGTGAAGAAGCTGTGAAGAAGCTGGAGGAACTCAAAAATGAAATTTAAAGAATTTGCAAAGTGGTGCAATGAAAGAGCCTGTGATGGATGTTGGGGAATGCTGGAAGCAATGGCGTGTATTGATTTAATAGGTGAAGTTAAAAAAGTTCCGTTTTGGAAAAGAGAGAAATTTTGGAAAGAAAATTATGAGCAGCAGGTATTGGAAGAGATTATTAATCCGATAGAGAAGAAGTTGGAGGAGGTTCAAAATGACAAGACCTGAGATTACAGCAAAATTATCAGCCATGCTTGAAAAGAAAATAAATCCTCACAATGATCCACGTATTTATTGGGCGAAAGAAGTGACATTCGATTATTCGACAGATCATGCGGTAAGGGTGGATTATATGCGATTCGTGCCAGCAAATAATAGTGTGTCCGGGATAGAAAAAGGTGACTGCTATTGTTATGAGGTTAAATCATCAGCTGAAGATTTTCGTTCTGGTCATGGGTTGAATTTTATTGGTGATTATAACTACCTGGTTATGCCGACAGATGTATGCGCTGCGGTATCCCTTGAAATTCCACATTATGTAGGAATATATGTACCAGAAGCAAATGATCTTACATGCGTCAAAAAAGCAAAGCGAAGAAATCGGACAAGGCCTGTGTCTGAAATACTTTTGATGATGTTCCGGTCTGCGAATAGAGATTATAGAAAAGCAGTAAAACAGTTGGAGGAGATGAAGAATGGCTTATAAGTATTTAGATAACGCTGTCAAATCCATTGAATATCAGCTGAAGAATATCAGCTGAACAGCGCATATAGCCACGGGTATTCTGATGGGAAAGAGGATGCGAGAATAGAATATTCGAAGCACGGGAAAATTGTAAAAATGAAAGTGCTAAGCGATAATGACTTCAACTCTATGCCAGACTACTATAAATCATGGCCCGTAAAAGCATGGTGTAGTTGCGGAAAACCACTTAATCGACTGGATTATACATTTTGTCCGTATTGTGGAGGATTGATTGCGAGAGGAGATGAAGAAAATGGCAGATAAAACATGCGAAACTTGTATTGAAAACGACAACGGGCTGTGCGACCGCAAAGGCATCCTGATAGAGGAAGACGATACCTGTGAAAAGCACATATCAAGTTGGAAAGAAACAATGATGGAGAATTTTATCCGAAAATCAATGTGGTAAGGGTGGAAATGTCCTTACCAGACGGGAAGGTGGCTAAATGACAAAGGTGAGTTGGATTCGATTAGAAATTGATATGTTTGACAACAAAAAAATCCGGCATATCAGAAAACTTCCAGAGGGAAATAATATTGTATTGATCTGGATGATGCTCCTGACGATGGCAGGGCGTTGTAATTCAAACGGGATTATTTTTCTGACAGAGAATATTCCATATACAAATAAAATGCTAGCTGACGAGCTGGACTTTGATGAAAGTGTGATCGAACTTGCACTTACAATTCTTGAAAAGTTCGGCATGATAACCAGAGATGGAACATTACTTTCAATTCCCGGATGGGAAGAGCATCAGAATATTGACGGACTTGAAAAAATCAGAGAGCAGACAAGAAAACGGGTTGCCGAGCACAGAAAACGTCAGAAAGAATTATCAGAGGAAGAACGTATGCCGGAGATTCCAGAACAGATTTCTTGTGAAAAAGATTTAGTCAAGCCCGGTGACGTGCAGAAAGTGGTCAATGAATGGAACAAGCTTCAGCAGTTCGGGATTCAGCCGATCGCAAGAATGACAGCAAGGCGAACTCAAATGTTGAAAGCAAGAATCCGAGAATACGGTATGAACAAGGTAATGGAAGCACTGAAAAATGTACAAAATAGTGACTTTCTTATGGGAAAGAAAACTGATTTTATGATAAATTTTGAATGGTTCGTGAAACCAAACAACTTCTTAAAGATACTCGAAAACAAATACCACAACAGGGAGGATATGCGAAATGGAACTGACACAACTCAAAGAAATGTCGAACCACTCGTCCCGCTCGGAGAATGGGACGGAGGAGAATCAGACACGCCATTCGCTTGAATGCCCTGAGTGTGGGGACAGCGGGTGGAGATGGGTAAGAGACGCAAGCGGTATTCCGTATTGCGAGGAATGCCCTTGCGGAATCAGAAAAAGAATAATCCTTGAAAATCAATTGAAATTTGCAGAGCTTCCAAACGTGTTTAAAGGCTCAAATTTCAACGATTTGAAGTCAAGTGTATATTTGAACGCCGAGAGCCGAAAAGTATTTTCTCAGGCGGCTCAGGCGGTAAATTACTGGTTTAAAAATCTTCCTGATATGCAGAAGAAAGGAATAGGGCTATACCTTTTCTCAAACGCAAAAGGTTCTGGCAAAACCAAAACAGTATGCAGCTTGGCGAATGAAATTATGAAGAAATACCAGAAGCCAGTAAAGTTCACCACATCCCTCAGGATTCTTGATGAGATCAAGAATACATGGGGAGACAAAGGGAATACGGAAGGAAAGTTGATAGAGGATTTGTCCAGAACAGAAATCCTTATCATTGACGACTTCGGCGCTGATTCTGGTAAGGAGTGGATTAATGAAAGATTCTATAGCATTATCAACGGGCGGTATGTCGACAGGAAAATCACTATATTCACGAGCAACTGCCAGATATCAGAACTGAAATATGACGAGAGAATCACAAACAGGATTCTGGAGCGATCACTTGAAATCCCATTTCCAGAGGAATCTGTCAGAGAACATATAGCACAACATTTGAAAATGAAGATGGTACAAGGAATGCGAGGTAAAGAGAGTGAAAATAGCTGTTAAACCATGGGGCGAAATGTCTGTCAGAGAAATTCAGAATTTAAAAGAAAAGCAATGTAAGCATTGTGATTATTTTTCAAAGAATAATTCTGGAGGGTTATCATATGGAACTTGCGATTACATCCTTATCAATGATCACATGAGAGGATGCCTACCGACGGAATACGTAATGAAAGGGATTTTTAAAAGAAGAACAGGAGCAAAAAGAAGAGCAGCTTTGAGAATTTAAACCTTTGAAAGGAAAAGAAATGAGAACAATAAGCGAAATGTATAAACGTTCCGGTGGAACTGCGTATCAGCACAATTGTTCTGAGTGCAGATTTTATAGGGATGGAAAGAGAGAAAAATGTCTGATGTACGGCGGTGATCGGGACTGGCATGGAAATTTTATTGCCTGTAAATTCTTCAATCTTGAAGATGATATGCCGGAAGGACAGATGAATATTTTTGATTATGTGTGAAAGAAAGGAGGAACGAGGAGCCGCTGGCCAGCGAAAGGATATCCCGGTTCCTCCTTATTTTTTATGAATAATGACGACTTGAAATATGCAATTGAGAATGGTATCATCAATTTGTCTCACATACAAGAGCAAGTTGAAATGAATAAAAGGGAAGAAATTTTAAAAGAATACAGGGACAGTATATGGAAGGCATCTGACGGATATTGGAAAATCCGTATGACTTATGACGAAACCGGACGGCGGAAGATGTTCAAGCGTCGGTCTAAACAGGATTTAGAGGACCTGATCGTAAAGACGCACCGTGAGAAAGCAGAGAATCCGAAGATTAAGAGTGTGTTCGAGGAATGGGCGCAGCGCAAGGTTGATTTGAATAAGATTTCAATACAAACTTATCAGAGATATCAGCAGGACTTTAATCGTTTTTTTGGGGCCATGGGCGAACGCAGAATTAAAAACATTGAGTCAGAGGATATCAGCAATTTCCTAGAAGAGCAGATCAGTGAACACAATCTAACCGCAAAGGCATTCTGTAATCTCAAGACAATTACCAGAGGCACCCTAAAATGGGCAAAGCGCAACAAGCTGATTGATTGGAACGTGCAGGAATTATTCTATGACTTGGATGTCACCGATAAATCTTTCAAAAGAAATATCAAAGAAGATTCGGAAGAAGTATTCAACGACGCTGAAATGGACAGGATGATTGACTACTTGAAAGACAATCAGGACATAGTAAATCTTGGCATTATGCTTATGTTCGTAACCGGGCTGAGAGTTGGGGAGCTATGCGCTTTGAAATGGAATGACTGGCTACCACATATCAGTACGATTAAAGTCAGAAGAACGGAAGTAAGGCATTTTGAAAACCATAAAGGCATTTTTGAAGTAAAAGACTTTCCGAAAACAGAAGCAGGCGTAAGAAATGTAGTGGTTCCTCAGGGGTGTATATGGATATTACAGAAGCTTAGAAATATGTCGACATTCTGCGAATATATATTTTCCAAAGATGGAAAGCGATTAAATACTTATTCGTTCAGAAACCGGTTAAGAACAGTATGTAAGAAAACTGGCTGTATTCAAAAATCACCGCATAAAATACGGAAAACATATTGCACTATACTACTCGATCACAGCATAGATAATCAGATGGTCACATCACAGATGGGCCACACAAATATTTCGTGCTCCGAGAATTATTATCACAGAGACCGAAAGGACCTCAAGAAAAAGCAGAAAATCATGGACAGCATAGATGAGTTTATGGTAGTATCAAATTAACTTTGGTTATTTCAGCAGAGGGAACAGCAAGGGAACAAAAAGGAACACCTTAAAAATGTTAGAAATGTTGATTTTATAGGAAAGATAGCAGTTTTAAAATACGTTCGATTCCCGTACTGGCTGCTAACGAAAACCTTGTAAAATCAAGGTTTTTTGTGCTTTTTAGAGGTGTTTAAAAGTTCGAGGGAACAGGCTAGGGAACAGGTAAGGAACAAGAATAAATATTCGAATTAAAACCATAGGAGGAAAACTTGTGTGTGAGACACAGGAAAAACCATCGTAGACGGCAGAAATGCGGTCTTTTTTTGTTGCCTAAAATGTGCTAACATAATACTATGGAGGTGGGCTTTATGACGCAGATACATACCGCATATGATGTGATGAAAGAATATCTGATAACCGGTGCAGAACTTGACGGCCAGTTTCAGATACCAATGCTTCCAAAAGTGGATTTCTCAGCAGGCAAGTCGATTGACTTTGCATCTTCAAAATCCAGATCATTAAAAGGCCACAAGGACCTGACGGTGAATTTCTACATTGACGACAAAAGTTTTCTACAGGTATGGAATCAGCCTGACCAGTACATTGAGCACTTAAAATGTTTCAATTCAGTTTGCAGCCCAGATTTCACAATTGCTTCCGGGATGCCAAGTGCGTTGAATATCTACAACCTGTACAGAAACCATGCTTTAGGCTATTATTGGGCGGTTATGGGCGTTAAAATTATTCCGTCCGTAAATATTATTAGTCCAAAGGAAATGCCATGGATATTTGATGGAACACCACACAGAAGCACTGTATCATGTTGCACCAATGGCAGAGTGCGGTCAAAGTCTGCAAGAATGGAGTTTTGCGAGAATTTTAAGGAAATGTTGGACGCAATAGAGCCGACAAAGGTTGTGATCGTAGGTATCGTGCCGGATGAACTCAATGTGGATGTGCCAATTATAAACCTCAATTCACGGAGCCAGAACATGAAAGAAGCGTTCAGAAAGGAGTAGGCATGGGAACCATCAGCAGGGAATCAGCGAAGCGCAGAAGTAAGGAAACGAGCTGACAGAAGCGCAGAAATGTTAAAATTTCAAACGTTATACAGAATAAAAAGAATTTCAGAAGTGACGAATTGAACGTTATGAAATAATAAAAGGTGGCAGCTTGATTACTGCCACCTTCCAACACCATGTGTTATACTTTATCCGTCTATCAATGAGGCTCCGGACGCCTTTCACCATTGATATCCGTTGGAATAATAATATCTCTTACGAATTAAAAAGTCAATAGAAATTCAAAAAAATTCACAGCACGCCGATGTACGTTCTACGGAATTTTCGCCAAAATTAACAAGCATAAAAAATCGCAGGTCTGAATTAGTTCCAGATTTCTGCGATTTTTTTCCGGGGTTTTCCAGTTCCAGTGCATCTGCAATTGATACAGGAATTGCCCGGTAATACCAATTTTAAGCATTTGTTCTAATCAGATATGATTGTATTAATTAAGTATTTCTAACTTTCTTGACGTCCCAAACCATCCCGATTTTGTCGAGCAGTTCTACCCGCTCCGGTGTGGTCTGGGCGTATGAATTGCCTTTTCTGGCGCTACGCTGTGAGCGTATCCATTGTCCCAGTTTATAACCGTCCGGGCAAACGTAAGAGCAGGGGACAAGTAAATCCCCGTTAAGGTTGTAGAACTCTTGAGCGTGTTTGTACCCGGTGCACCATTTTTGTGCTTGTGTCGCTAACGCCCCTGATCGGATTTCTTCCGCTTTTTCTGCGTAGTTTCCTGTGCATCCCGTAAAACTATCACGAGCGCTTAAGGCGTCTTCTAAGGCAGAATAAGAGCCAAGGTAATATTTTGCGCCATCCCGGTATACATTAACCTCCCAGCGCCCGAAACTGTTAAGATGCAGATTTTTGTATTTTACGATGTCTTTTTTATAAGCGTTTTTGGAATTTGCTTTTGCGTAAGACATCCGCAGCCGTTCCCTTTTGCACTCCGGACCGCACACAAGTCGCCCGTTACGGCTCTCGAACTCTTTCCCACAGACAACGCATTGTTTTATGTTACTGTTTGTGATTTGCACACCCGGGCGCAGCTTCGCAAAGAACTCCGGGAACGTGCCGTTATTCTTTGCGGTTTCCGCATCTTTGCGGATTTGCGCGGCCTCCTCTGGGCTTGCGAAAATTCCAAGCGTGTAATTCTTGCTGTTATAATTTATTTGCGTAATCCATTTACCAGTGTTTTTATATGGATACACGTATTTTATTTTACTCATGTGATCTCCCTTTTATAGCCGTACAGCTACACAAAATAATAATAACCCCGTTATGCTCTGCCGTCAATACCTGTTACCAGCTCGATATTTGAAGATTTAAGACGTTTTTATATACTTGCGATAAAATATACCAGAATCACGCTAAAAGCCGTTAAAACATTAAATAGGAGCCGATACAGATATATATAATTGTCAATATGCATCAAACCGGAGAACAAGCCCCAGTGAGGTCCCGGCACAGGTCACGAACCACCGCCGCCCGGAGCGGATGCAGGACACCAAAAGAGCAGCGTTTTTACTGCTCTAAATAATTTATATTTGCGCCCCCGGGCAAGTCTCGGAAGAACTCAGAAAAACCGCCGGCAGTGATATTATATTGGCGGTCAGACGTTGGGATCATGCAGCCGTTTTTAATCTCCATGCACGAAAGCTGCAAGAATCCCGGTTTTTTCGTGGATTTATGCAGAGCATACCGCATAAAAGACACCGCCCCAGACTGACACCGCACCGGCGGCAAGTCGTACCAGATCAGCGGAAAGGAACCGGAAGCAACCGCATCAAATACTTGCGCAGCGTCCTTTTCTGCATTTTTTCTTATTTCGTTTATTTCGGAAAAATCGCGGCTTTTTATGGCCGCGATAGTCTGTTTTGGTGTTGGTTTTATTATTTTTATCATTTTATCTGCTCACTTTCGTTTTAACATTTTCCGCAAAATACGGTTTAACATATTTCGCAGTTGTATTTCTATATCGACTTATGAAGCTATCTGAATTTTCTATGCTTTCCATAAACATTTCCCAAAAATCGCCAATATACATTTTTTTAATTCCGGAAACTTTCCCAAAGCAAGACACATGCAATAAGTGCTTGCCGTCCACAATCAGCCCTGTTTTATCCGGAAAATTAATATAAATATCTTCCCTTCCGGATTGTCCGAAACTGTGCCGGATGCTATAAGCCCTTTTGCGTCCTTTTTGGAAATAATTTTTGATTAATAATTTAATATCTTTGTCTGCGACAACAAACGCCAGCAGATCAACAACATTGGGATCACAGCCGTGGAAAATTTTCACTTCAATTTCCTCAGAATCCGGGTAGATTCTGAGCACGCCCTTTGTGCGACGCGTCGGCTCCATGAAACTTTCTTCCCCGTTGATCTCGAATGGTTTTACGAGCACAGGTTCTTCCTGCTCGTATTTATTTATTTCTGTGGCGTTTGTCTTGATAAAATTTAACATATTCACGTATTTGCTCATGCTTTTTTCTTTCTTCCCTTTACCCATGGGAGCCAGGTTATAAAAGGCGTTGCCGGGAATCGAACCCGGCGGGAACCGTCACGCCTGAAATTATTATTCATTAACCAAGATCATATTTTTACATCTTCTGCAAAATCTGCGTTAGGGTTACTTGCTTTTAATTGTTTGAACGTATCAAAAGCCTTTTTTCTATCTTTTCCGGCGTATTTTATACAATTTGTCTGTTTTTCATGACCATCGTTCAAATTTACATCATAGAAAAATATGTAATAAAACACGTTTTCATGCCAGCGCTGTTGACGCTTTAATACAATTTTCTTTTTTACAGGTGAAGTTTTTACAAAATTATAACGGCGTGTCAATTCTGCCTGATATGCTTTTAACTGCAATATAGTTTCTTGCAATTCGTCTATATCTTCTTGCGAGCGTTCAAAATATCTCAAAATTTCGTTTTCGGTGTGGAGCTGTTCCGGGTGCTGCTCATAAATTCCTATTTTTTTATTGCTTGTATCCTCTCTGTAATATCCATATTGTGAGAATAATTTTTTAAATAAAACGTCTTGTGAATGTTCACAGGTGCCCAATTTAGGACACCTGTAACAATATTTTACACATTTCTCATTCATGCAATTTTCACCCCTTTCAAAGCTTCTGACGGGTCAGTTTTAAAAATAAAACTGTGCGTAAATCTGGAATAATAGCCACCAATGTTCTTAATCTGTGCAGATAATTCTTTGTAACTTTCCCTGCTGAGAGTGTCTAACCATTTAACAAGGTAAATCTTTTCGCCGGTTTTTGTGTGCTGGCTTTCCTGTACTGTATAAGGTTCTCCAGTTGTTCCGATCTGCTCAGATGTTTTCTTTTCGCTGCTCTCTGTCGGCGCCGGGGCTGTATTCTGTTTTTTGATTCTGGCAGTTTTAGGAACGTATTTGCAATTATCATAATCAACTTTACCGTCGTAAAAATTAACGTCAAAATAGTCAATCATGCCGTCGCTGTCGTTATAATTGTATGATGATACAAAATCATTTACATCATCAATAACACTCTGAAAATACTCTGTAGGCACTCCGTAATATACTTTATTTTCTTCAAAAACTGTTTTTTCGTAGCATTTTAAAAGCTCGTCATCTGTCCAACTGTCAGCGGTAAAAATATCATTGTTATATAATTTTCTCCATACGCCCTGAATTTCATCACTGATGTTTTTATAAGTATGTTCTTTTCCGTCTTTGTCTTTATATGTGCATTCTTCCCAATAATTTTTCTTTAATTCTTCGGCTGTCTTATACATCCTTTCAGGAAATTCTAAAAAGTCAACGCTTAATGACTGGCACATACTCGCGTAATGTGTGCGAATGCTAAATTTACAAGTTGGATATTTTTCTTTTACATATCCTCTAACAATTTTTGCGATTTCTTTCAATGATAAATGACTATCATATCTGGAGCCCTCCCAACCGTTAGCAGTGTAGAATGTGCGGCGGGTTCCGGTGGCTGTCTCTGTCTTTTCTTCTTCTGTCAGACTGTCAGCAGTTGCGGCGCGATCTTTCCAGAGTGGGAATAAAATATCGTATTCCACATTAATGTCTTTCATTGTGTCCAGGTCTCCGCCGTTGTCCGGGTGATTCTCTTTCAAAAGTTTCTTGTACTGCTCTTTTAAATCCTTATAGCTTTTTACGTTTTTAAAGTATTTACTCATATTCTTTTACCTCTCTTTTTTATTTTTTTGAAGTCCGGCGGTTGCGTTGGGGCTACGGCTTGACCGCCGCCGGAGGGATTAATCTAAATAATTAACCTTAGATATGCTATATTCTGTTTTTAGTTTCTCAAAAGCACGTTCTGTGACGATGTAATAATTTGTATCGTTTTCCGCTTTATCAAGACGAATCCCGCGCCCTTTTAAACTCAATTTAGTTGTTAAAAACCAGTGGTCACCGTAATAACTCAGACTTGCGTCAATCTGACATTCTGGTTTTTCCTGCCCCATTTCCGGCGTGTACATATACAACCCGGGAGCGGCAACCGGGGCGGCTGTCTGGCTCTCCAATGCCTTTAATTTTTGGCGCCCGATTCTGCGAAGCGTAAGCAGTTCGGACTGTGTTATTTTATTTTGTTTTGCTAATTCTTCAGCGGTTCCAAGGTAAAACTCTGTAGTTTTTACAGTTCCAGAAACCTCGAAGAACTGTTTTAAATTTATGAACCCGGTTGACTCCTGAACCGGGAAAGGGATGATTTTACACATTGATTTTTCTCCTTTTCTGTGATATTCTGTTTTTGCTGGTATTTTAATGATTTACAATTTATACTGTGGGGGAATCCGGGCTTTTCGTCCGGATTCTTTTTTTTATGCAGCCATTTTGTACAGAATCAGAAACTTTAATTCTTCATACTGTCGGGAGTTAATCCCGGCGAAGTCGCTCCCGATCAGGTCCAGGAGCTTTTCTAATTTTCTTTTTGTGCGGGCCTTTTCTATCTGGCCCAGATAGATGTTATATCTCATTTTTTTATTTCCTCCAGTCTAATAACAAGCCCTAACTCATTATTCTTGTTTGATCTTGTGATATAGAAATCAATCACCCAATCATCAAAATATTTTTTGCAGGTCTGAAGCATTTTCCCGCTCATTTCCCATTCTACAAATTCACTTTTTCTGCCTTTCTGGATTTCAAAGAAATCACAGTGCATTGTGTTGAATAAGTCTAAAAATTTAATCATGTTTTTTTCTCCGTTCTCCCGGCTTTGCGTCCGGGCTGTTGTTCTCTGTTGATGGTTATATAATACACGATAATAGACTAAAAGTAAATACACAAGATACACGAAAATAGATTATATAACACAGCTTGTTTTTGTGCAAATAGTACATAAAAATAGACATTGACTAAATACCAAAAATCTATTATCATATATCTATAAATAAGGAGGTGAAAAACAATGGCCGATTATGGAAAGAATGGATATATTGACTTTTCTAAGCTATGGAACGTATTAAAGAAGAAAGAACTTAATAAACAGTGGTTAAAGAACAATGGTTTGCATTCTAATACAGTGGCGAAGCTAACAAAGAATGAAAATGTAACTTGTGAAGTTATTTGTTCATTATGCAAATTATTGAACTGTCAACCAGCTGACATTATGGAATATAAAAGTAAATAAAATACATTATAATAGACTATTGACAAATACACGATAATAGATTATACTGTAATCATAGAAAGGAAGTGGTTACAGGAATGAAAAAACATATTATCGAGGTACCAGATGTTGAAGCGGTTGGAGTTTATGCAATTCATAACAAGAAAAATGATAAGTATTACATAGGTTCTAGTGTGAATGTTAAAACCAGATTAAAAACCCATCAGCGAAACATGGAAAAGCTGCAAGGCTCAAATTTAAAAATTGATGAAGACTTGAAAACATTTGAAGACTTGGAAAATTTCGAATTTATAGTTCTTAAAACTTTTCCAGATTTTACAATAACGGATTATGAATTGAGAAAATTCGAAAAAGAATTCGTTGAAAAATACGAAGCATACAAAGGATATAACAACGAATCACACGAACCAGTTTCCACAGGATTTTACAATAAAAATGAGTTACTGAGATGCAAGAAAGCCAGACCAAAAGCATATAAAAAATTAGATCATTCCGATATTTCGAAAATGACCGATTATGAGTTAGTAAATACTTTGATTATTGCAAGTGAAAAGCCCGAAGAGTATAGAATATTAATATCAATGCTGAAATATCAAATTCTGCTCAGAATGGACAAACAAAGAACTATTTAAAACCAATCACGCAGCCCCAGGAGGGGCGGAACGGAGGGAAAGAAATGAAATTAAACACATTGTCATATATCCTCGGAACAGAGGACACAATCGAAGCTGGTAAAGAATATTTCTTCGGCCAGCTCTGGGATGGAAACGGAGACGGCGAAGAGCTGTTAGAGTCTGGAGCAATCGCCGTATATCAGGATGGTGAGGAGTATATCGTGGATTTCGAGGCTCTGGAATCTGCGGAGGACATTTTACAGGCCCGGGTTAAGGTTACCGGGATTAACTAGGAGGGAAAAAGATGAAAAAATTTGAATTAAAACAGGTGGCGCGGAACAATTCCGAAAACTTCGGATGTGCCAAAGTTACAGCAGCTTGGCTGTGCGGCACAGATGCCCAGAAAGAGAATTTTATAAGTTCTCTGGATGAAAATTGGGTGAGAATCCCGGCGGAACTCGTTGACGAAACCGCCGAACAAAATTTTATTTCATATGCTCGGGCATTTTAAATTAAAGGAGAGAAAACGGAATATATACTAATGGATTATAAAGACGGTGATTGTTTCACCGACGAATTTGAAAGCAAAGAAGAAGCTCTGCAGGAAGCGGAGGGGCAATGGGAACACCTGACAAGATGTGACCAGCAGCGCAGAGAAGCGTTTTACGTTCTGGAAAGCGTCAACCCAGACGAAGGCGCACCAGATCATTACGATGGGGACATTGTAAAGCGCTGGAAATAAAAACAGGGAGGAAAGAGAAATGAAGAAAACAATTGATTTATTGAGTGCAGCTGTAGAAATGGGATTCAACAGAGAGCAGGCGCTTGCAGACATCGACGCAAGCCTTGACGCAGAACTCGAAGAAAGAAAGCCACTCATGGAGGAAGAAATACCAGAAATTTTATACAATGATATTCTTGAAGGATTTCGAGCAGATAAGGAAATGAACGCATGAAAGCAGTAATGATACAAGGGCATATGGACGCCGCCCGGTTTTCAATGCCGGGATGGAATGGCAAGCGGGGCGAAACATACCCGCTTCCGCCTTTTTCTACAGTTGCTGGGATGGTTCATTTTCTTTGTCGGTGGGATAGCTGGCATGATATGAAAATATCCGTAGCCGGAAACGGAGTCATGAACAAGCCGGAAATCTGCATGAGGTGGCGTGGCGGAGCTGTCGCAGGATCAGAAACAGAAGAATTTAAACAGCGCTTTCCAGTCAGGGTAAAATCCGGGGATTCGTTTGTAGGCTGGGTCAATACGCCAATTTATGAAAATATGGTGTCTGATCTGGACCTGAGATTGCATATTATGCCGGAAAATCAGAAAGAAGTTGATGTAATCTACAGGAAAATCTTAAATCCCCGGACATTTCCAAGTCTGGGACGGCATGAGGACTTGATAAGAATTGACGATGTAAAGACTGTCGATGTTCTGCCAGCGCAGGAAATAGCGCTTGACATGTGTGCTTATGCACCGGCTACAGTAGAAACGCCCGGAACTGTTTACACAATTCACAAAGACCATGTAATTGATAAGGGAAAGCGAAGATTTAATGATGTTCAGGTGAAATATTTAGATCGAGGAATGAAAGTAATTGCAGATTGTGATAATTTAAACAATCCTTGCTTTTTCATCTGATCTATAGTATTATTTAGGCAACAATTACTGAGGTAATTGAATGTAAACTTGAAATAGTACTGAATAAGTGCAAATTTTAATATTTCCATTTTGGAAAGACGCAAAATAAGCCCCTGAGAGATAATCCCGGGGGCTTTTGTTTTCTTATTCTGGCGGCGTAATAAGTGAGGGGGAACAACCCCGCCGCCGAAGTTGTTAAAATACATTTATCATAAAACTGTCGAAGTTGTCAAGCAAAAATTTTTTTATTTTGGGACTTGATTTTTAAAAAAGATGTGGATAAAATAAAATCAACGACAGGCGACGGAACTCAGGAGGGGGCGACAGCCAGAGCGCGAAAAGAATATGAATTTAGCAGGCCAGATCACGCCGGACAAGGTGCCGGAAGGTCCGGTTTTTTGTGCGTTATATGCCGGAAAATGACCGTATTACAATGTGTATAAATATATAATAACTGTCTATATAATCCCCTCCAAGATTCTAGAGACCTAGAGTTTATTAATTATATATCTATACAGTACCGTATAGATATATAGAGTTAATAAGAGTAATATATCAGTAAAAATAAAATTAAATAGACTGTTGACAGTGATATAAAAGTATGATAAAACAGAATTAACAACTAAATAAGCCGAAAGGCAATAAGAATAATAAGACTATTTAAGACGATTAAAACCGAGCAGATCGGAAAGAAGAAAGGGATTTAGAAAGGTCCCAGATTGTATCTGCGAACGTGTTTTTGTCGTCTTTTTTTATTTCAATTTTTGGAGGTGATACAGTGAAAAAGAGTAATACAATAGTAACAGAACAGGGAATAGAAGTATACACTAGTACGATTAATTATTATGCTGATGAATATGCTGATTCACTGTATGACCAAGAAGAAATACATAAGCCAAATAGTAATCAATTTACAGGTATGATTAAGTATATAAATAAACATGTTGGATTTAACAGAGATATACTTGAGAGCATAACAGTACTTAATGAGATATGGGAAGCTTATACAGAGTTAGTATATAAATATAATCAAAAGCCTACGATAGAAGAATACGCATTATTGATTGGCATTCACAGAGACACAATTTATTCATGGGCGAAAGGAGAGTGCAGAGCTGATGACTATTGTGAAAAGCTAAACCTCTCACGCTCCGACACGATTAAAAAATGGCAAGATGAATGCGCACTCGGACGATATAAAAGCGCAGCTTCCGGGAACGTTGGTGGCATATTCCTTTGTAAAGCTGTTGACGGCATGGCAGAGACGGCACCAGTACAGGCAAACCAGCGGCAGGATAAACCACGGGAGAGCCTGGAACAGATCAAAGAAGAGTTTGGTGGTTTGCTGACAGGAGAGTGAGGCAAGATAGGACGTATCAAGAGCCCGAAAATGTACAGGACTCACGGACAAACGGCACGAAAACAAGGCAAATTAGTAGAAACTGTGCAATGTATACAAACATAAGTCTTCAAATTGTGTAATATGTACATTAATCTATATAAAAAACTGTTGTTTTTCTTATAGATGTAATATTCCGACAATTATCTGCTATATATTTCTTCCTTGACCACTGCCGCAGGCCATTAAAGGTCAGCGCTAAACCAGGGAAGCGGGAACCCATGGGGCGGCGGGCTTCCCTGGTAGCGTCCGGCATGGATACCGGGGAGGGGGTGTATATAAGTCCCAACACACGCCGAGTGAGTACCCCGAGTTCCCGAAAAATTAAAAAAGCCTCTTCTAACAGCAAGGCTTAAAAATTCCAAAAAAACAAAAAAAGAGTTCCCCACGGCAGAGATAGTGATTGCAACACGACAAGCGGTAAGCCTTAACCGTTTCTCTGCCAAATAAATAAGGCGATATCAGAAAGGCAGGTACAAGATGGAAAAAATAGTAAACAATGATGGATATCTTCGGTCTGGACTAATGGACATTGCCAGGCAGTTACTGAGTATTTGTAGCGAAACTGGTGTTTCCAATATTCAGATAGCTACATCATCTCGGAAAGAGGGCGAAGGTATTACGCTTCTTGCAAAAACTGGTGACAAACCAATTCTTTCAGTAAAGATGGACACTGCCTATGAAAAAGAATAACTCTCAAGGTGAATCAATCCGAATCCGGCTCACAGGACAGCTAGAACGAAAGCTCGTAGCCGAAAAGAACCGAACCGGCAAAAGCGTATCGCAGATCACCAGAGAAGCATTGGAACAATATTTCCGAAGGAGATAGGCAAAACGCCGACTCAATTTTTCTCAAAAAAATAAAAAAGAGGTTTTTATATGTCAAAAGAATACAGTGAACGCTTTGATGAACTTCGTAAGAATCGAGTCGAGGTAAGCTATCATAAATACGGTCCTGCCAGGAAGAATTTTAAAACCGGGAACGTGCAGGCACTCCCGTCTATGGAACGGTGTATTGAGAAATATAATTCCACCGGAAACACAGAATATCTCGTGGATGCAGCAAATTACCTCATGTTCGAGTTTATGTACCCGCAGCATCCTAAAGCACACTTCAAAGCTACAGACAGCAAAGATAGCGCAGGGATAGTCGGAATCAGCGTAAAGGAAATGGAGGACTTGAAGAATGAACAGTATTGACCCAGTATATTACGCATATGTAATAGATAAAACAGCAATTTTCACAAGAGAAAAACCAGACCCGGAAAAAATTCAAGAATACGTGATATTTAAAGCAAATAAAGTCGAAGTTCTTTTGGACAACGCGACGACGTATGAAGGTCTGAATGGAGATGTGAAGATTGACCTTTCAAAACAGAAACTAACCGATGCAGTAACCATTTTAAGGCACGAACTTCTTACACATGGAGAAGTTTACAATGGTTTCAAAGCAAGCCTTAAAACAGCGATTGAGAAGTACTGTACATGCGGCCTGCCATTCGAGCCAGAAGAAGAAACTGCCGGTAAGATTCTTGATTTTATGATCGGAGAGGAACAGAAAGAATGATTCTTGCAAAATTTGTATCGGTCATGTTGGATATAGCATTTTTTACACTGGTTTTAGCGTTCCTCATATCACAGGACGAAACCGAAAAGAAAAGCAATCCAATATCATCGGCGGTATTTATATTGATGGAAATATGTTTCGCAGTTAATGCAGTTGTGATTTTTAAATTATAAAGGAGGACGTGTAAAATGCCAAACGAATTAAAAGAAACTATGGAACTTATGAACAGTGCTGATTATAAGGATAGATTTAAAGCCGAATATTATCAGGTTGCTATCAGGTATCAAAAACTGTCTGCAATGCTTGAAAAATGGGATAAAGGAGAACTTCCATTTACCCCAACTTGTCCTAGAAGCACTTACAATATGCAGGTAAAAGCTATGACTGAATATATTGCGGTATTAGAAGCGAGAGCAGTAATGGAAGGCGTAGAACTTTAAAATAAGGAGAACCTAATGTGGTTAGCATTTACAATACAAATTCCCCTGTTCTCCATACTGATTGAACGGGTGAAAATACAAGAAAAGCAGAAACCTGTCACTCACAGGTACGGGAAAGCCTTTGAATCTGACAGGTCGAGGCATCCAGAGTAGCTTAGGTCTGCGTTGGTGAAACTCAATGGAGAATAACCTTTCCCGCCCATTGCAAAGTAACTGGCGCGGACTTAACGATACAAATATAGACATGATGCTTTCTAAAATTTTATAAAATATATCACTCTATCACGAGTCCGGGTAAAATCCCGGACAAATAATGGGCTATCTCCAAGCGGTAAGGAACAGCACTTTGACTGCTGTATTCGCTGGTTCGAATCCCGCTAGCCCAGTCGGACTATATTGTTTAGCCATGATATAGTTCCCCTCCGAATTGGTTCCATCTATCCCAACGGGGATGATTAAAGGGGCTTCAAATGCCCCGGATGGACTCTACTTATGTAGAACAGCATTTAGACCCTTTGTTGCGACTGCGAGGGCAAGAATCGCAACAGCAGAGGAAGTTACTCTTGAACTGCAATAACCCTCTGCTTAGGAAACTTAGTTCAGTTGGCAGAACGGTCGGCTCATAACCGACAAGTCACAGGTTCGAGTCCTGTAGTTTCCATTTCTTCCATATGCTGTCTATCCGTTTTATGGACAGAAAAAACTGCTGAATGAGTGTATGTGGATTATTTTTATGAAAGGTGTGTAACGGCACAGCCTGTTCAATGAAGATAATTCCCCGTTCGGCACAGTCTCTGAGTTAAATTGTCGTCAATAGGTGCACGTTGAGGACAGGAAGTTTTCAAGAGGCATATAAAAGGTTTCGTCGTTATCCACAATGACATGAATATCCAAATCCGAAATAACTCCGTGGGGCTGGCACGGCATAAAACAGCCTAGTGGAAAGCATAACACGATAAACATATTGCTAACCCGGGGTTTCCGGGTTATGGGAGAATATTCCGTAGAGGTAGCGGGGCAGACTGTAAATCTGTTGCTTAACAGTTCGGGTGGTTCGACTCCATCTTCTCCCACTATTTTGTAAAATAAACAAAATATGAGGATGCTGTCCAAGATGTAAGAAACAGTCGGCTTGTGAGCTGCCGGTACAAATATGCTGAAAGTTCACGTATATCGCAGGATAGAGAAGTGGAATCTCACAAGGCCCATATCCTTGAGAACGGCGGTTCGAATCCGTCTCCTGCAACTTAATCCGCTTAGAGTTAAGCTGTTTGTATACAGGTGGTCTATGTCTCAGGTGGATTTACGCTATAGCGAAAGAAGTGAAATTCAGCCCAGATAATGTCTGACCGTTAAAGACGGTGAATATGGCAAGGTAGCTCAGTTGGTAGAGCAGTAAAAAGAGCGTAAGTCATGTCTGTGACTTCTACAGCAATCATTCTTTCATTCAAAATGGTATTTGTCGATGGTTCGAATCCATCCCTTGCCACTTATGTGATGCTTACAGCAATCATTTGGACATAACTGCTAATTATGAAACCCAAAAGCATCATGAAAATTTATGGGACACTTACAGCAACTTATTCTTAAATAAAATCTCAGGCGAATAACCTATAAATTATTTTATCGTGTCCTGAAAGGAGAAAGAACATGGATTTTGCAAATGCAATGAAAGAAGAAAGTAAGTTTACAAGAACCGAGAATGGCACAGTCGCACTGAATACCACAAGTGATGCAAGACTTGATCTATTCGGAACTATTGGCGCATTGAGAGATGCTGATGAGAATAGAATCACTACATTGTTCTCAGAAGCGTATGCACAGGATAAACTCTTTGCCACAAAGATTGCTTTTTATGCAAGAGACATTCGTTGTGGACTTGGGGAAAGAAAAACTTTCCGAACTATTATTCGTTATATGGCAGAACATCATCCAGAAGCGCTCAGACCAAACCTTGATTTGATTGGAGTGCTTGGAAGATATGATGATCTCTATGAACTGGTTGGAACGCCACTGGAAGATGATATGTGGAAAGCCATGAAGAATCAGTTCGAGGAAGATTGGAAAAATATTCTTACAGGAAATAGCGCGATTTCATTACTCGGAAAATGGATAAAGACAGCCGATGCGAGTAGCCCAAAAACAAGAAATCTTGGAATTTTAACTGCTCACAAACTTGGATATTCAGTTTTTACGTTTAAAAGAATGGTTCGTAGTATGAGAAAGCGAATCGGTGTCGTTGAAAGCCTTATGTCCGCCGGTAAATGGACTGAAATCAAATATCCAGAAGTTCCAAGCCGTGCAATGATGATTTATCGTAGAGCCTTTGTAAAACATGATCCTGATGGATTCAGCGAATTTATCAATAAAGCCGATAAAGGAGAAGTTAAAATTAACGCTTCAACTTTGTATCCATATGACATTGTAGAGAAAATCCTTTATGGAAGAGAAAACAATAAAGTTCTTGAAGCACAATGGAAAGCACTTCCAGATTATATTGAACAGGGAACAAACGCACTGATTATGGCCGATGTATCTGGTTCAATGTATGGAAGACCAATGGCAACCTCAATTGGTCTGGCAATATATTTTGCTGAAAGAAATACGGGTGCATATCATAATCTGTTTATGACGTTCTCTAGTAATCCGCAGATTGTTACATTAAAGGGTGAAACGCTTCGTCAGAAAATAAATAATGTCGAAAAAGCAGATTGGGGCGGTAATACAAACCTTAAAGCGGCATTTGAGAAAGTACTTGATATTGCTGAAGAGAACAACGTTTCACAAGAAGAAATGCCGAAAGCTATAGTTGTTATTTCCGATATGGAAATTGATTACTGCGGAGATAAGAATTGGTCTTTCTATGACAAAATGGAAAAGAAATTCCAAAAATCCGGATATGTTATTCCAAACGTTATCTTCTGGAATGTATATAGCAGACATGATCTGTTCCATGCAGATGCCACAAGAAAAGGCGTACAGCTTGCAAGCGGTCAGTCGGTAACCGTATTCAAACAGGTATTACAGAATCTTGGATATAATCCGATTGAAGCTATGGAGAATACAATCAATTCAGAGAGATACGATTGTATCACTGTTGAATGAAATATAAGGTGAAAATCAACTCAGTTTTTTAACTGGCCGTGACAAGCGGTACGGAATGTAGCTCAGTGGTAGAGCAATGGCATTGTAAGCTATGTGCCGCAGGTTCGATTCCTGCCTTTCCGATTCCAATGAACTGCAATCATTGGAATTTTTCTCTTACTTCGTTCGGTTCCAGTGTTTCTCGTTGGGAGATTTATGCCGTTCAAGTCGGCGCACTGGATTTTTTTTAATTAAGGAGATGGCTATGGACACAAAAGGATGTAAATGTTGTTGCACGTGTAAATGGCACGCAGTATGCGAAGGTGTCTGCTGTAATGGTGACAGTGAACATTGCGCAGACTTTAGATTCTTTAATGATGGCTGCGAATGCTGGGAGAACCCAGATTATGAATCAATTAACAAAATAATGTCTGATTTGAAATTTTATAAAAACGCTTACGAACAATTAAGAACACGCTGTATCGAAACAGCAACAGATTATTTTGATCGTGGACAATATTATGGATTAATTATACGTCCAACAAGGGAGAAGAAATGCAAATAGCAGGAAAAGAAATTAAAGACGAGTGTTCCAGATGCGGAAATATCCTTGAATGTGAGTTGTTTCGTCAGGGACATGGAATAAAACAGGAACGTGAGAATATAGCAAAGATGATCGAGTGCCAGATGAAGCACAGGGAGGAAAGAGAGAAATGATTAAGATTTTGAAACCTGGTACATTAAAAGAAACAACTTGCGACAAATGCGGTGCAGTATTGAGCTATGACGAATCCGAAGACGTGAAAGAAGAAAACATAGAGAAGCATTTTGTTACAAATATGCCGTCTGGATTCGGGTACAAGCAAAAATACATTATTTGCCCGCAATGTAAGAACAAAATTATTTTAAGTTCGACCAGATAGGGGGAGTATTCGTGTTCAAAAAGATATTCAATCTCTACATAAGATACAAGACCAAAAATCTCAAAGCAATTCCGTTGTTCGTAATGACATTTGACTGGAAGAAATTTCAGAAATACGGTAAAAAAGATAGTTGCACACTATATTCAATGCATCCAGAGATTGCAAACGACTCGTTCTTAAAAGAAAAGTTGTCTGAATGCGTGAATTACATTCGGGATAACTACGACATGGAAATTTTTACAAGAATTTAGCGGGAGGGAATCAGATGCAAATAGGAGACTTAGAAAAATGGAGCGCAGACCAGCTCAAAAATGAAGTTGTTCGGTTGTCGACAGTATATGAGAAGAAACAGCATGAGATTTTAGACAAAAATGAGAAAATCAATGAGCTTCAGGCTGAACTGGATAAAATGTGCGATTATAACGATGATTTGAAAAAGCAGATAAGTGAAAAAGCAGATGTGCCGATTCTGGATGAACCTACAGAAATCGCAAAATATCACAGACAGCATCAGGACGATTGCATTACGATTAATCGGTTATATACAACACTTGACGTTCTGATTGACCGATATGCGAATCTGAGAAAGATTCATGGACTGAGCTGATGAGAATTATTTATTCAGGCTCGGACATTGATTTTCTTGACACCACATACAATATCGAGGGAGAGTGCCACCGAACGAACATCCCGACTAGGTTCTATCCAGACAGACGCTTGCTTCTGGCGGGGAATACGACCGTAATATACAACCAAACGGGAAATCTTTCTAAAATATGGAAAGCAGATTACATCGGGGACAATTATTTGACGATTTTAACATTGATCAGAAAGGACAACGGTAAATGAGCATTAAAACAGCACTTGAATCAGAGGGAGTAGACTTCTCTGAATATATGAATATACCCGAGCCATGGGACGGATCAGCACAAATTAAAATGGAAAATGGTACAAAATGGGTAATTTGTCCATTTTGTGGAAAGAAAGCCTTAAAGATTTTCCCAACCACAAAGATTTATCGGATGCCGTATAAATGTAAGGGTAGCAACTGCAAGAAAGAGTTTATGGTGAATGTATAAAAAGGAGAATATCAGATGATGAACATCAAATTAATAGACAGAGATACGGATATTTCAAGACTAAAAATACGCCAAATGAGTTGGGACACTGTAATTAATGGAAAACCGTATTTTGTTGTACAAATAGCAGGATATGTACATACAATTGGCGGCAAATACAGCAATAATGATTTATGGGCTTATCCTAGGGACGAAAAACCAAATTGCAAGAATTTAGTTCAATTCGAAGGAGAACCCGTATGTTGGGGAATAAATTATGCGCCTTACAATTACGCTCGATGCAGACATGGTGAATTTGAAACAACTACGATTGGCAACGTGTTTATTACCAGAAACGGAGAAAAATTCTGCGATGTAAGAGGCGGAATTGAACGTGCAAAGTGCATGATTAATGATTTTAATGAGCATCCAATAAACTTAAATGATATTGATTTCGATAAAAAAGTTATCGGAAGAAAAGTCTGGTGGCGTAGTGAACCAGCTGTTGTATCAAACTATATTTCAAAACAGGCGTGCGTCATATTAGAACCAGATGGAATAAAACAATTTACAACACCAGCAGAATTTGCAGATGAAGGATGCAACTATTATTGTGACGGAGATGTAAAAGCAGATATTCTTGATAAGCATATTTGGTGGTTCAGAGAATGATGGAGGATGCACAGAATGAAAAAGATAATCGTTGCAATAACAGTTTTATCACTGACGCTTGGAATGTCCGGATGCCAGTCTGCCACAAGAAATTGCGGCGGAAACACAACATTAGAGTTGGAACCAAACCAAAAGTTAGAGGAAATTACATGGAAAGATGATTCACTATGGTATCTCACACGCCCTATGACTGATGATGATATTGCCGAGACTCACACGTTCCAGGAATCTTCTAATTTCGGAGTATTCGAGGGTAGCGTAACTGTTGTTGAAACAAAAAATAAATAACCAGTCAAAGAGCCACATGAGAGCCAGACTAAATCCTAAGAAGAAAGGAGGTCTGGCTCTATTTTTATGCAAAAAATTATTGAAGAATCGCCGGAATGGTATGTGATGATCGGAAATAACATCATCAACAGTAATCTAAGCCCGGAAACAAAGTGGAATAAGTTATATTCCCTTGTCTACTTAATGGATGAAAAACATTCTTTCAAAGAATACCCGAATTATCGTGAAAAAGGCATAGGATTAAGCAATATTGGAAAAGAAGCTGCACTTAATCAGTTGCTTCAAACAGGTTCAAAAGAATTTAAAGACCTCTACTACAAATATCTTCTGTTCGAAGCCCGAAACTATCAGGTTGACAGTGGTCTACTGTATCTGGAAAAGGACAGGATCTTAAAAGAACGCTTCTATCAGCCAAGAAGAAATGTGTTCTTGAAGCACAATATCATCGGCTCTTTACAAGACTTGATGGATGATAAACTTGATATATTTGCGCTGAGCGTACCACCCGGTTGCGGAAAATCTACTCTTGAAGATTTCTTTCTGTCTCTGGTAGGCGGGTGGTTTCCAAATGATTTCAACCTGTCATCAGCGCACAGTAGTATTCTGACACGTTCACTTTATGATGGAGTTCTGGAAATCATCAATGATCCGGTTGAGTACACATGGCATGAGATTTTTCCAAATGTCGAAATACAGGGAACAAACGCAAAGGAAACGACAGTAAACCTTGAAAGAAATGGACGTTTTAAAACATGGACGTTCCGATCAATTGACGGTTCTCTGACTGGTGCTACTCGTTGTAATAGATTCCTTACTGCCGATGACCTTGTATCCGGTATTGAGGAAGCGTTAAACAAAAACCGATTAGATACCCTGTGGACAAAAGTAGTAAATGACTTGCGCTCTCGTAGGCTAGAGGGTTGTAAAGAGTTTTATATAGCTACAAGATGGTCAGTTCATGACCCTATTGGAAAGTTACAGCAGTTATACGCCGGGAACCCTAGAGCGAGGTTCATAGCAGTACCGGCGCTTGACGATAACGGGAAAAGTAATTTTTTATTCACAGTAAATGGATTCTCTGAAAAGTATTTCAACGATGCTAAAGAATCTATGGACGAAATCTCTTATAACTGTCTTTATCAGCAACAACCGGTAGAACGTGAAGGATTATTGCTTCCGCCAGATAAGCTAAAAAGATTTTTCTTTGGCAAAGAAGACGTTCCCGACGGATGCACGGACGAATACACAATTATACCAGACAAAGAAGCAGATGCGATATGGGCAGTATGTGATACAAAAGATAAAGGTACAGATTTTGAATCATTACCTATTGCATATCAATATGGGGATAAATTTTTTATCCCGGACGTTGTTTTCGATGATACCACAGATTATGACATCCTGGACAGAAAGACTGCTGATATCTTGATAAAACACAATCCGCATAAAATCAGATTCGAGTCAAATAACGTAGGAAATCGTGTTGCACACAACATTCAAAAGATAATCTCAGGGAAATGCCGAGCGGATATCGAAACAAGACCTACGCAAGCAAATAAAGAGACAAAAATTCTCGTAAACTCTGATTACATATCAAAACATTTTTATTTTTTACATCCGAGCCAATACAAGCCTAAATCTGATTACGGAATGTTTATGGGAAATGTGACCACATATACCACAAGGGCAAAAGTAGCTCATGATGATGGCCCGGACAGCTTGGCGATGATGGCAGAGTACGTGCAGAATCCATTAGGCGGAAAAGCAACTGCAATGCGCAATCCATTTTGGGGAAGGAGATAATATGACAACAAGAGAATACTTAGGGCAAATTCAGAAATATGACAAGCTTATTAAAAATAAAAAATACGAAGAAGAACATTTAAGAAGTCTTGCTCTTGGGCTTAAATCGTTCTCATATGGTGAAAAAGTTCAGTCTACTCCGAATCCCAATCAAATGACCGATGCCGTAAGCGAACTTGTTGACATTCAAACAGAAATCAAAAAAATGGTTATTGAATACACAAAGAAAAAGCAAGACATTATTGAAACAATAGACAAGGTAAGCGATATCAATTCAGATTTGTATGATCTGCTGTTTAGGCGATATGTAAAAGATGAAAGGCTTGAAATGATTGCCTGCGAAATGGGATATTCCTATTCTCATGTGAAATTATTGCATTCGAAAGCACTGAATATCGTCAAAAACATTAAGAATTTTGAAAGTTAATACCTGATAATACTGAATAATACCTGCATATATTATATAATATAAGCTGTAAAATAAGCACCGGGAAGAAACCTTGGTGCTTTTTTCATGCAGAAAAATAGGAGGACAGGCAGTGGGGAGAAACAAAATAAGCTTTGTTGACCTATGCCAAGGAGAATTTGGTAGAAAAACTGCCTATACTGGCGTAGACCAGATTACTCCCCAGAACGTGGCACAGGTCCTTTCTGATACAATCGGAATCCATAACAGGAATAGAACCCTGATGGATTATCTTTATAGATATTACAAAGGCGATCAGCCAATTTTATATCGTGAAAAACTTGTTCGCCCAGAGGTCAACAATAAAGTTGTCGAGAATCATGCCCTTGAAACAGTCAAATTTAAGGCAGGGCAGATATACGGAGAACCTATTCAGTATGTCTGCAAGAAGAAAAAAGCGAGTGAAAAAACAAACGAACAAGTTGATAGGCTCAATGATTATCTGGATGAAGCCAATGCAGATGCTAGAAACATCCAACTCGGAATATATCAGAGTGCGGTAGGAACTGCATACAAAGCAATCCTGAGAGAAGATGAATGGACAAAGGATGGAGACTTACCGCCTTTCAGAATATTTATCCCATCACCACAGGATGTATATATTGTTTATTCAAGCGTTACTGGCAAACCAGTGCTTTCCGTTCAGATTTTAAAAGACGAGGACAATCAGCAGTATTATCAGTGTTATTCTTCCAGACAGTATTTCAAAATCCAAAATGGAGCGGTAACAGAATCTGGAATCAATGGCTTTGGTGGTATTCCCATCATTGAATATCCGAATAATCACGACAGACTTTCCGACATCGAAATTGCGATTACAATGTATGATGCAATCAATAAGTATCAATCTGACAGGTTGAATGGTGTTGAGCAGTTCGTACAAGCTCTGATGAAATTCAAAAACTGTGAGATTGACGAAGCAGAATTTGTAAAAATGATAAAACTCGGTGCTGTATCTGTAAAAGACGTCGGGAACGGAACACAATCAGACGTTGACTTAATGACTGCTGAACTAAATCAGTCAGAAAGCCAGGTTGCAAAAGATGATATTTACAACAATATGCTGATTGTAGAAGCAATGCCGAATCGACAGGGCAATACCGGTGGAGACACAGGAAACGCAGTGTATCTGAGGAATGGTTGGGATTTTGCAGAACGAGACGCAAAATTGGTAGAAGCATTTACAAAAGAAGCTGAAAAAGCATCTGCCAGAATCATTTTGAATATCATCCGAAAAACTTCAATGGATGTAAATATTTCGACCAGAGATTTTGATGTAAAAATCACCAGAAACCCGACGGATAACATGCTTGTCAAAGCACAGGCGCTTGATTATCTGTTTAAGAATAAAATTCATCCGCTTATTGCGCTGATTACTTGTGGATTATTTAGTGATCCACAAAAAGTATATGAAATGAGCTTGCCATATCTCGGAACCATTTATCCAGAATTGGCAGACCCAGACTCAGAGCTGCAAAAAGCACAAAATTTGCTGAATGGCTTTAACAAGGATGTGATTGCAGAATGAACGTTTCATCATACGATGAATTAAATATCAGACCCAACAATCTCAGAAGTGAACCGTATAAAGAATATTTCAGCAAAATGTCAATATCAGACAAAGAAAAGCAAGAAAGGATAGCTTTTTCCGAACAAATGGAAGAAGTTGTCCTTTATATTTTAGCACTGATAGAAACAACCATAGAAAGCGGAGAAACAAACCGAGAATATATCCAGACTCAATTTTACGACAAATATCTGGATGTAATTGCTTCGTATATGCTTATAGACACATATATCAAGCAATATGCCATTGATATAACAAAACAGATTATTGATGCAACATTTGAAAGGTTTTCTACCAAAGATAAAAGCATTACTGATGATTATTACCTGTCAAATGACCGGGCAATGTTTATTTCAGAATGCGAAGCTAATTCGATACTGAATTACAGACAATATTCAAAAGCTGTGAAAGCAGGAAAGACAAAGAAGAAATGGATTGACGTAGGAGACAAAAGGGAACGAAAAACACACCTTGAAGTCGGAGGAACCATACTCCCAATTGACGAGCCATTCTCGGTTGGAGATAGCTTACTACAATTTCCAAAAGACACCTCGCTAGGAGCTTCGGCAGACGAGATTGTGAACTGTCGGTGTTCAATTCAATACAGTTAATTTAGAGACGAGTAAAATCGTCTCTTTTTTATTAAAAAAATATGCACCCCGATAGCGTAATCATGGGAGACACCTTGAGCTGAGCGAACAGCGTAAAAAAGCGTATTGGTGACAGGAGATTTCAATGACAAGAGAAGATGTTAAAAAAATTTTTCCAGATGCAACCGATGACCAGATTACTTCTTTTCTGAATCAGTCAAATTCTGATGTGGCGAAAGAAAAAGCCAAAAATCAGAAATTAAAAGAAGATGCAGAAAAAGCAAAAGCGTTGGAAACAGAACTGGAAGAACTGAAAAAGCAGAACATGAGTGAAGCTGAAAGAACAGAATTGGAGCATCAGAAAGAGAAAGCAACAAATGAAAAAAGAATTTCCGATCTCGAATCCGCACTCAAAGCAGCTCAGAAAGACGCTCTGACAGGCAAAATTACTTCTATTTTTGCAAGCGCAGGAATGAAAGGAGATGCCTACGCAGGAACAATCAAAGCATTTTCAAATATGGACGCCGAAGATGCACTCAAAGAAGCCCAGAATTTTGTTGATGAAATTTCCGAAGTAAATAAATCAATGCTTGATACCGCAAAAGCCGAATGGGAAAAAGAAGCCCTTGAAAACACGCCTAATCCGGGTGGCGGTAAATCTGGTGGAGAACCAGAAAAGAAAAGCGAAGCATCTGAATATGCAAAAGCGTACTCAGCAAAAATGTGTCCAGAAAATAAACCAGCAGACGATAATGCCCCAGTAAATATTTAAGAAAAGGAGATTTAGATTATGGCTTTTATGAAAACAGAGCAGTACGAATCCACACCTAATATCCTCGAATCCGAGGTAGGACTGGTACTTAAAACCTATACAGCAGAACAGACAAATGCTGAAACCGTTGGAACTAAGAAGATTATTAAGGCAGGTTCTGTATATCCGACAAACGCAACCGGTGCTAAAGGCATTGTATTTGAAGATGTTGATATGACGGACGATACAAAACGACCGATTTCCGTAATTGTTGCAGGTCGTGTTCTTGAAAAGAGGCTTCCGGCAACAGTTGATACAACTGCAAAAACAGAGCTTGAAAAAGCAGGTATCGTTTTTGTAACTACTACAGACCCAGAATTTTAAGGAGGTAAGCAGATGCCATTTAATATTTTAGAATCAATCACACAGGAAGAAAGACTTAACTTCTCTCAGGATTTCAGTGTTAAAAGACCGGGTATCCTTGACACCATCTTCCCGGATGTCAAAACCCAGTTCCTGAAAGCTGAATACTACAGACTTATGGCTGGACAGAGACTTCCAGAAGTAGCGTTCGTTCACGCCCTTGATACTGAAGCAGAAATTGGCTCCAGACCGGGATTTGAAAAAGTCCTGACTGAAAAGCTCTTTATCAAGAGAAAAATCAATCAGTCTGAGAGATTACAGCAGGCAATTGAAAATGGTGTGCCGGATGATGAGAACTTAAAGAAATTTGTATTTGATGATGCAGCTAACCTGTTTGAAGGTGTTGTTGCCAGAGCAAATGTCATGAAAGGACAGTTCCTTTCTACTGGTGCAGTAAAAGTCAAAGAGAACAACGTGGATATGAGCATTGATTACGGCGTTCCGGCTGATGCAAAGGTCAGTCTTGCAGACTGGTCTAAGCCAGATGCGGACATCATGGGCGATATCCAGAAGATGGTTGCTGTCGCAGAAGACAATGGTTTCGTAGTAAACAAAGCCCTGACATCCCTTAAAATGATTAATTACATGAGAAACAACACTGCAATGCAGACAGCAGTCTTAGGAGCAGCTAACAAACGTCTTCTGACAAAACAGGAACTTGCAAATCTGCTTATGCAGGAATACGGAATCACAATTGATCGTTGCGACGAGAAATTCAGGTTCAGAAAAGCAGATGGTTCACTCAAAACAGGAAGATACTTCAAAGAGGATGTATTCACTCTGTATGAAGCAGAGCCGAACGGTTCATTTGGTACCGGACTTTGGGGCGTAACACCTGAGGAACTTGAATACAGACAGTTTATTCAGGAAGAAAACCGTTCTTTTGTAACACTGTCCATGTGGGCTACACAAGACCCAGTTGCAGTTTGGACTAAAGCATCAGGCATGTTTGTTCCAGTAGCAGCAAAAGCTAATGGCGGTATCGTAATCGGTACCAAAGCGGGGGAATAAACGGGCATAGTCTCGATGAGAACAGCCAGTCACCATCTGTAGCAAGTGTTCATGATGCTTCAAAACACAAGTATACAGAAAGCGAGTTGTCAAACATGACAGTAGTTCAACTGAAACAGCTCGCAAGTGACAATGGCTATGCCCTGACATCGACAAATAAGGCTGGTATTATCTCTGAAATTTTATCTCAGCAAGGGTAGGTGATCTTAAATGGACGAACGGCTTGTAAATGATCTGAAAGAATATCTATCCGATGATGCGGAAACTGACGGCATGATTTCTTTGTCTGTAAAACGTGCAATTCGTTCGTTTAAAAAGAAGCGTAACTATCCGTCTGGATATACAGATGAAAAAATCAATGCCGATATGGAATACTGTTATGATTGCATATTTGATCTGGCTCTCTATTTCCTTGTGAAACAGGGGGCTGAGTTCCAAGAATCGCACTCTGAAAATTCAGTAAGTCGAAACTGGGAATCCGAAGCAGATATATATATTAATCATGGCGTTTTTCCATTTGCAGGAAGTTTAATTTAACTAAGATGGTTGGGTCACGTGGCACAGTATTTTTGTCCTCCCGGAGTGCCGCTGGGTTGCTTATATTCAGTAGGGAAAAGCAAATGTTAAGGGAGTGAAGAAAGGAACTGGCGATGGGATGTGAACATGAATGTTTTAATGAGCACCGCATAGAAGAACTGGAAAAGAATTTTCAGCTGATGCAAGAGAAGCACTCTGATCGTAGTAAAGAGTTTTATGAGCGTATCGGAGAACTGGAAAGAAAGACAGCATTAAGTGAGAATGACTTGAACCATATCAAGTCAACCGTGGATGAGATGAATAACAATATAAAGACTCTCATGGCAGTCCCGGGAAAGCGCTACGATACAATCATTGTATGTGTTATTACATCTATTGTCAGCGCAGTTATCGGTTTTATGTTAAGCGGTATTCTTCCAGTTTGATTCCACTTGTAAGGGAGGACGGTGGAAATATGAATTATACAGACTTTTCAGAAGATGAAAGAAAATTTTATTTAAAAGAAGCAGGCTTCGATTCCAGAGAAGAAAAACTGTTTCGATTACGGGTTTATGGCGAAAAGACACTATGGGAAGCATCTGAACTTATGGGGTATAGTCCAAGAACCATAGACCGAATTAACAAAAGAATAAAGAAGAAAATTTCCAAAGTTGCCCCGATGTACTGTCGGGGCTTTTCTTTGTATTATGGCGAAAACGTGGCGAAATAGTGACGTTCAAAAACAGAGTTCCTTCCTATATAATATAATCATAGGAGAAAACACAATGATTATGTTAAGAAACCCTTACGAGGGTATATGGGAAAAGCATCGTTCCATAGATGATATGGACATGATTCTTGAATCCCGGACAGGAGGAACAGATTATGGCAGGTTATCCGTATTATCCGCAACAGCCAATGATAAACAATCCATACGGGCAAATACAGCCGTATCAGGACAGGCTGGCGCAATTGCAGAATAATTATCAGCAGGCAATGCCTTATGGTCAAATACAGATGCAGCAGTTACAGCCGGTTCCACAATCACCTATGCTTCAAGGGCAGATGGTGGATGGGATTGATACTGTAAAGGCTAAAGATGTGGATATGTCCGGCAATCCTGTTTACTATCCAAAAACAGACGGAACTGAAATTTACAGAAAACAGCTTCAATCCGATGGAAGGAGCAGGATTTTTGTTTACCGACTCGTAAATCCAGATGAACAGCAATCTAAGCAAGATGAAAAGCAGATTGACATTGAAGCAATGTTTAATCAGCTTCGGAATGATGTTTGTTCGGAGATTTCTGAAATAAAGAATATGTTTCCGACGCAGATGTCGGGGACATCTGAACCTAAGCAGAATGGAGGTAGGCAGAGATGAATTTCAACCCAAACGCCATGATGAAAAAGCAATTTGAAAGAATGATTTCTCAGAGGTTCGGAAGTGTGGATAACATGATGAACGATATGAGTAAATTTGCAGGAAATAATCCAACATTGAAGAATGCATTGGATTTATACCAAAAAGGTGATACAGACCAGTTACATCAAATACAGCAAAATGTATTCAACGAAAAACATTTATCACCAGATGGAATTATACAAAAATTCCTTGGATTATAACACTTCCCCACAATTGGGTGATTAAAAATCGCTACAATTCGGGACGACAGCCGCGGATGTCTCCTATTGTAAATAAAATTTAAGGAGACTAAAAACATGATGAATGGTTCAAATTACAGTCTTAGTGACATTGCTGCCGCTACAGGCTCTAATAATCGCGCCAATGATATGTGGGGCGGTGATGGCTTTTCACTTATCTGGCTCGTCCTGATCTTTGCCATCTTTGGATGGGGAGGTTTTGGCGGCTGGGGCGGCGGCTTCGGCGGCAATGGTGGAAACGGTGCGAACGGTGCCGGATTCCAAGGATGGGCCACACGTGCGGATATTAATGAGGGCTTTGCTCTTAACGATATTCAGAACGGTATCAGAGGTATTCAGCAGGGTATTTGCGACAGCACATATGCACTCAACAATACCATGCAGAGTGGCTTTAACGGCGTAAACGTTGGAATGCTTCAGGGCTTCAATGGTGTTCAGCAGGCAATTAACGCTGATACAGTGGCTAATATGCAGAATACCAACGCATTACAGTCTCAGATGGCAAATTGTTGCTGCGAAACAAGAGAAGCTATCCAGGGCGTAAACTATAACCTGGCTACCAACACTTGTGCTCTCCAGAACACAATGAATAACAACACCAGAGACCTTCTGGAAAATCAGAATAGCAACACAAGAGCAATCCTTGACTTCTTGACTCAGGATAAGATTGCAACATTACAGGCAGAAAATACTGATCTGAAACGTGCTGCATCTCAGGATCGTCAGTCTGCACTGCTTACAACTGCAATGGCTTCACAGACTCAGCAGTTAATCAGCGCAATTAATCCGGCAGCTATTCCGGCATACGTTGTTCCTAATCCAAACACCTATTATGGTGGATGCGGATGCAACAGTGGTTGCTGCTAAGTAACTCACCCTTAGAGGTTGATTAAATTCTAAGAGGTGGGTTCCGGCTCACCTCTTATTTTGATTGAGAGGTATAAAATATGAGTTGTAAAAATGTTTGTAAGCTCTGTAGTCATCTTGTGATAAGCCAGTCTGTTGCGTTTACCGGTGGGAATCTTGTAATCACACTTCCGGCAGGTAGTTACAACAATGGAGAGAAGTATTGCATTGTTATCGCACAGAGTATACCAGAAGCCACTACGATTACTGCGCCAGTAATGATTCAGGTAGGAACGGGAACAGCCTTATATCCATTACAGAATCGTTGTTGCGCACAGGTTACGGCATCTGGCATAAGAACCAGAACAAAGTACGCAACCAGAGTAGCCACAAGTGCAACTGGCGGAGTATTCAAGATGTTAGGAAATCCGGCTTGTAGTCCGAGTAATAATTTAACAGCAATTAATGGTACAGCCCCAACGACAGACGCACCTGTTACACAGGCTGTTAGAAAGGGGGAACTGTAATGCATAAAGTTGCAATGGAAATGGGAAAATGGGCTATGGAAAAAGCCAAAGCGCATGGATTTGACAATCTTAGTTCTCAGGACTGGGATGATCTGAAAGATTGCTTAGAAGCAGTAAAATGCGCAATCTGTGCAGACAAAGATTATCGAATCGTAGAAGCTATGGACGAATGTGAACAGGAAGAGAAGTATCTTGGACGCATGGGATATGACAGATATCGTTATTCTAATGGCAGATTTGCCCCGAAAGGCAAAGGAAGTCGCATGGGGTATAAACCATATCTGTACATGGAAGATGATGACTGGATGAACGAGTATCTGAACAATCCAGAGTTTGAACGTAATATGTACCGCATGGGATATCACCCAGAATATTCGGACAGGAATATGGGAAATGACGGTACGAATCGTCAGCAGTCCAGATATGGTGAAACCTACGACAGATACAGCGAGAATCGCAGACATTACCATGATTCCAAAGATGCCGAATCAAAGAGAAAAATGGATGATTCCATGAAAGAGTACACAGAAGATATCATCCGCAATATGAAAGAAATGTGGGATGATGCAGACGCATCAATCAGACAGCAGATGAAAACTGATCTGACACGCTTCATACAGCAGATGAATTGAATATGAAATGAAACTTGCCCTTGTTACAGGAATGTAGCAGGGGCTTTTTAGTTGAGAAAAGGATGGTGATAAGCCATGCTAAGACAATTTTACATGAACGGTGACCTATGGAGAGTGCAATTCGTATCTCCACATGACAGCGTATTAATTGACCGTACAGGCAATAGAACACTTGGAGTATCGGATTATTCCACCCATATTATTTCAATCGCAAATAACCTTCACGGAGAGCTTCTGAACCGTGTGTTTATTCATGAATTAGGTCATTGCGTGATGTTCAGCTACGGTCTATTGCCAGAACTTCACCGCATGGTCAAGAAACGATATTGGGTTGATGCAGAAGAATGGTGTTGCAATCTTCTGGCCGACTATTCTTGTTTCGTTATTGGCACATCCAGAGATATTTTAGGAAACCAGTTCACATATGTGGCTCCTATCGGGGCAGAAAGGATGATTGCATAGATGGCAAAAGCAGAAAACACAGTTATTTTTGATGGAATCAAGTACAATCCCGGTGACGAATTGCCGGATTTAGGCAGTTGGGTATGTACAGACGCAAGAGGTATGGTTCGTGATTACGAGGGACTTTCAAAAGACGTATCAAAGCTTCCACATTATGTAGAGAGCGGTTCTTCGGCATTGTGCCTTGATACCTCTGAATTATACGAGTATCACAAACCTACTGACACATGGTACAAACTGTAAAGGAGAAGCGCATATGGCATTAACAGCAAAGAAAGTATATGCAATTTTAAAACGCCAGATTTCCGATATGGAAGCAAAGTTAAACAGCCCTGTAAGATACAGAGGTACAGTTGCGACTGCTGATTTGCTTCCGTTAAATCCAGATATCGGAGATATGTACAATATCGAGTCTAAATCTGTCTACGGCGAAGCAGGAATGAATGTGGCATGGAACGGCGTAGTTTGGGACACCATGGGCGCTCCGATTGATATGTCGCTTTACATTAAATCGAATGAATTGGCAGATTGGGTAAAACAGCAGAACAAGCCGACATATACAGCTGAAGAAGTTGGAGCGTTACCAGACACTACAGTAATTCCAAGCAAAACCAGTGACTTGCAGAATGACTCCGGATTCTTGACTAAAATTCCAGACAATTATCTTTCCGGAACAGACAAAACTCTGAACGTATCTGGAAAAGCTGCTGACGCAAAGGCTACCGGAGATAAAATCACAGAATTGTCAGCTAATATATCAAATAAGTTGAATAAGAACCAAGGTTCGGAAAACTCTGGCAAGATTGCCGGAATTAACGAATCTGGCGATATCGTTCCGATGTTTCCAGTGAGCGTAGATTACAACGAAGAAACAAACTGCCTTGAGTTTGGGTCTGATCAAAAAATGGAACTTAATAAAGGTATCAATCTTGATAGCACTCTCACGAAGACTGGATATGCCGCTGATGCAGGCGCAGTTGGAGAAATAACTAATTCGCTAAAGGAAGATTTATATAATGTAGAAAAAACAACCATTTGTAAAAATATTTTTGGTGGAGTTCCAAATGTATATTATCCTTGTAATATTCCCAGTGGGACAGATGTTACTGTTTCAACGGAAGATGGAAGTAACTTTGAAGCTGGAACTACATTCAATTTGTATTCATCCGATAAGACTCGAAAAGATTATTGGAATCTTAGTAATCTGTCAAATAGAACTATAAAAACTAACGCAGATATAAGTTATGTAACACTTAGTAAAGCGGCTAACGCAAATGTCCAAATTGAAATAGGGGATAAAAGTACAAAGTATCAAGAATATTTTCTTGATGTCAAAATGTTAAATAAAAAATTGGACAATATTGGTGAAGATGATATAGTTAATGCACTTATTAATAGAGCAAAAATTATTTGTGGATGTGTTGAAAAAAATACAATAAACGGCTTTCTTAATGCTTTGGACGGGTCTATTAAATTAGATAATATAGCCTCTCAAGTGACTGACTTCGTAAAAGTTATCCCAAATGAAATTCTTTTATATTCCGGGAAAGGTTCTACAAGCGCTGCCAATGTTTGTTTCTATGACAAGAAATTTGCTTTTATATCATCTGTGAATACTCTTCAATATGGAACATTCGAAATTAATGTACCATTGGAAGTTGCATACGCCAGATTTGCAAGTAGAGCAAATGAAGACGGAGAAATTGCAGAACTTATTGTAAACATTAAAACTAAGCCAATGTATAAAAATAATTTGACGGGTAAAAAATGGTATGCTTGTGGAGACTCATTTACGGAAGGAGCATACATATTTAATGACCTTAAATTAGCTGATAGATGGTTGGAAGATGGAAAATATGCTGGGAAGTTAAAGTCATATCCGTATTACATAGGGAATAGAACAAATTGCGATGTTTATAACATTGCTTTATCTGGTTCAACACTGGCATACGTATCGAGCGAACCTAAAAATTATTCGTTCTCATCTGATTATGGAACGGAAGAGCCGTCGTATAATAATTATAAATCTGTTCCAATAGATGCTGATTATATTACATTATGGTTCGGCATCAATGATAATGGTTATAATGTACCAATTGGAAACGATGATGATACAACCAATACTACATTTAAAGGTGCATACAATATTGTGCTAAAGTATTTCGTTGAGAATTGTAAAAAAGCTAAAATAGGAATTATCGTAAGCAATAATATGCCACAGGCATATGTTGATGCTACGATTAAAATGGCAAAACGTTGGGGAATATCATACCTCGATTTAAACTCTGAGGAAGTCCCTTTAATGCAAGCGACACTAAGAAATGTATGCGACGAAGCAAAAGCTAACGCAATAAATAAATTTGCATTATCAAAATCAAATATGCATCCTAACTACTATGCACACGAATTTGAAAGCAAATTTATTGAACATTGGTTGCTTTGTCTATAAAAAGAATTAATTTATTTTAATGTTATGTTTGTTATTAATTAACTAAAGGGGGCTTTAGTTAACGAAGAAATTTAATAAGATACGGAGGTATACATGGAAGAAATAAAAACAGATGGCTTTTATGACCGCGAAAATGATAGAAAACATGTTTTTATCCCACCTGCTCCGACAGAAACGGAACGGGGTGGAATTGTTGCAAAGACAAGGACAACAGAGAACACAGAAGTAGCCGTTGATCCCGAAACTGGAAAAGCATATGTCCCGGAGCTTCCAGGAACAGACGACCTGTCTAAGGAAGCGACAGCAGAACAGATTCTGGCAAAATTACAGGAAGTGATCCCTCTTATCAATCAGATCGCACAGAGCGGAACCGCAGGGTCTGTAAATGGCTTTTCTTTTGTCCACGGTGATGATGGAAGCGTAATGATAACCTATACACCGGATGGAGCGACAGAAGCAGAGGCCGCTGTATTCCCTCGGGAAACAACACAGAAGAAGATCTCAAAGGCAACAAAAGAGATTGCGGACAGTTTAAAGATCATAGCAGGAAAGGAAGATAAAGCATGAGTTTAGACATCATGAAAGAAAGCACACAGCAGGAGATTTTAAGCAATATGCAGATGATATCTGCATTAACAGCCTCAATCGCAGGCGCGACTCCTGGAAGTGTAAAAGTGGAAAGATGGAGCGACGTAGGAGATATTATTGCAACTGGTCTTGGAAAGAAGATATTTGCAATCGGAGATAAGTTTACAGATACATGGAAAGATACAGCTGATAATAGATCATACGAATTTCCATGGAGATGCAACTGTTTCAGAAACGTAGAGCTGGAAGATGGCAATACAGTTCCTGGAATGCTGTTGCAGATGGCGTATGCAACTCCGTTTGGAATGCAGTTCTCAAATGCAAGGGCATTCTTACGTTGTCCGAATGGTTTAGCAGCCGGTACCTACAATGTCACATTTGGAGATACCTGGGGAAGTAAAGATGCAAAAGCAAACACCACATGGCAGTTCACACTTACAAAAGCGGTACCGGCAGGTGGACGTTTGGCTGGATTTATCCAGATGCCGGACGTGGCAGCAACAAGCTGGAAAGTTATAGCTTATGCCGCAGATGGAATCACAAAGCTTGAAACCGTGTCTGTAACAAGCGGATCAGAAGGTACCGCACTTGGAACAATGAATCTTTCTTCCAGAAACGGAGATTTAAACTCCATGCAGGAAACAGGATATGGATGGAACAGATGGAAGACATCTGCATACAGACAGTATCTGAACTCTGATAAGCCAAAAGGACAGTGGTGGACACCACAGGACGAATGGGATATAGCACCAGACCAGCTGGCCACAAAGGACGGTTTCCTGCGAGGCATGCCGAAAGAACTTCTTGACCAGATCCAGCCAGTAAAAGTGATCACATATACGAACACGGTAAATGATGGCGGAAATGCTGATGTGACTTATGATAAAGTATTCCTTCCGGCGTTGGGCGAAATGTATTATGAGCCTCAGATAGATGGAGAGGGAGAACCACATGACTACTGGAAAGAACGCAGCGGATCAGCAACAAAACTGAAACAGTACACAGCGTATCCGAACATGATTACATATGCAGTCGAGAGCCATACATCAGCTCAGAGTGTGCGCTTGCGCTCGGCGAATCGTGGCAATGCGATTAACGCCTGGATTGTCTACTCAGATGGTTACGCCTGCAACGTCTACGCGTTCAGCGCGTATCGTTCCTCCCCGCTTGTCGCAATCTGTAGAAAATCAGCATAATCCCCGTACCCACGGATACGGGGATAGAAAAGAGGAAACATGTCAGTAAATAAAAGCGATAGGAATGTAGCGGACACTCCACAGAACAGACATCTGGATGCGGCATGGAAAGCCAGAGGGCTTTCGCTGCATACAATGAAAATCTGTAAAAACAAGAATGTTTTTCTTCCGGAATATCAGTCCGCACTTACAGACGATATCATCAGACTCTCAAAGGACATCTATTTAAAAGTCCGCAGGTCAAACAACATCAGAATGGACGTCAAAGACCCGGCAAGAAAAGCAAAGAACTGGGAAGCAAGAAGTAATCTGCAGGTATCAGCAATACTGGATTGCAATGATATGCTCTATCTGATAGAACTTGCCAGAGCGTTGTTTCATCTGAAAGGGAAGAAAGCGGAATACTGGTCTGATCTTACGGTGAAAACGAGAGAATACATCAAAAGATGGCATGAATCCGATGTAGACAGATATAAAACTTACACAAGATAAAATCATGGGACGTAGGCTATAGCTCAGAATGTGCGCTTGCGCTCGGCGAATCGTGGCAATGCGAATAACGCCTGGATTGTCTACTCAGATGGTTACGCCAGCAACGTCTACGCGTTCAGCGCGTATCGTTCCTCCCCGATTGTCTTACATAGGGCATCATGGCTGTTACATAGTAACGGTTGTCCCGAAGACATTAGACAAGGAGCCGAAATCCCATCCGAAAGGATAAACAATACCTGTCGCGATGCACGTGACTCCACATGGAGCCTGCCAGTGCTATCACGTGGCGGGACAAGATAAATGAAAGAATATATAACAGGGTTTGACCAGCTCCATAGATCAGCGTGGAAATGTCAGGAAAATGTAACCTGGAAGCCATCAGTGAAATCGTTCATGCTAAACTCCGAAGAGAATATCCACAGAATGAGAAAGCAGCTTCAAAACGGTACCTGGAAACATGGAAAGCCAAGAAAGAAGATCATCACATACCCGAAGAAAAGGGAAGCCCTGAGCATCCCGTACAAGGACAGAGTGTATCAGCACAGCATTAATGATAACTCCCTGTATCCACAGATGACAAGAAGCTTCATATATGCGAATTGCGCCTGCCAGACAGGAAAAGGTACAGATTTTGCCCGAAAACTGGTTAAAAAGTATATGTGGAATTATTTCTGCAAATACGGAAACCAGGGATATGTAATGCAGATAGATATTCATGGCTACTACCAAAACATGAAACATGAGGAAGTAAGTAACTGGTTCAAAACAAAAGTAGATCCAGATACTTACGAAATGTCAATGAGCGTACTGGATACACAGTACAGTGGAGATACCGGATATAATCCCGGAAGCCAGATGGTGCAGATTGCGGGTATATCCTTATTGGATCCGTTAGATCACTACATCAAAGAACAACTCCATGTGCACTATTACATCCGATATCAGGATGATTTCTGGATCCTCTGGCATGACTATGAAGATTTGGAAAGCTGGTTTGAAACTATAAAAGCAAAGCTGAAAGAAAATGGATTCGAAGCAAATGAGAAGAAATCCCATATCACCCCATTGTCGAAAGGATTCCGGTTCCTGGGATTTGATTACAGAATGACGGAAACCGGAAAGATAATCATGACTCTGAACTCTCAAAATACAAAACATGAAAGAAAGAAGCTTGTCCGGATGACTCACAAAGTAGCCAGAGGTGAAATGGATGATTCCACAGTGGACGAAAACTTTAGATGCTGGAAGAATAACGCTAGCAAAGGAAATTCAGAGAAATTGATAAAACGAACAGAGAGATACTTGAAACATCTCAGAAAGGAGCATTATGCAGTATCAGAAAAAAACATTAAGCCCACAGGAAGAAGCAGAAAATGAGATCCTGAAAGCAACTGTGGCAAGCCAGCAGGAAGATCTTACAAAGACAAAGCTGCTTCTCCAGTATGTAGCTGATATGACGGATGTCTATATCCCGGAAGACACAGCAGAAGAAACGGAGGGAATTATAAATGAGTAAAATGCACAACACCTTATCACAGCTCAAGAAGATGTGTGAAAGAGAAGCCTGGCTGAAAATGGTAGAACAGGCCAGAAAGAAAAAGAAGATCACAGAGGAAGAATATCAGGAGCTTATCACTCCGGAGGAAGAAGCATGATTTTGCTTGGGCTTGGGATATACGGCATAGGTGTTATGACCGGAATCTTGTACATGTGCCTGATGCAAATACACAGGGAGAAGAAGAATGACGAAACTACAGATCATAAGTAAGCTCTGGTCTATCATCTACGACCTGTTCCTTTTCGAAAAGGGTGAAAGCAACAAAACCCTGGAAGAAATCGAAAAGGAGATGGACATTGCAGAATACAACTGCCGCCGATATGCAGATGCCGAAGATGACGAACTTCCGGAAAAGATAAGGGCAGAGCCGCTGAAAAATGCGCTGCCATTTTAAAGAAAACGCATGAATATACATTCTAAAAAACCGAATAAAAGTACCCTTTTCACATGGGAAGTGTTATAATATACATAACACAAAAAGGGAGCTGAACTCCCGACTACCAATCAAAAAGTTCAGCTCCAGCACCACAAAGGGTACGGGTATATTATAGCACGATACCTTCCCTTTGTGAACCCAAAAGGAGGGTATTTTTATGCGTGAAAAATTCGTGAATGGATTTATGACCAAACTGTATGGAGAAATTCCAGAGGAGTATCTTGAAACAATCAGAGACAAATTATCTTTGCATGTAAACGATTTTGACATTACGCAGAGAGAAACAGGTGTTGTAAAGTACACCGGTTATCTGCCAGACTTTTATAAAACTTACATCGTAAGTAGAAAAATCGAAGGTTTAAGTCAAAATACCTTGGAAAATTATAATCTGTGTCTGAATGATTTTTTCTTCAGTGTAAACAAAAAAGTAGAAGACATCACAGCGAATGATATTCGAGTTTACTTGTATACGACGCAGGAGAACAGAGGTATAAGTAATCGAACGCTGGACGGCCGCAGGGCTGCCATTCATGCATTCTTCGAATGGGCTACAGGAGAAGGATACGTGAATAAGAATCCGTGCCGGCCAATTAAGAATATCAAATACGAGCGTGTACAGAAGAAACCTCTTACAGATATGGAGCTGGAAAGAATCAGGCAAGCTTGCGAAACCGTACGTGAAAGAGCATTAGTTGAATTTTTGTACAGTACCGGAGCCAGGGTTACAGAAGTGTGTGGTGTAAAGAAAGCAGATATAGACATTTGCAAAGGTGAAGTAGTTGTTTTGGGGAAAGGCAACAAGCATAGAACAACGTACCTAAATGCCCGATGTAAATTACTTTTAAAACAATACTTCGCAATTAGAGATGATGAGTCGGAATATCTTTTTGTAAGTGAAAGAAAGCCGCATAAGGCACTCAAGAAAGAAGCAATCGAAAGAATTGTACGAATAATCGGTGAGCGGGCAGAACTGGATAGACCACTGACACCGCATCTATTCAGGCATACTCTTGCGACTCTTATGCTTCAAAGAGGCACGCCGATTACTGAGGTGCAGAAGATTCTTGGACATGTCAACATTAACACGACAATGATCTATGCAAAGCTATCTGATGAAGATGTAAAAGTGTCTCATATGAAATATGCAATATAAGATTAAAATAAAAAGGCTCTTTTTGAAGGGAGAAATCGCCATGAGAGGATTAAAACGCCAAAAACAGACAGTGTATTGGTCAAGAGTAACCGAAGACCTTGACGGGATAGACACAATCAAAACGTACCAAAAGCCAGAATTACATCACCTCTCCGTGTCTGCGACCGCCGGAACACCGGAAGAACTATCTGCCGGTTATATCCCGGATTATGACAGGTATATCACAAACTTCGACCGCAACTTCAAGCCACAGACTGCCGATGTATTCTGGATAGACTGCAAACCGGAACTGACCGAAGCAGGAGAACTTGTTTTAGGTGAAGGCGGAGAACCTACAGTACCGCCAGATTACCGTCTGAAAAAGATTCTCGACACCCAGAAAGGCAATGTGGCACGATATGGCATCAAGTATATAGGAGATGGCTCAGATGGCGAATAAGACTATCAAAATGGAATTGTCGCATAAATCTATACAGGACACAATAAAGCAGCTCAGAGCGTACCAGAAGTCACTTGCAAGCAAGAATGAAGAGTTTGTCCGCAGGCTGGCAGAACTTGGAATCTCGGTCATAGATGAAAACATAGCATTGGCACAAGGCGATTCTGACAAAAATCATAATACCTATATCAGAATCAATAACTTTGGCGGCTATTCTCAGGCAACACTTGTGTGCGAAGGCTCTGACCTTTTGTTCATTGAATTTGGGTCGGGTATTCACTACAACACTCCGGCAGGAACCAGTCCACATCCCAAAGGGCAAGAATTTGGATATACAATCGGTTCATATGGGCAATGGAATGGAAAGAAAGATTCTTGGGTTTATTATGCCGATTCTGGCGAATGGGTACGCTCTTATGGTACCGAAGCCACTATGCCGGTATATAAGGCAAGCGTAGAAATCATGCAGAGTATTAGGAAAATTGCAAAAGAAGTGTTTGCATCATGAAAGTTAATACCTGATAATACTGAATAATACCTCTGTCTTTGATATACTATAACATATAAAAGCATCTACCTGAGCGGTGGGTGCTTTTTCTTATAACGAGGTGATTCTATGTCAGATACGATTAACAACCCCGTATCAGAAGTATTTTCTAGGTGGAGTAAAGAAATTCAACCAACAGTCGGAAAAGGCAACTTTTCCATGGAGAAAAGTCAGACCATAGCATCTGGTAAAACGAAATACGCCAGATTGTTTATGATGGGGAATCCCACGCAGTCAACAAGTCTTGAAGGTCATGAATGCGCAACAGTTCTTTCATTTCAAACGGAAAGTTATGCATCTGGGACAAAGGCTTTATCGACTGCATATGAAATCGACAGTAAAAGTCATCAGGCTATGGTTTCGATGGGCTTTCGCCGGACATACGGGCCAGAAGAAGTCGCGAACTCCGAAAAGAGTTTCAAACGAATCATAAGCCGATACAGCAGAATTTACACCGGGCAATTATTGGAAGCGTAACAGCTTCTATTTTTTTATACCAAAAAAGAAAGGGGTGTGTCCTATATGAGTAAAGATAAATTACAATGGCTGAAAGCTGCGGGAATCAGAGCTGTTAAGACAATTGCTCAGACAGCAGTTGCGACAATTGGAACCGCAACAGTCCTTGGAAGCGTTGACTGGAAGATGGTCGTATCCGCATCCGTTCTTTCCGGCGTTTTATCCTTGCTTACATCTGTAGCAGGGCTTCCAGAACTGAAAACAGGCACAGATGAATAGAAAGGACGGTGATCCTTTTATCTCCCGGATGCAGGGTTGCGCATCAGAGCCGTGTGGCTCTTTTTTATTGTAATTTTATAGCTGAAAAAGCAGAAAGGAGCCGAATATGGCAGACAAAGGAAATATAGCAGGCGTAAGCACTGTTGGTTCGCTTACTGGATATGCAGTTGAAACAACAGCAGGTACTAAACCGACAACTTTTAAACTTCTTCACAGAATCAATGCTTCTGATGAAATCAAAATTGATGTAGAAACAATCGACGCTTCCGCACTTGAAGATGAAGTCGAAAGAACTATTGCAGGACGTGGTTCTACAGGTGGCACATTTAACGTAACTGTGAACGTGACCGATGAAACTATAACTGAATGGGAAACCTTAATCAGCGAATATAAAACAGGAAAAACAGCTGGAAAATCTATGTGGTATGAAGAATACTTCCCGTCTCTTAAGAAAGCATTCTTCACAAAAATCGAGCCGCCGACAATCATTCCTAAACCGGCAAGAGATCAGAATGGCCTGTTAACCGTTGAAATGTCTCTGACTATCAACGAATATGTCGGACCGAGTGAAGCAGTAGTTCCAACTGACAGCGGCCTTTAAACACATTTGGGAGGACAAATAATATGTATAAAGTTTTAAAAATCGGCGGCAAAGACTACAAACTTGAATATGGAATTGAAGCATCACTGTTTGATGATTGCGTGAAATCCGTAATGAATATGCTTGTTTCCACAAGTGGAGGAACAGACAGAAGCCTTAAAGAAATGGTTTCTGGAATGAGTAGCATTCCAAATACTGCGCTCAATGCGTTCTATGCCGGATTACTTCAATATCACGGTAACCATTCTGACGGTGATGGCACTGTCCCGGATTTAGATACCGCCAAAAAACTTGCAGCACAGTATATGACCGAACATAAAGATGATGAGCAGGGCAACTTCTACGGTCTGTTTTCTATGTGCATTGAACAGATGGAGGAAGATGGTTTTTTCAAATTAACCGGTCTGGAAACATTCATGGACAACATGAATGCGGCAATGGACTCTGTGAAAGCGAAGAAAGCGCCGAAGAAGCCAGCAGATCACTTGAAAAAAGCTACAGCGAAATAATCTGGGATGAATTATATCCAATGGCTGTGCGTATTGGGATGTCAAGAAAAGAATTTCTCAGAAGTACCCTGAAAGACCTAAGAATCCGTATAGAACAGTATGGAATCTTAAAAAACGAAGAAATCCAGTCGCAATTAATAAGCATGGACTATCAGTCATGGCTGACCGGACTGTATATGAAAACAAGTATTTCGTGTGTGCTATTTCCAAGAAAGGCTAGTTATCCAAGTAACCCAATTACGCAGGAAAAACAAAATAATTGGGTTGAACACAATCCAGATATGCCAAAGAAATCAGAAACAGAACTAAGACAAGAAGAACGTTACTACGAACTTCTTATCAGGCAGGCAAATGCAAATATATCTGAAATAGGTAATGAAAAGGGCAAGCAGGATGAATAGTAGTCTTGCTTGCCCTTTATTTTTTTTGAAATAAAGGAGGTGCTTATATGCCTGACAACACAATAGATAGCCTTGCGATAGAGGTCAGCAGTAACGTATCAAATGCAAGTAAATCCATTGATGATTTATGCAATAAACTGAATCGCCTGAGCAGTCGTATGTCTGAGAGCATCAAGTATCTCAGAGACTTTTCAGCTTCCGTCGGTACGGTCAACTCTGCTGTTCAAGCACTTAAATTGGACAGGCTTGATTTATCAACGATAAACAGTCAATTGCAACAGTTTACGCAGTCCATGAGTGCGCTCGGTAGCCTGAACTTGAGAAATAACGGATTAAACTCATTCGTAAATGCAATCCGCAGATTGAACGAAACATTAAATTCCACAGGTGATGTGTCTGGAAAGATTCAGGGCATGATTTCTGAGCTATCCACTCTTGGCAGTATTCCAGATGTATCGAACAATGTAAATCGGTTCATTTCTTCGTTAGCAAGATTGGCTAATGCAGGCGGTTCTATTGATGCAGTTACATCAAAACTTCCAAATCTTGGTGAAGAACTCAGAAAAATCGTAGTTTCGTTCTCTGGAATAGGCAATATTTCTCAGCCAATTAATACATTTGTTCAGTCAATATCTCAGTTGGCAAATGCAGGAGATAAAACTGGAAAGACAGCAACTCAGCTTAATGATCTGGCAAATAGCCTAAAATCATTCTTCCAGACGATGAGTACCGCTCCTAGAATCAGTAGCAGTACAATTCAAATGACTCAGGCTATTGCTCAGTTGGCAAATTCTGGGGCGAATGCTGGTAGAGCGGCAAGGTCTACCGCAGGCGCATTTTCCAGATTAGGACAGGGTGCAGCCACTTCGACAGGAAAGGTCAGAAAACTTGCAAACGCCGTTGGAAGTGTAGGAAGCAAGGCAAGGAAAAGTTTGCCTAGCATCATGTCTCTGGTGGCAAAATTCTGGACGTTGAAATTTGTTGTTGGAAAATTTGGAAGCGCAATTGAAAGTTCCATGAATTTTCTCGAAGATTACAACTACTTTCAAGCAGCGTTTCGTCAGGTAGCAGATAAAGCAGGAGAAACTTGGTCAGAAGCAGGATATGATTCTGCGGAAGCTTACGCAAATTCATTTAGCAACAGAGCCAGAGAACTTACATCCAAAATGTCTGGGTTCGATGTTTCTGACAATGCGATTCTGACCGCAAATAAATCAGGTAAATCACTCGGTATGGACCCGTCCATGCTCTTGAATTATCAAGGCCAGTTCGCACAGTTGTCGTCCTCTATGGGGACAACTTCTGAACAGGCATTAAAACTGTCGAATGCATTAACCATGATCGGTGCTGACCTTGCATCTGTTAAGAATCTTGATTTTAGCACAGTTTATGAGAACTTGTCCTCTGGATTAGTAGGTATGAGCCGTGCTGTAGACAAATATGGTGCAAACATTCGTGTGGCAAACTTACAGCAATATGCAGCAAATCTTGGTATACAAACGTCTGTTTCTAATATGGACCAGGCAAGTAAGGCAATGCTGAGAACGATAGTAATACTGGATTCCACCCGGTACGCATGGGCGGATATGGCAAATACGATAAATATGCCAGCCAACCAGTTACGTATACTTCGTGCAAACTTAGTATCCTGTGCCAGAGCATTAGGGAACATCTTTATGCCTGTAGTTGCGGCAGTGCTTCCATACATCAATGGTCTTGTAATCGCATTCCAGAGACTTTTGACATACATTGGTTCGCTTCTTGGAGTTGATACCAAAATCGGAAAAATGTTCGGTTCTATCGGTGGTGGAAGTGAAAATCTCTCGAATGCACTTGATTCCATAGACGATTCTGGAATTTCGGACGTAGATGATGCTACAAAAGATACAGACAATAATCTAAAAAATGCAACCAAGAGCGCAAAAAAATTAAAACAGTTCCTCGCATCCTATGATGAACTTGAAATTATGAGCAAAGACGATAGTTCCCTGTCAGACCTTGCAAATTCTAAAATTAAAACGCCGAAAATTGACACATCTGCAATTGACGCAGGAATCCTCAATGATGCACTGGATAAACTTTTGAACGAATACCAGAAGAAATGGGATGCCGCCTACAATTCCATGGAAAATAAGGCTATGGCATTCGCAAATAAGGTTACAGACGCATTTAAGAAACTTGCAAAAGCCGCAGAACCTACCACAAAAGCACTGAAAAATCTCTGGGACAATGGATTGAAACAACTCAGAGATTTCACATGGACAGCATTAAAAGATTTCTGGAATCATTTTTTAGTTCCGCTTGGCAAGTGGACACTTGGGGAAAAAGGATTACCACGACTAATCAATGCTTTTAACGATTTTCTTGTGAAAATCAACTGGGACAAAATCAATGCTTCTCTTGTGCAGTTGTGGGATGTATTAGAGCCATTTGCTGAGAATGTCGGAACTGGCTTACTTGATTTCTTCGATGATTTCTTTGACAAGGCGGCAGATGGAGTTAATAAACTTCCTGATCTGATTGACAGGTTCAAAGAGTTTATCGCAGCATTCTCACCGAAGCAAGCACAGTCTATCGGATATTTCCTCGGACAGCTCCTGACAGCTTTTGTAGCATTTAAAGGACTTACATGGTTCGGAAGTATTTTCGGTAAAGATGGAGTGATAGGCAAAGGAATCACCATGTTAGCAACACATCCATATGCTTCGATAGCGGTAGGATTAGGCCTTACCGTTGCTGCGCTTGATAAATTTGGAGTAATTGATGTTGATTGGGACGGGTTATGGACAAGAATCGGGAATCTTAAAGACGTAATTGTGAATTTCATTAAAAACATTGATTGGGATTCACTGGTAAAGACAATCGGCGATGTATGGGATGTATTCCAGCCATTTGCTGAAGGATTCGCAGATGGATTTATCAGCTTTTTCGATATAATGCTGAACGATATTGGCGCCCCACTGATTAATACATTAGTAAGCGTCTTAGATGCTTTCGCAAAAGCCTTAGGAAAGCTTGACGATAAGCAGATAGAAGCTCTTGGCAAAGCTCTGGCACGGTTTTTTATTATAAGAGGGAGCATTAATTTTGCTCGAAACATATACAATGTAGTTAGCTCTATCGGTGCACTCAGAACAATCTTCGGTGGGTTAGGAACGGTTCTTTCCACATCCAGTGGTGCATTGCAGACATTCTTTGGCTCTGGACTAGGTTCTACACTTGTAGCAGGATTCGCAGACAGTATGATTGTCTTAGGAACTGCAATGGCAGGATTCAACCTTGGGAAATGGATAAGTGTTAATCTGTTCGGTGGCGAAGATAAAACCTTTGGGGAATTTTTGGAAGATAATGTATTCGGGTATCAAAAAGGAGATTTTACCGGTGCTATCAACGAATGGATGAAAGATATATTCGGAGTCGGAGATAAACTGACAGAGGATGATTTAAAGGTATTTCAGAAATATGAAGATGCTATTCTCGGTTTGGTTCACGCAAGCCAGATTTCAGGCGAACAAGCATATCCTTTATTAACATTCCTTTCCGAATTGAAAGATAACGGATATAGCACAGAACAGGCATTATTTGAACTCGAACTTAAACTTAATAATCTTGGAGTTTCGTCCGAAGATTTCGAGAATGCAATAGCAGGAGTAAACAAACCAGTCAAAGACCTTGGAGATACAGCGGAAACATCCTCTAATCAGTTTTCGAATATGGCTGATCGGATTAACAATGTGTCGTTTGAGGATATCTCAGAACAGCTTACAGGATTCCAGACGCTTATCCAGACCGTTGACTTTGCAACTCTGGTAACAGATACAGCAAATGCAATTGATGAAATGGGTGGTATCTGGGAAAACGGAAAACAGATTCTCGGTGAAAAAGCATTGCAGATTTATCAGGAAATTGCAAAGGGATTAGAACCGGATGATAACGGTTACTATACTTTAGCAAACGGACAGATGGTGCAGTTTGGAAAAGGTATTTCTGACTATGAAAGTACTCTACAAAGCACAATGGATTCAACTCTGCAGGGGGCAATCAACGGCGTTCTGGATAACAATTCTGGTTTTGAATTAGTTACAGAACTCGGAAAGAATCAGATTCTTGCCGTAGGTAGTGGGATTGAGCAGAACGGCAGCAAAGTCGCTGAAAAGCTTAACTCAACAATTCAATCATCTGCGAAAGGCGCAGAAGAAACTGCGAAATCAAGCGGTAAAACCCTTGGAAGCAACATTGCAGAGGGATTACAGTCTGGAATTAACGGGAAGAAAGAAAGCACAAAGACTTCGATTCTTGACCTAATGAATAACAGCGTAAAAGCCCCTGCACAGGAAGCAGTAGACTCCCATTCTCCGTCCAGATGGTTCAAGCAGCTTGCAGAATACTGCGGTCAAGGATTCCAAAACGGATTAGAACCGGGCTTTTCTGCGTCGTTCACATGGCTTGGAAGAATCCGAACCAGAATCAGCAATTCCATTGGAAACCTGTATAATGTCGGTTGGAACTCTATTATTGGCTTAAATAATGGAATCGTAGGCGCGGCACAACAGCTTTATGCAAATGTGCAAAAAATCGCACAGAACATATCAAATACGTTCCGTAGAGTCCTAAAGATTCACAGCCCGTCACAGGTAATGATGGAACTCGGTGGATTTACCGTTGAGGGATTCCAGCTCGGTATGCAGAATATGCTTCCAAAAGTCGAATCCACCATCAACGATATAAGCGCAGAGGTGCAAAAAATTAATACACCAACCGCAGACATTATCACAAAGAGTGCGTCCTATCAGGAAGTAAAGAGCAGAATGTCAGTTGATACAGATGATTTTGTGGATGATATTCGAAAAGAAATCATGGCAATCAGCAGTAACACGTTTGACAATAATCAGATGATCGGGCAGGCGGTCAAAAACGCCCTGAACGGCATGGCAATCTACGCAGATGGACATCTGATCGGATATCTGAAAGAAGAAAATCAGCAGTTCAGAAATCGTAATGGCTACGGACTGTTTGAAGGGTAGGTGATAGAATGAGTGACTTTATTGCAGGAAGCAGTTTCCAAGGTTATTTTTTAAAGTTCGGGGGAAGCGTTCTCCCGAACAAATTCTTAGCCTACGATGATTATTCCGCAACTCCGAATCAGCGAACAGAGATAGAAGCATACAGGGACTTGAATAATCTCTTACATAGGGACACAAGCCCAAATTTCAAGACTAAAATAGACTTCAACACAAGGCCGATGTGGCTGCCGGACAAAATTGAAATGCAGTCTGTTTTTAAATCAGGCTTAGTCAATAAGACACAGCGGAAATACAAAGTTACATACTGGGACGATGAAGAAAACACCTACAAAACAGGTGTTTTTTATATGCCCGATATTGAGTATAAACCTATCAGAGTTGTAGGAAATAACATTTTGTACAATAAAATCAGAATTGCACTGATCGAACACTAACAACCAGAGTGCATGGGTGTCACAGCTCATGTGCTCTTTTATTTTATAGACGGGAGGATGATTATGACAGATACAGTATCTTTTGACAGTTTATTGAATACGACGGCCGGGATGACTGCTGTTGTTAACAACAAGAAACACGATGATGATGTAGTCAGTGTCACAGGTGTTGATTGGTTTACCTATGCAGGCAAGACTGCCAGTACCATATATGTTTCTGGAAACAATTTCATCGGGTTCGGGCAAAACGCCGAACAACTCAAAATCTGCCGCAGGGACGGCGCAGTTTATTACATTTATCGGCAGGAAGGTGTGTTGGATTCTGGCAAGAAATTCCTCAAAATTCGCGTTGAGGGATATACGCATTATTCCATCACGTCGGCAACAAGCGCATTAAAATATGAAATATTCCTGATTGAAGGACAGACATTATTTATTAATGTTATTCAGGTTCCAATAAACAGTTCCTACATTGGTACATCAAGTATCACCGACGGCTCAACCACTACAACGTTGAACATAACAACCAGCTCTACAGTTCCAATTTACATTCTTGTCAAAAACGCTGGAAGCGCGCAGGAAGTTTCTTATGAAAAGTATTCAGATATGTCCATTACAGGAATATCCGTAACCACTTTGCCGAATAAGACAACTTATTACCAAAAAGAGCTATTTGACTCAACAGGCATGATCGTGACCACAACAACAAACGATGGAAACACTGTAGAAATATCTAGTTATGAAATCTCTGGCTTTAACAGCAATTCTGCAGGTACAAAGACAATAACTGTAACTGCCGGAACTATTTCAACTACATTTGAAGTGACAGTTTTGGAAGAATCTCTGACAGGAATCACGGTAACGGCTCTGCCAACCAAAACAGAGTATCATATCAACGGAGAATTTGACCCTGCTGGAATTACAGTATCTGCCAGTACAAGTGATGGAAATACAGTTACATTAAACCCTGATCAGCTTGAATATTCCGACTTTGATAGCAGTTCTCCAAAAACAAATACAATAACCGTTTCTTACGGAACATTCACAACCGTATTCGACATTACTATCATGCGGCCATTGCGCATAACCAGTGCAAATTATTCAGCGGGCACATATTTTGTTGGAGATGAAAGCAATATTACTGTCTCTTACATTGAAATAACATACGACGGAATTACAGATGAACGTGTAGAAAGCGGATACACAATTACACAAGCAGATACATCAACAGCTGGCCAAAAATCTGCCATTGTAAATTATTTCGGTGTAACTACAGAAATTCCTGTGGCTGTACTTGATTCGTATTCGACTCAAGCAGGAACGCCAAACTTGGATGATGTAACTATTACGTTTGACCTCGGCACAGGGGTTATGAATATAACGGGAACTGGCGAATTTTTACCATATTATCAGCTTCAGAATACGCCATCTAGTTTAAATCAAAGAATAAAAATATTAAATATTGGAAATGGAATTACAAAAATACCAAATGGTGTCTTTTACAATAATAGTAATCTTGAAAGTATTTCATTTTCAAATACATTGACTGAGATTGGAAATGGAAACTTTGCTGGCAACAGTAAGATAACGACTCTTGTTTTTCCGAAATCATTGAAAAAAATAGGGAGTTCTTCCTTTTACAACCTTTCAAATTTGCAGGAAATTACTTTTAACGAAGGCCTTGAAACAATATCCGGTCAAGCATTCAATAATTGTCCCTTAGTTAAAAATTTGGTTCTTCCGTCAACGCTTACAAATATGACATATAGCTTTTACAATTCTGTACTTGAAACTCTTGTCATGGGTAGTGAATCTGTAGTTTTTGCACAAGACGGTACTGGAATAGCTGGTATGTCAGCTAAAAATATGACTATCCGTGGCGGAACTATAGATTATAGTGCTTTTTCAGGGAAAGACATTATTGAAACCGTAGCCTTAGGTGGAAGCGTAAAGTGGAGTGGCAGTGGTCAGTTCCGAAGCTGTTCGAATCTGGTGAGTGTTTCTATAGGTGATGGAATTACAAGTATTCCAAACGGATGTTTTGGCAGTTGTTCATCACTTAATAACGTTGTTCTCCCAGACAGTGTTGAAACATTAGAACAAACGGCATTTTCCGGCTGTTCTTCTCTAGATTCGATCACATTATCCAAAAATATAAAGAAGATCCCAAACAATTGCTTTTCTAGTTGCGGATTTGAAACATTTACAATCTCAGACGATTTGTTAATAGAAGAACTTGAAAATGTAATATTTAACGGATGTTCAAAACTAAAAACTGTATATATTGGGAAGAATGTTAAAACAATTGGAGGCGGCGGTTTTTCTGGCACAAGTGGTGTCAATATCAGGATTAATAAAGTAAAAAACACTATTTCTGGTTCGCCGTGGGCGGCTACAAATGCAACTGTAGACTGGCTTATTAAGGCAACGAAAATCGAAATAATTTCGTTACCATTAAAGCTTAAATATAAAAAAGATGAATACTTTAATGGCTCTGGATTAGTTGTAAAAGCCGCATACAATAATGGAACATCAGCAGAGATTTCGGACTATACGATTTCCTATCCAGACATGTCAAGCGCAGGGACAAAAACCGTAACAATCACTTATGATGAGCAAACTGCTGCGTTTGATATTGAGGTTATTGCAATATCAAAGATAGAGATTACAACTCTTCCAAATAAATTGGAATACCGTAAAAACGAAACTTTAGATACGACAGGATTAGTTGTTTCGACAGTCTGGACAGATGGCTCAAAAGAGGTTCTGGCAGACGGATATACAGTATCCGAACTGGACAGCTCTGAGACAGGCGAAAAGACCATCACTGTCACATATCAGACATTCACAGCAACATTCACCGTAGAAGTCGTGGGAGATACTGCCGGAATCCGAATTACAAGTTATCCGTCAAAAGTTTACTACAAAATCGGAGAATCATTTGACCCGTTCGGGCTGACTGTTGCAGAAGTAAGGCAGGATGGAACCGAGAAAGAAATTACAGATTATGACATATCTGGCTTCGATAGTTCCACCGCAGGCTCCAAGACTATCACGGTTTCTTATAATGTTACGGTCAACGGAATTTCCAAATTTATCGGCTCTGATAGCTTTCAAATTAAAGTAACAAACGATGGTAAAAACCCATTTGACGACAGTTCAAGTGGCGGCTCTGGCGGTGGTTCTGGTGAAATCGAAGAAGAAAAAACCGAGCCAATAAAAGTAACAGTACACTGGATTAACGGTGAATTTGCTGACCTTACAAATGAAAATATCGACCAGAATACACTTACTTTGCAGGAGTCTATTTGTTCTGAAAGCTATTTCATTTTCGGCGGTTGCGTCTGCAATCAGATAACATTTCAGGCTCATCACGATCAGTTCAATGGTACTTCGGAAGAATTTTATCCCTCTGGAAAAATCGAAGTCTACATTGAGCGAAAAAAAACAAAAATCAAAATTTTCACAGGTGAAATCGACAGTGCAGAGCGGAAAGCAAATTCCCTGACGCGTAATTTTATTGCATATGATTATCTGTATAAATTACGAAATACTGACATTGCAAGGTGGTATAAGAATCAGACGACTGATAAGAAGAAAAAGCTGACCCAAAAGCAATTCAGAGATAAATTATTTGAGTTTTTGGGACTCGAACAGGTTGACACAAAGTTGCATTGGGACGACGCCTATGTGCCTGATACGAATAACTCAAATGAGATGAACGTAGTGAATATTCTGAAAGATTTATGTTTGCAAAATGACCGTTTCGGATGGATGAACAGGGATGGCAAGTTTGAGTATCTGAAGCTTCGCCAAAACAGTTACAGATACGGGCAGACCACCGATAATCAGAACATTTATAAATACTATAACAACGAAGAAGTACACCTCGATACATTTAAAAGTTTTACCGCAAAAGAGGGAAGAATCTGGTTCCCGAATGTTATATTTTGTGACCCTGACCCGAACAGAGCCTTTGGCTTTACGCAAGGCGACTATACAGCGCAAGAAGCGTATGATAACAACGTTTATTACAATAGAAATAGCTTCTTTGTAGGAAATGAAGACTGGCTAAATTACGTTTGGGACGCAGACGAATATGGCGGTATTTCAAGGGCTGAACCAATTATGAAGATTTGCTATGGCGTATTCGTAAATCAAGATTTGCGGAAATATTACCGTGCACAGGGATATACTGCCGAGGTTCAGGGAAACCCACTGAATATGGTTGGACAGGCAGTCGAACTCTACTATAAAAAGCTGATTCAGCACGACGATCAGGAACCTACAGAACTGCAATGGTACGTTCATTCATACATCATGAGCAGGACGCTTAAAATCGGCGCTACGGACATGATTGACACTTATTCTGCCAACAATGCACCGTTTAATAGTAACAGTCAGCAGCTAGGAAAATACACTCCTGAGATATCTGGAACGGTCAACAAGACTCGTTCTGAAATGCCAACAATCAGTTATGCGGAGTTTACAGATGGTTCGGATTCCGAATTTTCACCGGCAATGATTGACGATTTTACGGATGGCTCTGGTGGTTCAGGAAGCACTTCTGAGCAATTGAAAAAGGCACAATTAAGGTGCGTAAAGCGAATAAAAAAAGCTGATTACGACGCTCTTGTAGCCGCAGGAACTGACCGAGCAGATACGTTGTATTTCACTTACGAGGAGGACTGATTGAATGAAATATCGGGCATTTGCAAACGGGCAGGAGATTACAGATTTCCCTATTTCAGGCACTGACACAAATGCTATATATGGTGGCGATACACTATTGTGGAAAAAAGTAAAGAAAGGGCTTTTTGACAAAAGCCTATATATGAAACTTGCGTATGACCATACATCAGGGTTAAGCACTGGTTCTAACCCATATTTTAAGTACGACGAAGTAGGATTTTATTTTCCGTATATGGAAGACTATATCACTTTGCAATATTATAAACCTGACGAAATAGAAAAAGTTGCGTTCACTTATTATGATAAAAAGGAAACAGATTCTAGTGGAAAGTCTGTTTATTATAGGCTTTTCAACGTGGGATGCAAAGTGAAAGAAGTAGACCCTAATAAACGTTTATATATAGCTGAATATCATGCCTACAAAGGACAATATGTGCATAGTTCGCAAATTAACATACAGGATTCACCATTACCTGTCAGCCAGCAAAATAAGAACACATTGATAATAGACAGTGACAATATATATTCTATTGATGGAATATATGATTGGATGACATGGGATGATGGGCATGGTTCATGGGGACCTATATACGGTGATGAATGGGCGCAACGAGCAAAAGAAACAGGTGTTACAAACGGAGCATATTTAGCGGAAAATCTTACTGCCATGAAAGAATATTTGTGTTCTTAAAAGCACTAAATTCCATTGTAAAATCGCCCCAAATATGTTATAATAAAACCGTAAAAATTTGCATCTGATTCTTAAAAGAATCCAGAGCCGAGCGGAACGAGTCAAGCCAAAATGGGCTCAATCCATCGGCTCTTTTTGCTTATTTTAATGTTAATTTTTGCAAATAAGAACCCCAGAATCGCAAATAAGAGCGCATTTTTCTTTAAAATCAAAATAAGTCCTTATTCACCGAAATAGTCTCAAAATCTCAGCCCTGACCGTACTAAAATGTAACT
>ERZ1026888.46-NODE-46-length-70320-cov-34.215555_pt1 | contig 70320 bp, 46 predicted proteins | sample MGYA00380174_ERZ1026888 | MGnify/ENA primary metagenome ERZ1026888 (study PRJEB33269, sample SAMEA4719810) | human gut metagenome | biome: human-associated habitat; feature: organic feature; material: feces | place: Cameroon | collected 2013-10 ...
TGCCGGCACCAATATAGCTGGCAACTCCGACAACTCCCAAGGCTGCACCCGAAGCATTCTTTGGAGCAATATCCACTGCCATCAAACCGCCCAAGAAGCAAAGCAAGACGCCAATGCTCAATCCAAACAAGACCATTGCCGTAATGTCAACCCATGTATGATGACCTGGAACCAACAAGAACAGGCAAAGAGCCAAGGCATTCAGCAAGCCGAATATCACTGCTGGCAAATAGCGATTGCCCTTGAACACCTTATCCGACAATAAGCCAGAAGTCACCGTACCCACAATACCCAAGATGGAATTGATGGAGATGATGAAACTGGCATCTATCGTGGTATATCCCTTCTCGTTCTCCAAGTAGAAGATACCCCAACTGTTCACTGCGTATCGGCTGATATACATGAAAGCACTACTCAATGCCAAAATCCATATCAGAGGATTCTTCAACACAGCACTCTGTGCCTTATTATAAGAAGCCGTATCCTGCTGCTTTTTCTCTATCACCTGTGCACCAGGGAGCGAAACACCCTTGCTGGCAGGAGTATCGTGGAAGAACGTCAGCAACAGTACCACACCGGCAATACCCACTACAGCAGCACCGATAAAACCATATTGCCATCCAAATGCACTTACAATAGAAGCTACAAAGATGAACGTCATAGCCTCACCAATATTATGGCTGGCACTCCAAAAGCCGTAGAACGTGCCTCGGTTCTTATCAGTAAACCATCTGGAAAGACCTACCACGCAAGAAGCAGCACCCATAGACTGGAACCAACCGCTCAATCCCCATAATACGGCGAAAAGTATAAAGGAATGGGTAAAGCCCAAAATCAAGTTGACCAAAGCCGTAACCAACAGACCTGTTGACATCAATCGCTTGATGTTGCTTCTGTCAGCAAGAAAACCATTGGTAAACTTACCGATAGCATAAGTGAAGAAGAGAACAGAACCGATAATACCCAACTCTGTCTCAGAGAAAACACCATTATCCACAATTGGCTTTTTGATTACATTCAAGCTCAATCGGCAAACATAGTAAGTACCATAACCGATAGTAGCAGAAAGGAAAGTTGCCCATTGCAATCTCTTGAGTTTCTTGGCACTTTCCTCCTCACTCATGTTTTCACATGCTACTGGTTCGGAAACTTTATAAAAATCAATTATTTTCTTAAACATATTTTTTAGTTATTATAAATGAGAGATTGAATTCCAATACATATCCAAGAAAGCAACATGAGTCAGAGTTTTTTAAGTTGTGCATGACTTACCACCGTAAGCATGCACAACTATCCTAACACATTCAACTATTTGAAATATATAATGAAACCTAAAACTACTTGTGAAGATTCTTCACTCTCAAATATTCGAGAAGCAACGCAGGACGGTCAGTTTGGATAAGTTTGAAACCTTGTTGAACAAGCCATCCCCAGCTCTCATCCGGCTGGCGAAGCTCTACGGCTCTATCATCATCATGTCCCGCATTCTGCGCTGGCCACAAGGCGTTGACAAACACCTGAATGCCATTGTCTCTTAGCTTTTTCACAAGACGTAAAACCTGATCATCTATCTGAGAGAACCTGACCTCGAAAGCCAAAGGCTTCATATTTTGCAGATAACTGTCTATAATACTTTCTGCATCAGCCCGGCACAAGTCAGCCTTAGGCATGAATATTACTTTATCCAGAATATTACCATGTTGCTCTTTTACGGTCTGGTAAGGCAACCTTTCCTTGACCACACATTGATTAGCAGTACCCGTTTCTTCAAGAATCTTTTGCACATCTTCAAAATACTCGTACCCTTTATCCACATTCACAAGAATCTTTCCCTTGCAAAGTAGCATAGTTTCCCTAAGTGTAGGAATCTGATGACGGGTACGGCAGCCTGCACCATTTTTCAAACGAAGTTTTTTGAGTTCTGTCAGCGTATAATCTTCAGGTTTTCCTGTACCATTGGTTGTACGATCTAAAGTTCCGTCATGCATCAAGATAAGTTCTCCGTCTTTCGTCTTTTTCAAATCCAATTCAACCATATCAACTCCCATATCAATACAATTTTGGAATGCCTGGAGTGAGTTTTCTGGAGCATTGCGCCAGTCACCACGATGAGAAACGACCAAAACAGACTGCTGAGCAGGAGCCGCTAAATCTGAAAGGATTTCGTTAATCCGTTGTGCATAACTTACCGCTGTAAGTATGCACAACCAACCTAAAGCAATGGATCTTTTGAACATTTAAGCGTGAACTTTTTACGTTTTACTTGTGAAGTTTCTTAGCTCTCAAATATTCGAGAAGCAATGCAGGGCGGTCTGTCTGGATAAGCTTAGCACCTTGACCGACAATCCATCCCCAGCTTTCTTCTGGCTGCTTGAGTTCAACAGCACGATCATCATCATGACCACCGCAAAGCTCAGGCCAGAGCGTATTGATGAAAACTCTTGCACCACTATCACGCACCTTCTTGATCAGGCGACGAGTATTAGCATCATCAGTTTTGAAAACCAATTCATAAGCCTTTGGCTTCATATTCTTGATGTAACCGTCAATCACCTCTTCCGCACCAGGCTTACCAAGGTTTACCACAGGCATGAAAATCATTTTATCAAGAACATCACCATGCTCAGCCTTTACTACCTCGTAAGGAAGTTCAGCTTTGATTATACACTGGTCAACAGTACCAGTTTCCTTCAAAACCTTCATTGCATCATCGAAGTAATCGTACCCCTTATCCACATTCACCATGATTTTACCCTTGCAGAGTTCCATCACCTCACGGAATGTAGGAATTTGATGACGAGTCTTGCAACCAACGCCATTCTTCAAGCGAAGAGATTTCAAAGAATCAAGCGTAAAATTCTCTGGAAAGCCCTTTCCGTTCATGGTACGGTCAATCTTCTTATCGTGCATCAAGACCAGAACGCCATCCTTGGTTTTCTTCAAGTCCAACTCAACCATATCAACACCCATATCGATGCAGTTTTGGAAAGCCTGAACAGAATTTTCAGGAGCATTACGCCAGTCTCCACGATGAGAAACAACCATAACATTTTCCTTAGCAGGCTTATTGAAATTCTTAAGAATCTCTTTTAAATTGCTTTGTGCAAAGCTCACCGAAGTGAGCATGCACAACATTGATAAAACAAATATCTTTTTCATTTTTAATTCAATTTACCATCTTTCCAAACTAATTTTTCTCCCCAGAAAGGAACAAAAGAGTTCTCGCAATTAAGTCTTGCAGCTCTTTCTAAGGCAGAATTCAAGCTCCATCTTGACTCTTCCTCGCTAACGTGAGAAAGTTCAAGAATGTGTGAGAGTAATACATAATCAGGTTTAGTCTGACCTGCACCAGTACCAATGATATTGTTCTCGGTAAGCGCATTAGGAGCATAACGAGGAATCAAAACATTTACATGTGGCAAAATGTTTGTGTACTGAGCAGCCTTGAAGTTTGAGTCGCCAGTATGGAGCATTGTGAAATTGCCACTATCATCACCACATTCAAAAGTAAACACAGAAACGAAGTTTGATAAGCCAGAATTATTATGGTCAGTAATTGACACATGAATCTTGATGTTATTAAACTGATAATCAGTATTTACCTTAGATGTAAATCCACCAGTTACCCAGTTTGAGTAAACAGGCTTACCAGCTTTCAACATTGCATCTATAAGATTTGTGTTGTAGTGATCTTTATGCTTGTGAGTTACACAGAGGAAATCCAAGTAAGGCTCCAATTTCTCGGCCCAACGATGGTTGATATCAATACCAAAGCAAGTGGTTGGAGTCTTTACGACGTAACCCATATTGTAGAGTTGCCAGATGCAAGTAGTACCATTTTCAACAGTAGTAGTCTTAATCGCATCAATAACATGATCTAAAGACAAACGATAAAGAGCCAACATCGGATCATACTTTTCTCTCATTTCTGCAGACTGGTCCAATGCTGTAATATAGCTTTCAAAGAAATCTGAAGGACAATCATCTGCCATCTTCTGGATTTTATTAAAAACTTCAGTTCTTTCAGCATTAAGAGGTTGCTGCTGCAATGGAGTTGTTGCCCACAAAGCTTCTGCAACTTCTTTAGCAGCCTTCATGTCGGTAGTTTCGCCTACCTCGATAGGCTGCGCATAAGTCATTCCATCTTCGTCATTTCCACATGAAAACAGGACGCAAGAGAATAATGCGATGAATAAATATATTTTTTTCATACTGATTCAATATTAATATTGGTTTGTACCATGAATATTTCCACCTCTGCAGCTCCATGTTGATTTCTCTGGACCTGCAAAGATCTTGATTGCTGCAACATTACCACCGATATAAGACACATAGAGAATCTGATTCTCACCGATAGTCATACCTGACATAATCTTGGCATTATTATCTGTACCTTCTGAATCCATGTGCCAAAGTTCCTCACCATTTGAACTGTCAACCGCATAGATGCGACCTGCTCCACTACCGAAATAGACAGTACCCTTATCGTCAAGAACAGGGAAACAATAAGTAGGAGCTGCTTCAATTGTAAACTTCCATTTCAGTTGTCCCGCCTTATCAACAGCATAAAGCGCCTTACCACCCTTATCAGTGAAGTAGATATTACCGCTCTTGTCAACAATAGGAGCATAAATATCGCCCGCAGCTTCAACACTCCACTTAGTAGAACCATCAGATGTGTTCAATGCCAACAACCCAGCACCGCCAATCTGTGCAGCATAAAGGGTCTCCCCATCCAAAGCAAAGGAACCAATTTCTGTAACTTTACCAGCAACCTTCCAAAGCTGAGTACCATCTGCCTTGAAACCGTAAATAGTAGAACGTGTACCCGCATAGATATTACCATTTTTGTCAATAGCAACAGCACCTGCCTTATTCTTTGTACCTGTCAGTTTTACATTCCAATTCTTTGCACCAGTTGCAGTAATGATAGAATGAAGAACATTGTCGCCATCAAGTACATATACTGTTTGTCCGTCAGCAGTTACTGCAGGGAAGCAATCCAGGTTCTTGTTAGCAGCACCAGTTGCATAAGTCCATTTCTGTGAGCCATCGCTATTGATAGCATACAAGGTTGCATTGCGAGCACCCTGATACAAAGTTCCATCTTTGCCAACAGCAACACCACCACCATAGGTTGTCTTAGGAATAGCAGCAGTCCATTTCACTGCACCAGTCATTGCATCAAAAGCAGTTACATCACCAGTTGCACCAGCTGAAGGCAAGTAGAAAGTATTTCCATCTAAAGAGAATACTGCATTTGCAGTCTTCACCATACCACCATTAGGCATGTCTGTTGACCAAACTTTGAAAGGCTCTGTATCAGAAACAGGTCTTGCCTTTGTTGTAGAAATCATAGAACACTGGTTGCCATAGATGGCCTGGATGGTGATGGTATAAGTAACCTTGTTAACCAAACCTGTTATAGTATATGAGGTAGTCTTTGCATCCAACTCTGCAGAACCACCTTCATATGTAGCAACTTCCGGTGTCCAATTGACCAAATAACCTGTTGGGTTGGCTCCCTGCATAGGAGTCCACTCCAACAATACTTTCTCATCCTGCGCCGTAGCGTTAAAGCTACTTACCTGACAAATGTCCCAACTTGCCTTTGGAAGATCATCGCTACAAGAAGCAAGAATTAAGACTGTCATTAATGACAGCAAATATATTATCTTTTTCATGTTATAATCATTTATTATTTATTATCATATCCAGGATTTTGCCAAAGGATTGTCTCATCACCTACCTTCTCAATTTCTTGCTGAGGAATAGGGAATAGTAACTGATAATCACTGATTTCAATACCATTTTCTGCCATTACACTCTTTGCAAATCCCATTCTTACCAAGTCGAACCAACGCTGACCTTCATAAGGGAACTCTCTCTGTCGCTCAACCAAGATGCCTTTGCGGAACTTCTCTTTTGAAGGCAGCTGTCTTGCAGTCAAATTAGAGATGCCTGCTCTTTCTCTTACGGCATTAAGACATTTGAGAGCAAGAGAACCCTCAGATGCATCATACTCGATTTCGTTAAGAGCCTCAGCATACATTAAAAGAACATCTGCATAACGAAGGAGAATCTGATCATTACCTACAGTATTGAAGGTTGTACTCTTTGTATCATAGAATTTTCTCATCAAATACACATTCTTCGCAGCCTGTACATAAGTAATGAGATCTTTGCGAGCATCATCTGTAGGATAAGTATTGAGAAGAGAACTTGTCTGGTTGGTATCATCAGTTGAATTGGTAAGATTGTACCAATAGCTGTGACCTTCTCCCTCTATTTCCTTATTGAAATGTACAGCAAAGATAATCTCTTTATTGTTCTTGTTATCCACATTGAAGACCTGGGCGATAGGGCTAACCAACTGATATTTTCCAATCAGCTGAGAAAGAATATCTCTTGCTTCTTCCCACTTATGGAAAGTAAGATAAACCTTACCGAGCAAAGCCTTAGCTGCTCCAGATGTTGCTCTACCCATATCTGCTGATGAGTAAGATTCAGGAAGATAGTTGTTATCAATAATCTCCTTCAAATCACCAGCAATCAAGTCGAACATCTGCTCATCAGAATATCTTGCCACTTTCAAAGCCTCTGCTGCACTTACAACATGCTTTGTAGCAGGAACACCACCCCAAATACGATACATATTAAAATAGTTCAAAGCTCTGATAAACATCGCTTCACCCTTATACTGTTTCTTCAAGCCTTCTGCAAAGTTTGCACCGTCAATCTGGTCGAGCAGAAGATTACAACGATAAACGTTGTTATTGAAGTTTGCCCAATAAGAGCTGAGGATTCCATTGGATGGTTTCTCTGCAAAATGGTTTATATCGTAACGGTCTTGAGTACCTGCTGTAGGTGCACTCAATGAAAGATTATCACTACGATACTCGCAGCATTCTGTATAGAAATTCACCTGTGACTGCAATTTGGAATAGCAACCTATTACTGCAACATTGTAATCGCTTGCAGTCTTATATACTTTGTCAATGATTACGCTACTTGATGGCTCTAAGTCGAAAAAGCTATCTCCACAAGAAGTCATAAGCAGAGCGGCCATTGATGCTAATAATATTATCTTTTTCATGACGTAAAATTCTTTATAATGTGAGATTCAAACCAAACATATATGTTCTTGCCAAAGGATAAGTACCATAGTCCTCACCTGGAGTCAGGTTCTTAGATGGACGGGCATTTACTTCTGGGTTATAACCGCTATAGTCAGTAATAGTGAAGAGGTTCTGTCCTGAAACATAAACTCTCAACTTCTCTACCTTAAACTTCTGAGTAAGTGCACGAGGCAAAGTATAACCTAATGAAAGGTTCTGAAGACGAAGGTATGAACCACTCTCCAAATGCCAGGTTGAAGTACGGCTGTTGTAACCTGTCTGCTTACGGTTTGCCTTATTTACAAAACCGCTACCAGGATTCTCAGGACTTCTCCAACGATCAAGCGCAATCTTTGTACCATTGGTATTTCCCTCCATGTTGTCAAGGTAACGCTTATTCAAATTCAGAATCTTGTTGCCATAAACACCCTGGAAGTTGAAGTCCATATCGAAACCTGCATACCAGAGTTTACCGCCGAAACCATAAGTGAACTTAGGCATATAGTTGCCGCAGATTGTACGGTCTTTATCCAAATCTAACTTTCCGTCTCCATCGACATCGACAAAGCGGAAGTCACCTACTTCAGTATTATCAAAGTGAGGATATTTCTTCAAATCTTCTGCTGTCGCAAAAATACCATCCTGCACCAAGAGATAATAGTTACCAATAGGCTTGCCGACCTCTGTTTTATAGAAAGCATGACCTACACTACCAGTAGAAATAATAGGAGCATTACCAGGACCTAACTCTTTTACCTCATTGGTATTCTTGGCATAGTTGGCATTGAAAGAATAGCCGAAACCATTAGCAAATGTATGCTGAGAAGTCAAAGCCAATTCCCATCCGCGGTTGTTTACCTTACCAATGTTCTGAAGAGAAGTACTGTAACCTGTCAAGAGAGGTACTGGTACATAGAGCAACATATTAGATGTGTTGGTGTTATAGTAATCTACAGAGAAACCGATGTAGCCATCGAACATCTGAAGATCAATACCTGCATTAATCATCTGGTTTTTCTCCCAACTCAAATCATCACGCTTGATATTATCTGGCTTATAACCATACTGCAATAAACCACCATTAGCACCTAAGATATAGTTATCAGTTGACATTGTTGCCAAATGGTCGTAGTTACCAATCTCGAAGTTACCAGTAACACCATAGCTGGCACGAATCTTCATGTCATTGATGAAAGACAATTCCTTCACATTCTTAAAGAACTGCTCATCGCTGATACGCCAAGCAACAGAAGCAGATGGGAAATAACCCCAACGGTTGTTTTTACCGAAACGTGATGAACCATCGGTACGAATCGCAGCAGAAAGCATGTAGCGTCCCTCGTAGTTGTACTGAACACGAGCCAAGTAAGAAGCGATAGACCATTGTGTCTTATCAGAACCACCCTTAGTCACAGTACCACCATTTACAGTCTGGATATAATCGTTAGGATAATCTGTAGCTGTCACGTTGTCGGTTTTCTTGGTTTCCTTCTGTGCAGATTGTACAAGAATAGCAGTAATGTTATGCTTCTTGTTGATAGTAGTAGTATAAGTCAATTGATTTTCTACCAACCAGTTGAAGAAGAAAGAAGAAGAACTGTAACCTACTGGGTTTGAAGGAGAATCATAATAATCTTTTCCCTTCAAAGGCAAAGAAGACTGACGATATTTATCATTATGAGCACCATAATAATCACCACCCAAAGACAACTTATAAGAAAGTCCCTTCATCAATTCCAATTCTGCATATACCTTACCAGTAATAGACATACGATCAGTAACATTTGACTGTAAGCGAGCCATAGCAACAGGATTCAACACCTCATTGTGCTCATAGTCTGTACCAATACGCAAGTAACCATTACCCTGATAATTATAAGAACCGTCTGCGTTGTAAACAGGGAAAATAGGAGGCATCATTAAAGCAGACTGAACAATACCACCAGCTCCAGATGCATCTACAGTATTTGAAACAGAATAAGAAGGTGCGAAGTTTACACCAAATTTCAAGCGCTTATGCTGACCTGAAAGATTCAAACGACCACCATATTTTTCAAAATCAGAACCAATGATTGTACCTTCCTTTTTCATATAGTTACCTGATACGAAATAATTGATACTGTTTGACTTTCCTGATAAAGAAACATTGTGTCCAGTAGTCATTGCAGTACGGAAGATAGCATCCTGCCAATCTGTATCTGTCAAGCCTTTAACACCCTGTAAATATGGGAAGAAATCAGCTGCAATCTGCATGTTTCCTTTAGGGCGTACACTATTAGGATCACTTGCTGATCCACCAGGGACTTTAGAAAGGTATGCATTGTCACGTGCGTCCTTTACGAATTCTGCATATTCATAAGCGTTCATCATATCCAATTTCTTAGATACGTTCTGTATACCTACATATCCATCATAAGAAATTGAGAGCTTATCAGAAGTACCCTTCTTGGTAGTTACGAGAACAACACCATTAGAACCACGGCTACCATAGATAGCTGCTGCAGAAGCATCTTTCAAAACTTCTACAGACTCAATATCATTCGTATTCAAGTTGGCAAAGCCACGCTCCATAGGTACTCCATCTACTACATAGAGAGGATCGCTACCAGCATTGACTGTGCTCACACCACGAACTCGGATGCTTACGCTTCCCTCTGGGTCACCACTAGGCACTGTTACCTGAACACCAGGCATCTTACCAGCCAATGCCTGACGGAAATCGGTAGATGGATTGTTCGCCAAAGCCTCAGCCTTTACAGAAGATACGGCTGTAGATACATCACGCTTCTTCTGAACGCCATAACCTACTACGACCACCTCGTCAAGCACCTTGTTGTCATCTGCCAAATTAACATTGATGACTTCACGACCATTCACCTTGATGTCTTGGTCCTTGCAACCGATATAAGATACTGCCAACATACCATCTGAAGGGATTTCGATAGTATAGTTACCATCCATATCTGTTACCACGCCATTGTTGGTAGAGCCTTTCTCCATCACGGTAGCACCGATTACTGGCTCACCCATATCATCCTTGACAACACCACGAACTTTGATTTTCTTGCCATGAGCTTGTGACTTGCCCTTAGCCTGAGGCTTCACGATGATGTAGTTGCCATCCAACTCATAGGTGCAGTTGGTACCTTTGAGCAACTGAGACAACATGCCAAACACGTCGTCACTCTTCTTGGTCAACGTAACTGTACGGTTTGCATCCAACTGGGAAGAATTGTAGGCAATCTTGTACTTGGATGCCTGCTCGATCTTCTCAAAAGCAGACTTAAGCGTTACCTTGTTGGAGCCAAAGCTGACATTCTGAGCCGAAAGGGTCATCTGACCTGCCAGAAGCAAACAGAAGCATGACGCTGAAATTCGTTTTAGATTCATACTTTATCTTTATTAAGTTAATATTATTCTTGTTTAGTACACCTTAAAGACAAAGTAGATATTGCTTACACCCAATTACAAAACTGTTAAAATGAAGATTTTTCGCATTTATTTTCGTGTGTGCGGAAACAATGACATACATTTCTTAGAGCATTCTTCTTTTTTCAAAAATTACGACCCTAATTCTTTGGCGTTTCAAGAAATAAAACGTAACTTTGCAGAATCAAAGCAATGGAGAATATATAAATATGAAATATCCGATAGGAATACAGACTTTTGGTCAAATCATCAATGATGGTTTCGTCTATGTGGATAAGACCGACTTGTTGTATCGCTTAGTGAGCACAGGCAAAGTCTATTTTCTGGGTCGCCCTCGGCGATTTGGAAAGAGCCTTCTCATCTCCACTTTGGAGGCTTATTTCTTGGGCAAGAAAGAACTGTTCAAGGGACTTGCCATTGACGCCTTGGAGCAAGAGTGGAAACAATACCCTGTGTTCCATTTGGATTTCAACACAGGCAACTACTTGAATGATGGTGCCTTGGAAGAAGTGCTGTCAGGAGAAATCGCTCGATGGGAAAAACTGTATGGCGTGGAAAGAACTTATGAGGATTTGGGGAAACGTTTTCAGCAGGTTCTTCACGCTGCCCATGAGCAGACGGGACTGGGAGCTGTTGTACTCATAGATGAGTACGACAAACCTATCCTGGATGTATTGGACATGGATTTTCAGGTCGAACACCTAGGCAAGACGATGACCTTGGAGGAGAAGCATCGCAATATTATGAAGTCCTTCTATGCTACGTTCAAAGGAGCGGATGCCGACTTGCGTTTTGTCTTCCTCACGGGTGTCACCAAGTTCTCGCAAATCAGCATGTTCAGTGGTTTCAACCAACCCAAAGACATCAGTTTGAACCGAGATTATGAAGCCATCTGCGGTATCACCCAAGAGGAACTAGTGACATATTTCTCCGAGCCTATCAAGGAATTTGCTGAGGATTATGACTGTTCGGAGGAGGATATGTTGGCTTTGTTGAAGAGAAAATACGATGGCTATCATTTCAGCAAGAGAATGACGGACGTCTTCAATCCTTTCAGCATACTGAACGCCCTCGACCAAATGGACTTGGGGAGTTATTGGTTTAAGAGTGGAACACCCACTTACCTAGTACGCTTGCTTTCTCATTTCGACCAGAACTTGAACGAGTTGATAGGAAAATATTATGCGGCTCCTCAGTTTGACGATTACAAGGCAGATGTGGAGATGCCTTTGCCGATGATTTATCAGAGTGGTTATCTCACCATCAAGGGCTATGACCGTGATACGGAGTCCTATCTTCTCGACATTCCTAACAATGAGGTGCGTGAAGGACTTTTGACGATATTGGCAAATAGCTATCTGAAGACCAAGGAGGATTCCACCTCTTGGCTCATCGACTCCGTACACAAGTTGAAGCGAGGAGATCTGGAGGCGTTTATGGAGGGAATGACGGCGTTTCTGGCAAGCATCCCATACTCGGTACGTCGCAAGAAGACGGAGCGAGAGTATGAGCGTCATTTCCAATATACCTTCTATCTCTTGCTCAGGATGCTGAGCTGCTTCACCGTCTTCCATGAGAAGGAGACGAGCAAGGGGAGGGCAGACTGCGTGATAGAAACCCCGAAGGATGTCTATATCTTCGAGTTCAAGCTCGACGGCTCCGCCGATGCCGCCTTGCAACAGATACGTGACAAGGGCTATGCCAAAGAGTACCAGGCAGATTCACGTACCATCCATCTCATCGGAGCCAACTTCTCCTCGGAGGAAGGAACGGTGAATGAGTGGAAAGAGGGATAAGGCGATTCTATTTTGTTCTTTACTTCACTGTCACCGTATCTTTCTTCACCTCATATTCCAAGCCCGGAATCAGGTTCTGGATGACAGACATCGCTCCCTGCAAGGTCTCGCCACGATTGAAGTGAACAGTTACCTTCGTGTTCTGATAACGCTTGGAAAGGAAGGTGAACTTCACACCATACGCCTTACCCATGATATGGGCAGCCTCAGCCAAAGTGACATCATTGAGGTCTATCGACTTGTTGCGCCAACTCATACCATCGTCATCGGCTGCAACCTGACGGATGCTCACTGCCTGAGTCCTTACATTATATCTCAATTGGTCATTGGGCTTCATGCTATACACCTTATCGTCTTGTCCTACCACCCGAAGCTCTATCTTGCCCGTCTTCAACGTGGTGGAAACCTCATCCTCATTGGTATAAGAAGAAACTGCAAAGGAGGTACCCAAGTCAGTAATCTCAAAATAAGGTGTACTGACATGGAACGGTTGCTTGTCATCATGCTTGATGTCGAAGAAAGCCTCACCCGACAGGAACACCTTGCGCTCTGCAGAACCTTGGAATGAGGAAGGATAGAGCAGCACGGAACTCTGGCTGAGACGTATCTTGGTACCGTCAGCCAAGGAGATGACCTTGCTCTCATCGCTGATGGTATGCTCTTGTAGCATCGAAATCATCTGAGACTCTTTGAGTTGGTTGCTCATATCGACATACAACTTTCCAAACACAACCAATAGGAGCAATGGCACGACAACCGCCGCTACCCTTGCCCAAGTGAAGATTTGAAGCGTTTTGACATTTGCCTTTTCATTTTCGTCATCCTGACTGAAAATTCGATTGTATGCTGCCGAGACTTCCTCATCGCTCATATAAGCCGAATCTGCTTTGTCCCACAAGTCATGGTAAGCATCGTTTGCCTCCTCGCTATCCGCAGAACCAGATATTCTCTCCAGCACTCTATCTTTTATGTCGTCCGACACCTCGTGTCCTGTATAATAATCAATGATATCCCTTATCTTTGTTGCCATAATAATACCTGTAATTTAATTATAAGACATATTTCAAAGATGTTACACCCAATGCATCGGCAAGAAAATCATCAAATATAAGGCTTTTTTTATTTCTTTAAGAGCTAGATTGAGATGATTCTCTACCGTTTTCTTTTGGATTCCCAGCCGCAAGGCTATCTCGTCGTTCTTGAGATGCTCTTCTCGGCTCATGCGATAGATGGTTTGCCGCTGCTGTGGCATGTTCTCCACCACCATGTCGATGAGCAGTTGGGTATCCTTAGCCACCACATCGTCGTGAGGTGAGGCAGCATTAGCGTAGGGATCGGGGATCGAGTCGATGTCTATCGGGATGATGTGCTTGGTGGATATGTAATTGATGACCGTATATTTAGCCAATATAAATAGGTAGGAATCGAAGTCGGCGATGCCCGTGAACTTCTCTCGCTTGTTCCACACTTTCAGGAAAATCATCTGGCAGACATCGTCTGCGTCATCCTCATTCTTCAAGAGCATCAACACAAAACGATGCACCTTGGGATAGAACCTTCGAAACACTTGTTCGTAGGCTTTCTGGTCCCCTTGTGACATCTGCAATATGACTTCCTTATCGATTTCCATTTTCTTTGGTTTAAGCTATACGAGTGCAAAGATAACACAAATAAATGAACTAGCCATATTTTTCGGATAAAAATCTTGTGAAATGAAAAATGAACAGTTAAACTTTCATATATTCCCATTATTATACTTGCATTATAAAAGTATTATAATTGTCTTTGCATAATAAATAGCAAAGATTAGGATACAACGGAGAATGGCTGCCCCTTATCCCATCCGACTGTCTTAGGGGAACAGCCAGACTGCCATAGGCGAACAGTCTGACTGCCGTAGGCATGCAGTGATTCATACATAGGCAGCTATTTCCTCCAACTAGAAAGGCTACCTCGCATTTCTACCTCACATCTCACCAAGCACACACTATCGCTCTTATTATCAGATATTTACATAGAGTGAGGCGTGACATCAGACACCTCACGCACACCACACGACACCACACGTGAGATAGAGTGAGGTGTGAGTGTGGTGTCGGCACGGACACCACACAGCATGCAACTATCTATAAATCAATCGGATAGAAGCATCCAAGTGAGGTGTGAGGTAGAAAACAAAAGATACGATTATACGTACAATAATAAGACAAATAAATGAACTAACCATATTTTCGGACCGATTTTCTTGGCTTTTTCATCTGAAAGTGGTAAATTTGCACATTGAAACTCGGCAAAGGTAGAATATATGATGCAAGAAGCGATGATGCAAGACAATCATAACTTGGCGCAGATGGAACTTCTCTATAAAAAGTTCTATGTGCGGTTGCATCGTTATGCCCAAACCTTTCTGGAGGATGAGGACGAGGCGACCGACGTGGTCGGAGAAGTGTTCTTGCAGATTTGGGAAAGCTGGCAGGTGGGCGCAACCATCAATGAAAGGAAGAACATCGCCGCCTATCTTTACACTAGGGTGAGAAACAGTTGCCTCGACCACCTGCGACATCGCAAAGCCATCGACAACTACAACACCTTCCTAAAGGCGACCTCCCCTTTCACCACAGATGCCGAGGTGGAAGACTTTGAGAAAAGAATTACTCGCCTAAGGGAAGCGATAGAGAATCTACCTCCTTCCGATAGGCGAGTACTGAAAGCTGTATATTTTGAGCACCTCTCTTATAAAGAAGCCGCCGAGCGACTGGAAATGAGCGAGAATATGATTCACAAACACATGACCAAAGCCTTCCGACAACTTCGGGAGATGTCCAAGAACTACGATTACGTCTTACTATTGCTTATTTCATCAACTTGGCTAACTCGTTGAGCAAGTCCTCGCCACGCAAGTTCTTACCCACGATGATACCCTTGCTATCCACCAACACGTTGGCAGGGATTCCCTTGATGTTGTAGATAGGAGCCGCAGCGCATCCCCATCCCTTGAGGTCGCTCATGTGAGGCCATGGTAACTTGAGCTGTGCGATGGCTTTCACCCACGCCGCCTTGTTGTTGTCAAAAGAAACGCCCACTACCTCGAAGCCCTTCTTGTGATAGAGGTTGTAAGCCTTCACCACGGTAGGCATCTCGGCACGGCAAGGACCACACCAGGAAGCCCAGAAATCTATCAATGTATATTTGTTCTTCTTCACATACTCAGAAGCACGGATGGTCTTGCCCTTAGGATTTGGCATTGCCAAGTCGGTGTAAGGTTGACCTACCGCCGTTGCCATCTCCGCCTTCTTCTCGTCCAACATCTGCTGGAAGTAATAGTAGTGGTGTCCCTCCTCCATCTTTTTCTCGATGATGGCACGTTCAGGAGCAGAGAAATTACTATTGTTCATCACATAGAGATAGTCGCTGTAGGCAGATGGGATGTGAGCCACGGTGAAGACCTTGGTCAACGACTTCTTGATGTCGCTGATGCTATCCACGATAGCACGAGCCTTCGCCTTGTCTTCCTTGGAAGATACGCTATCGGTCACGATGCTCCAAGGTTTCTCCATCTCCTTATCATAAGGAACCATCAAGGCATCGTACTCCTTCTGCAACTTGTTGGCTGCACCTTCGGTCTTGACGATAGGGCGCACCTTTGGGTCGTCGGAGATGGTGAGGTCGATGTCGGCGTTTTCCAAGAGGAAGTCTGCCATTGCAGTGTTCTTGCCATTGTGGATAGGAAGGATGAAGCGAGTAGATGCTCCATCGAAATCACCAGAGAATTCGAACTTGCCGTTCTTGACAGTAGTGGTATCGAGCGGAACCATACTGAAGAAGCCCTGCATCTCACAAAGGAACACAGTATCTCCCTCTTCTACTCCAGCAGCAGTACCCGTAATGTGGTAGCCGTTGGCTGCACTCATTGCCAACCCAGACAATGCCAGGCTAGCAGCAATTACTAATTTCTTCATTGTACTTATTTTTGTATTTTTACTTTGTTTTTTAGAAAGACTGTTATGCCTTGCAACTATGCGTCACTATTATCTCCTTTCGTTGCTATCTTCTTGACAATCACTATTACTACCGTATAAATAGCAATAGGCAAAGCCATACTACAAAGCCAATTCCAATCCAATGTAAATTTCAGGTGGTAGAGAAAAAAGCACACAGAGAAACTGCTTGAAACATCGAAGCAGAATTTATATTGCTCCTTTCTAAAATAAAAATAACCTGAAACTATCGCAACAAAGAATGCGATAATAGAAACTATCAAATTTATCGACATAACTATGCCTTTTAATGTTTACACTATACTATTCATACTTCTGCAAGATTTCTCTTACAGCTGCAGGACCCGAAGGAGAGCCGAGCACCTTACCATCTGGCGTAATCATCAGGTAATAAGGCACTCCATTCCCCACTTGATACTTGTGGAAGAGGTCATCATAGCCCTTGGCAGTCGTGATGTACTGCGGCCATGGCTCAGGATGCTTCTCCATCGCCTTTACCCAAGCCTCTTGCTTGGTATCTATAGAAACGCCAATCACAGAGAACTTGCCCTTGTATTCCTCAGCCAACTTCTTGACCTCTGGCATTGCAGCCAAGCAGATGCCACACCAGCTAGCCCAGAAATCCACCAATACATACTGGTTCTTGGGTACTATATTAATAAGGTGGCAAAGTTTCCCATTCACGTCCTTGAGTTCCAAATCGACTAGTTCGCCACCCTTGGTCGTCTTCTTGGCATAAGCGATACGCTGGCGAAATTCCTCCATTCGAATGGAATCGCCAGGAACGGATGTGATGGTGCGCTCTAGATGAGCTACCTGCTCAGGAGTCAAGTTGTAGCCTCGCTTCAAGAGATTATTGGCGAGATAGACCGACACGACAGACTGCGGATGAGTGTCGATGAAAGTCCAAGTCGCTTGATCGTTAGATCTCTGCCCCAATAGAGCCTGGTACTCATTGAAGTCGGTTTGTACCTGTCCACCCATCACTTTCAAGTTTTTATCCACAAAGATGTCATTATTGGAGATAAAGACATCCGTGTAAGTCCAACGGATAGAATCGGTAGGCCAATGATTCTTGGCTACCAAGTCCAGGTTATTGGTCATCAGAGTGCCTGTGAGTGGATGGTTGAGCCTGCCTTTCAGTTCAAACTTCCCATCCTTGATCCATCCATCAGCGACCTCTGTCGAAAAAGAAGTATCAGGATGGCAGCAAAGTCCTACGGAATAGCCATCGGGCAGATTCACCTCACCCTTGATGACAAATCCTCTCTGAACTTGGGCGCCCACAGAGAGGCAACCCAAGCAGAGAGAGAGTATAAGAAATATCTTGCGCATCATAAATATTCCAATCATTCACAAGAACCCAAAGGATTACTTGAGCTTCACGATTTTCTTTCCGTTGACAATGTAAAGCCCCTTTGTAGGAACCGTATTCAGTCTCTTACCGTCCAATGTATAAACGCCATTGGCACAAGCTTTTGCAGCCTTTTCGGCTTCTACCTGCTCAATACCTGTAGTAGTAGGGTCATACCAGTAAATAACAGATGGAGCATCTTCAACCTCGTATGCAGTATAGCACTCTGTAGGCAATGCGAAATAAGCGGTGTTTGGATCAATAACAGCATCATCTGCAAGAAGCTCAAACTGCAACTTCTCAAGATTGATAGAATAGTATTTCTTGTCAACAGACAAGTCTGCTACCTTGACTCCTGTTTCACCGCTCCAAACAAGTTCGTTTGAAGATGATGGGCTCATCTCTGAGTCCTCAACAAATGTCATAGTTCCCTTACCATAAAGCACATGAGGAGATTTTGGATATAAGTAATTATACAAATCTCCAGGTGTAATATAGTATGCAGACTTATCCTCTGTGACTTGGAGGTTATTCGATACGCTGATTCCCCAGAAATCAAAAGTGCTTTCTTTCACGACATCGGCAGGCATAGTATATCCCTTATCAAAATAGACGAGTTTATAACCGCCCTCTTCAGGGAACTCCATCGTGATAGCCATATCACTCTTAAAATGAGCCTCATATTCAGCACATTCCTGAATATTCTTTACTTCAATAGGATTTTGAGTGATCTTCTCCTGTGTATTCTTGTTCACCCAATAGTCAAATGTAGCATTTTTGCTTTCATTTGGTACAGCAGTCAATGTAACATCATCACCTATCTCATTGCAAACCTTAGAAATAGATACCGTACCCAAAGAATCTTGACCTATAGCTATTGTAGGTTTCACATGAGTGAACAACGCGTAGTACTGAGCTGTTGGTGTAACAGGGAAACTTCCTAATGCAGTACTTTGGTTTTCATCGCTGAAAGCAGCCTCCAAACCTGTATAAGCAGGATTGGATGTATCATAAAGGCTGTCATCAAAGACAAAAGTCTCATCACCTTCATTCTCATCTGTTACCACCTTAGCCTTGCTAAATCCTGCAACAATCCAACCATCAGCTGGTACAGCATAAGCATAGAAATAGGAGGTGGTAGAAGTAGAGTTATACATATACTTGACATCTACGCTCTCTGAGGGAGTCTTCATGTCTGTATATAAGTCACTCATCTCATCCTCTGTTTCAGTTACAGCACCAGTGGGAGCTTCTGCATACACCAAACCTGCTCCTGTAGGATAAGCACTTACTGTTGCATAATAATCACCCCACTTTGTATTACCAGCCCAAGCAGAACTGACTGAGGCAAAGAATACAAGACACAGAGTCATCAATTTCATTGACACTCTTCTCATAAAAGTAAAATCTCTTCTCATGTTCAAGTTGTTTTTAAAATTATACATTAAATTATCACCTTTAAATCTTTCGTTTCATTTTTTTTCTTATTACCACAACAGATAATAAAACCAAGCATAAAATCACCGCCAATGCTGGAGAAAACCAGCATGGCTTGTCTTCATAAACCTGTGGCAACAATCTGGTTGGATGCCCATTCATCAGTTTCCTGACTTGCCCCAAGGAATCAACCACAACCACATCAGGCATCGCCTGGTTCATCATCTCTGGCATCAGCAAATCCTCAGGCCTAATTTGGCTCTCGTCTGCTCCAAAGAACACCATACGCATCAAGATACGAATCCAAGGAGAACGCCTTGCCACATCACCTATCCACTCCGACAAATCGCCTTGCACTGCTTGAGGCAACTTCGTGACTTTTACTTGATTGGGAGCAATAGCCTTATTCATGGCATAAGTAACCATCGACATACAGTTGACCGAAGTGCAATCAAAAGTCCATACCGAGCCTTCCATTGATTCCGAATCCAACACTTTCCACAAGTTTTGCTTCTCTTTGGGTGTCAAATTGAGTTCGAACGCCCTAACACCTCTTCCTTCTTGCTTATAGGAGTCTAGGAATTCTTTTGTTGGAATCGCAGAGAAACCTGCCCTCCCTTTTCTCGCAAATACATCTAGATACGAACTTTTATCCATATTCAACTCAAACGAGAAACAATAGTCTAGTCCCTTCTCTGCACAAACCATCCTGATAGCAGCATGACCTGACACCGAATAGAAAGCCTTGCCAGGGTCAACAATAAGCAGATAAGCATGGATGAAGTTGGGATTTGCAGCTTCCTTATTGATGGCAGCAACTTTACTTGAATCAATGTGCTCAGCTTGAACTCGCATAAAGCACAAACTGAAACACATGACCAAAGCAACAAAAAATCTATTCATCACTAGAGTTTTGAGCATCCCTAACATATCTTACGCTGAATCCCATCTCCGGTGCCGTACTAGAGCGGAATATTCCATCACTGCCATAATAGAACTTTCTGTAGAAGTAGCCATTGGCTTCACTTTTATCCTTGGTTGAAGTCCAAAATGCAGCATAAACTCCATAATATCGACAACCTAACAAGCCCATATTCGTATGTGGGAAATACCAACCTGCCAATAAAGCATTGAAATCCGTAACAGTCCCATAAAGTGAAAGAAAACGCTTAGCAACATTTCCACGCCAAACATCTTTCTGGTTAGCCTCAGAAGCAGACATACCCATCACCTTTTCTAGGTTTTGCCAGTCTTCATCCGTAGGAAGTCGCCAACCATCAGGACAAGCATCTACAGCCCCCTGATAGGTATAAAGTCTTCCATACACCTTGGGATCCAGAGTCTTTGCGTCACCAGTATATACAGTACAATTATCCTCATCCCCCAAGTCATATCTGAAATTTTGTGCCATCCATTCCAGATTTCCATATCTCACCCATTGATATTCATTGCCATCACGAGCATCAGTATAGACACCCTTTGCGGAGGCTGGAATAAGCGAAGTAGGAGCACCACCATCGTCACTACATGAAGTAAAAGCAAATGACAAGCAAAACAAGCATGTCAAAAGCCAACTATATTTCTTTTTCATAATCTATCCGTCTATTACATTAAAATATATAACCCATATTGATCAAAGACTCTCTAAATAACTTTGCCTTCTGGATAACAAGAGGGTACTTTGCATACTTAGTTTCTATCTGAGCATCTGTATAAGTAAGAACCAAAGACGCATAAGCCTTGACATCTTGATCGTAAGTAGGGAGATGTATACTAGGTACACCGATAAAGCCATATTCTCTTCCCACTTCATCCTTTGTCATACCATCAGGAACACTAAAGCTTACACCATAATAGCCATTACTAACACTCTTGAATTCCGTGAAATAAGAAGAATGGTCACTGGCTATTTTGCCCACGATAATCAAAAGATGCTTATTCGCTAACTTCTTTTTACTGGCTGCAGTCGTCAATTTACTCAATCCACCCAAAGCCAGGACAATGGCTCTTTCACCTGTCACCGCATAAGGCTTCGTACTGTTTCCCCACTCATCTTTACCATAAATGGCATTAACAAACAAGTAGCTGAAAGGACGTAAGCCATCAGAAAAATGACTCAAGATATACTCTTTCACGAAATCGACCGCTTGACTTTGACGAGCATAAGTCTTCAGGTAAGTATATGTATATGGCTTGGAGGTAGGATTGACACTCGTGGTCGAATACTCCACATCCAGCAACTCGTTGAAATACAAATCTTCGCCATTCACATCCTTGCCCAACAAATAATGCTGGATTGTATCGTTGAAAAGAAGGTAAGAACCCGTCTCCTCCTTAAATTGCCTTCTCAACTGAGCCGTCTCACTGTCATCATCGTCCCGAGGGATGAAATAGTTGGTAGGATCTGCCAAATCCACCTCTTGACATTCATCATCTTTAGAACAAGATGTAGCCAAGCCTCCCATAACGGCAAGTGGCAATATGATATTTAATATATATTTTCTCATCTTAGTCTATTTTTGTGTTTGACTTTCATTACCAGGGACATATCCCTCATATTCACGCTTCTGATTACCATTGTTTTGCATACCGACATTGAAAGTTAACACTTCGTTAGGTATTGGCATCGTCCATGAAGGATCATCCTCTGGCAAAACGTATGTACGGATTGCCAATGGGTCGCTAGCGTCTGTATCACTCTTATAGAAACCGAAATGGTGAGTAATGGAAATCTTCTCTGGCTGGACCTCGCAAACACGATAGCGGCGCAAATCAAACCAACGATGTCCCTCACATGCCAACTCTCTCCTTCTCTCATTTCTAATGTCAGAAATGAGTTGTGTACCTGTAGATGTGACATCTGCATCTTTAGCACCCGTGATGTAACGGTTTTCTCTCAACGTATTGAGAGCCTTTCTAGCCTCATCCTCATGCCCCATATAGGCTTCTGCCTCAGCAAGGTTCAAATAAGCCTCACCTGCTCTCAACCAGAATAAGGAAGATACTTCACGCTGTGTTCCACGTGTCTCTGTAATCTTCAGATTATACCAGTCTGCCGCATTTTCCTTTGCATTATACGAGCTTTTATCTTTGTCAACCTTTGTCACCCCAACAAAATTTCCATTTGTCCAATACCATTGCTTCTTGCGCAAGTCGTTGGCAGAATAGGCATTGTACAAATCTCTTGTCAAAGAGATACTTTGGTAACCATTGTTGAGCGTTGTTGGAAGGTCATCACCACCCATCGTGAAGATGGTCTCCTTGTTATTAATCGCATTAAAATAGCTATTATCAGAGTTCAAGTCACGCAAACTGCCATGATTCTTGATCACCTTTTGCGCATACTCTGCCGCCTTCTCCCAATTTTGCATATAGAGATATACTCTACTCAACAAAAGTTGAACCGACACAGAGTCTGCACGATAAGTACTTTTACGGTTAATGCCACCAGCAGCGGTTATTTCTTTCTCAGCATCCAACAAATCACTTACGATTTGGTCATAGCACTCCTGCACTGTATTTCTGGAGAACTTAATGTCTTCCACTTCCTTAGAAGTTTTCAAAGGCACAGCCAAATCCGTCTCTGCCGTCGCCTTCTGATAAGGTTGACCATACATGTTGGTAAGCCAGAAGTAGTACCACCCACGCAAGAAGTGAGCCTGACCATTCACGTAATTCCATCCAGCGATTTCATCATCCGTAGATTGTGGAATGGTTTTTGAACTCTCCAATACGTTATTGGCGACATTGATGTACTTATACATACGAGTCCAAGTCGTATTCTCTGAATAGAAAGTCGTAAAGTCTTCCTTAGCTCCTACACGGAGTTGCCATGTGAGATAGCCAAATTCGTAATGGATAACGCCATATCCCATATAGCCACCACCAGCCTCATTAAACGAGTCGGCCTCATCAGAGAGCAGATGGATAAATGTGCCGACATTGTTATTGTCCTTGAAATAGCCAGAGCTATTCACTGGCATATAGCAATCTCCAAGGAGAAGTTCATTGAGGTCATTCCAAGATCTCACATAGTCCTTGTCTTGGGAATAATCCTCCAAAAAACTGCTACAACTACTCAAACCGAGCAGCATCGCAAATATACCTATATAATATCTTCTTAACTTCATAATATTGAAAACTTAGAAATTAACAGTAACACCCAGTGTAAAACTTGGAGTATCAGAAAGTTGAATCTCCGTAAAACCACCTTGCGTTGGAGTCTGACCTCTCAATGCAGAATCACACCAAGTATGTAAGTTATATCCACTAAGTGTAATAGCCAAACGGTTCAATCTCAACTTGTCCAATTGCTTACGGTCAAACTCATACGTAAGAGCCAAAGAAGAGAGTTTCACATAGTTGGCACTCACTACTCGTGCTGTACTGTAATCGTACATCGTCCAATAAGAGCTACCTATTCGTGCGCCACTCCAAGCCTGGCTAGACCAATGGTATTCATAGAGACCATGATTCTCAGAACTGCGTCCCATCAATGCAGGAATGTTCGTCTTGAACTCATCACCTGGTCCTCTCCATCTATTCAGATAATCCTTGTTTGCATTCTTATCAGAATAGAATGAGCCACCATTACCCACGCCATCATACATACGGAACAAGCGGGTCTTTGCACCAAAATTATAGAGGAAAGTGGAACTCAATCTCCACTGCTTATAGGTAAAAGTATTGTTGATACTACCCGATACATCTGGCTCACGCCTACCACTAGGAACGAGTACTTGGCTATAAACCGTATATTCATCCTGTCCTTGTATCTTGCCGAATCGATCCTCATAATCATCAATAATTGGACCTCCATCAATAGGACTCAAGCCAAGGAAACGATAAGAATAGAATGTACCCACAGGCTGTCCCTTGACTACGGCATTACCCATCAAGAAATCATTCAACGTATAAGTTTCTGCGCCTGGCGCAGTCTCTACACGGTTATACACCTTGGAAAGATTGCCCGAGAATATCCAGTAGAAATCCTTCAACTTGATAGGTGTCGCTGTCAAAGTAAAGTTGAAACCTTTATTGACAATGTTTCCGGAGTTCACTACATAAGAAGTATAGCCATTCACATCCGCAATCGTCTTGTTCATGAATGCATCAGTTGTCTTCTTGTAGTAATACTCCATTTCTAACTGCAAGCGATTTTTGAGGAAACTAGACTCCAATCCTACGTTCACAGAGCGAGTCTTCTCCCACTTCAAGTCTGGATTGGCAAAATAAGCTGCAGTAGAAGTAAACTCATCATAGAATGAGTTCATGTTTCCTTTCTTGATAATCAATTCTGGAGTCTGATTATCAAGCATGTTACCCTGCTCACCATAAGAGCCTTTAAGGCGTAGGTCGTCCAACCAATTCCCTTGAATCTTAAAGAGATTTCGTAAATTCAGATTGCCTGATACTGACCAAATAGGAAGCAACTTATCCTTGCTTCGACTACCAAACTGGTTTGATCCATCATATCGTCCATTTACATTGGCTGTAAATAAATCCTTAAAGGTGTAAGAAAGTGTAGCATACGCTGACACCATATTTGTTTTGTTATCCGTCAACGTAGGAACATTCGTACGCATCCAGTTCCAATATCCCTTATACTTATCAGGCACATTGGTTGCAAATGACATACCACGATCCTTGTAATAACCTCGTTGAGTATAACTGTTACCTGTATAATGCGAAGAACTTGCCTCGAAGCCTAATGCCACATTGATATTGTGTGACATACCCCCCCCGAAATACTTATTATAGTTGGCTTGCAAGCGGGCTGTCCATCCTACATTCTTCGTTCCATTCTTTGTCAACTCACCACCATACGGCATATAGCAGTTATTGTAATTACTAGAGGATATGGTCTCTCCATACTCGCTAGTACGCAAGATGGTAGAATGGTATGTTTTTTCACCATACCACGTCTCTATGCTAGAATTTGAAACATTCGTAGAGAAGACGGCATTGAAAAACAAATCATTGATGGGTTGATAGCGGAAATTCAATGTTGCCGTCACAGAATTAACCGATTGCTCCGTCGAACTGTTATCATTTTCATTCATGATATTATAATTGTAGAAGCTATTTCCACTATATCTCTGATAATAATGATAACTTCCATCTGCATTGTAGGCAGGAATCGCACGGCTTGTCGTATAAGCATAGTTGATCAAATTAATCTCGCTAGCAGCATACTTTCTATTATTCAGATAGCCGTTCACATTAAATTGCAACTGAATCTTCTTACTGAGATTATAGTCAATCTTTGCCATCGCTGTATAACGGCGATTGGTCGTATTGTTCACCACATCGTCTTGATCGGTGAAGCCGATGGAAGTATAGTATCTGACCAACTCAGAACCACCAGACACATTGACGGAGTGGTCGTGTGAGAAGGAATTATGGCACAGCAAACTGAACCAATCAGTATTTTGATTGGCCATATCACGTACCTGCTGATTAAATTCATCACGACTTATCTCACCTTTATAATATTGTTGCAAGGCATACTCATAACCAGTTCTTGGCATAGAAGATGGATAAATATAATGAATATCAGTCAAGTCTTGCGAGAAGGCGATGCGCTCGGCTGAGTTCATCAAGTTGATCTTGCTATCCGTATAATAAGGACGCTTACGCATCGTAAACTGGGCTGAGTAAGAGATGATAGGCTTACCCTCACGACCACTCTTGGTGGTAACAACGATGACACCATTGGCGGCACGAGTACCGTAAAGGGCGGTAGCCGCAGCATCCTTCAAGACATCTATACGCTTGATATCCTGTGGGTTGATACCAGAGATGGCGTTACCGATACGGTTCACATAGTCTGGGTCGTTGAGTACGTCGGAAGTCAAGTTGACTGGGTCGGTCAAGATGACACCATCGAGCACCCAAAGAGGCTCACGGTTACCTATCAACGTGGAGGTACCACGAATACGTATCTTGTTGGTGGCATTGATCTCACCACTGGCATTGGTGGCTATCAAGTCTGGAATCTGACCTTCGAGCAACTTAGATACATCGCTCACACCACCACGCATCAACTCACTCATATCCTTAGATACGACAGAAGAGGTGAGGTTACGGCGGTCCAACTGTTGATAACCTGTTACGACAACATCCTGAAGGTTTTGGCTAGCATCCTTCATCACAACCAAGGCGAAGTCGCCACGCTTGCCACTCCAACTCGTGTTCTTCATACCTATATAAGATATGTCGAGCGTGATATGGTCGGCTGCCTTCAAGGAGAACTTACCATCGGCATCGGTCACGGTGTTCTGGTTGTTCTTGCGATCACGGATGATGGCACCGATGATAGGTTCACCAGCTTCATCCATCACCATACCTTGCAATCTTCCATCCGTGCTCTCCCACTTCTGGCTAGGCACATTGCTGCTCTTCACGATGACAATGTACTCGCCCTTGCTCATTGCCTTGAGCGGACGATTTTGGATGATGGCCTCCACTGCCTGCTCAGCAGTCTTCCCTCTCACGTTGACCGTCACCTTGAAGTTGACGTCATCGTAGTTGTACTGAATCTTCTTGCCCGTCTGCTTTTCCACTTTGTGCAGGGCTGAAGAAGCTTTTTCATTGACAAACGACATGGTGACTCGCTTAGCAGTCTGCGCCAACATAGGCGTAGCCATCGCAAGCATCATCGAGAATGTCATGCACCCTCGTTTCATGTTGTCTAGCTTTCTCTTGTTAAAACTCATACTTTCTCTCTATTCGTTGATATAATATGTTATTTTCTCTCGTTTTGGTTTCTACCACTTTATTTCACGATGATGGTGTTCTGCTCCTGCTTCATCTGGATGCTGGCAGTACTGATGAGCTGGAGCTGGCGAATTGCCTCTGCCACGGATACATTGCGCTCCATACTGAAGTGGAGACGCTCGTCGATATGATGGTTGGAGGCGAAGACCACGCTCATATTGTACCATCGTCCTATCTCCATCATGATTTCACGCAAGCTCTGTCCATCGAAATAGAAGAGACCATTCTTCCATCCCAGCACTTGGTCGATGTCTGCAGTTTCCAAGCTGACGAATCCACTCACTCCCACCACCGCCATCTGTCCTGGCTCCAAGATAGTTTGCTGCTGAGCCACTTCCACACTCACCTTTCCCTGAAGCAAAGCCACACGAGCTTGCTCCTGGTCGAAACAACGCACATCGAAGACGGTTCCCAATACCGTGACATCCAGTTGCTTGCCATTCACGACAAACGGGTGCCGCTCGTCGTGCTTCACCTCGAAATATCCCTCACCTTGCAAGCTCACCTTTCTCATACCCTTCTTGTCGAAGTGACAAGGGAAGGCCAACTTGCTCCCAGCATTGAGCGTGATTCGGGTGCTATCACTGAGCATAACTGTGGCTATCTGTCCGTGAGGAACGGAAATGGTGGCCTCATCATGGTCGCTCTCCGACATCTCAAACATCCTGACGAGTTTGTCGGCAGTAAGCAAAAGACCCGGCTTCTGTCCCTGGCTCTTAGCATCGAGGTCGATGGTCTTTCCATCCAAACTCAGACTGATGACGTTTCTATTATCATCGGCTACATATACCACGTTACCGATTCCTGCCAGCTGGCGTTGTCTTGCCTCCATAGCTTTCCCCATATCCTCATCTCCTCCCAAGGAGAATATCAGATAGCACAAGGCGCCCACACAGGCGGCTGCCGCCACGGCGACATAAGGTCGAAGCATTACCCACTTCGACTTGCGGATGCCTGCTCTCTGCTTGAACTGTTCGAAAGCACGATCGGCATCTGGCTGTGGAGAATCCTCCAGCAAGGCACGTCTCATCTCGAAGTCAAATCTATCGTTGTTATGGTTGTCTTCCATCATGGATGAATCATTATAATTTATCACTTTTTATCTATAATACGTAAAGGTTAGGAACCTTGTGCCCCCTAAAAAGTAATATTTTTTAAATTAAAAGTGCAAGAAAAGAAGAATGCTTTCGACATGTTGCTCTCATTTCATCAAGTATATTCAACACAATTTATCTATCTCTTTTTGACTTCAAATTATTGAAGTTGAAACCATAGCATTTCTTAATTAAAGTTCTGATTCAGAAGTAATTAAACAAAATATCACTTGCAAATAAATCAGCCAAAATCACGTTTTTTTCTTCATTTTGGCTGATTTTCTGACAGAAATGACACCACTCAAGATAGCATCATTGGCTGACAGACACGGACAAATTCAATTTGTCCGTATTATATTTTTCTTCCTTTTTGCAAAACAGAATGAGCTTCAACTACCCCAATAGCAAGAACACGCTCACATAACTATCCTTTCTCTTGCTCAAAGCTATAAGTTAGGAATGTTAAAGCTATGAGTTTTGGATGTTGAAACTACGAGTTAGATTTATTGACACTTCAAGAGAAGTTTGTTTGCATAGGAAATCTGCTAACTTTTACTTGCTTATTTTTCTCTTTTCCGCTTGCGTAATTATCATAATTATTAGAAGCTATTACCACAAAGTTATGCTATTCTATTTCAAATTTCAGTAGAATCTCGCAAAAAATTAAAATAAAACTATTGTTTTTCCGTTTTCTATTTAAAATAATTGCTAGTACTCGCAAAAATTTAAAATATGATTATATCTCGTGATACCTATTTGAACAAGTTGATTGCGCATAAGCACAATCATCTTATCAAGATTATTACAGGAATACGCAGATGTGGCAAGTCATATCTGTTGTTCAAACTATTCAAGACTCATCTCTTGGATAATGGAGTTTCTCCATCTCACATTATAGAGATAGAGTTGGACGACCGCATCAACAAACACTTGCGTGACCCAGATAATTGTTTGGTATATGTAAGAAGTCTCATCAAAGATTCAGATATGTATTACCTTCTGATAGATGAAGTACAATACATGTCAGAATTTGAAGATGTATTGAACAGTTTCTTGCATATTGATAATTTGGATACTTATGTTACTGGAAGTAACAGCAAATTTTTGTCAAAGGATATTATCACTGAGTTTAGAGGACGTGGTGATGAGATACACATGTATCCGCTTAGTGTTGCTGATTTCTGTGCTGTGCATCCTGAGTTATCATGGGAAGAATCTTGGAAATTGTATTGGAAATTTGGTGGCTTGCCTTATGTGGCAACGTTGGCTGACGAAGAGGATAAGGTAAGCTATTTGCAACGATTATTTAAAGAAGTATATGTCAAGGATATTGTAGAGCGCAATCATGTCAAGAATGATTTAGCCTTGGAACGCTTGCTAGATATGATTTCGTCCTGTATTGGCTCTCTTACAAATCCTCTCAAGTTGGAGAGAGCATTTAAAAGTATGGCTAACATTACTCTGAGTTCAGCTACCATCAAAACTTATTTGGACTATTTTGAGGATGCCTTCTTGATAGAGAAAGCTGATCGGTACGACATAAAGGGGAAAAAATATATTTCGACTCCGTCAAAGTATTATTTTACAGATGTTGGTCTTCGCAATGCTCGTCTCAACTTCCGACAGCAAGAAGAGACTCATATCATGGAGAACATCATCTTTAATGAATTGCTGATAAGAGGTTATCAGGTGGATGTGGGGATTGTTGAGATATATGAGAAAGACGAACAGGGCAAATATGTTCGTAAGCAAATAGAGGTAGATTTCGTTGCCAACAAAGGTGAAAAACGTTGCTATATACAGTCTGCATTCTCTTTGCCTACATTAGATAAAGTTAATCAAGAGGAGCGACCTTTGCGCAATATTTCCGATTCGTTCAAAAAGATTGTTATCGTAAAAGATAATATATTACCGCGTGTTGACGAGAGTGGTATTGTAACCATCGGGCTGAAAGATTTTTTATTGAATAACGTTAGCATTTAATCTTGTATTATTCGAAACAAACAAAGGAGCAACCATTTCCTAGGTTGCTCCTCCACTATATATATATAATAAGGTGTTATTCCTCTGTATAAAGCACTTGAATCATCGTCTGTCCCACTGCCTTCATCACATTCTTGTCGAGATGAGCCATATCGTCACTCACGGTATGCCATGTAGGACCGAAGCTGCTCTGCTGGCAGTCGGGATAATAGGCGATGACGTCAATCGTAGGAATCTTCGCCTTCTCGTTGACTGGGATGTGGTCGTCGGTAATCATGCCACCATCACTCTTAGGAAAGTAAGAGCCATAACCTGCCTGGCGAGCCGCCGACCATACCTTCTTGACGATTGCAGAAGCATACTGCTGTGACATGCCCTCACGATAGAATTTGGCTCCTTGTCCTCCTACCATGTCGAGGAGGATGCCATAGCGAGGGAAGTAACCATCAGGCTTGTTCTCGCTCCAATATTGAGCACCCAATGCCCAAGAATCTCCACTGTCTTGAACGTCAGACCACTGAGGTGTTCCCCAGTCCTCTGTATCAAAGCAGATGAAATCGACCCCGATGCTCGGATTGAGTTTCTTGTCTATCTGCAACTGGCGAGCGATTTCCAACATCACGGCAACACCACTCGCTCCATCGTTGGCAGCCATCACAGGCTTGTGCCAGTTGGTGCTATCTGGGTCGTTGTCTGCCCAAGGGCGACTGTCCCAGTGGGCACAAAGCATGATGCGAGTCGTAGCCTTCGGATTGTAGTGGGCGATGATGTTGGTGTTCTTCAATACCGTTCCATCATATCCCTTCAAGTCAGCCTTCTGAGTTTCCACCTCGCAACCGAACTGCTTGAACTTCTTCACGATCCACTCGCCACACTTGTCATGTGCCTCGCTATTCATCGTACGAGGTCCGAAGTCGCACTGTGCCTGACAGAAAGCCAAGGCAGAATCGGCATTGAAAGCAGGTCCCACTGGGTTCAACTTCTCAGCTTCCTCCACCTCTTCCGTCTCTGGCGAACTCGACGAGTGGGCATTTTTATAGCTGATGCCGCCTGCCACTACTCCAGCAGCCACCACCAAGCCTAATATCATCTTCATTTTCTTCATTTCTTTCTTTTTCTCGTTATAAAGCATTAGAATTCTTCACTCTTCACTTACCTTACCTCACGCTCTGCACTTGCGCCATCACTCTGAGCCAGTTGCCGCCCCAAATCTTGGCGATGTCTTGCTCGCTATACTTGCGACGAAGCAACTGGATGGTGAAGTTGATCAACTCTGAGGAATCAGCTAGTCCACGGATGCCGCCATCTCCATCAAAGTCGGTGCCGAGTCCCACATGGTCGATGCCCATCACATCGATGGCATGTTCTAGATGAGCGATAGCGTCCATGATGTCAGCCTCTCCCTCCTTCTTCAAGAATCCGTGATAGAGGGTGGTATGAGCCACACCGCCCTTGGCTGCCAAGGCACGCATCTGGTCATCGGTCAAGTTGCGAGGCACATCGCAGAGCACCTTGCTGCTACTATGGCTGCACACGATAGGTTGACTGCTGATTTCCAGTGCATCGTAGAAACTCTTCTCACCGCCATGACTCAAATCGACCATGATGCCGAGGCGGTTCATCTCCTGGATTACCTTCTCGCCAAAGCTGCTCACGCCATTGTGAGTGTTGCAGCCACGGGCGCTATCGCAGATGTCGTTGTCGCCGTTGTGACAGAGCGTGATATAGACGATGCCTCGTTGGGCGAAGTGCTTCACATTGGCAATGTCGTGCTCCAGGGCAAGACCATTCTCGATGCCGAGCATGATGCTCTTCCTGCCATTGCGCTTGTCGTTGTAAAGGTCGGCAGGTGTACGAGCGATGCTCAGGTAACTGCTGTTCTTGCTCACGATGTCCTCTATCTTGTCGAAGATGAGGTCGGCATACTGAGCAGGTCCCTCCACATCAAAGGCGACCTTGCTACTGAAGGTCTCGCCTATCTTAGGCTGCGGCAAGTAAGCCACCATCGTGGTAGCGTCTTGATGTCCATCAGTCATCTTATGCAAATCCACCAAGATGCGGGAATCTCGATGGTCGAAACGGATGCCCTGTGGGAAGAACATCGGGGTATCGCAGTGGGTGTCGAGGGTGAGGATGCGCTTATGCAACTGCTTGGCCTCATAGAACTCGTTGGCTTGTCCCACGAGCCACTGGAATATCTTCAGCCCCTCATCTTCCAACCATTCCGGATGCCATTGCACGCCGAGGATGGACTTATATTCGCTGCTCTCCACCGCCTCGACGATGCCGTCGGAAGACTTGGCGATGGTACGCAACTTCTTGCCCGGTACGCTCACTGCCTGGTGATGGAAAGAGTTGACAAATATCTTCTCCTGCTTATATATATTAAATAAGGTGGAATCCTTCACGATTTGCACGCTGTGGGTGGGTTCCTCACGATCGGCATCCTGCGAATGCTTTACTTCCTGGTGGATATCTTGCTCCACCTTTCCACCCAAGGCGATTGCCAAGGTCTGGATGCCACGGCAGATGCCCAGCATCGGAATCTGGCGGTTGTATGCCAAACGAACGAGCAAGAACTCTGCTAGGTCACGCTCACGGTTGATGTTGTGCAGGCGTGGCGAAGGCTCCTCGCCCATCCAGAGAGGATTGTGGTCGCCACCTCCCGAAAGAATCAGTCCATCGAGATGCTGGAGTGTATTGATGATGACATCGGCATCAGCCACAGGAGGGATGATGACGGGGGTACCGCCAGCTGCAATCACTTGTTTATAATATCGGTCACGAAGGGTAGCATCTACCCCCTCATAGTTGGCAGAGATGCCGATGATGGGTTGGTGCTGTGCTTCGGGAAAAACAGAATAGACACCTTTGAGGTGTGAGTCCAAATCAAATGTTTCCATTTGCTTACCTTATTAATATATATATGTAGAAGTTCTAAAATGACATGGCTAAAGAAACTCCAAGAGCATCCAACAAAAAATGGGATGCTTGTAGGCATCCCATCATTTTCATATTATTCTTCTTCCAAAATAACAGGAATCTCACGCTTGATACTCTGCTCCAACGAGATGAGGGTCTCGGTGGAAACCACGCCTGGGATGGCTTGCAACTTATTATTGAGCAAGTCCATGAGCTGCTCGTTGTCACGGGCATAGAGTTTGATGAGCATGGTGTAAGAACCTGTAGTGAAGTGGCATTCCACAATCTCAGGAATGTTCTGCAATCGCTCCACCACTTTCTTGTACATGTTGCCACGCTCCAAGTTCAATCCCACGTATGTACAAGTAGAGTAACCCAAGCTCTTAGGGTTGACATCGAATCCACTACCAGTGATGAAACCAGCTTCCATCAGATGCTGAACTCGCTGGTGAATGGCCGCACGAGAGACACCACACTCTGCCGCTACGTCCTTGAAAGGGATGCGGGCATTCTTTGACAAGATACCCAAGATCTTTCTGTCAAGATTGTCTATTTTCTCCATTTCTTTTGTTTTATGTTATTGTATCTTTGATGGTATTATCTTATACCAGATAGCAAAATTAAGAAAAAGAATTGATACTAACAACAAAAAGCACGAAAATTTTGTATTTTTCGTGCTTTTTGTTAGTTTTTGTTCTCTTTTTAACCAAAAGAGATAGATTTTCCCTACTTCCTTTTTTACTTTCTTCTCTTGCTAGAAGCCTTCTTGGCAGGAGCTTTCTTGGCTGTTGTATTAGCCTTCACGCTCTTAGCCTCAGCAGGAGCAGCCTCCTCCTTGGCAGGTTCTTTCACCTCTGGCTTGACGATGCTCACCAATTCTAGGTCGAAGACCAATGTAGAGTAAGGAGGAATCTGACCAGCCTGGCGAGCGCCGTATGCCAACTCTTGTGGGATGTAGAGTTGCCACTTGCTACCTACAGGCATCGTGGTCAAAGCCTCGGTCCAACCCTTGATCAAGTTGCCAGCCTTAAACTTATCACTCTTCGTACCATGTTTCTTGGTTGAATCAAAGACAGTACCATCTATCAAGCGACCCTCGTAGATGACCTCTACCTCATCGCTAGCCTTTGGCACCTCACCATTGCCCTCGGTAATCACCTTGTACTGCAAACCGCTAGGCAATACCTTCACACCTGGCTTCTTGGCATTCTCGGCGAGGAACTTCTCGCCAGCACCAGCCAAAGCCTCCTTCTGGAAATCCTCGGCAGCCTTAGGAGTAAAGAAAGTAGTGTCGCTAGCCAATGCTGCCATGAAACCCTCCTGGAAGAGAGCGTGGCTGATAGAGTCGTTGGCACTCTTCAGTTCCTCCTTGGTACCAGGATAGACACGCTTCTCCACCAACTTGGCAATCTCCATACCAGCAGAGTAAGCGATGGTCTGAGGATTCACGCCCATAGCGAGCGCATCCTTGTAACCACGGATGAAGTTCTCCATGTAGGTGGTATCCACCTGATAGCTCTGCTGAACATAGTTGATCAATCCACGAGTGGCATTGACACCAGCAGCATAGCTCAAAGAATCGGCTGACGTTTTCAACTCAACAAGGGCAGCAGCCTTCTTGTCCTTGTTCTTGTCCTTCTTGTTTGCAGCACCCACTGTAAACAAAGAAGCACTCGCCACGAGGACGAGTGCTATCATTATCATTTTCTTCATTTTTATCTAAGTCCTCTTATATCTGAGCTCCCACAAAAATTACTTGCCACCTATTGAAAGCAATTCAATCTTGAAAATCAAGACAGAGAATGGCTTAATCTGACCCTGGTTGCGCTCACCGTAAGCCAACTCCTGAGGGATGTAAACCTCCCAAACAGAACCTGCTGGCATGTGAACCAATGCCTCTGTCCAACCCTTGATTACCTGGTTAGCACGGAGAGAGATAGGCTCGCCACGCTTGTAAGAAGAGTCGAATACCTTACCATCGATGGTCTTGCCCTCATAGTTTACCTTCACCATAGAAGTATCCTTTGGCATAGCACCGTTGCCCTCCTTGATCACCTTGTACTGAACGCCTGAAGGAAGAGTGACAACTCCTGGCTTCTTCTTGTTGGCTGCGAGGAACTGCTCGCCAGCCTTCTTGTTAGGACCATACTGCTTCTCCATCTCCTTAGTCTTGATGGCAGTCATCTTGACCTGAACGAGCTGACCAGCCTGCTCCATGGTCATCAAACCCTTCTTGCCAGTAGTATTGCTAACGAAACCTGCCATGAAGTTCTTCAAAGAAATAGTCTTGGTAGAATCCTCACCAAATACCTCGTGGTTGATACCCTTTACCATCTGGTTGGAAATCTGCTGACCGATCTGAATACCAGCATAGTAAGCAGCCTTCTTCTTGTCGTCACCAGCATTGGCACCGTCATTGAGACCCTTGATAAAGGCATCCATGTAAGTTGTATCCACGCCCATACGCTCTACCAAGAACTCTGTCAAGCCCTGAGACTGAGTGATACCCATGGCGTAGCTCAATGTGTCGATGTCATTCTTAAGATCTGCCTTTGGGGTAGAATTGCCACAGCCTACGAAAGCTGCAGAAGCGAAAGCCAACATGGCTCCGAAAATAATCTTTTTCATTTTTGCTTATTGTTTTAATTCTTTATTCTAGATTGATACAAATGATAACCTGCGACGAGAGGGATTACTTGACAGCAACCAACTCTACGTCGAAAATCAAAGCTGAGAATGGAGGGATGGCTGCACCTGCGCCACGCTCGCCATAACCCAACTGGTAAGGGATGAAGAAGCGATACTTAGCACCCTCGGTCATCAACTGAAGACCCTCTGTCCAACCAGCGATTACCTGGTTCAATGGGAATGTAGCTGTCTGACCACGGTCGTAAGAGCTATCAAACTTAGTACCGTCGACGAGAGTACCCTCGTAGTGGCACTCCACCTGGTCGGTAGCCTTAGGAGCCTTGCCATTGCCCTCACGCAACACCTGATATTGCAAACCACTCTTGGTGGTGATGATGCCTTCCTTCTTACCATTCTCTGCGAGGAACTTCTCGCCAGCCTCCTTGGCTACCTTGCCCTTCTCGGCAGCAGCAGCCTGAGCCTTAGCCTCTTGCTCTGCGAAGAAATTCTGTACCAACTCTTGTGCCTCTTGCTCGCTCATCTGCAACTTGCCTGCGATGGCATCCTTCACAGCCTGTGCGAAATCGTCGATGTTCAAACTTTCAGCTCCCATAGAAGCCAACTGGCGACCGATACCGATGCCAAGAGCGTAACTTACCTTATTCATAAAATCTATTTATACTTTTTTGATTAATAATCTAACAAAATGTCGTAAAACGTGTGCAAAGATACGACAAATCGGGCGAAGAACAAAATTATTTGGGCAGATAACGTTGCTATTTGCGGAAAAATTACTATTTTTGTGCATTGTTAATAGTAATGTTATCCATCTGAATAACGAAATATGACCCTTTAAAACGAGAGAATATGAAGAAACTTGTATTTTTGACTGGTGCCGGTATGTCGGTGGAAAGTGGATTTAAGACTTTCCGTGGCAACGACGGCTTGTGGGAGAACTACCCTGTGGAGCAGATAGCCACCCATGAGGGATGGGAAGCCGACCCTACCCTAGTAACCAACTTCTACAACATGTTGCGCCACAAGCTCTATGCCGCCCAACCGAACGAGGGGCATAAGCTCGTCAAGGAACTGGAGAAAGATTTCGAGGTGACCGTCATCACCCAGAACGTAGATAACTTGCACGAGAAGGCTGGTTCCAAGAACGTCATCCACCTGCACGGCGAGCTCTCCAAGGTTTGTTCTTCCGACAATCCTTACGACTATCGCTACATTAAGGAGTTGCCAGAGGATAATTGCGAGGTGGAGCCTGGCACCAAGGCAGGCGATGGCAGTCTCTTGCGCCCCTTCATCGTCTTCTTCGGCGAGAATGTTCCGATGATAGAACCTGCTGCCGAGGCGGTGCAGAATGCTGACATCTTCGTCATCATCGGCACCTCCCTCAACGTCTATCCTGCCGCCGGCTTGATTTCCTACACCAAGCCCCACATCCCTATCTACCTGATAGACCCAGGAGCCGTCAACACCAATGGCTACTACAAGATTCATCACATCATGAAGGGAGCTTCCGAGGGAATGAAAGAACTGACCGAGATATTGGAGAAAGAGAAATAAAAAACTTATCTCACTCCCACTCTAGCCTCGGCGACATTGACCACATAGTCGCCGAGCTTCTCACACTCCTGTATGATGTCCATATACATCGTTCCTACACCATAGGTATAGAGGTGGTTATCGACATCATCCAGGTTCTGGTTGCGAAGCTGGTTGCGATAGTTATTGATTTCCGTCTCGATATTGAACGTGTGGGTCATCGTGAGCGTATGACGGTCGTGGGTGAACATATAGTTCATCTGCGTCAAAGCCTCATCCACCAACTTAAACATCTGATGGATGTTCTGATACTGCTGGTCAGTGAAGTCCTCCTTGTTGTCCTTCTTGCGCTTGATGGTGCGAGAGATATTGAAGCAACTGTCGCCAATGCTCTCTATCTCTGAGATTTCACGGAGCATGGCACGAATCTTCGCCTTGGTATCATCACTCAGATGAGCATCGCTCACCTGGTCGAGATACTTCGCTATTTCTATCTCCATACTGTCGGAGATTCCCTCATACTTCTCGATACGCTCATAGAGCTTGTCGAAGTTCTTGTGATCCGTTGTCCCCAAGAGTTCCATCACCATACCAAACATACGCTGGATGCGCTCACCAAAACTGCTGATTTCCTTCTGTGCCTCAAAGACAGAAAGTTCCGGTGTCTTCATGATGCCCGTCTGGATGAAACGCAGGCGGAAATCCTCATCTTCCTTATCTGCCTTTGGCTTAATGAGTTGGCAAACCAACTTCTCTATCTGAGGTATAAACCAGATGAGCACAGCTGTATTACACACATTAAAACAGGTGTGGAACATCGCCAAGACGATAGGCAGCAACGTAGCTTTCTGGGCTGCCGACATATTTCCATCCGGATTATATCCTACCAATGAACATACTAAGTTGACGAAAGGATAAAACAGGCAAAGCACCCAAATGACACCAAACACATTAAATACAAGATGGGCCAAAGCGGCACGTCGAGCCTGTGCATTGGCACCCAATGCAGCGAGATTGGCAGTAGCCGTCGTTCCGATATTCTCGCCCATCACTAAGGCAATACCGAGATAGACAGGAAGTACACCGGTAGAACAGAGCAGGATGGTAATAGCCATGACGGCAGCCGAACTCTGTACGATACAGGTGATGACCGTACCTATCAGAAGGAATGTGATGATGGTAAGATGGCTCTTCGTATCAAAAGAACTGAAGAAATCGATGACCGAAGGATTGTGTTCCAGATCGAGATCCTTTCCTGCAGCACTCAAGAGGACGAGGGCGAAGAAGAGGAAAGCAATACCAAAAAGGAAATCGCCGAAATAGCGCCGTTTCTTACTGTATATCAGCATGATACCCAGGAAGAATGCGGGGAACACGACTATCGTGAGATCGACATTATAGCCCAACGACATAATCCATGCCGTAAGCGTGGTACCGATATTGGCACCCATGATGACGGAGATGGCTTGAGCCAAGGTGAGAAGACCTGCGTTGACAAAGGAAACCGTCATCACGGTAGTGGCAGAAGAACTCTGCACGGCACAGGTAATAAATGTACCTGTAAGCATACCCGTGAGCCGATTGGTTGTCATCGCTCCTAAGATGTGTCGCAACTGAGATCCTGCCATTTTCTGCAAAGCCTCACTCATCACTTTCATACCGTAGATGAGCAATGCCAGAGAACCGAGAATCTGAAAAAAAATCACAAGATATTGACTTGTACTCATAAATGTTTTGTTACGTGGAAATACTCGTTACATTTCGTTTGCAAATTTAATAAGATTTCCGCTGATTCCGAAACATTTGCGACAGATATTTCAAGTTGTAACAGGATTGTAACATCTCTGACAAGAAAGAAGAAAAGAAGGCTCGCAGAAACATCCTCCTATAAGGGAACTTCCGCAAGCCTTCTCCATAGATACCTATTTTAAATATATGAGAGAGAGAATTACCAACTAATCGTTGTTGTTGAATGTCAAATAGCCAAATTGCATATCTTTGCTACTGTAATTGGTGTTTATGAATCTCACGCACTTCACCTTGCCTGTTCCTTCCATGGTCATCAATGGCTTGCCTACAGGAGCACCGCCATTGGTGTCATAGAAGTAGAGTTTATAGGTGTTCCCTTTCTGGGTTCCCACAATCAAGTAATCGAATGGAGTACCACCACTCAAGGCTGGATTCCAGAACTGGTTAGCCACAAAGTTGATAGTCTCGTCAGCCGGGATACCTTCAGGCTTCACTTCTATCTCTCCCATGTCATCATCCTTAAAGTTCATGGCATACAAACGTCCTGCATCCACACAATATAGATAAGAGGCCGTGACACCATTGATGCCATAATAGGAAGCATTGGCGGCATGAGAACCCTCGCGAAGTGGTTTGCGAGCAGTTAGCGTGATACTTTGAAACGAACCCTCCGTGAGATAAATGTATCGCTTTGCTGTTGCATTGTCACGCATGACGACTACACCCGTCGCTCCACTTGGCAAGCGGTTATAGCCACAGCCCAAACACTCATAATTCCCCAAATTTTGCGTTTCTTCACTGCCAGTCATGTTCTCATAAAGCAAAGGAGAGACATCCAAGCCGTAGCCGTATGCCAGCAAGTTGTGGTTTTGGGCATCCCACAAGACACCACCACCATACGAATCAATATCTGTAAAGAAATAACGGCTACCACCGCATTCACTCACAGGCATACCATACTGACCAGTAGAAGGGTTGCTATTAGCAAATGGCATTTTCGATTTATAAAATCCATGGTTGGTCAACATGCAATTGGATACGCTGCCATTGAAGAAGGCGTAAGGAAACTCAGAATCCTCCATCGTTCCATACATTACATTGCTTCTGGAAAAAGCAGTTTTGAAGTCGGTCGTACGCTTTACCCTGAAATCACCACTCTCAGTCGTCACATACAACATATTGGCAGCGGCCATCTGGTCATTGTCAGGGTTGACGTAGTAGGCATTATACTGAGCGCCCATAGAGAGAGGCTTTCCATGCAAGGCCTCACCATCCATGGAGGCAATAATGTTATAGCCCGTCTTTCCATCCTTCGTAATCAAATCCACATCGGAATTTCCATCCGTCGTTTCCTTCAAGACATAGAATCCTTGCGAGAAAGTGGTACGCACCGTCAAGGAAGTCCTCTTGTAGACAGTATAGCCCGACTTTCCCTGTGCTACCAAGCGCACTTGATAGGTACCAGGAGACAAGTTGACCTCATAGTGCAAGTCTTTCTCATGCCCTATCACCTCAGGCTGTATTTCATTTCCATCTTTATCTTTAGAACCTGTGGTAGAGTTCAACAACAACCAAGAATAAGTAACATCCTCCTGACTCTCGACTGTTGGTGTAATATCGAGGGTCTCGCCCATATAAGCCACCTGGGAATAGCTATCGGAAATCCCGGATATGGTAATGTCGCCGACATCATTACTGCTCAGGGAACTGTCATCACTAAAACAAGATGACAGAGAGAGCGTCATTGCCAACGCTAATGCTTGATATATGATTTTTTTCATCATCAGTATTGCTTTATCAAATTAAAACATCATGTATTACTAATCGTCTTCCGACACAAAGGTAACTGGAGTACCATCAGCCTCGCAAAGCGGACCTTCGCCCTTTGCTTCACGCTCGGCGTTCACTTCCTCCAACCGCAGTGTCAACTTTTGAGTCAAGTAAGTGAGGTAACTGGAGTCACCATCCATCAGCGACTTGATGTACTCGTCATCCCACTTCTCGCCAGTTTGTTCGATAAGGAACTTGTGCTTGACGACACCATAGGTACCAAAGTATTCCCAAAATCCCCATGGCCAGTCATCTTCACCATAGTTGTAGTTCCACATAGACGGCTCAGACAGCTGGTCAGTAAACTCTATCGTACGCTCACAATATGGGTCATATCCATTGGCGAAATACTCATTGGGCTTAATGGCGAACTTCAAGACGACATTCTCTGTTTTCAAAGAAGCATCACGTAACAACACCACAGGAATCTTCGTACGGGCCTTACCTGCTGGCACAACATAATATTTCTGTAAAGAAGGGGTGCTGAAAGACTGATAGTGCTTATCTGCCACAGCATTGTTGGCCCCATCCACCTGCACTTGCTCCAAAGAGATAGGTCTATCATTATCAGCTAAAAATCCCATGGTCTCCACTTCAAACCATAGGGTGTCGTCCACAGCCGTCTCTGGTCCATAGACAAAAGAATAGGAACTGCGAGCCAATTCCGGCCTAAAATTTTTCGTTGAAGAAATATCATAGTAAAAATTCAATCGGCTCGTGGAGTCACTATAAACAGGCAAATATTTCTCGCAGGATGCCAATGACAGTACGCCTACCCATGCCAGTATATAAAATATAAATCTTTTCATCGTTATTTCATTTTAATAAAGATCACTTGTTACTATCATACTCAGTAGAAGGCAAAGGAAGGATATAGCTATCCTCTGTCATTACGTCATCGTCATTCCACTTCATTTTCTTGGCAGCAGTTCGTTTGTAGACATAGAACATCTGTCCCTCCGCAAACAACTCACGGCGATACTCATTAATCATTTCCTCATGAGCAGCCGCCACCGTCTCGAAAGGTTGATAAAGCGTATATTGACAAGCGGCCATATAAGTGGCGTACAAAGATTGAATCTCTTCCAATGATTTGCTTGTCTCCATGGCGATAAGGTAAACCTCTGACATACGAAGCATAGGAATAATCTGATACTTGGTCGTCAAATACCCATTCTCAGCCTTGGACTCATCATACCAATACTTCTTGATAGAAGGACAAACCTGACCTGAAGGATTCTTGGTCTGGCGATTCCACCAATTCAAGTAACGATTGTGAGATGCAGTGCTACCTGGGACGGAAGCATACAAATCAGACAACATCTGGTTTGAGATGTAAGACTCCTCCGCACGTGCCTGTATTGTCAAACCACCGATAAGAACCTTGTTGGCATAAGAGTTTATGTCATATTTGCTGAGATAGAACAAGCACTCCGAAGGCAAGGCATTGTAACCTTTCGTCAAATCAGAAGCACCACTCAAAGCCATCAAAGGTTCGCCATCCGCCCCTTTGGCATTGATAATCTCCATTGCAATATCGTGAGCTTCCTGCGTTTCGCCCAAGTAAAGAGCCATACGAGCATGAAGGGCACGAACCGCCCAATAATTGAGTCGAGATTGACGGAAACACATGTAATCATCCTCTGCATCTGTAGCATTGTTGAGCTGCGAGTAAGTCTGACTGAAAATAGGATCGTTACCCTTCAGCGATGCCTCAGCCTTCTGGATATCCTTCTTCAAATTGCTGACATAATCTGCGAAAGCATAATATTGAGGCATCTCATCAATGCTCGTTGTATAAGAATAAGGCAACGACACTTGCTTAGTCGCACCTTGAGGCATCTGACCAAACAAACGGAGCACATCAAACTGGCAATAAGCACGAATAGCATACGCCTCACCCATGATAACGGCACGCTTCGTCTCATTGCCAATGTTCTCTCCACGTTCCTCCAAGTTCTTGAGCAACACGTTGGCAGAGGAAATCACATTGAACAACTTGCCATAAATAGCCTTGATGGCAGGACGCGCATTGTCCTTGTCATACTGATGGTGATAAAGATAATAACGTGTAGGGTCACTATCCTCGTCTATATCCTTAATATACCATAAGTTTGCCAAATCCTCAATATTGGTCATCGTCAGACGCTGACCATATGCGTCTGTATTTGCCATTTCCATATAACATCCCGTCAAGGCATCACGGAATCCATGATAAGACTCAAATTGATTTTTCTCCTTTTGAATGTTCTCACCTCGCACATCCAACCAATCATCACAAGATGTTGTGAGAGCGAGGGCGGTAAACAAGATTGCTATATATTTTTTCATCATTATATTCTTATTTTATAGATTTAAAACAGCAATTTCACACTTGCCTGAATATTACGTGCGTATGGATAGCTCGTACCACGCTCCATCTTGACCGTACCCCAGTGAGCCAAGTCGTTGATGTTAACTCCTACTATCAAGCTATTGAGTTTGAAACATCTCTGTAAGTACTCGCACTTCAACTTATATTGCAAACTGATGGACTGCAACTCCAACACATTGTTGTCCATGACATATCTGGAAGTCGCCTTCGATGTGTAGTCGGACAACTTTGGGAAGAACACGACATCACCAGCCTGATACCAGCGACTACTCAACACACGTTCATCCACATTTTGGTTTTGAATAGCATACAATCCGATTTCCACACGGTCACGCAAAGTAGAGTTGTAAACTTTACCTCCCCAATAATAGCCAAAAGAGGCATTGAAGGTAAAATCTCCCCACTGGAACATTGTATTCAAATTGCCACGGTACTTAGGGTCTGCACTTCCACAATACACCTTGTCCTGCGCCTTCCAAGTATCCGTAATGTTACCATTCTTATCGAGATAGATTTCCTTACCAGTACTTGGGTCGATACCCAGAGAACGAACTGCATAGATAGCATTCTGTGGTCTTCCCTCATAGAAGAGGTTCTGGATGCCAGAAGCATCATCATCATCGGCATCACTATTCATGTAAGCCTCCGTCTGATCCTTGATGGCTTGTGACAGATGGGTTATCTCATTCTTATTATAGACAAGTTGGGCACCTACCAACCAATTTATCTTGCGCTTGGCGTCACGGATGATATATCCTTGCAAGGCAGCCTCCCAACCAACGTTCTTCACCTCACCTATGTTGGCACGATAAGAAGAAAAGCCCATGGAAAGTGGAAGGTCCATGGAAGACAAAAGGTTGTTGGTCTTCTTGGTATAGACATCAAAAGAACCCTTGATGCGATTATCCAACAATCCGAACTCTGTACCAATGTTCATCTCCTTAGTAGTCTGCCAAGTCAGGTTTGGATTTCCGAAGCCACCCAACTGCGCTCCCATCCAGTTCATATAACGGTTGTCACTCACATACTTATAATAAGTATAGGCATCTGTCTCCAAGGCACCTGAAGCGGCACCCGTCTCACCGTATGAAGCCTTCAGGCGAAGCATATTAACGACAGAGTTTCCCTTAAGGAATTTCTCGTTGTGAAGGTTCCAACCTATACCTGCGCTCCAAAAAGGAGAATACTTCTTATCACTACCATAAGAAGAATTACCATCAATACGATAAGAGAAGTCCACGTAATACTTAGTATTATAAGTATAGTTGACATTGGCGGTCACACCAAACTGCCGTGTCTTGGTATTAGTACCACTTGGCAACTCATCAGCCTTATACTGACGTGCATTGGCTATATTGTTTAAAGCCTCGTTGGAGAAACCTTCAAGAGCAACCTTGAAATAATCATAATTAGTCTGCAACAAACTCCAGTTGAGACCAGCATAAAGCGAGTGAACTTCCTTGAACACCTTATTGTATGACAAGGTTACGTCCGCACTCAAAGATGTACGTTTTCCATTGCCATAACGATAAATACCCCGACGCAAAAAACCCTCGCTGGTCTGATACTCCTTGCCCGTGTCAGTATTGCTGAAATAAGTATCTTCTGGAGACAAAAAATAATTTGTCTCAGAGTCATTTTTGGAAATACCCAACTGACCACGAAGCGTCAACTCAGGAAGTATCGACCAATCGACAGAAAAGTTGTTTGTCAACTCCTGATAGCTACTCTTATCAAAAGAGTTAAGTGAAGCATTATAAAGAGGGTTTTCCACGGTTCCACCCCAAGCCCAAAATCCATCGAATGTTTTGCGCAAGTTTCCATTGGCATCGTATGGAGCGTTATAAGGCTGTTGCTGCACATATTTGCTAAACGTTCCGTATGGACTTTCCTGACTACCGTTGATACCGACAGAAGTATAGTTGCGGAACGTCAGATTCTTGTAAGTATACAACAAGGTGATACCGCCATTGAAGGTACGACGCTTAGAGCCCTTCATGGCACCTTCCACATCATTATATTGCGCATCTGCTGCCCAGCGGAATTCCTCGCTACCACCTTCCACACGAAGATTATAACGCTGGCCAACACCCGTTCGAAGTGGCTTGGAAAGCCAATCGGTATCGACACCATTGAGCACGTCACGCAAACGTTTTTGATAAGCTTCCTTATACAAAAACTCTTTCTGATTGCCCATGGACCAAGCCTTGCTATACAATCCTGCCTTGCGCTCCAGTTCCAACTTGTCGGCAGCGTTGAGCAGATGATAGCTTGACAAGTCAGGTACTTCCATTTGAATACCCGCCTCCACATTCACTCTCAACTTGCCTGGCTCAGGACGCTTGGTAACAACCACAATCACACCATTAGCTCCACGAGATCCATAGATGGCAGTGGCAGCAGCATCCTTGAGGATGTTGATGCTCTCTATTTCCTCATCATTATAATCCATCAACTTGGTGAGGGAAATCTCGAAGCCATCCATGATGACAAGAGGAGTATTAGGATTACTCTCCTGTCCCGCATTGAACTCCTCTACGCTCATAGGCAATGACGAGTTACCACGAATATTGATGTTAGGCAACTTATTTGGATTACTACCATTCAAATTGTCAATTGAGAAATTAATGCTGGCATCAGCGTTCTTCAAGGTTTGGAGCAAGTTCTGGCCCCGATATTGTTGCAACTGCTCCTTGTCAATCGTCGCCACCGAACCCGTATAGCTCTCCTTTGCCTTACGGAAGATACCCGTAACGACAACCTCCTTCAAGGAAGATTCATCGTCCTTCAACTTGATGACCAGATTGCGGAAATCCTCCTGACATCTGAACATATAATGCTCAGACTTCATACCTATATAAGAGAAAATTACATCTACGGCACGACCACGATTCAATTGCAAAACAAAAGTGCCATCAGTATTTGTGACAGTAGCAATCTTGCTGTTCTTACCTGCCTGCACGGTAACACCAGGCAGAGGATCACCGTTGTCATCTATAACCTGCCCTTGCAACACGACAGTCTTTCCCTCCTTTACATCGGAAGACAACGAAATATTGGAAACCTGAGGAATCTTCTTTGATATGGAAACAAACTTTCCATTGATGGTAAAATCCAAAGGAAGATTGCCCAAGACTTGCGATAAAGCCTTATGGATATTTTTAGAAGAAGGCATCGACTGAGCCTTGTAATTCTTCACATCATCATAGGAATACATGATTCTGTAACCTGTGAGTTTTTCTACTCTCCTAAACGCATCCACCAATGATGTTTGCTCCTTTATCTTCGCCATCTGCTCCCCTACCCAGTCATTGGCAAGCAGCGGTCTGTTACCAACCACTGCTGCCCGACTATAAACGAGAGAGAGAGGAGAGATAAATGACGAAAGCAACGCCAATGTGGTTACTCTTGACTTAAAATCTCTCATAACATTATTATTTAGTTTTCTATTTTTCAAATGATATTATTGTATAATCGAATGACTAATGATGTCCTTATTATCCAACTATTTCCACAACCTATTTGTTGGGAACATAGTTGAGATACATATCAAAACTTTCCTTCATCATATCTGCGGTGCGCAAGGTTCCACCTGCACAGCCTTTGTTCTCTCCCTTGCTATTGAAGAGTAAGAAGCCTGGGAACGACTCTGCAATCTCGTATTTTGTCACTACAGCATCGCCTTGCTTGCTCTTGACATCCACAAACATACAAAGGAAGTTCTTATTGAGATAATCAGCTATGCCAGCATTGTTGAAGGAATATTTCTCCACATATTCCGACTTGTAGTCACCATCCGTGAAGAAAACCATCAAATTTTTCTTCTTAGCCTTTGCTGCCTTGATACCTTTCTCTACATCCATACCTGCCATGAACTTCACCTTGGTCTTAGGTGTCGCCTTAGGAGATGCCGTCAAGTTAGCTTGTCGCTCAGCCTTCGCCTTTGCTTCTGCTTCCTTCTGCATTCTTTTCATCATGGTATATTGGTCTTCCTTGCCCAACAAAGCATCGGTCAAAGCTTTGGCAAAAGGTTCGACAGGATTACTTCCCACAACACGATTATATACAGTTCCATCAGGGTTCAATATCAAATAAGTAGGGAATGCCTGAATCTTGTACTTCTCTACCAATTCCTTGCCATCCGGGTCATGATCCATATCCACGGAATAGTTGACGAAGGTATAGTTCAAGAGATTACCGATACGAGTATCACGGAGAGTGGTCTTGTTCATCTGGATGCAAGCATGACACCAAGTAGCCCAGAAATCCACCAATACTCGCTTGTTCTCACGCTTCGCCTGAGCCAAGACATCTGCAAAGCGCACCTCAGAGCCTTTGATGAAGTTCACGCCCTTGCCCTCGTCGATGATGGTATCTTTCTCAGCAGGATTCTGTCTTTTCTCCATATTCTTGGCTTCTTCCTTTCGGATTTTCTCTGTAATCGGAGCCTCCCCCTTCAGGATGCGCTCACATCTCTTTTGGAACTCCTCTTTGTATGCCATACCCTCGAAGCGGTTCATCTCCTTGCCATCGGCATCGAAGAAAATAAACGTAGGATAAGCTTTCACGTTGAAAGTCTTGTTGCGCTCTGGACCTTCGCCATGCTCCATATCGAGCTTCATGCAGACGAAGTGCTCATTCATAAACTTGCCAAGCGTGTCGTTGGGGAAGACATTGGTAGCCATGTAATGGCATGGGCCACACCAAAGGGTGTAGCAATCTACCATCAACTTCTTGTTCTCTTGCTTTGCCTTTGCCAAAGCTTGTGCAAAGGTTCCCTTGAAGAACTGGGTACCCTTGGTATTGTCCTCAGATGCCTGGGTTTGTTGCACAAGTGGCATCGCCATCGACTTTGCCGATGCTACAGAAACAGGCAGCATCAAAGCGGCTGCCAGCGCATAACTCAAAACTTTCTTGTTCATAGCTCTTTGCTCGTTTTATATGATTTATACTATAAAATCGGGCAAAGAGATACTTCGGGTACCCTAAAAAGGTAAATATTTTAATTATTTCCGAACTTATTCTACCAAAATGGTATTATTATGCAGTTTTATCTTATTATTTGATATTTGATTCAGCATCTTGACCGCTTCCTCCAAGCTCTGCTTTCGATCGTACATATAACGGAGATGCGTACTGAGGGCGGCATCATCATGGCATACCACACTCACATTGTACCAACTGCCCATCTGCACCAAGATGTCACGCAAAGTAACATCATCGAAGAGTTCAATGCCATCCCTCCAACAAGCCACATCGTTGGTATCAACATGAGAAACCTTGATCTCGCCTTGCGCATTGAGGGCAGCATCCTCACCTGGCACGATGACCTTATTGGCTGGATGGTTCATGGAAGAGACGCTTACACTTCCTTCTACAAGCGTGACATGAGGATGGGAAGCATCGGATGCATCGACATTGAATTCCGTTCCCAACACACGAGTTTGCATATCGCCAGCCTTGACGATAAACGGATGCTGAGCATCGTGAGCTACCTTGAAGTAAGCCTCGCCTTGCAACGTCACCTTGCGCTCCTTTCCTGTAAATGAAGTAGGATAAGTGAAACGGCTATTGGCATTCAGCCACACCTGCGTACCATCGGCAAGGGTGAGCTTCATGTCTTTTCCCTCTGGCACCACCACCATATGGTTCTCCACTTCCTGCGTCTGGGCGAGTGTCAACTCATTGCCTTTCACCACTCGCTCATTCTCCTCCTCATCGAGAATAACGATGTCAGTAGGCTCTGCCTTTGCCTGATAGATGGAAGACTTGTCTTCGTGGATGCCTCTGACATGCAACAAGACGACAACAAGGGCGATGGCTGCCGCAGCACTGATGGCAATCCACAATGGACGCAAAGGCTTCTTGGAGTTGGCATTCATGCGTGCTGCCAACTTCTGCCATTCAGAGCTAGCGTCGGGAGCAGCCTGGCTGTCTCTCAACAAAGCCTCCGTGACCATCTGTCCCAAAAGCGCCTGCTCTTCCATTCCCATATCGTTCATCTCTATATCAGACATTATTTCTTACACCTTATTATATATGTTCTTATTATAAATCGCCAAACTGCCGATAATGGGCACCAACTAGGCGAGACTTTAACGTTTTTTGAATAAGACGAGGTTACATATCACTCTTTGTTCATTTTCTCTCGAAACAATTTCAAGGCTTGCATGATATGTTTCTTCACGGCACTCTCGCTGATTCCCAGTTCCATTGCCACCTCACTATATTTCTTGCCTTGCAGATAATGTCTCTCCAACACATCCCGCGTGCGGGGCGTGAGATGCTCCACCAGTCGTCGTATCATTTCCACCTTGTCGTCATGCTCAAGCCAGTCTGCCATCTCCACCTTCTCGGAGGTATAGGATACATATTGTGAATATCGCTGATGAACGGCTTGCTTACGATAGAAATCGGAGCAACGATTGCGGACGATGACAAAGAGATAATTGCAAGCCTCAGCAGTCTGCAAGTCGGCATGATGAGAGAAGAGATACTCGAAGCTATCTGCCACAATATCTCTTGCAACCTCGTCATCGTGGACAAGGCTGAGTGCCAAATAATATATCTTCGAATAGTTTTCCTTGAAAAATCTCTCAAATTCTGTTGCTTGCATCTGTGTTGTTGAATACCTCTTTATATTACCAGAATATATACATCACTCGCTTTTCGGGTACAAACTTATGAAAAAAAATCGAAACAAGTGTCCTTTTTGTTACATATTTGCTAAAAAACAGAAAAAAGAGGACAAGAACGCTTGCTTTCTGCGATTTTTTTTGTTTCTTTGCATAAGATAGGCTGCACTCGGCAAATTGAAAGCTAGCTTTCTTTGCGCTCGTTTGCACTATCTTTGCCTTATAAAAACTATTAACTTTTAAAATTATGGGAAAAGGAAAGAAAGGTGGCAAGAGAATGAACAAGGCGCAACTCACCGAGAAGTTGCAAGAATTCTTTGCCAGTCAGCCGGGCGTAACGCTCAGCTTCAAAGAGATATTCCGGGGTCTCCATCTCACTACCCACCCTCTCAAGATGCTCGCTATCGACATCATGGAGGAGATGGCTTGGGATGACTACCTCGCCAAGGTAAGTGACAATTCCTATCGCCTCAACCAGAGTGTACAGGTGATGGAGGGCAAGTTCGTACGCAAGTCCAACGGCAAGAACTCCGTCATCCCTGACGGCAGCGAGAAGCCTATCTTCGTATCTGAGCGCAACTCCATGGGCGCGCTCAATGGCGACCGTGTGGAGTTCACCTTCCTCGCTCGCCGCAAGAACCATATCAAGGAGGCTCAGGTCAACAAGATATTGGAACGTGCCAAGGATAGCTTCGTAGGCCGTCTGAAAGTGGATAAGGACATCGCTTACCTCGTCACACCAGGCGATGTATTCGCCCACAACATCATCATCCCAAGAAGAAAGCTCAAGGGTGGCAAGACCGACGACAAGGCGGTAGTGCGCATCATCGAGTGGCCTGACGGAGAGAACAAGAGCCCTATCGGAGAGGTAGTGGATGTACTCGGACAGACGGGTGACAACGATGTGGAGATGAACACCATCCTCGCTCAATATGGTTTGCCATACAAGTATCCAAAGAACGTAGAGGATGCTGCCAATAAGATTTCTGGAGAAATCACCGAACAGGACTTGAAGGAGCGTGAGGACTTCCGCAAGGTATTCACCTGCACCATCGACCCGAAAGATGCCAAGGACTTCGACGATGCACTCAGCATCCAGAAGTTGGAGAATGGCAACTGGCAGGTGGGTGTCCACATCGCCGATGTATCACACTATGTAACAGAAGGAAGCATCATCGACAAGGAAGCCGTGAAGAGAGCGACATCCGTCTATCTCGTTGATCGCACCATTCCGATGCTGCCAGAACGTCTCTGCAACTTCATCTGCTCCCTCCGTCCTAACGAGGAGAAATTGGCGTATAGCGTCATCTTCGAGTTGGACAACAACGCTGAGGTAAAGAACTATCGCATCGTACATACCGTCATCGAGAGCGACCGCCGCTATAAATATGAGGAAGTACAGGAACTTCTCGAAGCCAATGGCGTAGTGGATGGCACGGGCGAGCCAGCACCTGCTGAGACACCTGAGCATCCATATCAGGGCGAGAATGCCCTCCAGCTCATCACTCTCGACCGCTTGGCGAAGAAACTGCGTGCCGCTCGCTTCAAGAATGGTGCCGTGAAGTTCGACCGAGAGGAATTGCACTTCGACATCGACGAGAAGGGCAAGCCTGTGAGTTGCTACTACAAGCGTTCGAAGGATGCCAACAAACTTGTAGAGGAATTCATGCTCCTTGCCAACCGCACGGTTGCGGAAAGCGTCGGCAAGGTAAAGAAAGGCAAGAAGCCTAAGACGCTGCCTTATCGTATCCACGACAATCCAGACCCACAGAAGTTGGAAACCTTGCGTGAGTTCGTGGTGAAGTTCGGCTACAAGATGAAGACCGAGGGCACCAAGGGAGCCACCGCCAAGAGCCTGAACAAGTTGATGGCTGACTGTGAAGGCAAGCCAGAGAACAACCTCATCCAGATGGTAGCACTCCGTGCCATGATGAAGGCGAAGTACTCCGTTCACAACATCGGTCACTTCGGTTTGGCATTCGAGTACTACACGCATTTTACCTCCCCTATCCGTCGTTATCCAGACACGATGGTTCACCGCTTGCTCACCAAGTATGCAGAGGGCGGCAGAAGTGCCAACGAGAAGCATTACGAGGAACTTTGCGAGCATTGTTCCGACATGGAGCAGATAGCACAGAACGCCGAGCGTGACTCCATCAAGTACAAGATGGTAGAGTTCATGGGCGACAAACTGGGCGAGGAGTTCGATGCACACATCAGCGGCATCACGAGCTATGGTATCTATGCTACTATCGACGAGAACCATTGCGAGGGTATGATTCCGATGAGAGACATCGCAGACGACTACTATGACTTCGACGAGAAGAACTTCTGTCTCATAGGTCGCCGTCATCACAACAAGTATTCTTTGGGTGATGCTATCCGTATCAAGGTGGCACAAGCCAACCTAGAGAAGAAGCAACTCGACTTCACGCTTGCCGGTGACTCTGCTCCAGTACGCATGGATAAACAAGACTATAAAAAGAAACAGATAAACGACAAGAGCAAAAGCCGCAATCACAGAAAAAAGCATTGATTCTAACATAACAAGATGATATTTATGCACAACTTAGTCATTATCTACATATTACTTTTATGGGGTGCTCTTTCAGCACAAGCGAATGAAGAAATAAATCTTTGGCTCAACAAGCTAGACCAAAGTCTCGACCAAAAAGAGAAGTACGATGCATTAAAAATGGAGCGCATCAAAAGTCTTGAGATTTTGTTGCGTAGCAGTAAACGTTTAGAAACAAGATTAGAGACCTACAGGCAACTCTACGAGGAGTGCAAGTCTGTGAAATACGATTCTGCCGTAGTATATGCCAACCAATGGCTAAAGATAGCCCAACAAATAAATGATGCCAATGCTATCGCACAAGCAAAATGCGCTGTGGCATTTTGCCAAATCTCCGCAGGTATTATGATGGAAGCCTACCAACAACTCAACGGAATTCATCCAACATCGCTAAAAAGAGAAACCCTGTTACAGTATTATGAGGTAATGGCTAAGTTCTGGCGTGAAAATGCCGATTTCGTGCATGAGAATCCATACTATGACAACTACATAGCTCGCTCTAACAAGTATATGGATTCTCTTTTGCTCATTTTGCCTCCCAATTCCGCAAAATGGTATGCTATACAGGGTTCACTTGCCATGCGTAAGCGCCAATACAAAGAAGCTATTAGCTTTTTCAAGTCAGCATCCAAGTTTCCCAACCGCAACAAGCATGACCAAGCACAGGATGATGCCGAAGTGGCATGGGCTTACCACTATTTGGGCAACAAGGAGCAAGAATTGATATATCTTATACGTTCAGCCATCAATGACAACGAAACCGCCACACGTGAGATAACCGCCTTATATCTCATAGCCTTGCGAATAGATAAAGATGGCAACCACGATAGGGCAAGCCGTTATCTTACCTTAGCTCTGAACGAGGTACAATCCTATAATTCTCGACAACGCAAGATGGAAATCAGTGCCATCATTCCTATCATCGAACAAGGCAGATATAATGCCATGCGTCAGCAGCGCAATTGGTTTATTATGCTCGGTGTTCTCATCTTTATCATGGCAATAGGCTTATCCATTGAGTTTTTACTCATTCGGAAAAAGAACAAAGGATTAAATTCTGCCATGAAAACCATCGAAAAACATACTGAGGAATTGAGACAAGCGAACACACAATTACACAATACCAATGAGCAACTATGCGAGGCTAACAAAATCAAGGACATCTATATAGGAAAGTCATTTTTCATTACCTGTGAGTTTATTGCTAAGTTAGAACATATTTTCCGCACCATCGATCGCAATATGGTAACCAAGCAATATGATGTTGTGAGAAAGTGCGTAAACCAAGATGCACTCTCACAAGAAAGAGGGAATATGTACGAGGCTTTTGATGCTTCCTTCCTAAGCCTCTTCCCCAATTTCGTTGAAAAATACAATGAGTTGTTTGATAGTTCTATGCGCCAAGTTCCGAAGCCCAATACACTGACTTCTGAGATGAGAATATTCGCTCTCATACGCTTGGGTATCACCGACAGTGAGCGCATTGCCAAATTCTTAGATTATTCGGTACATACTGTCAACACCTATAAGACAAGAATAAAAAACAGGTCGTTGATAGACAACAACCTGTTTGAACAAAAAATTATGGAAATCTCTTAATTCCATCGTTCCTGTATCACTTTCTTTTTACCTTTAACTACTACTTGTGAAGATTGTGGAACAAGTATTTTTCTACCACTAAGATCATAGATAGGGGCATCAGTCACTGACTGTTTGTCCCTTATTTTTTCGATGATGCCAGTCGGAGTATATTGGAGTTTTACTTGTGCTCCCTTGTAAGAGCTTGTGGCTTTGATATGCACAATAACCACTTTCTTTTCTGAATTGTAAGTCCAATCTGTATTTTCTTCCAACATTCGGTCACCACAAGTCACAGACTGTGGTTTCACGTCCTCTCCCCAAAAATATAAGTCATAATCCTTACTCTCCGCCATTCCTTGATAATATCCAGCTACAGGAGCTATCGTTAAGATTGTTTGATCAGAATTGCGACTTTGAGCATATCTGATGGTAGCAAAGTTTCCAAACTTATAGTTATCATTGTTGTTCTCATCCTCATAAAGTACACCATTCCCTTCATCTGCACCAGGAATAATATGGAGAATCTGTAGAGAAGGGCGGTCTTGTAAATTAGATACATCTGTACCATACAAGGGTATAATACTTCCCGCCTTATAGAAATAAGGTATTTGCTCTTCAGAGTACCCTTCACTGATAACCTGTCCTCCTTCATACATAGCATTGTGACTCACATCAAACCATTTTCCCTCTGGCAACCAAATGTTGCGCCAGGCACGACCATCCGACCCTATGGGCTTATAGATAGGTGCCACCAAGATGTTGTCGCCAAACATATACTCATCCTCATAGCGATAAGCCTCATCCCTCTCTGGATTATCATAATAGAGAGGGCGACATATTGAGACACCTGTATCATAAGCCTGCCGAGAAGCCGTATATATATAAGGTATGAGCTGATAACGCAACTTAACGACATCATTGAGTTGACAAAAATTATCAAACTTCCAGATTCTGCGTTCTATGGCAGGGTCATTTGTGGCATGAGAGCGAAAGATAGGCGTAAAAACTCCAAACTGCATCCAGCGAAGATAAAGTTGAGGATCATTGGGGTCACTGATATGACCTCCCTGTTGATGACCTCCCAAGTCATGTCCCCAATAGCCAAAGCAGACATTAGAGGCTGTAGAGGTAAAATAGATTTCGTACTCCAATGTAGAATAGTCTATTTTCGTATCACCAGAAAATCCGATGGGATATCGATGGCTTCCAAGTCCTCCCCAACGATGGAAGATAAGTGGACGCACTTCTGGGCGATGTTGCTTCATATCGTTATAGAAGACATGATTGCACCAAAAAGTCTCACTCAGTCCACTCATGCGTGGATTCATTAAGTTCTGCTGCCAATCTATCCACCAAAAATCAACACCATAATCCTCTAACGGATGAATGATATCCTTAAACATGTTGTGATAAAACGTAGGTTTTTCCAATGTCCATGGCACTACCGCTGTAGTAGAAGGCAATCCCATGTCTGTGCGCAATTGTTCAAAACCATCTTCATCACTGTCCACACCATCTGCCGGATGAAGATTGAGCGATACTTTCAGCTTTCTACCATGCATCCAACTAAGCAATGCCTTGGGATCTGAGAATAAACTCTTATCCCATGTCCAGCCCGTCCAGCCCTCTGTATGCCAGTCCATGTCAAGTATCATTACATCCAATGGAATATGGTTAGCTTGTATTTCCGACACCAAGTTTACATAATCGCGCTGACTGTATTTCCAATATCGGCTATACCAATATCCCAAAGCATAGAGTGGAGGCATTGGCTGCTTGCCTCCCACTTGCGTATAATCGCCCAATGCCATTTTATAGTCATGCCCATATCCCATGAAATACCAATCTATGGCTGTGGCATCCACCTGTTGCGATACCCAAGGCACACCATCCACATTGTCATCGAAAGCAAGGCTACGAGTGCCATCTCCAATGTTAAATGTTGAAGACTCATCAATTACCACCCATCCATTGCGAGAAAGAAGTCCTCGCTCCAAATTGCTACGCTGACTATCGCCCAAAGCTCCATCCAAGGTGCGCGTGGTGCCTTTTAGATTTCCTGTATCTTTCAAATCAGGATACCAAGTGACATCCTTATCATTTAATTGAAAATTCACACTGAGCACGGTCTCTTTGGACGTGGAACGAATGGGGGCATTGTTTCTGTACCTAAGTGTCAGTTTCTCGGTTTTAATAATTGTATACATGCCTTCCTGCTCTACGGTATAAGCAGGAACTGGAAGTCGGCGATTAACAAAGCCAAAAGTTGCCCTGTCTTCGAACAGTCTTTGACTACTATACTGTATACGAATCATTTCGGGAGTCAGTACAGTAAAGCGTGCATTACCCACTGTAACAACAGCAGCTGGGTCTGCTATCGGTTGATAGTCAGACTCGGCTGCTGCCCCTGTAGGAAGATTGCCCAGCAACAGACACCCCATTGCGAGCAACCATTTCTTACCAAGTTTACAAACCATACTTACTTAATGAATATTTTTTTAATAGTACCATCAGACATCTTAACGATATTGATACCTTTCTGCATCTTGCCCATCTTGATACCCGTAAGTGTATAAACACCCTCTAAATTCTTGTTAGGATGTGCAACTGCAGTAGCTATGCTTGTAGCTGAGCCATTGGCATAATGCTCACCATCCTTATAAACAGTCTTGTGGCTTGAAAGAATAACAGGATGAGCATCCTTGCCCAAATTCTGATAGAAATTAGTACCATTATCTACAGCCCCATTGAGTAAGTAGCAAAGTTCACCATTAGTCACTTGCTGTGCATCGACTGTCGTTACTTGACTGCCACCAGTCTCATAACAGTTATTAAAGGTGACTGTGCCTGCATAGCGCGCAAAGGTATTAGTACCATCCACACCACTTGGAGTAATTGCACCACAATTATAAACATTGTTCAGAACAGCATTTTTCGTTAGCCAACCACTGATGGCTGCACTTTCCTTACCACCAGTAATCGTGCCTGCATTATAAACATTGCTCATAGTGATGAGACAACCCTCAGCTACACCAATGATACCAGCAGCATTAGGGCCATCGGTCGTTACAGCTGCCTCATTGCCTACATTCTCCAAGGCAACCAAGCCACCATTGTTGATGATAACACCGATGATTCCGCCAGCCCAACCTTGCTCTGCATAAATATCACCTTCTACCACAACATTCTTGATAGTGGTTCCTCCTGTTACGTGTGAGAACAAACCTACATTCTTTTCTGTGTCTATTTTAAGGTTCTTGATAGAATGTCCCTTACCATCAAAGGTACCCTTGAAAGGCACACTTCTTGTTCCAATACCTATATAGTTGACAACACCAGCCATATCGATATCATTGGCAAGTTCCACTACTACATCCTCAGGAAGCAATTCCGCCTCACAATCATCCCTGAGTGCTACCAACTGATTGGCGTTGGAGAGCACACGATTACCACAAACTGTACACTCACCATTCACATTGAGGTCGTGAGAAGCTCTTACAAGTTGTCCCTCCTCATTGCTATAATTGGTCTGATTGGTTGGTTTTCCATCACATGCCACATTGCCAGCCAAATAAACTTTTTTGGAAGTAGCAAAAGGCACAGGGAAAGCATTTTCGGCAAGTGTCTGATACCAAATATCGCCACCATTCTCTTTGTTGAGCAAATAGCAAAGTTTGCCAGATGACAATACAGAAGCATCAGTAAGCTGGGTAGCACGAGAGTCGGCTGCGGCATCTTGATTATCAAACTGGCTATCCATAGTTATGTAATAACAATTGTCGAGAACTACAGCCTTTCTATTGACGAAAGAACCTTTTGCCATATTCAAGCGCGCAGCTACGAAACTATTGCTTATCAAGATTTCCTCTCCACCATGGGCATATCCAATAAGACCAGCACTACCTTCTGCATTTGGCGCATCTATAGAACCAACGAAAGCTACATTGTCCATACGCAAGTTATTGGCAGTATTAGAAGCGATTCCTCCCATAGTTACATCGCCTTCAGCAGAGCACTTGATATTCACGGCACTGACTACATTTTCTACCAAACCACCATTGGTAGAAACACTGAACAAACCGCCAGCAAACTTACCTGTGGTTTCGATATTACCATCTACCAATAGGTTTTTAATCGTTGCATTGTTTGTAAAGCCAAAGAGTGCCGTATTGTCAGTGTAAGTACTGAAATTGATGGTAACACGATGTCCTTGTCCATCAAAAACACCCCTATATGGGAAATTTTGGCTCATCGCAATTCCAAGATCCTTGCTCGTATAGTCAATGTCCGCAGTAAGCAAGCCATTCAGACTATTGTCACCAGCATTTACCTTTTTAGCAAACCAATAGAGCTGTCCAGCATTTCCTATCTCATAATAACCATTGGCATTTTGGGTAAGATAATGTTCATCGAGCGCACCACAAACAGAGCAAATACCTTCTACAAACTGATGCGAGTCACGCAGAGAAGCATTTGTATTGGCATAAACAATGTCTGAGCCTGGTTTTGCCGTACCATCACAATTAAGCGAGCCATTGGCATAAACCACAGGATGATTTTTGAATGGCACTGGATGCTCATCAAATGAGTCATTATTCAAACTCTGATACCAAATGGGCGATTCACTCTGCATACCATTCAACTTATAAGTAAATGCTCCACTATAAAGTTCCTCCTCATCAATAACAACTCCTTGCTGCCCCGTATTGTCAAAAAGAGTGCCCTTGACAGTGGCAGAATTACGATAGAGTTGATGTGAACCATCACGACCTATTACAGTGGCATAACTATAACAATTCTCCACTACAGAGCCGCCTCCAAGCCATCCACAGAAAGAAGCACTCTCAAGACCGCCAGACACAAGACCTGTATTAAAACAATTGACAAGATGAATAGCACAATTACCACCCATGCTCACTCCAACAAGTCCTGCAGCATTGGCACCTACTGCCGATACATTTGCCTCATTACCCACATTTTCCAAGGTAATAGAGCCACTACCATCGGTACTACCCACAATGCCACCAACAAAGGCATGGCCACTAATACTGCTACTGGCATCCAAGATAACATTGGCGATGTAGGCACCATTGGCAACAACACCAAAGAGTCCTACCTTATCCTTGTCTGGGGTACTGATAGTGAGATTACGTACATAGTGACACTGACCATCAAAATGCCCTGCATACTTACTGTCCATAGAGCCTATTGGTGAGAACTCCACACCAGTCATATCTATGTCTTCAGTCATCACAGCATTGGCTGTATGGTTGCCACTTGCCACAATACTCTGTGAGAAATCCACCAAATCTTGTGCTGTGGCAATCTGGTACACGCCATCTTTTACATCAATGGCAAAAGCCTGTCCTCCTAAGAGAAGCATACTTGCCACCAATAAAGTTCTTGTTCTTTTCATATTCATAAAATTTAGTTAATAGGTTTATATTATTCCAGTTTCTTTGCAACACACTTAGTTGCCCAAGTACTGTGCCTTTATCGTCTCGTACAACAAATCTACCGTTAAGCGATAACGACCGGCTTTCGTAAGTTTCCACTTTGTGTCCGCACCTCCAAAGCGAAAGTGAGAAGATTGCAATACATCCTCACCATCTACAAGAGGATGCAGTTGCTTGGGTCCCCATGCCAATTGCCCCTCTAACTTAAAGCACAAGGGCTCCTCTGATTTTTCGTTAGGTCGCAACTCGCCAGTCCAAACCCAAAGATAAGGATTCTTGCCATCTTGCTTGAAAGGTTGCATCTTAAGACGGTCCCAACCATACAGAGTGGCACCTCCACCTATAAACAACTCTCCCCAAGGTTTCACGATTTCGCCTCGCAAGATCTTGGACTTTGTATCGATAGACACACGATAATGTGGGTCATCAAACAGCACTTGCCAGCCAGCAGCCTGTGCATCGTCCGACTCCTTCCAGCTCATACCGTCAGTTATCAAGAGTGCGTCGGCTTCTGTGGGAACAAGAAACTTAGTCTGGGCATTTACCTTTTCGGTGGTCTGTATCCTCACCTCTCCTGACCGCAATCCCCCTATCAGCCTAAACTGACGGTCGGGTGTGCAAGTCAGCTTCTGCACTCCATTGGGCACAGCACTCCCACTAGCCCAAAGTTCCTTCAACTCCTGCGAGAATGATGACAAAGAGAAGAAAGCGAGGATTGCCATCAAAGTATATTTAATCTTTTTCATTATTATACTTATTATACGATTGAATATTAATATTTGAGGGATACAATATATTTCTTATCAAGACGACAATTGAACAATGACACATTCACGGTCTTGCGACTTGCATCATACGACCACTTGGTGGCATCAACCTTCCGCTTGTCTATCATAACACTCTTGGGACATTTGCTTGCCAAGAAAGTGATGACATAATTGCGCTTGGCAGGCATCCCGGCGAATTGACCGACTCTTGGCATCAGTCTCAGAGAAATATCTGACTTAACCACCTTGAGCAAGATGTCTTGGGTGGTAAACTGTCCACTCTCGTATCCATTGTCATCGCCTGCATCCTCGTAGTAAGCCAACTTGCCATTCTCTCCTGGCACCACTTGCAAGAGAAGTGTGTCTGGACGCTGGCTGAGATGAAAGACATGTGGATAGTTAGGAATAATGGAGCCTGCCCTATAGAAATAAGGAATGTCCTCCAACTGATACTTTCCCTTGAAAGTACAATTTCCATCAATCATCTTGCCCATCACAACATCGTACCACTTACCCTTAGGCAGCCAAATGCTACGAGTGGCAACTCCCTTGTCCGACCTTGTCACGATAGGTGCCACCAAGATGTTGTCGCCAAACATATACTCGTCCTCCACACTGTATGCCTTATTATCCTCGGGATAATCATAGTAGAGCGGACGACAGATAGATATACCAGTATCGTAAGCCTGACGGGCTGCATTATAGATGTAAGGCATCAACTGATAGCGCAAATTGACAGTCTTGAGGAGAGATGAGAAATTGCCATATTTCCAGATGCGACGCTCTATGCCCTCCCAATTAGTGGCGTGGGTACGGAAAATAGGTGTAAACACACCATACTGGCACCAACGCAGATAAAGTTCAGGGTCATTGCCTAAGAATTGCTGATGACCTCCAAGATCATGTCCCCAATAGCCAAAGCACACATTAGAGGCAGTGGCAGTAAAGTAAGGTTGGAAAGCCAATGTGCTGAATGTGGTAAAGGAATCGCCTGAAAAACCAATAGGATAACGATGACTACCCAATCCTCCCCAACGATGGAAGATGACGGGGCGACGATTGGTGCGATGAAGTTTCATGTCATTGAAGAACACATGATTGCACCAGAATGTCTCGCTCATGCCATCCACATACTTGCTGGTGAGGTTCTGCTGCCAGTCAAGCCACCAGAAATCAACACCCAAAGCCTCGTGCTTGCGAAGAATATTACTAAACAAGGCACGATAGAAGGTAGAGTCGGTGAGTTGCCAAGGCACGACCTTGGTGTCAGCACTCATACGCATGTCACGCACCATATCTTGGAATCCTTCCTCATCATCATCCACACCATCAGCAGGATGCAGATTCAATGCCACCTTCAGTTGCTTGTTGTGCATAAACTTAATCAAGCCCTTGGGGTCGGGAATGATGCTCTTATCCCATGTCCAGCCAGTCCATCCCTGAGTATGCCAGTCCATGTCAAATATCATGACATCCAAAGGAATGTGGTTAGACTCAATCTCATTGGCTATGTCCATAAAGTCTTGGGCTGTATAACGCTGGTACTTGCTGTACCAATAGCCAAAGATATAAAGTGGAGGCAAAGGCATCTTGCCACCTATCTTGGTAAAATCGCCCAATGCCTTCTTGTATTGGTGACCATATCCCATGAAATACCAGTCCACAGCATTCTTATCTATGGGATAAGACCACCATGGAATACCATCCACCGACTTATCAAAGGCAAAGGTGGTACTGCCATCCCCACGGCGTGCCTTGGGACTCTCGTCTATCACAGACCAACCTGCCCTTGAGAGCAAGCCTTGCTCCATCTCTGGGCGTTTGTTGTCGCCCATACTGCCATCCAAGGTTCGTGTAGTGCCTTTCAGGTTAAGAGCATCTTTCTTTCCAGGAAACCAAACCACCTGATGCCCATTGAGCGAGAAAGTGATTTTTAGATTGTCCGCAGTCTTGTCTGCAGGATTTATCACAGAGCCTATCTTATAAGTCAAGGTCAAAGCCGAGGTCTGAATCTTAAGGTAGCCATTTTCCCTAATCGTCGTAAACTGGGGCACAGGCAAATTGCGGTTCACCACAGCGAAGGTGGCACGATCCTCAAAGAGTTGCCTATCACTATACTGGATACGAATTATCTCAGGTGTCAGCACCGTAAAACGAGCATTTCCGACTTGCACCACAGCCTTAGGGTTGGCTTTAGGATTAGTTGTCATCTCAGCATGAAGCCCTATCGAAACGACAAAGCAACAAAGTAATAATATTATTTTTTTCATAAATAGATTGAGCGAATTTATATAAGTTGGTTCGTAATTACTCTCAACAAGACTTGATGATTTTCTGGCTGAGCACTCCCAATGTTCCTCTCACTTGAAGGATGTATATCCCAGCAGAAAGGTCGTTGATCCATAGCTCCTTATTTTCACATCCTACGCCAGTTCTCACCACGTTTCCATTGGCATCGAGTATATTCCATTCAAACTTATTCTTATCGGGACTATAAATCTGATAATAGTTACCAGAACCCTTGGTGATACTATAGCCCTCAGTACTTGCTTGTATATCCTCAATGCCTGTCACATTATGGTAATCCTTGAAATAAGGAGCCTCCGCCTCCCCTGAAGGTTTACCTTGCTCGATATAAGGCCACCCCTGCTGATCCCATTTCAGTTCATCAAGATAAAGCACACGACCAGCATCAGGATCGGATGCCTGAAATCCATGGTACAAAATCCAAGTCTTTCCATTGTCATCTTCTATTACCTCTGAGTTGTGTCCAGGTCCCAGCACCTTGTCGCTCTTACTCAATATTGTCTCATAAGGATGATTCATGATACTATAACCTGCTCGATTGACATAAGGACCAGTAATTTTCTTGGCACGAGCCACTACTAAATGATAAGTGCTGTTGACACCTTCGCAACAAGTACCAGAAGAACCTATATAGTAATAATAATCTCCTCGCTTGTAAAGCATGGTTCCCTCGGTATTGTCCACATTACCATCACAGCCTGGACCTATTTGGAATTTCTCTGCTCCTGGCTTCAAACTTAAGCCATCTTCGGTCAGCTCTATACCAAAAATACCCCTAAAACTACCCCAGAATAAATAATTCTTTCCATCAGCATCATGATAGAAACAAGGGTCGATGCTATTCTTCACACCTATCTCTGAACTGATAAACAGTTTCCCATGATCAGTAAAAGGGCCTTGTGGCACATCAGATGTTGCTATGCCTATGCCACATTCCCATTCACCACCCCATGTTGACATCGAGTAGTAAATCACATACTTTCCTCCTACATAAGCTATCTCTGGAGCCCATACGCCACCGTCCTTCACAAAGGAAGGACGATGAGCGTCATCTTGAAAGGCAGCACCAGCCAATCGCCAGTTCACCAAGTTCTTGGACTTATAAATAGGAACGCTCTGCGACCCATTTTCCGTAGCATATACATAAAACCATCCATCTTGTCCATAAATAACCGAAGGATCAGGAAGATTAGTTGCCTTGACAGGATTCTTATAAGTATTTTGTCCCAGCATCACCATACTACTTAGAAGCAGAAAGCTTCCCAATATCATTTTTTTATTCATCATATACATTTAACTATTGTTAATCATATTTACTGTACTGGCTCAAAAGAAGTCCACATATCATCTGCATCAAGTGAAAGTGTGAACTTGTATCTGCCAGAAGTCTTAATCACCCATTTCAAGTCGCCACCAGCACTCTGATAACGATAATTATAGAGTCGATGGTCTGTTGCTGGATCTGCATTTGCTACTGGAGCAAAGAAGAACTGGTCATTGAAGGTGGTACCTGTATTCACCTTGATTTCTCCACCCTCATTAAAGGTACCTGTCCAAGAATAAAGCTGAGGGTTACGTGAATCCTCTACCTCGAAAAGTCCTTCGGCAGAAGAAGGCTCCCAACCAATAGAGCATCCACTTCCACAAATATACAATGTGTTAGGAATTGGCAAACTGATGATGTTGAGCAAACGACAATCATTATACTCATCATTCACATCTACAATGACTGTACGTTTACCTGTTATGCTATTCTCAAATTTCTTGACCACACCCTCGGTTACATATTGCATTTTATCTCCATCAGCCTGTCCATAGGCAGGATAATCCTTATCCTTGGACGTGGTAAAGTAGTAGCTACCAGGCACTATATTGACTGAAGCCTCATAGATGCCCGTGCCAAGGTTACGCTGACTGAGTCGCTCAATGCTCGTGGTGCCAGAAGCAGAAATCATGTGCATATAAAGGTATTGAGGATATTTCTCATAACCCACAGCCTGAAATTCAACAGAAGAAACCTCGGGCTTGATATATTTCACCTTATTATGCACTGTAGCCACCACCTCAGCTGTTACAGAAACCCTCGTGTCTGCATTTACCCACTTGGATATGATAGAATTAAGTTCCTCATGAGTGAGCGAGAATTCTGTCTTGTCGCCCAACTCATAGTAAGCTGTAGAATTGGCATTTTCTGTTTCTGTAGCATAAAGGCGGAGAGCATAAGTGATGCTCTCATAATTCTCTATAGGACTAGTCGCCTCACTCCAGTTAAACGTAATTGCGACATTATTCGCCTTGCCTTTGTCGAGCGTTATCTCACTTACCGAACTCTTGATGTGCATTTCATCAGGTTGGTTGGGCAAGGTGTACATTTCATCATCCTTATTACAAGAGGTGATGAATAGCAATATGGTCAAAAGACTATATAAAGAAAATTTCATTTTCATAATCTAAAAATCTATATAGGTTTTTACTCCCAGAAAGGAGCTTGCTTAAGATTCTTGTTTTTCTCATATTCATCAATATATACAGGCATCCAGTAATATTGACGCTTCCAAATACGTGTTTGGAAAACAGTACGCTTATAGAAGGTTGATGAGGTGGCACCCTCTGAATTCATACCGTAGCAGTCGCCCGTCATCTCTGGTAGGCTTTCTGCTTCTTTCCAGCGGCGTATGTCGTACCAGCGATTGTCCTCGAAACATAATTCCACACGGCGTTCTGCATGGATAGCCTTGCGAAGTGCCTCCTGTGAATTGTCCAAGTGTATATATTGCTCATCAAGAGGATCAACATTATCAAACGTATATTGCCTTACCCCAGCACGCTCACGTATACGATTGAGGTAAACCAAGGCTTTCTCTCGTGCGCTTGCGTCATCATAAGCCTCATTCTCTGCTTCTGCATAATCCAAATATGTAAATGCCAAACGATAAATGAAACCTTGGCGAGATGTAACCCTACCAGTCTGTATATTGTCTGTCATGCAAAGAGACTTACGAAGCAGATAGCCATTCTGTGGGGCATCGTGAGGCGAAGAAGTACGGATGTTGTCCGCATGATTGTACATCATGTCAGCCTTGCGATTCACATAAGGTAGCCAAGCACCATTATAGGTCACTGCATTATAGAAACGAGGCTCACGATTACAATACATTTTATAAGTACGAGCGGCAGTTACCTGTCCCACCTTGCCTGTTCCATACTCCCACTTCGTGTTGCGAGTATCCACAGCAGTAGAGAAACCATCTTCCACATAATTAGAATTAGGGTCGTCGATAGGCAATCCATTCTTGGTAAAGAAGGCATCCACCAAGCCTTGATACACACCAAGTCCATTACCGCCACCTACCTCTCGCACAGAAGCCCAAGTGAGTATTCCCTCGGCTGCTGCATAAGCATTGGATCTGGTGACAGGGAAAGTAATCTCATGATTACCCTCTGTCCATCGCTTAATATGAACATTGTAAGTTGACATGAATGGATCTATGGTACCATCATCATTATACTCCTTGTAAAGTTCGTAGCCTGCCTTTTCAGCCTCGTCGATACAGAGTTTGCAAGCTTCGGCAGCCTTTACCCATTTCTGGGGATCATAAGTTGGATTGAAAATATTCTCCCCATCCACATTCTTATAGTCCTTGTACCAATCATTGCCGTTAGTCAATGGAGATGCGGCGAAAAGCAGCATACGTGCTCTTACGGTCAGAGCCATTATCTTGTTGATACGACCATACTTGGATGGATCCTCATATACGGCAGGGAGCGCATTGGCTGCCTCCAACATCTGTTTGTCGCAATAATCCACTACATCGTCGAACTTGCTTTGACCTATCATCAAGTCTGACAGAGTAAAATCAGTCGGAGCAATATAGTCGGGCTTAAAAGGTATGCCTCCATAAGCCTCTGCCATCTGCCACCATCCATAAGCTGTCAAGAACTTAATCTCGTTCTTTATGTTCTCAACCTCGGCTGCTGAGAGATTCTGTTCTGACAAAGGCTTAATACCATCGCGCAGTATATAGGCCTGACGAATACGCTGTGGAGTACGCTCCCATAAATTGCCACGCCATTTTGAATTAGCTGTCCACTCGCCAAAAATCTTAGGCAACACATCGCCCCAGTTCCATTGCTGCCAACGCTTGGAAGCGGTCAGGTCATCGGCAAAGCCTTCATAACCATAGTCTATAAGGCGATACTTGTCAGGATTGTCTATAATGGAGTAGGAATAAGCTAACATCTGATACACTTTGTCACGGTTGGTGAACACCATACTGAGATCCAACTCGGTATCAGGTTCCTTGTCCAAGTAGTCGGAACATGATGTAGGGACAGTCATCAGGAGCAGACTGGCTGTCACGTATTTCGCTATTTTTATTTTTTTCATCATTGTGTTGTCTTTTTAAAAATTGATGTCTAAACCAAATTGGAAAGAACGATTCATCGGATATTTTAATCCATCGCTGGTACCTAACTCAGGATCCCATAACTTCCATCCAGAAATGCAGAAGAGGTTATTGGCACTCATATATATACGCAGGTTCTTCACATAAAGACTCTTCAGCCAATTGGTATCAAACGTATAACCTAATTCCAATGTCTTGCAGCGCAAGAAACTCATATCTTTCTTCCACCAAGTAGAAGCCCGATAGTTATTTAGATTAGGACCGTAAGTAAAACGAGGCCAAAATGCGTATGGGTCAGGATTTTCTGCCGTATAAGTATCGGTAATGTTCTTGGCATAAGCATTTCCTTGTACGGTTGTACCACTACCAGGGATAAAGTAAGCAGTGCCACCTACCATGCGATAAGTATCGGCTACTCCCTGGAAGAAGAAATTGAAGTCAAAATTCTTATAGGCTATGACTCCGCCAAAACCATATACCTTACGAGGGTCATTGGTTCCGCCTATGAACCCGGCATCCTCCTCTGTAATGGCACCATCACCATTCAGATCCTTATATTTAATATCACCTGGTTGGAGATTGGTTCCACCCACACCATCTTGTCTTGGGATGCCAGGGAGTAAGTTGCCATCTGCATCAAAATCCTCAGGCAAGAACAAGCGTTCTGCAGTCAGTCCTAACAATTCATTCCGAGAGCGACCAGTCTGCGCACGATAAGTGCCAATCCTTGATGCTGGTTCATCATATTCATCTACTCTATTCTTGGCATAGGTAAAATTCGCATAGGCTGAGGTAAACAAGTCTTTGGTCCACTGCTTATGGAAATTTAGGCTTATTTCTAAACCATGATTGGTCATCTTACCATAATTAGCCCAAGGAGCATTGATAAAACCAGTCTGTGTTGGGATGATGCTTCGTTTCATGAAGATGTTCTTACGCTTCTCCTTAAATATGTCAACATTCAGGTCGAGCATGTCCAACAAACCCAATTCTACACCCACATTGTATTTGGTAACCGTTTCCCAAGTAAGGTTAGTCACACCAATGTCACCTTCTGTAATACCTCTGGAGTCATAGTTCATCTGTCCTGTCGTTCCCCAAATATAGCCATCTGCATTGGTCTTCATAGTTGTGAGGTAGGCGAATCGTCTTCCTCCGATGTTATCATCACCAGCCTGACCAATAGAAGCCCTAAACTTAATCTCGGAGAACACCTTCTTCATTTTCTCCATCCATGGCTCCTCACTCATCAACCAACCTATGGCAAATGAAGGGAAGAAACCAAAACGCTTACCTTTGGCAAAGTTCTCAGAGCCATTATAGCCAAAATTAAACTCTCCCACATATCTATTGTCGTAAGTATAAGAAAGGCGACCCGCAATTCCTTGTTTGCGATAATCCTGGTAAGAGCCATCATCGTATGCCTGCTGGTTGTACAATACCATCGCATCGATATCGTGTTTACCAAAACGCTGCTTATACATCAAGTCTCCCTCAAAATAGACACGAGTATTTCCATATTCGCTTTCCTTGTAAGCTGTCATGGATTCATCTCCCACTGTACCTTGAGTATAAATCAAGTTGCCCCTCTCATCACGACCAGTAGCTGGGAATACCGTGGCACGCTGAGATATACGTCCACGCTTGCTGCTATTCCATCTGTCAAAGCTAAAGAGGCCCTTAACTTTCAGACCAGGCAAAAGCATCTTGAGATCTTGCTCCAAAGAGAACAAAGTTTGTATCTTAGAGGAAGTTGTGAAATCGTAACCTTGTTGAGTTACTGTAGCCCATGGATTGGCCCTATTGCTCTCCACAGGTATGGCTCCATCACTATATCTTACAGGATGTACAAATGGCAAGGTAGCAAAAGCCTGCGTAAATGCCTCGTCAGTATTGCAACGCTGCTTCTTAAAACGATTCAGATAACCACCAATATTAACACGAAGCAAGGTTGTCTTGGTCAAGTCCATGTCTATATTCGTACGCAAGTTGAATTGCTGGTTATTGGTAGCATTATCCACATCAAGAGACTTATCTTGCTCCAAAATACCAGTCTCCTTAAAATAAGAAGCTACAACTGAGTAACGCAAGAAATCTGAACCACCACTTACGTCAAGATTAGCACGTGTAGTATAAGCATAATCTTTTGTAATGGCATCTACCCAGTTTACATCTGGGTATAAGTCTGGATCATATCCACTGCGAGTGTAATCTATACGGTCTTGTGTAAAAGGGAGTGGCGAACCATCTTTCTCAGCAAGCTGATTCAATAAAGTCATATAGTCTGGAGCATTCAAGAATTCAGGAAGCTGCGTAGGCTGATTGATAGAATGTTCCAAATGCACCTTGATGGATGGTGGTCCTATCTTACCATGCTTAGTAGTTATCACAATCACACCATTGGCTCCTCTTACACCATACATCGCACTCGCAGAAGCATCTTTCAATATAGAGAAACTTTCAATCTCTGCCACATCTACGTTATTCAGATCACGCTCCACACCATCTATCAATACCAATGGTTTACTATTGCCAGAAAAAGTGCTTATGCCACGAATCCAAAAGTTGGAATCATCGTATCCAGGCTCACCTGAACGCTGAATACCTATCACACCAGACAATTTTCCAGCCAAATTATTAGAGAGCGTTCTCGTAGAACCAAATTGCAGCTCGGCAGGCTTAATCGTTTCTATCGCACCCACTATGGAAGCTTTCTTCTGAGAACTATAACCTGTCACAACAACCTCGTCAAACGTATTTGTTTCCTCTTCCATCAGTACATTAATAACCTTAGAGGAAGAAACTCTTTCACTATGCTTTTTGAATCCCACATAAGAAAATACGATAGAATGTGCGCCACGAGGTACATCTATAGAGAACATACCATCCAGATCAGTGGTAACCCTAATGGGATGCTTGGTATCCTCTACACTCACTACGACACCTATCAAGGGCTCCTTATTGGCATCTGTAACCTGACCTCGAACTTGATAGGTAGATTGCTGCTCAACAGATATGTTCATCACATCTTTTGCCAAGGCAGGTAAAGGTATGAGAGAAGATATCCCAAGCATGAGACAAGTACCACTAAAAAAATACTTGATTAGTAGTTTTTCTTTCATAAGTTTTAATTTCATATTTAAAGGTTTAAAAGATTATTAAATTACGAGTGCAAAATTATCATTTTTAAGCAACAATACAGATAAATTCATGCATTGTATAAAGTCTTAAGAAATTATATAATCCCGTAATACCTGATTATCAAATACTTACACAAACCAACAATGGGATTTTGTATAAAGGAAACAAAGAGGAATATAAGCTTGTTTTTCATGTTCACACGCAATCCAGTCACTAAATGTATGCCATCCTTAAAAAGAAAGTCAAACAAATTTGCTATGTATTATATAAATAGGTATTAAAAATAGGGAAGTTCAAGGATGTACATGATTCTCATGCTGCTCATCCAGGAACTTCCCTATTTATATTTTCTTGTTATTTTCCTATTTTTCCTTGTAAGACTTTTCTATAATGCCACATCTACAGATGCA
>ERZ1026888.48-NODE-48-length-69889-cov-4.980482_pt1 | contig 69889 bp, 55 predicted proteins | sample MGYA00380174_ERZ1026888 | MGnify/ENA primary metagenome ERZ1026888 (study PRJEB33269, sample SAMEA4719810) | human gut metagenome | biome: human-associated habitat; feature: organic feature; material: feces | place: Cameroon | collected 2013-10 ...
CATCGCGCCTCCTGCTGGCCCACCCGCGCCCCACCGCCCGCGCCGCGCGGGCTCCGCCGCGGTTCCTGCAATTCCCGTGAAATGGTGCGGTGATACAATTGCCCATACAAGAAAACTCCGTTTCTAAGGACAAGCAATGAGCTCTATTTTTGGCGACAAGCCCGTAGTGGGAATCATCATGGGATCCGAGTCCGACATGCCTACGATGGAAGCGTGCATGAAGCAGCTTGAGGAACTGGACGTTCCCTACGAGGTTAAGGTGGCAAGCGCCCACCGCAAGCCCGCAGAGGTGCACGAATGGGCATCTTCTGCGGTAGACCGCGGTATTCGCGTTATCATCGCTGCTGCCGGCAAGGCTGCTCACCTCGGCGGTGTTGTTGCCGCCTATACGCCGCTCCCCGTTATTGCTGTTCCCATGAAGACCAGCGATTTGGGTGGCTTGGATTCGCTGCTTTCCATGGTTCAGATGCCCAGCGGCGTGCCCGTTGCAACGGTTGCTATCAATGGCGCAAAGAATGCGGGCATCCTGGCTGTTCAGATGCTCGGCACCGGCAACGATGAGGCACGCGCCAAGATCGAAAAGCTCAAAGCCGATATGGCCGAGGCGTAAAAGGATACAGCTTAATGGCAAAAGAATTTTTGACGGGCAACGAAGCATTCGCCCATGCCGCCCTCGAGGCGGGCGTGCGCGTGTGCGCCGGATACCCAGGCACGCCTTCTTCCGAGGTTATCGAAACGGTGGCTAAAGAGCACGCCGCCGGTCGTGCCGAAGGTGTTCATGTTGAGTGGTCCACGAACGAAAAGGCGGCATTGGAGCTGCTGGCAGGTGCGGCCTATTCTGGCGCACGCACGCTGTACACCTGCAAGCAAGTGGGTTTAAACGTTGCCAGCGATGCCCTGATGTCGTTGAACTATGTGGGCGTGAAAGGCGGCACCGTTCTGTACGTGGCCGACGACCCGGGCCCTATTTCCTCCCAAACCGAGCAGGATACGCGTCGTTTTGCGGCCTTCGCCAAGGTGCCTGTGTTCGACCCGGCAACACCTGAACAGGGATGCCAGATGATGGGCGCAGCCTACGACCTGTCCGAGAAATATCAGACTCCCGTGCTGATGCGCCCCACCACGCGCGTATGCCATGCCTCCACCTACTTCGAGGTGGCCGAGCATACGCAGGCGCGCACGCCCGAAGGCTTCAAGCGCGATTCGCGTTGGGTTATTTTCCCGAAGCGCTCCTACGCTGCGCACAAGGAAATCAACGAACGTCTGGTTTCCATCGCAAACGATTTTTCCGAGAGCGAGTTCGACGCATTCAATCCCATGTTCGCCGAGGGCGAAAATGCTCAGTTCGGCATTGTTGCCGGCGGCATTTCGTATGCCTATACGCGTGAGGCATTGCGCTTGTTGGAAGAGGAAGTCCAGACGGGCAAGCTTGTGTGGGCGCAAGGTGCCCCTGCAGCGCCGGTTCTTCCGCCGCAGTGCGAAGGCGGTTACTGCACCATGGGTGGCCCCGCTTACGGCAAGACGGTGGAAGCGCTTCCCGCGTATCGCATTATGCAGGTCGGCACGCCGTATCCGTTCCCTCAGAAGCGTGCTGTGCGCTTTGCCGAGGGCTTAAGCGACGTGATCGTGTTCGAAGAGCTGGATCATGTTCTGGAAGACGAGATGCTGAAAACGGCAGGGTGCGCGCATGCCGGTTATCGCGTGCACGGCAAGCTGACGGGCGAAACCACCGACCGCGGCGAAAACACGGTAGACGCCATTGCTGCTCAGCTGCGTGCATTCTTCGGTGTGCAGCTGTCCGAGCCCCGCAAAGTGTTCGGCGCTGAAGCGGCCACTGCTGCAAGCGCTGGCGAAGAAGCGGCTCAGATTCAGCCGCCCGCCCGCCCTCCGCTGTTGTGCCCGGGCTGCCCGCATCGTGGTGCATTCTATACGGTGAAGTCCGCGCTGAAGAAACCAAGCGATGGCATTTTCTGCGGCGACATCGGCTGCTATACGCTGGGCAATGCGAAGCCCTTGAACGCTGTCGACACTTGCCTGTGCATGGGCGCGGGCATTACGGTGGCGCAGGGCTTTAGCGTGGTAGAGCCTGGCAAGAAGGCCCTTTCGTTCGTAGGCGATTCCACCTTCTTCGCTAGCGGCATGACGGGTATTGCCAATGCGGTGTACAACCAGCATGACATTACGGTATGCGTACTGGACAATGCCACCACGGCGATGACCGGATCCCAGCCTCATCCGGGCACGGGCGTTACCTTGATGGGCCCCAAGTCCGAGCCCATTTCCATCGAAGCGGTGCTGCGTGCATTGGGCGTGAAGGTTATCACGCATGCCAATCCGCTGCGTTTGGATGAAGCGCGCGAAGCGGCTTGTGAGGCAATTTACTACGATGGCCCTTCGGCCATCATCTTCGAATCGCCCTGCGTGAAGCTGATCAAGCCTGGCGCTCCTGTTCGCTACTGCGAAGAGGCGTGTACGGGTTGCGGCAAGTGCGTGCTGAAAATCGGATGCCCCGCGCTTTCGTGGGATGCCGAGAATCGCCGCCCCGTTGTTGACGCTTCGCTGTGCAACGGCTGCGGTTTATGTACGTACTTGTGCGAAGATGGCGCCCTAGAGTGCGACGGGAACGAAGGGAGTGCGCAATGATCAACGTTTCTCTTGCCGGCATCGGCGGGCAGGGCAGCGTACTTGCTGCGAAGATCTTGGCCGAAGCCGCCCGTTCGAAGGGCTGGCAGGTGCGCACGGCTGAAACCACGGGCATGGCGCAGCGCGGCGGCGACGTCATGAGCCACGTGCGCATGGGCAACAACGGTGAAGAGGTGTTTTCTCCGTTGCCCGGCGATGCGTCCGACGATGTGATCATCGCGCTTGAGCCTGGCGAGGGCCTGCGTGCCCTTCATCTGCTGAAGCCTTCGGGCGTGATGGTAGTTGCTCGTTCGGGCGTTGCCCCTACGGTGGGCGATTTCAAATCGCCTTCGTACGACCCTGCCAAGATGATCGATGCTTTGCAGGCATCGGGCGCCCACGTGGTTGTGGTGGATGATGTTGCCCTGTGCGATGCTCTGGGTTCCCGCAAGGCGCTGAATATCATCATGTTGGCAAGCGCCCTTAAGGCGGTAAACGCACCCGAAAGCCAAAGCGCCCTTTGCGGCGTGCTGACACTCGACGATATGCGCGTTGTTGTTCCTGCTTGCGTGAAGGAGCGCTTCGTCGAGATGAACCTTCGTGCCGTCGGCCTGGTCGAAGGCGCGTAGTCCGGCAGGCCCGGCGCCGTCAGCCTAGGTTTGGGTGCGTAGCTCGATTATTCCGATGCGTTTCTCTTTATCGTGGTAGAGTGAAACGCATCATCTGTAATTTGGTTAGAAGCCGCAAGGGGGTTTACCCCCTATTTGCGGTTTGTTTTCAGCGTAACAAGGCAACCTGCTACACGGAAAGGCAGACCCATGGAATTGACCGACGAGCAGTTCTCCCTCATCAAGGAGCAGTTCAAGACGCTGAAGGAGCGTTCGCCCTTCTATGCGAAGAAGTTCGAGGGCATCGATCTTTCTGACGTTCAGACCCAGGAAGATTTCGAGAAGCTGCCTTTCTCCGAAAAGGCGGACTTGCGTGAGGTCTATCCATTGGGATTGGCCGCCGTGCCCGAGGAGAAGATCGTTCGCATCCATTCTTCTTCTGGCACCACGGGCATTCCGGTAGTAATTCCCTATACCCAGAAGGACGTTGACGACTGGGCCACGATGTTTGCGCGTTGCTACGAAACGGTGGGCATCACCAACAAAGACCGCATTCACATTACGCCGGGCTACGGTTTGTGGACGGCTGGCATCGGCTTCCAGCTTGGTGCCGAAAAGCTGGGCGCCATGGCAGTGCCGCTGGGTCCAGGCAACACCGAAAAGCAGCTGCGTATGATGGAAGACATGCAGTCTACTGTTCTGTGCGCCACTTCTTCCTATGCTTTGCTTCTTGCCGAGGCAATTGCCGAGCGCGACATTCGCGACAAGCTTGCTTTGAGGAAGGGTGTTATCGGTTCCGAGCGCTGGAGCGAAAAGATGCGCCATCGCATTGAAACCGAGCTGGGCATCGAGATCTTCGACATCTATGGTCTTACTGAAATCTACGGCCCGGGCATTGGCATTTCCTGCCATGAGCACGATGGCATGCATCTGTGGAGCGACTACGTGTATGCCGAGGTCGTTAACCCGAAAACAGGCGAGCCCGTGCCCGATGGCGAGGTTGGCGAACTGGTTCTTACCACTCTGCGCAAAGAGGGCGCCCCGCTTATCCGCTACCGCACTCACGACCTTACCCGCATCATTCCGGGCGATTGCGCTTGCGGCATGAAGCATCCCCGCATCGACACGCTGGTAGGTCGCACTGATGATATGTTCAAGGTTAAGGGCGTTAATATGTTCCCCGCTCAGGTAGAAGAGGTCATCGCCGCAACCTCGGGTACGTCTTCTGAGTATCAAGTAATGATCGAGCACATCATGGGCCGCGATGTGCTTACGGTGCTGTTCGAAACCTCGCTTGAAGGTGAAGCCCTGCAGCGCTGCGAAGAAGAGCTGGCGCTCATCTTCAAGGCGAAGATCGGCTGCACCCCCGATGCCAAGGGTGTGCCTATTGGCGAGCTTCCCCGCTCCGAGAAAAAGACTCAGCGCATCTTCGACAGTCGCTACTAAGTCTTGCCAACGCCGCCCTCACGGGCGGCGTTTTTTTATGGCGCAGGCTAGGCGTGCTGCTGGGTGCCGAAAGATGCGTCGCTTCGGATTGCGGGTTAAGGGCAGAAGTGGCGTGCGGGCTGCGGTGGCATGCGCCTTGCTGAAAGCGCCTTGCGGGCTGCGCTGGCATGCATTCGGCGGAGCCATTCGTGGGTTGCGGCTGCCCGCAACCCTTAAAAGCCGTTCGCAGGTTACAGATTCCAAGAACGTGTTACGGCATGCTATGATGTTACGGTCCTAAAAGAAGTAACATCGATGCAGAAGGGGACCCGATGCAGGAAGCCGCGCTTGATCCCGATTACGAATCACTTTCCTGGTCCGATTCTGATGACTACGATCAGTACGTAAACGAAGAATTGGCAGATTCCCGCTCGGCGAAGTGGGTTGCCCTGGTTTCTCGCTTGGCGGGGTGCTCCCTTGAAGGGAAAACCGTTCTTGATTTGGGCTGTGGCCCCGGATTCTTCCCCTGTGCGCTTGGTGCGGAAGGCGCCAAGGTGTACGGCATCGATACCTCCGATAATATGCTGGCGTGTGCTCGCGCGAATGCCGAAAAGCGTGGCGTTGACGCCGTAATGCTTCACATGGACGCCGAAAGTTTGAGCTTCCCCGAGGCGACCTTCGACCTGGTTGTGACGCGTAACGTTACGTGGACGCTGCCGAACCCGGTTGCCGCTTATCGTGAATGCCTGAAGGTCCTGAAGCCTGGCGGAAAGCTGCTCGTGTTCGATGCGAACTGGCCCCACGAGTTCTACAGCGAAGCCGTTGCGCGGAAGGTGCGCGAAAACGAAGCGGCGTATTATCGGAAAACAGGCATCCGCACAGCTGTGTGCACTAATGACAAGCCCTACTACGACTCTCTTCCTCTTTCGTCGGTAATGCGCCCCGCATGGGACGCCGACGCCCTGACGCAAGTGGGCTTTGACGGCATCACGGTAATCGAAGATGCTGGCAAGGAAGTGTACCTGGACTGGGAATATGAGCTTTATGGCGCTTCGCCTCTGTTTGCCGTGGCTGCGGAAAAACCCGTTGTTGCTGCAGAAGGAAACGAAGCCTTCAACGTGCTCAAAGCTACACGTGACTATTGGAACGAGCGCTCCAACACGTTTGGGCTCGATGGCTCTATCGATAAATGGGGCGACCTCATTCAGCAGAAGCTCCTGCAGCGTGGTGTTACGTCACCTTGGATTCTTGATGCTGGCTGCGGTACGGGCGCCATGGCGCTTACCCTTGCATCGCGCGGGTATCGTGTGTGCGGCGTTGATTTTTCTCAGGGCATGTTGCTTCATGCTCGCATGAACGCAAAGCATCAGGGCCTGGAAATTCCTTTGGTATTGGGCTGCGTCGATCAGCTCCCATTCGTTCCTGAAACCTTCGATGTGGTGGTAAGCCGCAACGTGCTTTCCAACTTGGCTGTTGCCAAAGAAGCTCTGGAAAGCTGGCGCGATGCATTGCGCCCTGGTGGCTACCTGGTATATTTCGATTCTTCCTGGTGGCACTACCTCCACGAAGAATCGCTGGACGCAAAGCGTGCCCTTGCATACGGTACGGGTTCTTCGCCTATCTTCAACGTCCTGGAGGAACTCGCGAAAGATATGCCCATTGCTGCGGCGGACCGCCCTGCGTGGGATGTGATGGCCCTTCGTTCGCTCGGCTTCGAAGTTGAAGCGGTTGAAGATGTTTCTTCGCGCGTATGGACGGCCGAAGAGCAGCAGCGTTATGAATTTGCACCGCAGTTCATGGTGGTTGCGCGAAAGCCCGTTCGCTAGGCACCCCATGAAAAAAATGATCGTACAGCGACTGCTGCATCTTGTGGTGGTGCTGTTCTTGGTGACGCTTGTCTCGTTTTTCCTGATGTACTTTTCTCCTGGCGATCCGGTCACGGCGCTTTTGTCGCGTGGCGGCACGGTGCCCGACCCCGATGTGGTTGCCCAGAAGAGGGCAGAGCTCGGCTTGGACAGGCCTGTGGCGGAGCAGTACGTTGCGTGGCTGGCGGGGATATTCCAAGGGAATTTGGGAATATCGATCAGTTCAGGGCGGCCCGTTGCATCGGAGATTGCTGCGCGCATGCCGGCAACGTTGTTCTTGGCCATTACCTCTCTTGCGCTCACGCTTGTGGTGTCCATTCCCCTTGGTTGTTTGTGCGCCTTGAAGAAGAACCGCGCAACCGATTTGATTATTCGCTTCGCTTCCTTTGTGGGGGCTTCGGTTCCGGGCTTTTTAATGGCCCTGATCTTGATATTTGTGTTTTCCCTGACGCTTCACTGGTTGCCTAGTATCGGAAGCATGAAGGGCGTGGGCTGGGTTCTGCCTGTGTTGACGCTGGTCCTTTGCGAATCAGCGATGTACATCCGCCAGATCCGCACCATCGTGCTGCAAGAAATGGAGCAGGATTACGTTGAAGCGGCGCGTTTGCGTGGCATTTCCGACGCTGCCATTTTGTCTCGCAGTGTGCTGAAAGCTACGGCGCCTACCATCTTGGTGCTAACGGGCATGACGTTTGCGCAGCTTTTGGGCGGCAGCGCCATTATCGAAAACGTATTTAGCTGGCCCGGCATCGGCTTCTATGCGGTGCAGGCGGTATTCGCGCGTGATTACCCGGTAGTTCAGGCGTACGTACTTATCGTCGCGGTGCTCTTTGTGCTGGTCAACCTTTGCGTTGACCTGCTCCAGGCTCGCATTGACCCCCGAGCCCGTTTGGCGCTGGAACAATCTGCCTCCCAGGACAGGCGGGGTGGTGCGCATGTCTAAGGGTAAACGCCGAAGCGGCGATCTGGCTGGGCGTCGTGCGCTCTATTGCGGCATTGTTGCGCTGCTCGTCGTTGCGTTCTCGTTCGTTGCGCCTTTGTTGTGCCAGCACGATGCCGAACTTGCCAACCTTGCGTTGTCGAACCGCGCGCCCGACGGGGAATTCCTTATGGGCACCGATTCGCTGGGACGCTGCATTTTGTGTCGTGTGCTGACGGGATTGCATACCACCGTGCTTGCCGCTTTGGCGGTCGTGGCTTTAAGCGTTGTTATCGGTTCGGCTCTGGGTGCGTTGTCGGGGTATATCGGCGGTGTGTTCGATTCCGTGGTAATGCGCATCACCGATGCCTTCATGGCGTTCCCGACCTTGGTTTTGGGTATTGCCATCGCCGGCCTTCTGGGAGGCGGTCTGCAGAATGCGGTTATCGCGCTGGTGGTTCCTGGCTGGACGCGCTTTGCGCGCATTGCCCGTTCTTCCGTGTTGGCGTTGAAAGAGCGCCCCTTCATTCAGGCGGCAGTTATTGGCGGCCTGAGCAGAACGGCAATTGCCCTGAAGCATGTGCTGCCCAACATTCTTCCACCCCTGATTGTTACGGCGTGTTTGGATATCAGCGGTTCGATGCTCAGTTTGGCGGGACTTTCTTTTTTGGGCTTGGGTGCATCGCCTCCTTCGCCCGAGTTGGGCGCCATGATCAATCAGGCGGCGTCGGGGTTCCAAACTGCACCTTGGGCGGTATTCGCACCAGGTTTTGCCATTTTCTTGGTGGTTGTGGTGTTCAACTATTTTGGCGATTCGGTTAACGAAGCGTTAGGGGATAAGAGCTCGCTGTTTGCGAGGGTGAAGAAATAAGCCATCGAAGAAAGGAAAGCGAGATGGTGAAAGTTAAGAAGAGGTGGGCAAAGCGCATTGCTGCCGTAACCCTTGCTTGCGCCTTGGGTGCAGGTGCGGTGGGCGCGCTGGTGGGGTGCTCGTCGGATTCCAGGAGCAACAGCGATGAAATGAGCGTTGCCTGGACTTCCAACGCCGGTGAGTACAATCTTGATCCAACCAACAACTACATGGGTTGGCAGGGCTCCTATCTGGGCATCTACGAGCAGCTGTTCCGGATTGATGCCAACTTCGACCCTCGGCCCATGTTGGCTGAGTCCGCCGAAATGGTGAACGACACCACGTGGAAGATCACGATTCGCGAAGGGGTAACGTTCCAGAACGGCAACGAACTCAATGCTCAGGCGGTAGCGGATTGCCTGAATCGCACCATCAGCATGAACGAGCGCGCCAAGAAATCGCTCGACATTGCCAGCATGGAGGCCGATGGCAACGTGCTCACCGTTACCACCAATTCTCTGAACACCGCCTTCAAGAACGAACTATCCGAGCCTGTCGCATCTATCATCGACGTGAACTCGGGCGCTGCCGAAGATGAGCCTGCGGGCACTGGCCCTTACAAGATCGATTCGGTTGCGGGCAATGGCGACGTTGAGCTTTCTGCCTACGATTCCTACTGGCAGGGCGAGCCGAAGATCAAGACCGTGCATGCGAAGTACCTGACCGACGACCAGTCGAAGGTATCCGCACTGCAGTCGGGTGAGGTTTGCGCCCTGATGAATGTTGCAGATGACCAGCTTGGAAACTTGAGCGATACGTCCAAGTACACTTTGCATCAGACCAATCAGGCTCGCGCCCATATGCTGTACTTCAACATGAAAAGTGAAGCTATGCAGGATGATGCGGTTCGCCAGGCCATTGGCATGTGCGTCGATCGCGATTCGTATGTAAGCTCTATCTACAACAATTCCGCTGAGGCATCGCACGCCGCATTCCCCGACTCTTCTGGCTATGCCGATGGTGTGACCTGCAACGGCTTCGACGTGGAAAAGGCAAAGCAGATCCTGGCTGATGCCGGCTATGCCGATAACGATGGCGACGGTGTGCTGGAAAAGGACGGCAAGAAGCTTTCCCTGAAGCTGGTTACCTATCAGGCGAATGCTGCATTGCCCATGGACTGCGAAGCGTTGGCATCTCAGCTTTCCCAGATCGGTATCGCTGCTGATATTGAAGTAGCCGAAAAGATCACCGTTCGTTTGGCCGATAGCGACTGGGATATTGGCACCATGGCTTACTCCACGCTTCCTACGGGCAACCCCTACACCTACCTGTCTGCGGTTATGGGTTCTGAGGGCACCAGCAACTATGGCCATTACAGCAACGCCAAGGTTGACGAGCTTCTTGGCCAGCTGAAGAAGACCAGCGACGAGGCCGAGCAGAAGGAACTGGTGAAGCAGATCCAGCAGATCGCGCTCGACGATCATGCCTATGTTTATATGGTTCATACGCTGGTAAATGACGTTACGGCAGCCGACGTTGAGAACCTTGCTATGCAGGGTCAGTACGACTGGCTGAACTATCAGATGTCTTACAAGTAGGGTGCATGTCTGCAATTTTCGAAACAGAAAACTTGCGTGTTGCGTACAACCGTGACGCCGTGCTTCACGGTGTCACTGTTTCCCTTGATCAGGGCTCTATTGTGGGCATCGTGGGTGAATCGGGCAGCGGCAAAACAACGCTGCTACGCGCCGCGCTTGGAATGCTTGGGCAGGCGGGCGAGGTTTGCGGCGGTTCCATTCGCTTTGCCGGGAAAGACGTTTCCGGTATGTCTCGGGCCGAGCATCTTTCCTATGTCAGTACGGTGGCGTCGTTGGCGTCGCAAAACCCGCAGCGGGCTTTCAGCCCCGTGCGCACGCTAGGTTCCCAATTCGAGGAGGCCGCTCTCTTGCGTGGCGAGCTTTCGAAGGGAGAGGCTCGCGCGTGTGCGGCGTCGCTTCTTGGAAGGCTGGGGCTTTCCGATCCTGAGCGGGTTTTGGACAGCTATGTTTTCGAGCTTTCCGGCGGTATGGCCCAACGTGCTGCTATTGGTCTTGCTTTGATGAATTCCCCAAAGGTCGTTTTCGCCGATGAGCCTACCAGCGCTCTTGATGTGGCGGTTCAGGCGCAAGTGGTAGAGGAGCTCATTTCGGCAAACCGTGAATTTGGGGTGTCGCTTTTGGTGGTGTCCCACAACATTGCCGTGCTGGCCCACATGGCCCAGTATCTCTATGTCATGAAAGACGGGGAGGTTGTGGAGCAGGGGCCTTCCGAGCAGGTTATCGCTTGCCCTCAGCATCCGTACACCCGTCAGCTTATTGCTTCTGTTCCCAGGCTAAGGAGTGCTCGATGAAGGCGCTGGAGGTTAACGATGTGTCCAGGCGCTTTCCTGGCATGGGAAGGCCGGCGTTGAATAAGGTGAGCTTCACCTTGGAGCAGGGTGAATGCCTGGGTATTGTTGGCGGCAGCGGCAGCGGTAAAAGCACGCTGGCCCGCGTTGTCGCGCTGCTTGAGCGGCCTGATGGCGGCTCGGTTTCCTTGTTCGGGAAAGAAATCCTCGGTCTGCCGCACAGGCAGCGTAAAGAGGTGTATTCGAGCATTCAGATGGTGTTCCAGATACCGCTGGAATCGTTCGATCCCAGTTATACGTTGGGTGCCAGCATTGCCGAGGTGGCGCGCAGCTTCGGTGCCACACGTGCGGAAGCGAAGGAGCGGGCCCTTGAAAAGCTTCAGCTGGTTGGCTTAGACGAGAGCTTTTACCAGCGTTTTCCTTCTCAGGTAAGTGGAGGTCAGTGTCAGCGCGCGGCATTGGCAAGGGCGCTTACCGCCGATCCTTCTGTGCTGATATGCGATGAGATAACAAGCGCCCTTGACGTGTCTACTCAAGCACATATTGTCTCGCTCATCGAACGGTTGAAGGACGAGGTGTCCATCGTGTTTATTACTCACGACTTGGCTCTTGTGTCGGAGCTTGCCGATAGGCTCCTGGTGCTTGATGAAGGGGAAGTTGTTGAATGCGGCCCCACTGAAAACGTGGTTGCCAACCCTCAAAGCGCCTGTGCGAAAAAGCTGATGAGCTCTGTGTATTCCCTTGGTGGTTTGGATTGAGGGTTTTAAGCTTGGGCGTTTTGGGGTCGAGGGGCTGAAACGGACTGGGTGCATCCTGCCCCGCATGGAGGCTGCCGAGAATGACTACCGAATCGTTCGCCGCAAAACGTGGCGGGATTCTTGCGACGGGACCTATCGCGCGGCAAGATTCGCCCAGCGGGATCCGTCGAGCACGATAGGATTCGTCAAGCGGGATCCGTCGAGCACGACAGGATTCGCCCAGCAGAATCCGTTCAGCGGGAGCTATCATGCATGGCAAGATCTGCGCGCTATGCATGATTTGAGGGGTCTGTGCAGTGAAAGGGCCCTTCCCTGGCAAAATGTTCGCGTGGTGTATTCCCCAACGGCGATTTGCAGGGCATTTTGAATACATGGAGAGCATATCTTGCCAAAACCAGCTCATTTTGGATGCATGGTGGCGATATCTTGCCAGGGAGGGGCGTTTTTACCGTCCGAGGCTCCTTCGGGAATACATCAGGGCGATATTTTGCCAGAATGCGGCGCTTCGTCTGCCTGGAATGCGCTTCGAGGGTGCTTCATTCAGAGGGCGCGCTTTCGTCTGTCCGAAATGAGTCTCGAAAACGCTTCGTCTCGGCTCTGCAGGGCTTTGACGAGCGCTGTCGCCCCGGCGCCCCCCCCACGCGTTGCGGGCGTTGGCGGCGGCGATGCTGATCGCACGGAGGCGGAACCGTTCGCCGCAAAACGGAGCGAGACAGGATAATGGGTCTTTCCAATGCTCTTTATTGTGATAAAGTGGCTACCATGATTTTTTCAGAGGGACATATCGCACGCAGCAGCGCAACCGAGTTGGCGAAGGCCAATGCTGGTATCGCTGTGGTTTTGGATTCGTGCGCCGTTATGTCTCAACATCTTGCCCAGAAGTGTATGTCTGCTTGCGCTGTCATGTCCGAGCACCTGGCTCAGGGCTGTTTCGGCTTGGCAGCTGTTGCTTCTCAGCATTGGGCTCAGGGCTCGCGTTGCGTAGCTGTGTTTGTCCCTATAACGTATCGATATTGATAGCACACGGGTTTTTCCTGGGTGCTTTTTTTATACCCGAAAAGGTCGTGTGCGTTCTCATTTTCCCTGGTCAGCTGTTCTAGTTTGGCGTTGGCGCGCTGAAGGTGGCGCCCATTTGCCGATCGGTCGGGAGGCGTGTTTGCATCGCCTTTGTGTGGGCTTCGATCATGGGGCTTTGCAATTTGCCAGTCCGATTCGTGCCGATTTGCGCTCGCTGCTGCATCGGCTGACCAACATGTTTGCTGAAGATAAAGGAGTTCTTTCGTGGTTGCAAAGATATGCATCATTTTGATTTTCGTGGGTGTTGTGGTTGGTGTTGGCGTTTACGCGCGCCAGCACACCAAGAACGTTGACGGTTTTGTTCTGGGCGGACGCAACGTAGGCCCCTGGCTTTCGGCGTTCGCTTTTGGCACCAGCTACTTTTCGGCGGTAATCTTCGTTGGCTACGCAGGCCAGTTCGGCTGGAAGTACGGCTTGGCGGCGTTTTGGATTGGCATTGGCAATGCCCTTCTTGGCTCGTTGCTGGCGTGGTGGGTGCTCGGTCCGCGTACGCGCGAGATCACGCAGCGCCTGAAGGCCACCACCATGCCCGAGTTTTTCGGCAAGCGTTACCAGTCGAAGGGGCTGCGCATCGCTTCGGCGGCCATCATCTTCGTGTTCCTGATTCCCTATACTGCCAGTGTTTACAACGGTCTTTCTCGTTTGTTTGGTATGGCGTTTGGCTTGCCCTATGAATGGTGCGTAGTGGGTATGGCGGTTGTAACCTGCATTTATGTAGTGCTTGGCGGCTACATGGCCACGGTGCTGAACGACTTTATCCAAGGCATCGTGATGCTGGTGGGCATCGTTGCGGTAATTGCTGTGGTGCTCGCGGGCCAAGGTGGTTTTTCCGAAGCTATCATTTCTCTTTCGCAGATTCCCGCTGAGGGTACCGATATGCAGGGCGCATTTGTTTCGATGTTCGGTCCCGACCTGTTTAACCTTATCGGCGTTATCGTCCTAACCTCGCTGGGTACCTGGGGCTTGCCTCAAATGGTTTCGAAGTTCTATGCCATCAAAACCGGTCCCGCTATCAAGCAGGGTGCCATCATTTCTACCGTATTCGCCTTTGTGGTTGCGGGCGGCAGTTACTTCCTGGGCGGATTCGGCCGCCTGTTCGGTGACCAGATTGCCTTCGCCCCCAGCGGCATTCCCATTTACGACTCCATTATTCCCACCATGCTCTCCGGGCTGCCCGATATTCTGCTCGGCATCGTGGTAGTGCTTGTTTTGTCGGCCTCTATGTCTACGCTTTCTTCGCTGGTGCTCACCTCTTCTTCCACGTTGACTCTCGACCTTATTAAGGGCAACGTCATCAAGGACATGCCCGAGAAGAGCCAGATTACATGGATGCGCGGTCTTATCGTGGTGTTCGTGGTTATCTCGGCGGCTATTGCGTTGGTGCAGTACACCTCCACCATTACGTTTATTGCCCAGCTGATGAGTATCTCTTGGGGTGCCCTTGCCGGTGCGTTCCTTGGTCCGCTGATTTGGGGTTTGTACAGCTCGCGTATCTCGAAAGGCGCGGTATGGGCAAGCTTCTTCGTGGGTGTGGGCCTTACCGTGTCCAACATGTTCATCGGATTCATTGCCTCGCCCATTAACTGCGGCGCGTTGGCCATGATCCTTTCGTTGGTAGTTGTTCCTCTGGTGAGCTTGGTTACGCCTTCGGTCCCGTTCCAGGTGAAAATGCCGACTGGCGAAGGCGCTATCGACCGCGAAATCGAGCGCGAGTTGCGCGAAGAGGCGGCGGCCGCTCGTTCGTAGTGTTTATGGTGCTTTGGGTCGCTCCGCCCATTCGTGGTGTTGCGGTGTTTCAGGCTGCTCCGTCCGCAGTGGCCAACTGTTGTAGGGTGGGCACTCGCAGGGCGGATGTCGCCTGCAGCTCCGGTTCGTTTGCGGTGTGATCCGCGACGCTTTAAGCAACTGGCCTCTCGGCGTATGCTTTGTGGCCGGGTATGTCACGATTGCGCTAAAAGCTATGTTTTTGGCTGTGGCGAGTGGGCTCTGCCGCTATCCTGATGTTCAAGAACAGACATGGGCGAAGACGGGCGCAGGCGCGCTGATGCGTCTCGACCAGCCAGGCAAGGAGTGCGCACATGAAGCCGATGAGCATCAGAGATATTGTGGGACCCATTATGGTGGGGCCTTCCTCTTCGCACACGGCGGGTGCGTTGCGTATTGCCAGCATGGTGCGCAACCTGCTTGACGGCGAGCCTGCGGAAGTGACATTTACCCTCTTTGGCTCGTTCGCCCATACCTATCACGGGCACGGCACCGACCGCGCGCTGGTTGCGGGCATGCTGGGGCTGCACACCGACGATCTGCGCGTACGTAACTCTTTCGACCTGGCGAAGGAACAGGGGCTGGAGTTTTCATTCGAGCCCGATACCGTCACCAAAACTGCGCACCCCAACACGGTTGAGGCCCGTGTGGTCGACTGCTACGGCAACGAGGTGGTGGCACGTGGCGTTTCCATTGGCGGCGGTGCGGCGGAGCTCACGCGCATCGATGGCATCGATGTGCACATCACGGGCGAATTCAACAGCATGATCGTTCGTCAGCAGGACCTGCCGGGAACGTTGGCCCATATAGCCAGCACCCTGGGCGATGCGGGCATCAACATCGGCACTTCGCAGCTCCACCGCACACGTCAGGGCGGGGAAGCGTTTACCGTTATGGACGTGGACGATCCCGTTCCCGAAGAGGTGATTGGTCGCATTCTGGAGTTCCCCGCTATTCGCTCGGTTCGCTTTATTCCCGCCGATGGTCTGCATCGCAACCCTGGCGAGGTATCGTCTGACATCGATCCGGAACTCGCTTTGCAGGAATTCCAGAAACTCGATTTTGCCACGGCAGCTCAGCTCCTTGCCTTCTGCGAAGAAAACGGCGTTTCCTTGAGCTATGCCGCCGAAGCGCGTGAACGTGCGCTGTTGGCGAGCCGAGGGGTATCAGGGTCCGCCATCACCTCGTATCTTCAGCGCGCGCTGGATGTGATGCGCGCTTCGGCGACGGCCCCCGTGGAAGCCCCGCGCTCTTCTATGGGTGGGCTGATTGGTGGGGAAGCCGCCAAGCTTTGCGAGTTGGAGGATCTGGGTGCAGGCGTCAACGGGTCACTCCTTGCTTTGGCGACGCGCAATGCCGTTGCCGTTTTGGAGACGAATGCCACCATGGGTGTTATCGTTGCAGCGCCGACCGCTGGCTCGGCGGGCGTGATCCCCGCCGTGCTGCTTTCCCTGCAGGAGGTGCATGGCTTTAGCGATGCGCAGCTGATGGATGCGCTGAAGAATGCGGCTGTTGTTGGCTCGATCATCGCGCGCAACGCTACGGTGGCAGGTGCCGAAGGGGGCTGCCAGGCCGAAATCGGATCTGCGGCCGCAATGGCTGCCAGCGCTGCCGTTGATCTTTTGGGCGGCACGCCGCGCATGTGTCTCACTGCTGCCGGCTATGCGCTTGCCAATATGCTCGGCTTGGTGTGCGATCCCATCGGCGGATTGGTGGAAGCTCCCTGCCAAAAGCGCAATGCCAGCGCTGCGGTGAATGCGCTTTCTGCTGCTCAGATGGCTCTTGCGGGTATCGAGGGCCTTATTCCGTTCGATGAAGTGGTAGACGCCATGTTGAAGGTGGGCAGAAGTCTTCCTTACGAGTTGCGTGAAACCGCGCTGGGCGGAATGGCGGCCTGTCCCTCTTGTGCCAAATTTTGCCGTTAACGGTTCTCGAAATTGAGAGATTTGCCGTTTACCGAGAGACTCAATCCGACTGCTTCCGCTAATCGACCGTTCACACGCGATCCTCATTAGCATCGTTGTCATCAAATGAGGCGCAAGCGAAAGGGGCTCGAATGGGACTTCTCGATGGAAAAGTGGCTATCATCACTGGCGGCGGCAAGGGCATTGGCTTTGGCATTGCCAGCGCTTTTGCTGAAGAAGGCGCGAACCTGTGCATCACGGGCCGCAATGAGCAGCGCCTGATCGACGCCGAGGCAAAGCTCAAGGAGCAGTACGGTGTAGACGTTATGCATGTTGCCGCTGAGGGCTCCGACGAAGAAGCGGTAAAGAGTGTTATCGCTCAAACTATCGCCCATTTCGGCAAGATTGATACCGTGGTAAACAATGCCCAGGCGTCTAAGTCGGGCGTTATGCTGGTCGACCATAGCAAGGAAGATTTCGACCTGGCAATCAACTCTGGTCTGTATGCTGCATTCTTCTACATGAAGCATGCTTTCCCCGAGCTCAAGAAGACCAAGGGTTCTGTTGTTAACCTTTCCTCCGGCGCCGGTCTGTTCGGCAAGCCCGGCCAGTCCAGCTACGCTGCTGCGAAGGAAGGCATTCGCGGCATGACACGCGTTGCGGCTACCGAATGGGGTCCCGACGGCGTACGCGCCAACGTTATCTGCCCGCTGGCTATGACCGAGCAGTTGGCGGCTTGGAAGGAAGAGTACCCCGACACCTTTGCTGCAACCATCAAGGGCATCCCGCTAGGCCGTTTCGGTGATCCTAAGACCGACATCGCCCCCGTTGCCGTGTTCCTGGCGAGCGACATGGCATCCTACGTTTCTGGCGAGACCATTACGATTCAGGGCGGATCTGGTTTGCGCCCGTAGTTTTGCGGGGAAGGCGCCGTTCTTCGGAGCGGCGCTTTTTTTTGTGCCCTGTTGGCCTTGCGCGTTGAGCTGCTTCGCGAACCCGTTGTGTGCGTCGAGCCTCGCGAGCTGCCCGGCAAATCCCAGCGAGCGAACTTGCCGTGTGCGTCGAGCCGCTTCGCGAATCCCAACGCGCGAACCTGCCTTGCGAACTACCCCGGCGAATCCCGGCGAGTGAATCCGCCTTGCGCGTTGAGCCGCTTCGCGAAGCCGCCTTGCGAGCTCGCTGTGCGAGCTGCCCCCCCAACGTCCGGCGGCGGCAAGATTTCGCCGTGGTGCGTTCATGGGCCGCCGTCCGTGGCAATATTCTCGCGTGGTGCGTTCCCGGGCGGCCATCCGTGGCAATATTCTCGCTTCATGCATCCCCGAAGGGGCCTCGGACGGGAAAAGCGCCCCTTCCTGGCAACATATCGCCGCCGTGTATCCAAAACGAGCTGGCATTGGCAAGATTCGCGCGCCATGTATCCGAAAAGCGCTGCAAATCGCCTTTCGGGAATGCATAGCGCGCAGATCTTGCCAGGGAGGGTCCCTTTTCGCCGCACTGGCCCCTCGAATCATACATGGGGCGCTAATTTTGCCAGGGAGCCCCCACTGTACGGACCTCTCGAATTTTGCCAGGGAGCCCCTCCTGACTGCATAGACCCCTCAAATCATGCATCGTGCGCAGATCTTGCCATCCTCTGGCGATCTTTGTCTTTCGGTGGCGAGGTGTCCCCCCTGAAGGATGGGGAATTCCGCCTCCACTGCTTCGGTGGTGCGAGGTCGAGCGTCCTCGTCCGGCGAACAATCCCCCCGTGCCGTTTGGGATACGGAATCCTCGAGCTTCTTGGTCTGCGGCATCCTTGTCTGGCAGGGAAGTCGCCTGTGACTTCCCTGTCCAGTGCGAGGTTACCCAGCAGCTGTCTTTTCTGCTGGATGGTGCGCATCTGCCTTTCCGCTTCGGCGGCTTGAGACAGAGCATAAGAAAAAAGGGGGGGGGACCCGTGTGGATCCCCCCCCCTAGCTGATTAGGTGCGAGCCAGCTAGCTTTAACAGTGCGAGCCGGTTAGCTCTAGTGGCACGAGCCAATCAGCTCTAACGGTGCAGGCCGATTGACTCTGACGATGCGAGCAAGCTAGCTCTAGCGGCACGGCCGACCTGCTAGTTGGCTATGAGTTTTAGTTCTGGCCGGGCTCAACAACCAGGGTGTCTTCGTATGCTGCACCGTAGGTGTCAAGCAGGGTCTTCTCGTAGTCTGCGTGGAAGAAGTTTTCAGCGCCGAGGCTCTTCAGATCCTCGTTGATCCAGTTCAGCAGGCTCTCGTTGCCCTTGGAAACAGCAGGAGCGATGGTGTCGGTGTCGCCCAGCTGCTCAATGCCGACAACGTATTCGGGGCCAGCCTGGTTGGCGAAGGCGATAACCTCGGTGTTGTCGTTTGCCCAAACAGCATCGGGGTTGTTCTCGAATGCGGTCTTAGCTGCAGCGTAGGTGTCGTACTTCTCGAGCTTGAGGTCCTTGTTGTGCTCGGTGAGGTAAGTCTCGGCGGTGGTGCCAGAGATTACGATTACCGTGCGGTCGCCGATCTGGTCGAGGTCCGTAACAACCTTGTCCTTGTGGGAAACAACGCCCAGAGCAACGTTCATGTAAGGATCGGCGAAGTCGACTGCCTCAGCGCGCTCAGGGGTAACGGTGAAGTTTGCCAGGATAACGTCAACCTTGCCGGTCTGCAGGTACTCAACGCGGTTGGCTGCCTCGGTGGATACCAGCTCAACGTCTACGCCGAGGTCCTGACCAAGACGGTTTGCTAGCTCGATGTCGTAGCCCTGGTAGGTGCCGTTTTCATCGACATAGCCGAAGGGGCTCTTGTCGCTGAATACGCCGATGGTGATCTTGCCGCTGTCTTTGATCTGGTCGAGAGTGCGGTAGTTTGCGCTCGAGGAATTGTTGTTGTCGGAGCAGCCCGTGAGCAAGGCTCCCGCAAGAGCCAAGGCTGCAACAAGCACAGCAACAAGTTTCCAGGTGCGTTTCGTCTGGGTCATGTCTTTCTCCTTACTTCTGCCCTCTTTGGCGTGCGAGGGTTTCTTTGATTGATGGAAGTAAACCGCTTAAATCCTACAAAGTCAATAAGGATTGGGGGAATTAGTCATTTTGCTTTTGTGAATGGCTGGTTATTGCGGAGCTGGGGAGGGGTGCGGCTGTATCGCGGGCGTTGCTTCGAAAGCGCGCCTCCGCTCCTGTCGTCTAGCCGCCGCTGTTGGCACCCACCGTGGGCGCGGGCGTTGCGATCTGTTGCAATTCGCTGAGAAAACCATATTGCGAAAATGAAAAGAGCCCCATTGCTGGGGCCCTGAAGGTGCGATGGAGTTTGAAAGGGGCTTCGCGCTAGCCGTATAGGCCTTCTGGCCGAAGCGCTGGTTAGGCTTCGTGCTGACGGACTGCGTCGAACTCGAAAGTATGCAGGAACTTCTGCGCGCGTTCGGTTTTAGGATGCTCGAAGAAGCGCTCGGGGATATCTTGCTCCACGATTTCGCCTCCATCGAAGAACAGAACCCGGTCGGCAACGGCACGGGCGAACTGCATTTCGTGGGTAACGATAAGCATCGTTTTGCCCTCCTGCGCCAAGCCCAGGATAACGTCCAGTACCTCGCGAACCATTTCGGGGTCAAGGGCGGCGGTAACTTCGTCGAGCAGCAGCACTTCGGGCTCCATTGCCAACGCTCGGGCAATGGCAACGCGCTGCTTCTGGCCACCAGAAAGCTCGCGCGGATAGCTCTTTTCCTTCTCGGTAAGGCCAACGCGCTTCAGGAGGGCGCGCGCCGCTTCTTCAGCCTGCGCCTTAGGGATCTTCTTCACTTTGGTGGGTGCCAACGTGATGTTGTCGAGCACCGTCATATGGGGGAACAGATCGTAGCTCTGGAACACCATGCCGACTTTCTGGCGAAGTTCGGTGAGGTCCTTCTCGGAGCTGGTTACCTCCTTGCCGTCAACCTTGATGGTGCCGCCCTGGATGGGTTCAAGGGCATTGATGCAGCGCAGGAAGGTTGACTTGCCGCATCCCGAGGGGCCGATAACCACAATTACCTCGCCGCGCTTAACGGAAAGGCTGATATCTTCAAGCACTACGTTGTCGCCGTAGGCTTTCTTAAGATGCTCAATGGAGAGCAGGGCGGTATCGCTCATTGCTTAGTTCCATTTCTTCTCGAGGTGGTTTGCTAGCATGCTGATGGGCCAGCAAATAACGAAGTACAGCAGCATAATGGTGCCGTAAATGCCGAATACGGCGTTGGGGGAGGTCATGCGGTTTGCCTCGATGATCTGTTGGCCAACCTTCATCATCTCGATAACGCCGATCATCAGCAGCAAGCTGGTGGTTTTGATCATGCGGGTAATGAGGTTGATGGAGGAAGGGATAAGGCGGCGGATGGCCTGAGGGATAATAACCTGACGGTAAATCTGCGCTTTATTCAGACCTAACGCAGCGGCGCTTTCGTACTGCTGCTTCGGGATGCTGGTAAGGGCGCCGCGAACCAGGTCGCCCATTTCGCCGGTGCCCCAGAACACGAATACGATGATGGAGGAAAGCTCCGCCGAGATATTCAAGCCCATAACGCGCGTGGCGCCGAAGAACACGATGTAGAGCAGCACCAGCTGCGGCATAATGCGTACGATTTCGAGGTACAAACGGGAAATAACCTTGGCAACGGGGTTCTTCCACGTCATGAAGATGCCGAACAGCATGCCCAGAATGATGCTGAGCACGACGGAGATTGCGCTGATCTGCACCGCAACCCAAAGGCCCTGCAGAAGGCGGGCGGCGTTTGAGCCCATGAACAGTACATCAAGCCCCAAAGCTTCCATGACGCAACCTCCTTTCAATGTACGTACCAGCAACGGAAACCGGCACCAGGATAATGAGGTAGAACGCTACGAGCATTACCAGGCATTCGGTGGTTTTGTAGTAAAGGCCCATCAGGTCTTTCGTGACGAACATGAGGTCCATCAGGCTGATTGCGGAAAACACGCTGGTTTCCTTCAGCAGGAAGATCACGTTGGCGACAAACGAAGGGAAGCTCAGTGAAACTGCCTGCGGAAGCACTACGTAGCGCATGGACTGCAGTTTCGAAAGGCCCAAGCTGATAGCGCTTTCGCGCTGGATGGGCTCCACGTTTTCCAGGCCAGCACGGAATGATTCGGCCATGTAGGCGCCGCCGTGCAATGCGAGGCCAACCATGCCGCACACTTCCGGGGTGATGGAAAAGCCCATACGAGGCAGACCGAAATAAAAGAAGAACAGCTGAATAAGCAATGGCGTGTTGCGGAACAGCTCGATATATACGCGGCAAAGCTGGCGAAGCACAGGGATGCGGAAGTGCACGATCATGGCCACAACGAGGCCGATGATGACGGATCCGGCGATACCGATCCATCCAATGCTCAGCGTCAGCCACGCCGCATCCTCGTACAGAGGAAGGTATTGCGCCATGGCGTCGAAGTTCAACGCGGGGTCCTTTCTACATTGCAAAACCTATCAGTTTGATAGGATTAAGGGGGATTGTAGAACGATGGCAATGCAAGTCAAGCGTTTTCAGGGGCAAGATAGCATGCCTTGGCAAAAAGCCAACAGCTTTACATATTACTGGTTTAAGCATCTATTGTGGCACTAAGCGTGCTCGAATCTCGTATTCGGCGAAGTGGCGGCGGTTTGTGCTTTGGTGGGGTGCTAGACTTCGGTGATAAAAGTGCAGCAAGGAATCGCGATTTGCGCAATTTGGCTATTCGATGCGAGACCTGTCGGGGAATTGACGCGGTGGCCTCTATGAAGTTGGGCCCTTTAGCTCGGAGTCCCCTGCTGGGGTTATGAGCTTGGCGGCGGTTTGGGTTTGACTCTTGCGCTAAGCCCCCTCTTTCGGCGCCGTGGTTGGGCGGCATTCGGTCCGTCCGCCCAATTGGCGCCGTGGATTCGCCTCGGGACCTGCGCTGGGGCGGTGCGTAAGGCTTGTTGCGATTTTGAATTCATTGCCCGGAATGGAAAGGAAGCATATTTTGAGCGAGCCGGAAAAGCGAGAGGTTCCCTTTAAAGAAGTAGCGCGAAAATTCGTCAGCTACTACAAACCATTCACGTTTTTGTTCGTTGCCGACTTGGTATGCGCAACGCTGCTCGCTGCCATTGACCTGGCTTTCCCTCAGATCCTCAACTTCTTCGTGCGCGATTTCTTCGTCAATGCGCGCGATGCCATTATGGGCGTATTGCCGTGGGTGGCTGCTGGGCTGGTGGCAATGTATGTGGTGCGCAGCTTGTGCCAGTACTTCATCTCTTGCTGGGGCCACATTATGGGCGCACGCATGGAGGCGCGGATGCGCATGGATTTGTTCCAGCAGTATCAGCGTTTGAGCTTTTCGTACTACGACCGCAACAACACCGGCGAAATGATGTCGAAGCTGGTTACCGACCTGTTCGATATTTCGGAGGTGGCCCACCATGGTCCCGAAAACCTCTTTATCGCAACCCTGAAAATCGTGGGTTCCTTCGTGCTGCTGATGTTTATCAATGTTCCGCTTACGCTGGTGATGCTGGCGGTGACGGCCGTCATGGCAACGTATGCGTTTGTCCAGAATTACCGCAAGCGCATAATCTTCCGCCAGAATCGTGTGCGTATGGCGGGTTTGAATGCGCGTTTGCAAGATTCGCTGGGCGGCATTCGCGTGGTGAAGGGGTTTGGCAACGAGCATATCGAGATTGACAAGTTCGGCCACGCCAATGAAGAGTTCATCGAAACGAAGGAGCTTTCGTATCGTTTCATGGGCCAATTCCAGATGGCGTCGAGCTTCTTCACGGGCGCGTTGTACACGGCAACTATTGTGGGTGGCGGCCTGTTCGTTGCGCAGGGCATCCTCGATCCTGCCGATATGGTTATGTACGCGCTGTACATCGGCATCTTTATTGCTCCCGTGGAGCTGCTTATCAACTTTACCGAAACGTTCCAGAAGGGCTATGCGGGCTTTCGCCGTTTCGTCGAAACGCTTGCCGAACGTCCAGGGGTGGAAAACAAGCCCAACGCCATTGATCTTGGTGCCGTGGTTGGCGAAGGGGGCGCTCCGAGCATCAGCTATTCGGACGTTCATTTCTCGTATGTTGACGGCAAGGAAGTGTTGCGTGGCTTGGACCTTGAGGTGCCTGCGGGGTCCACGGTGGCGTTGGTCGGTCCCTCGGGCGGCGGAAAGACAACCACGTGCTCGTTGCTGCCGCGCTTCTATGATGTGTCGTCTGGTTCCGTGAAAATCGACGGTGTTGATGTGCGCGATGCCACGTTGGAGTCGCTTCGGGCGCAAGTGGGCATCGTGCAGCAGGATGTGTATCTGTTTGAGGGCACTATTCGCGAGAACATCCTGTATGGCGATCCGTCCGCTTCCCAGGAGCGGGTTGAATGGGCCGCGCGTCAGGCAAACATCCACGAGTTTATTGCTGGCTTGGAGGATGGCTACGATACGTTTGTGGGCGAGCGCGGCACCCGCCTTTCGGGTGGTCAGAAGCAGCGCATCGCCATTGCGCGCGTGTTTCTGCGCGATCCCCATATCCTGGTGCTGGACGAAGCAACCAGTGCCCTGGACAACGAAAGCGAAGAGCGCGTCCAAGCATCGCTTGAGCGGTTGAGCGAAAACCGCACCACCTTGGTAATTGCGCATCGCCTTTCTACCATTCGCAACGCCGATTTCATCGCTGTAGTAGACGAGGGGCGCGTGGTCGAAGTGGGCTCGCATGAAGAGCTGCGGGCTCAAGGCGGCATCTACGATCGCTATTACCGTATGCAATTCGCAGGTAAGCGCGAAGCCGAGTAGCTTTTGCTTCGGTTGGGCGGCGTTCGGTCGGACCGCCCAACTGTGACGTTGTGAATCCACCTCAACCCTTGCGCTGAAATGGGACTGCGCGTTTGCCGGGCGGGCTGAAACATGCCCTGTGATTGTTTGCGGCAATTGTTGACGTGGCGGGTCAATCCAGGTATATCCTGTGTTTGTTAGATAAGGCAAACTTTCAAGGAAAGGCCCAGGATGATCAGAACTGTAGTTGATATCGATGGCATGATGTGCGGCATGTGCGAATCGCATGTCAACGATGCCGTGCGTAACAACTTCAAGGTTAAGAAGGTATCTTCCTCGCATGGCAAGGGACGCACCGTAATCGAATCGGAGGCTCCTCTTGACGAAGACGAGCTCCGTCGTGTGATCGGTACAACCGGTTACGAGGTACAGCAAATAACTTCTGAAAAAGTTCAGAAGAAGGGCTTGTTCGGCGGTTTGTTTGGCAAATAGCTTGAGCGCACATGGCGGGGCTGTTGTTGTTGGGGTGGTGCCTCGATAGTGAAGCGGCCCTAGCGAATGCGGCAAGGTTCGCAAAAACATCCCCGCTGCGGCAACCTTCAGAACAAACCTATCGCACGCGGTAGGGCTTGCTTCCCCAATAGAATTTCAGCAGGTGCTTCTTGGGCGTGCCGAGCGTTCCCACCAAATCGAGTGTAGCCACGGCGGCATCGTGCGCGGCGTTTGGGCGGCGCAGCGATTCGCCTCCGCTGAGCATGGTTTGAAGCTGGGCGGGGTTTTCATGGATCTGCTGCAGGCGCTCAACCAGCTCTTCTGCGGTTTCGGCGGTAACGGCGGCGCCAGCCTTGGTGACCGTATAGGTGTTGGCGCGCTCTTGGCCGTACGACTTGCCCACCAAAATCAGGGGCAAGCGTGCGCACAGGCATTCGGTAGTTGCCAGGCCGCCCGATTTTGCCACGATCATGTCGCTCGCTTCCATCAGCTGCGGAATGCGCTCGATGTAGTTGAAGACGGAAACATTTGCGATGTTCCGTTCCTCGAAAAACCCTTTCAGCCCATTGGCGTACTCTTCGTCGGCGCCAGCTAGGAAAGCGAAGTGCATGTTGGGGAATTCGGAAAGAAGCGGAACAACCTTGTTCACGATTTCGCGAAATGGGATATAAGGCTGCGAGTGACGAGCACCTGCCATTACCATGACGATCATTTTGTCTTGCGGAAGGCCGAACTGATTCAGCACTTCGGCTCGATCGATGGGGTCGGTGAAGCCCTTTCGCACCGGAATGCCCGTGACCTTAATATGGCTTTCGGGCACCTTGCGCGGCGTGAGTTCCTTCACCATGGTTTCATCGGCGGCGCAGAACAGGTCGCAGTCGAGGTGCGGCCATAGGCCTTCCGCGCCGTAGTCGGTAGGGATGCAGGTTACGGGGAAGGTTTGCCCGGTAACCATTTTTGCGGCAACCGATGCGTTGGCGGCAACGATGTGTGTTGCCAGGATGGCGATGGGCTTGCGCTTTCGGACTATTTTGGTGAAGGGCGCGAACATGAATGGCGACCATGCCGAACCGCCGCCCCACAGCAAGCGCCCCGTAAAGGTGCGATGCCAGGTGATGTCGTAGAGCCAGTTGAAAGAAACGGTGACATTGGCGGTTTTGTCTCCATCGAATTTTATGTAGCCGTAGTCAAGGATGTCCAACACAGCGATTTCGGTGTTTTCCGGCAGGGCGGGGTGCTTGCCGCAAAGATCTTCAAGAGCCTGGGCAGTTGCCTGCGCAGCGCTGCGATGACCCGAGCCAACAGAGGCGTACGTGATGATGACCAAGGGACGATTCGACGTTTCGTCGCATGTGGTGGTGATCATTGCGCCTCCTTTCAGCTGTGATTTTGCGCTTTGTGGCAAACCCGAAAGGGGCATGCGCTCTTGTTCTGTTCGGTGCGAGACAGTATGCGCCAAATATCGAGGTCTTGTTTCGCTTAGTCTATCTAACCAGAAATAAGGCACAAACGGGAGCAACGTTGTTGCAAAAACCGCGGTAAGAGCGTAAGCGGGTGGCTAATCTGCGGGAGTGGGCATTTTGGCTCTTGCGGAAAAAATGATCGTTGCGTATACTTCTATGGCGCTTGTTTTTAGCGTCGGGAGTGCCAACGTGGCTCAGTTGGTAGAGCAACGCATTCGTAATGCGTGGGTCGCCGGTTCGAGTCCGGCCGTTGGCTCCATCGAATTTGCAGGTCAGTCGCTTATGCGGCTGGCCTTTTTCTTTTCTCGATCCAAATGACCAGCTCGGAAAAGTGGAAATATAGGCGGGAGGGGCAGGTGCCGTTTTCCCGCTCAACAAACAGGGCCTACCTTGTGTTGAAATTCGCAAGCTGGGCCCTGTCTTTGCGTCCTATGGCTAAATGAGAAAACGGCACCTGCCCTGCACTACCTTCTTCGCGGCAGTGCTTTTGAAGGCTTGCGTTTCTCGCCGTTCCTTTCGTTAGATTTTGATACTGTTGGAAGAATCAAATTAAGCATGCTTGGTTTAGCATTTTTTAAGTAACGGCTGCGTTTGAGCGGCCGCTCGTGAAGAAGGATGGCTTTCGTGGCAGAGGGTTCAGCGCGCACAAAACTTGCAACGGTTGCATTGGTTATCGTGGGTTTTGCCTTGGGTTTTGCAGAGTTCATCGTTATCGGTATCACGCCCGATATCGCTGAAGAATACGGTATCTCCCTTGCTTCTGCAGGCAACCTGGTGGGCTTCTTCGCTATTTCCTATGCGGTGTCGACGCCGATTATCGTGCTTTCCACCGGGCGTTTTCGCAGATTCCCCCTGTTCGTGACGTTCCTTGCAGTATTCAACGCGGGCAACCTTCTTGCTGTTGTGGCTCCCACGTATGAAACGCTGCTGGCGGCCCGCGTGCTTACCGCAGTGGTTTCGGGCGTGCTGTTGTCTACGGTGATGACGTTCATTAACGACATCATTCCTCGTGAAAAATCGGCTCGCATCATCTCGTTCGTTTACGCGGGCTTTTCTGTTGCCAGCGTTTTAGGCACGCCTGTTGGCACGCTGCTTGCCGATGCGTTCGGTATTAAGGCTGCGTTTATAGCGGTAGAAGCTGTAGCGCTCGTTGTTACGGTGCTGCTGCTTGTCTCTATGCCGCGTTCCGGTTCTACCGATGTTTCTTCCCGTGTGCGCGATCAGCTGGTGATCCTGAAGGATCGTCGCATCATCTTGGTGCTCATCATGAAGGGATTCGGCATGGCGGCAACGTACGTGTTCTACGTGTACGTAACGCCAATCTTGGAAGATGGCGTGGGCCTTTCGGTGTGGATGGTAAGTATCGTGCTGTTCTTCTACGGAGCCGCAACCATCGTTTCCAATCTTGGCAGCGGCTCCATCGCTCAGCATTATGGCTTGGCGAAAATGCCCCTCATGTTCGCCTTGCAGGCCCTTGTGCTTCTGCTGCTTGGCCCCAGCCTTGCTTCGGGCAATACCGCGCTTGCTGTGATTAACGTGGTGCTCACGGGCGTGTTCATCTACCACATGAATTCTCCGCTGCAAACTTTTCTGCTGCAAACCTCAGCTAAGGATTATCCGAAGGCGCTTACCCTTGCGTCTGCCGTTATGCCCACTTCTTCAGACTTGGGAATCGCTGCAGGATCGTTCCTTGGCGGCGTGGTGGCTTCAGGCCCTGGTTTTGTGTGGGCGGGCCCGGTGGGCGCTCTGTTCGCAATTGTTGCTGTTGTTGCCGCCGTGCTGATCTTGCAGCCGGAAAACCGCAAGCGCGAAACCGCACAGGAGAAATAGCGCCGCGAAAAGAGCGCTACCCTGTGTGCGGCAGCCGATTAAGGGAGTCTGCCGCGTGAAAATGGCATAGTGAACCGAGAAGGGCCGCCCTGACGCTGTATCGAACGCCCCTGTTTCTTCGAAGTGAGAAACAGGGGCGTTCCCCTTTGCATCGGGGTGGCCCTTTTGTATTTTGCGAGTTGGTTGGACGAATCTGCGGTTCGCGAATTGCGCTTAGAGGGCGCTGCTAGTACAGGAAACCAAGCTTCTTTGCTTCATAGGTAAGCTCGTCGCGGAAATCGGGATGGGCGATGCTGATAAGGCGCTGTGCGCGGGTGGGGATGTCGGCCCAGCGCAGATCGACGACACCGTATTCGGTCGCAATAAAATGTATGTCGTTACGCAGACTGGTTATGGCGCTGCCTGGCGCCAAGGTGGGCACGATCTTCGAAACAGGACCGTTCTTGGTGTGCGCCACGCTCGTTACGGCAATAAAGCCACGACCACCCTTTGAATTTTTCACGCCTCGCACGAAGTCAAACTGCCCGCCGCTTGCAGAGTACTGGCGTGCGCCGATGCTTTCAGCGCACACTTGCCCGGTTAGGTCGATGCTTACGGCGGTGTTCACTGAAACCAGGTTGTCGTTCTTCGCGATAAGGGCGGGATTGCACACCGTTTCGTAGGATGTGTAGTACATGCTGGGGTTTTCATGGATGAAATCGTACAGTCGCTGTGTGCCGGTCGAATACCCCGCAACCGAAACGCCCGGCATGAAGTTCTTTCGCGAGTTGTCGATGACGCCTTTTTGTTGCAGTTCAACAAAAGCGTCCGAGAACATTTCGGTGAAGCACCCCAGATGCTGTTTGCTTTCCAGGCCAGCGGCGATAGCGTTGATGATGCCGCCGATGCCCAGTTGAATGGTGTCGCCGTCGTTAACGCGGTCGACGATGAACTCCGCGACCTTTGCCTCTTCAGGCGTTGGTGCGGGCACCTGAACATCTTCGAGCAGTTCTTCTTGCAGCACAAAGGCATCGATGGTGCTTACGTGGTAGTTGTGCGAGTCGCCGAATACGCGGGGAAGGCGTGGGTTGATCTGCGCAATGATGTGCTTTGCGCCGCGCAATGCGCCTTGCTCGAATCCCAGGGGTCCAATGTTGCAGTTGCCTTGAGCGTCGGGCGGCGTCATTTGGACTACGGCGTAGTCGAGCCCAACTTCTTCCAGCATGCGATTGGTGTCCGAGAAATGAACGGGAATGTGCGCAACGCACTTTGATCCGTTGGCAAAGCCGGTTCGTTCGTTGGGGCCGGCGAAGTAGGTGTGGTAGCGGAACTGTTCGGGGGTTACATCGAGTCCCGCGAAGGTGATCTTGCCGTTCATCCAGTTGCCGTAGAGATCAATGCCAGTAAGGGCGCCCTTTGCAACCCTGTCGATAAGCGCATTGATGATGGTGGTGGGTACGTGAAGGCCGCCCGTGTAAATTTTCTGGTTGCCGGTTAGATGTTGCTCGAATACCTGGTTTACGGTTATTTTCTTGCGCTCGTATTCATCCTGCCAGTCCATGGTCCCTCCTGGTAGTTCCTGTTTTGCTTGGGCGAAAAGTCCCAAGCCCCCTGAATATAAGAAAACGGCGGTCGCGCAATCCCCATTGCACGCCGCCGTTTAATTGTAGCGCTGTTTGCCTTTTTACATTTCGTCTGGTGAGAGCGGGAAATCTACGCCCGTCCAGATCTCGAAGGCGCGGGCACCCTGGAAGAACAGCATTCCTTCGCCGTTGATGGTGGTGCAGCCTGCTTCTTTGCCCATTTTCAGTAGCTCGGTTTCTGCTGGCTGGTAAATAGCGTCTTGGATTACCAAGCCTGGGTGCAAGAACGATGCGTCGGGGATGGGAGACTGTCCTTCGAGCTTACCCATGCCGATGGGAGTGGCGTTTGCCAGAAGATCGGCATCAGCCAGTTGCGCACGCAAGTCGTCCAAATCGTTTGCATCGTGACGGCTGATTTTGCAGCCGGTTTTCTCGGCAACAAGGGCAACCTCTTCAGCAACGCGGTCCCATGATTTGCCCGTGCTAGGGCTGAATACCACGATTTCGCCTACGCCATCGAGTGCTGCCTGCGCGGCGATGGGGGTACCGGCGCCACCCATGCCCATCAGGACCATTTTCTTTCCTTTGGCATCGACGCCGTGCTCTTCGAATGACTTCATGAAGCCGTAGCCATCGGTGCTGTAACCGGTGAGAACGCCGTCTTCGTTGACGATGGTGTTGACGGCGCCTACCATCTCGGCGATGGGATCAAGCTTGTCCAGGAACGGGATAACCGCAATCTTGTTCGGCATGGTAAGGTTGCAGCCGCGCATATTCAGAAGGCGGATTGCGTCGGTTGCCTGCTTCATATCTTCGCCGGGAACGCGGAAGGCCATATAAGCGTAATTCAGGCCGGCGCGTTCGAATGCTCGGTTGTGAAGGTGGGGCGATTTGCTGTGTGCGACGGGGTCGCCGAACAGGCAAATTAGACGCGTTGCGCCATTGATGTCTTGCGTCATGGTGGCTTCTCTCTCCTCGAATAATGGGTGCCAGGGCAGCACTGCGGCAGGTTGCCGAAGATGAGCCGATGGCTGGGCTCGTTTTCCTGCTGAAAAACGTATCAATCCTTGCTTGGATTCTATCATTGCGCTTCTATATTGATGCATTCAAGCTATTGCGGATAACTATAGTCGTAAGGGTTTGCCGGCAAATAGCCTGATTACGGCATGGGAAGCTTGCCTTTCTTTCGATATTTTTTTTCGGCACTGGAAAGGCGTACGTTGCCTGACTTTTCCCAAAGCCGCAAAGGAGTGCGTCGCCTAGTGTTCCCATGGAGCCGTAAAGGCGCGCGCTGCCTGGGTTTTTCCTGAAGTCGCAAAGGCATGCGCTGTCTGGTGCTCTCCTGGAAGAAGGCGGAATGCGGGCCACGCTCCGCATCAGCAGATGCTCGACGCGGTGCGCTGTCGGCTATCGAACCCGTATTTGCTTTGAATACCAGAGCGTGCCTTTGCTGGAATAAAATGGAGAAGTGGGCCCACAGGGGCGTGTCTATTGCTTTTCGACTCCCGTTGTTTTAGAACTAATCACACAAAGAATTTTTGTTGCATAACAGAATCCGTTTGTTTCCAGTTTGTTATCGTTCGCCAAAGTGCGTATTTTGATGCGTAAACGGGGTGTACTATCTAATCTCGTAGTTGAAAGGAATATCCATGGAAGACCATAAGCTTTCCCTGTACGACAACATCGCAAAGGTCAATGCCGTCGATCCGGAACTGTACGAGCGTTACCCCGTAAAGCGCGGCTTGCGCAACAGCGATGGTTCTGGCGTAATCGCGGGCGTTACGAATATTTCTAACGTACACGGTTATCTGATGAATGAAGGCGATAAGGTTCCCGACGAAGGCAAGCTCACCTTCCGTGGTTACAGCATCTACGATCTTGTTGGCGGCGACGCCGTCAAGCGCCGCGGCTTTGAAGAGATCGTGTATTTGCTGCTTATGGGGGATCTTCCCACATCAAGCCAGCTCGATGTGCTCGTTGAGGCGATTGATGCTCAACGCAATTTGCCCGATGGCTTTACTGCTTCGAAGATCATGAGCACGCCTTCTCGTAATATTATGAACCTCCTGCAGCGTTCGGTGCTCATGCTGTATGCCGATGATCCAAAGGCGGAAGATCGCTCCTTCGAACACGAGATCAGCACGGCAATTTCGCTTATCTCTCGTCTGCCGCGCATCATGGTGCTGGCTCACTATGCCAAGCGTGCTGCGTTCTACAATGAGTCGATGATCATGCATCGCTTCATTCCGGGGCAGTCCACTTCCGAAACCATCCTTTCCATGTTGCGTCCCAACCGCGAGTTCACGCCTGAAGAAGCACGCATGCTCGACATCATGATGTCCCTGCACGCTGAGCATGGTGGCGGCAACAACTCCACCTTCACTTGCCGTGTTCTTTCCTCTGCCGATACCGATCCATATGCTGCCTATGCGGCTGCTATCGGTTCCTTGAAGGGCAGTAAGCATGGTGGCGCAAACCATAAGGTTCTGGCCATGCAGAAGGAAATCAAGGAAAACGTTAAGAATTGGGAAGATGAAGACGAAGTAGCTTCCTATATTGCCAAGATCGTGAACAAGCAGGCATACGATCATACCGGCCTGATCTACGGCATGGGTCATGCGGTGTACACGCTTTCCGATCCGCGCGCAGTTATCTGCAAGGATTTTGCAACAAGGCTTGCCAAGGGCACTGAGTTTGAAGCGGAGCTGAATTTGCTTAAGCTCATCGAGCGCCTGAGCCCTGAAGTTATCCTGCAGGAAAAGGGCACCAAGAAGGATATGTGCGCAAACGTCGATATGTATTCTGGATTCGTGTACTCCATGATGGGTATTCCGCAGGATATGATCACTCCGCTGTTTGCCTGCTCTCGTATGGCCGGTTGGGCTGCCCACCGCTTCGAGGAACTGGTAAGCGGCAAGCGCATTATCCGCCCTGCATACAAGACGGGCGTGAAGGCTCGCGAATACAAGCCTATCGAAGAGCGCTAAGCGTTTCTGCTCGTTATTTTCACAAGCGCAATAACAAAAGGCCCCTCGGGGCCTTTTGTTTGCCGCTTTTCTTCGATGGCGGTTGGAAGCGTCAAGCAATGGCAAAATGTTTGTTTCTTGTCATGTTTCGCTTGGGGTTTTCGCCCGAAACAGCAAGGCGTTGTGCCTGCACGTTTTGTTTGGGCACATTATCCGAGGTTCCGAACGGCGAGTTCGCATACTTGAGCCCTGCGATTGCCTGGGCAAAAGAGAAGGAGTCCCGAGGGACTCCTTCATGATCGCTTTGATGCGATGAGCCTCGCCGCTCTTGGCTCGGCGATGCGATGCGCTCAACGCTTTTTGCGCCGTGGACGGGGTGCATCCGACAACCGCTCTTGGCACAAGGGGCAAACGATGCGCCCGGCTTCCGCCTTGGTACTGAAGGCGAGTGCCTCTATGCAGCTTCCTTGTTGCCGAACACGCGCGTCGCAATAACGATAATGATGGCAACAGCGATGCCGCCGATAAGCGAGGGCCAAGGCGAACCGGTGAAGCCCGCAACCAGATATCCAAACAAGCAAATGACGGCAACCAGAGAAGCGTAGGGCAGCTGGGTTGCCACATGGCGCAGGTGGTTACAGTCCGCACCAGCAGAAGAAAGGATAGTGGTGTCGGAAATGGGCGAGATGTGGTCGCCGTATACTGCGCCAGCAAGCGTTGCGCCGATGGTAACCAGGAACAGCGGGTCGCTTTCGGGGAATACGCCCAAAACGATGGGCAGGATCAAGGCGGCGGTGCCCCAGGAGGTGCCCATGGCGAATCCGATGAAGCCGGAAACCACGAAGATAACGGCAGGCAAGAACGAAAGCTCAAAGCCCATGGTGGTAAGGAAGTTGGAAACGAATTCGCCCGTACCCAGCATGTAGCGGCATGCACCGCCCAGGCTCCATGCCAAAACAAGGATCATGATAGCGCCCACCATAGAGCGAACGCCTTCGGAAGCGCCTTCGGTGAAGCCAACCAGCGTGGTGAGCTTACGGGGCAGGAACATGCATGCAGCAACCACCAATGCCACGGCGGCACCGATGCACAATCCACCGATGGGGTTTTCGCCAACAGCGGTTGCGAAATCTACACCCTCAAAGAAGCCGCCAACATACAGCATGCCCGTGATGGAGAACACGATAAGCACCACGATGGGGATAACCAGGTCGAATACCTTGCCATTGGGGGAAACGTCCAGACCCTTGAACTGCTCGACTGCCTTCGTGGCACCCTCCAAGTCGGATTGCTCGGTGATAACGGTTTCGACGGCTTCGGGATTGCTGGGAACACCCGCCTTGGATACCGTTTCCAGAGCGGAGGCATGGGGAGGAATGGGGCTGTAGGTATGAGCGTCGCAGTCGCGCTGAGCCTTGCCCATGCTGAAGAAGTCTTTGCCGAAACCGCACATAGCAAACACGAACACGATGGTGACCAGCGCGTAGAGGTTGTACGGAATGGAAGCAACGAACGTGTTGAAGCCGTTTTCGCCCATGTAGCCGCCCATGGCAACCGCCCACGAGGAAACAGGGGCAATGATGCATACCGGTGCTGCGGTGGAGTCGATGATCCACGCCAGCTTTTCGTGGCTGATGCGGAACTTGTCGGTTACGGGGCGCATGACGGCGCCAACGGTGAGGCAGTTGAAGTAGTCGTCAACGAATACCACGATGCCCAAAAGGGCCGTCATGACGGTTGCCATGCGTGCGCTTTTGATGTGCTTCGCAGCCCATTCAGCGTATGCGCGTGAACCGCCGGCAATGGCGATGATGACAACTAACGCGCCCAATAACGCTAAGAACAAGATAAGCGCCGCATTCGATGAGATTTGTTCCGCCATAACCTGGGGGATGAGCGTAAACGCGGTGATGAGCTGGTCGAAACCGACGCCTTCAAGGCAAAACTCGTAAATGATTAGGCCTGAGAACACGCCAACCAGCAGGGAGGAATACACCTCCTTGGTAATAAGGGCAAGGCCCAGCGCCAGAAGCGGCGGCAGGATGGACCAAGCACCGGTGGAAAGAAGCTCAAAGCCTTCCATGTACAGTCTCCTTACTGCAAATAGGGCGCAGGCGATGCTGCGCTGGGAAGGCGGCGGCTAGCGAAGTCGCGCATGATGCATTTCCAGCGCAGCCTTGCATGCGCTTTTTCAACTGTGCCGATTATAGGCTAGCTTCGTTGCCGCGGTGTTGCATTTATGAGTGAAGGAAGGCGTAACGGGTGGGCGGCGTGTTAAGACAGGCGGTTACTGGAAGTACTTTCCTGCGTTTGCTCCCACAACAATAAGATCCACACCTCGGAGGAGCGCGAACAGCGCAATGAATAGCGCGAGCATTTCGGGCATAGAGAAGAACATGAATCCGATAACGATAGAAATGATGCCCGAGAACAGCATCCAGCCCCAAAGGGGGAGGCCCGCACGCTTAACCATGAAGGTGGTCACAACTTCATATATGCCGAAAATCAGAACGAACGCGCCGATAACCCAAGGCAGGACTGCCGCAAAGGCGAAGGGGTGAATCACGAACATGGCGCCAATGAGCACGTCAAGGATGCCGTAGGCAAGAATCCACCCAGAAAAGCCCAGAAGCTCGTGGTCGCGAATGAATGTTGCAATATTGACTACGCCAGAAACCACAAAGGCGGCGCCAATGATAAAGGCGATGGATGCAAGGGTGAGACCTGGGAAGAATGCGCATACCAAGCCAAAGATGATAAACAGTATGCCGGCAACAATAAGCTGCCAGTTTCGTTCGGTTTTCGTGTTCATGATAGCCCCCTCTATGTTGTCGTTGTTTTCATTGTAATGCGCTTTGCTGCAGGTGAGGGCGCATGTAAGGGAAATGAAACAACACGAGTGCGAGTGGGGTTTGGTGCATCTGTTGCTCTTGGCTGGCGCCCCTCGCCGTTTTTTTGCCACCGGCCCTGAGCCGCTCCGAGGCGAAGCTATCCCTTAAGCAGAAACGAAGGGAAGGGGGATGTCGTGATCTTCTGCGGGGATGGGAGCAACCTTCTGCTCGGCAAAGGCGACGCCAATAACATGGCATGCGTCGGTGAGTTGGCAAAGGTAGCGATCGTAGTTGCCCGCTCCGTATCCTAGGCGGTTGCCATTTGCATCGAACCCTACAGCGGGAACCACGATGAAGGCAAGCTCGTTGGCGGCAAGGTAGGGCATGAGGGTAAGCTCAGGGCTGCTGTGATGGTATTCCTTTAGCGGGTCGTTCAGGAACGGCACGCTGTTGCGGCGGAATGCCTCGGCGCTTACCGAGCGCATTTCCATGGTTTGCTGGGTGATATGCAAGGCGTTGGGGTCCGACCCTGGTTCGCGGATCCCACGTCCAGGGGCATCGGGAATGCCATGGGCATCGGGCATCATGCAGGGGAAGGCAACGTTGCAGCCTCGCAGGTAGGCATGGTCGATGAAACTACTTAGGTCAACTTCCCATGGGAATGCGGAGTATACGCCGACAACGGGTTTTCCTTGGGGTGTTTCGGCTATCAGGACGTCAAGACGTCGACTCAGCTCTGCGCAGATCTGTTTGCTCTTGCTTGCGCGCGCTTCGGGCGCAAGGGCGGAGCGCGCCTTCTTTGCCTGGGCCCTGAGGCGGCTGCGGATTTCCGCGGGGGTTTCGCGGTTGGGCGTGGAAGTATGTTTGCTGTTGGTGTTCATATCGCGCATTGTACGCCTGGTGGGCACGATAGAGAAAACGTGTTGGCGAATGAGCGCCTGGTGAGTGCAATGGGGGGAAGCGTGCTGGCGAAGGCCGCAAAAGGAAAGGTAGCGGCTGGGGTGTTCCCCCGAACGAAGCTTGCGCTCGCTAGTGCTCAAGGGGCTCGGTGAGTGCGGCGGAGCAGAGTCCTGCGCGTGATTGCGTGTCTGATTTGCGGTATATGGAAGTCAGATGCTTCTGCAATGCGCGGAGGGATATTCCCATGTCGTCGGCAATGCGCTGGAGCGTTTCTTCGCTCGAACATACTGCGGAAAGAACATCGCGCTCACGTGGGGTAAGGCTGTAACGCTCCGAAAAGGCTGCAAGATGAGCATCGGGAGCGCTTTTGTCGGCGGGAGCTTTGGCTTTCGGCTCTTCTTGGGGCTTGGCGGTTTGCGCCTGTGCGGCAATGAGCTCCGCCAGCTTTAAAGCTTCGATCTCTGCCTTATGTCGCGCCGTGCGACGTACGTTTTCGAGCGCGTGGGCAACAAGGAGGGTAGCCATGGCTAGCGCAATGGTTATCGATGAGATAAGCATGATATCGCCCGATGAAATCAAGGCCATGGAAGGCATGGCCACAAGTGCAGCGCAGGCGTTGTTGGCGGCGCGTCCCATGCCCGCCCAAAGCGATGGATTGGCGCAGCGCATGGCAATGCGCAGAAACGACGAGGTGAAGAAGACTACGAAAAAGCCCGACGAAAGGTAGAAAATTACCAAACCCAGAAGAACTTCGGAGTTGGTTTGGATGGCAAGGGCGGAAACCAGGGAAAGCATGGCTACGCACAGTGTGATGACGGTGGAATAGCGATGCTTGGTAAGATCGAAGATGAAGCCAGCTGCAATGCCGCTGATGGCAAGAAGCAGACGGAGCCAGGTTGAAAGGTCGAACGTGCCTTGCGCGTTTGCCAGGGTAACCACGTTGTCGAGCGTGCTGAAAACGCAGGCAATTAGGGATACGCAGGCGAGCAGCAGAATTGCTTCCTTGAGGGCGTCGCGTTCGTCGGCGGTTCGTTGGTCTTCTTCAAGGAGGGCACTTTCAACGGGGACTACGTGCAACACGTTGCGGCGGGCTGCAAGTATGAAGCCAAGCACGATGATCGAAGCTCCGATGATCGTGGCTTCGACAATACTGTTCGGCGCCAAAGAATGAAGCAGGAATTGAGCTAACAAGCCCGCGGCATACGAGGCGCCCACCAGGCGGGAAAGATAACTGCTGGCATAGTGGGTTTGGGCGACGGAAAAATAGGTGGCGTTTCCCAGCATACCCAAGATCAAGAACAGCAAACATCCCAGCGACAGCAAGGCATTGGCGTTTTGGGTTAGTTGGGTTGCGATAAGGAGCAGGGTGGAAACGGTTCCCAGCACGCCGGCAAGAATGCTTCGATGCTTTGCGGCTGCCGTTCGATTTACCAGAGAATAGCCCACAAGCCCTATGGCACTTGTGGCGAGGATGGACGCCTGCGCGCCAACTACCGAATCGGGGCCAGCGAGTTCGCCATAAGCGATGTCAAAGTGATATTCGCTGCCCAAGAACACGAAAATGAACAATGCCATAGCGGCAAATGCGAAAAGATGTGCTTTGGGCTTCGACTCCATGGTGTCCTTCCGAAGGGCAAAAGACGTGTTTTGACACGTGCCTTCGGCGTGCTCCCCTCTTTGTTTTTCCCTGTTGATTCATTATTGCGCAACAAAGACGCGCTTACGGCTCGGTTTCTTCTTGTGGAAACAAAAACCGCTGCTATGGGCTGTGCGCGAAGGGGCTGAATTTACACGCGGGTTCTCCTCGTATTGAACATGCGCTATGGTCTGTACGCGCAGGGGCTGGATGCGAAAAGCCGGTTTGGAGGGCGCTACTGCTCTTGCTGCCTTCTTCGGCTGTGAGCCCAGCGGATGCATCAGCCCTTGCCTCTTTAGCTGCGAGTTCAACGGTCGCTACTGTCCTTGTCGCTTGCTCTGGGCGCGAGTTCGGTGGTCATGTTCGTCGTTAAAACGGATGCCCTCTTTGCTTGTGCTGGCGCACGTTTAGCAACTATGCTTGCCGTTAAGGCGGATACCCTGCTTGCTTGTGGCAGCGAACAGAAATAAAGAGGCCTCGGGGAGATTTCTCCGAGGCCTCTTTCATGGATAGGGTGTTGGAGCTTTATGCTCCCAAGGCTACTGTCGCAGGCTCCCTGTGAGACATGGCGCTCGCGCCAAATTAGCCGATTCCCAGTACCTGCATAACCAGGCAGATGGCGGAAAGAATGCCCACCACCACGATGGTGAAACATAAGATTATGCGGGTGAATTTGCCCACTGCGTATTTGCCCATAACGTGCTTGTCGGTGCAGATGATTGCCATGAACACCAGCAGTACAGGCAGAATAACGCCGTTTACGAACTGTGCGGTGAGCATGATTCCCATCAAGTCAATGTTGGGAACAAGGATAACCACCGCTGAAACGACGATGACAAACGTGAAGATGCCCTTGAACAGGGGCGCTTCCTTCCAAGTGAACGAAACGCCTGCCTCCCAGCCGAATGCCTCGCAGATTACGAAGGCGGTGGTAAGGGGCAGAACGCAGGCGGCCAGCAAACTTGCGGCTACCAGGCCGATGGCAAACAGTGCTTTAGCGTATTGGCCTGCGAAGGGCTCGAGTGCCGCCGCGGCAGCTTCGGCGCTCTCTACTTCGATGCCCTGGGGAAACAATACGGTACCGGTGGTTACGATGATGAACCACGCCACTATACAGCCCACTACGGCGCCGGTTATTGCGTCGATGCGTTGATAGGGAAGATCGCGTACCCGCACGCCTTTTTCAACCACGTTGCTCTGGGCGAAGAACATCATCCAGGGGGCGATGGTGGTGCCGACCATCGCAACGGTAAGCGAAAGGAAGCTCAAATCCGAACTTGCCGCTGGTACCAGGGTGTGCTGGAAGGTTTCATTCCAATCAGGTTGTGCCAAGAATGCCGCAACGATGTAGGTGGCGAATACGCACGAAAGCACCAGGAAGATGTTCTGCACGCGTTTGTAACTGCCTCCTACGATGAGGCCCCAAACGGCTGCCGCGGCAACGGGGACCGATATCCAGCGCGGCACACCGAACATTTCCATGCCCGAAGCCACACCTGCGAATTCTGAAAAGGTGGTGGCGACGTTGCCGATGAGCAGCGCCAACATAGCGAGCGCCGTGAGGCGGATGCCGAAGCTTTCACGGATCAGCGCGGAAAAACCTTTGCCGGTAACAACGCCCATGCGCGTTGCCGTGGTTTGCACCACGATAAGCAAAATGCACATGACGGGAATGATCCACAGCGTCATGTAACCGAACTTCGCGCCTACGGTGGAATAGGTTGAAATGCCGCCGGCGTCGTTGCCCGCCATGGCGGTTACGATACCAGGGCCCATGGCGGCCAGCACCAGGAACGCCTTCGAGTGCTGCTTCTTGCCGTCGTTGTCGCCGCCCTGATCAGGAACTTGCGGGGAAGCCTTGGCTGCCAGGGCGGTGTCCTGCGCTGTACTTTCCTTAAGTGTCATGTAAAAGCCTCGATCCTAGTTGTGTCCGAAGATGCGGAGGACAAAGAAGGTATAGGGAATCATCAGTACGATAAACACGGCAAGCGTGATGGCAAACTGCCCCCATGCCCAGCGCGTGCGGCCTTCCTCCACGTTGTCTTCGATGACCTCCATTGCGTCGTCGACGGTGACGATGCCCAGCATCTGTCCGTTCTCGTCGACGACGGGCATGGCCATCAGGTCGTACTTGGAGATATCGGCTGCAACTTCATCTTCGGGCTCTTCAGGTAGCGAAGTGATGAGCTCATCGAACATGATGTCGGAAAGCGGGGTATTGTCTTTTGCGAGTACCAGAGTGCGGAGCGAAAGCACGCCCACAAGCTTGTCGTATTCATCCAGCACGTACACGTAGTTCACCGTGGGGTGGTCTTCGTCCAAGCCGCGAAGAACTTCAGTGGTTTCCTGCACGGTGTCGGAGGTGTGCATTGCCACAAACTGTGTGGTCATCAGACCGCCGGCGGTGTCTTCCTTGTATCCCAGCAATTTGCGAATCTCTGCGGCGTTGTCGACGCCCATCAGACGGAGCAGCGTTTCGGCTTTCTCGTAGGGCAAGTCGCCCACGATGTCGGCGGCGTCGTCAGGATCCATGTCGCGCAGCAGGCGGGATGCGCGCTTTTCGTCCAGGCCCTCGATGATGTCGGCCTGGAATTCGTCTTCCATTTCCGAAATGGCGTCGCCGGCTTGCGCGTCATCTAAGTGCTGAAACACATTGGCGCGCTGCTTCGGATCGAGCTGCTCCAAGATATCTGCCACGTCGGCAGGATGCAGTTCTTCCAGGCGCGTGTGGCTGACGGAGAGCTGCACCTTGGAAAGGTCGCGGTCGAGCAGTTCCATGTAGTTCCAAGCAATGATGCGCTCGTCGATGCTCTTGCCGAACGCCTTGGCGATGCTGCAGGCGGCTTTTTCCACCCACGGAGCCAAGCCACGCAGAATGCCGCGAACGCCCACTTCTGCACCAAGAAGGCGCAATTGCGTTCCGGAAACGGAGAGCTTCAGGTCGTTTACGCGCACAACCTTCATGCCCTGTGTGTCTACGATCTGCCTATCAAGTAGGTCGCGTGCGAGGAGCACTTCGGCGGGCTGGAGGTAGCTGAAGCGGATGGCGGTGCGGTCGACTTTCAGGCGAATGCCCTCGTCTTCGTCGAAGCTGTCCACGTATTTACGCCAAGAGATCATGAAAGGCGTTTTGCCAGGACCTAGGAATGCCAGGCTGGTGATGCGGGGGAACACTTCGCCGGTTTGGATGGCTAGGTCGGATACGGAGCCGATCTTTTCGCCATTTGCATCAACGACGGGTTCGCCGAGCATTTGAGATAGATAGAGCATGCAATTCTCCCTTGGGATTGCCGCCGCGTGTCAGCGTTGTTGTGCGGGCAGTTGATCTGCGCAGCGCACAGCAATACCGACAGGCGCAATCCGTTCATGTCGCAGTCGTCCCTCGACCACTACATGACGGGTGTGAAATGCAGAGGCCGAAGGCTAATTACTGTGAGGTTTCGATTTTCGAACCTTCAAGTAATGTCCTTTCCTAAATGTGTAAATGGCAGCGCAAGGCAAGAGTGCCCTAAGCGCAGCAAACTTGATTTTACGCGAATGCGGTGCGCAGGGGGCGCGGTAGAGGTGAAAAGAAAGTAAAAAACGGGTTTTATCTGCAAAGGGCAGTTAACAATTGTGCATAAAGTGTTTTTGCGGGGGTTTAGGGTGTCGGTTCGCGTCGGCGGATGCTGCGCAGGGGGTACAGGGAGAGCGGCTCGTGCCTGCGGATTGTCCGCGGGGAGCCAGCGGATGGCGTGTGGAGGGGCGGCAGATCCTGCGCCGTGCGTTGACGGGTGGTTTGTGGAGAGCCGGCGGGCATCGCGGTGAGCTGGCGGGCAGATGGCATGCAGGGAGCCGACGGATGTTGCGCCGTGCGTTGGCAGGCGGATGGTGGCGAGTCGGCAGGTGGCACGCAGAGCGCTCGACGTATGTTACGCGGGAAGCAGGTGGATGGCGCGCAGGGGGTAAGGAGCGCCGACGCCAGCAAACTGCCGCCCGTAATGCCGACGGCTTGTGCGCACAAGGGGATGAGGACATCGGTTTGCGTCAGCGGATGCTGCGCCGGAAGCGAGCAGATGGTGCACGGAGGGTCGGCGAGTTGCCAGCAGAAGGTGCACAGGGACTATATTTGGACTGCTAGAGCTATAGCCCATTTCGGCAAAAGGGCCATTCACCAGGTGAAACGGATTTGTGGTCCATAATTCCTTCATATTTAAAGAAAAGTGTTGACGAAGACAGGGCAAACGAGGATACTAATTTTCGTTGCGAAACGCGCCGTTACCTCAGCTGGATAGAGGGACTGACTACGAATCAGTACGTCGGGGGTTCGAATCCCTCACGGCGCACCATCGAAACTGCAAACCACCGAGGGTTTCCCTCGGTGGTTTTTTGTTTTCATGGGCTCATTTTGTTCCGTGGGTGCTATTTGGGTGCTAATCGTCGCTCATTGAACCCCTTCCGCTCCCTGAGCATTGCGGCCGCGGCTTATAGGACAAAAAGTGTGGGGTTATAGGCAGAAAAACGTGTCTGATTTAGGGTTCGAATTGGCAAGAATCGCCTTGTATGTATTCTCTTTTCGCTGAATGCATGCGGATAGCCGCCTTCCTGGCAAAATTCGTTCGATATGTATGCATTTCGGCTTAGCGATGGCAAGATTCTCGCGCTGTGTATGCGTTTCTGGATGTAATCACGGAATTTGGAATACATAGCGTAAGAATCTTGCCAGCAAAGGCTCTATTTCGCGTCGGGAGTCCCGAAATCATGCATGTTGCACGTTTCTTGCCATGGGGGATTTATTTCCAAGGTTCGTGCACGGTATGTGCCGCTGCGATCTCCCTCGAGTATCGGGTGGAACATGAGCACCGGGTAAGCATGAGCGTTGGGCGAAACGTGGACATCAGGCGAACATGGGCGACGGGCAAACATGGGCGCCAGGCGAAGCATGAGTGCCAGGCGAGCATAGACATCGGGCCAAGCATGAGCGACGAGCGGGTATGAGCACCAGGTGAAACCAAGGACACCAGGCAAACATGGCATCGGGTGGGCGTGGGTGCCAGCCGAAACGGGGTACCGGTCGAAACGGGGCGCCAGGCAAGCATGGGTACCGGGTGGGCATTGGCGCCAGTCGAAACGGAGTGCCGGTTAAGTATGGGCGCCAGGTGCGCATGGGCGACGGGTGAAACGTGGGCACCGGACGAACATGCGCACCGGGTAAGCATGAGTGCCAGCCGAAACGCGAGTGCCATGCGAAACGCTGGCTAGCGTTGGGTTCGCCTTTGGATAAGCCCCTTTCCGGATGGCTTGTTCGGCGCTATGGGTCCAGGTTGTTGCGGAGGCCAAACCACCTTTTTGGAATTGCTGTCGTAAATAGGAAAGTGGACCGCCCCATCTCTTGTTTGTTCGGGATGCAGAAGGCAGTTCGAAGGCTGACGTCGAGTGCGTCCGGCGTTCCTCTGGCCCCATTGCTTTTTTGCGACTGCTTTCGCATCTATTTAAGGTTCGGTCGATAAGATTCCCCCATGGTGCTTTTCATCGGACATTCAAGTGCAATCAGGTTGCTTCGCTCGCTCAAGGATTTTGAGAGCATTCGGGCTGCGCGGGCTATGCCGTCTTCCAAGGATGTTCCGACGTTGCCGAAATCGTTCGGAGAGAGTTCGGCCCTTGCAGCGCTGCCTCGCCCTCTGGAGGTCGTTGTCTTATCGGGAAAAACAAGAAGTCAATCCAAGCAGTTTCGCAACAATATTTGGAAACTTCCCGATAGGGCGCCTTGCTTTCTTTCCTTTGAAAGCGGGGTATATTTAAGCAATCCCGAATTCTGTTTTGTGCAGCTTGCGCGGTCGTGTAGCGTGATCGACCTGATCAAATTAGGATTTGAACTATGTGGAACTTATCGAATAGACCCCGCAAATCCCATTGGATTTCGGTCTGCTCAACCCCTTTCAAGCACAGAGGCGATCAATCGCTTTATAGACAAAATGCACGGTAAAGTGCCTCGGAAAGCAAAAACAGCTGTACGCTATGTACGCGACGGTTCGGCATCGCCGATGGAGACATGTTTGGCTCTCTTGCTGGGCTTGCCCTCTCGCTACGGTGGTTACGGGCTGGGTGTGCCGGAGATGAATGCTAAGGTGCCGATCCCCGCAAAATTTAGTAAGCGAACCACATATCGCGAATATCACTGCGATCTATATTGGTCTGAGCAGAACGTTGCCATCGAATACAACAGCCGTGAGTTCCATGTGAACGAACTTGCCGTAGAGCGGGATGCATCACGCATCAACAATCTCAAAGCTGCAGGGATTGATGTCCTTGCTGTTACTCGCGCGCATGTCGCCGACCACGTGAAGTTCGATGCCATTGCCCATTCCGCGGCAAGCCTCATGGGAAAGCGCATCAGGATCGCCTATGCCGACATCGATGAGCGTCGAATGAGCTTGCGCAAGCAGCTTTTCTCTAAGGATCCCTGGTGTTGAGCCGCCTTGCTAGCTGTTTCAGGTTGCGAGGGTTGACGTCCCTGCGGCAACCGCCTTGGTGTCAGGCTGATTTGAGCGCTGCTTCGGGGTGCCAAGAACGATGGTCTCGTGGGTATCGCCTTGGTGTTGGGCGATTTGGCTGTTGTTCGAGGGTCTTCCTTTGGGCTGGTGCTACGTCTGCCTATTGCTTCGTCGTGTCTATAAGGTTGTTTTGGTTGATGTGGCAAGATTCGCGCGTCATGCATCCTCTTTTCGCCGATTGCGCGAAAAGAGGCGCCTCCCTGGCAACGTTTGCGCGAAATGCATGCTTTTCGCGCTGAAGCTGGCAAGATCTTCGTCCCATGTATCCGTTTCGGGGTGCAATCGGGCGATTTCGGATACATAGCGCGCGAATCTTGCCGGGGCGTTTTCGTGCCGAGGGTCCTGGAATCATGCATGGGGCTAAGATCTTGCCAGCGCTCGGTGCTGCGTGGGCCTCTTCGCTCCAGTGGGCAGAATAAGGGCCCGTGCCGTGTGGGAAGAGGGCATGTGCATGCAGACTGCCCATGCTCTGCGTCAGCCTCCCTCGATATGAAGAAAGCGCCCTCGGGCGCTTTCTTCATATGCTATGCAATTTGCGGCGTCAGGCGACGCCAGGCTGACTTCTTGCGACTTATTGCAGCAAGAAGTCAGCAGAAAGGGGCCAAGGGACCAGTTTCGAGGCGCCTCGGCGAAAAGTCGGTCGAGGGCCACTCCCTTTTGGCGGCGTGATCGTTTGGCGGAAGGCCGCTGGCGTGATCATTTAGCGGAAGACCGCCTGCCTGATCGTTTAGCGGAAGACCGTCGGCGCGATCGCGGAAGGGCTACTCGATTTTGCCGTAGCGCTCTTCGGTGATTTGGTCGAGCGTCTTGCCCTGGGTCTTGGGGCACCAGATAACGCCCACAACCAGGGAGATAAGAAGAACGACGCACATGATAACAGCTGCGGGGAAGAAGCCGGCAGGATTCGTGGAGATGTCGCCCATGATGGCGCCAACGCCTACAAGTGACCAAATGCCCAAAGCGCCACGAACCAAGAAGAACATGATGCCCTGCGCGCCGCCGCGGTACTGCGTGGGGAAGAGCTCGGTGCCCCACAGAGCGTAGAAGCACTGGGCGGAGAAACCAGCGGAAATACCCCACAGGATTACGTATACCCAAAGAACCCAACCCATGGATTCGGTGTCACCGCTCTGGATGGCAAGGCCGAATACGGCAATAGCAATCCAGGACAGCAGCGCCAGCAGCGCAGAGGTGCCGAACAGTACGCGGTGAGAGATAACGTCGCCGAAGCGGCTGAAGATTGCCAGCGAGCAGACCGCAACCAGTACCCACTGAACTACGCCCAGGAGGCTCTGGCCGGTTGCATCGATGTTGCCGGCAGCAGCGTAGAGGTACGGCATGAACTGACCGTTGGTACCTGCAGCCAGGTTCCAGGTCAGGTACACGGCAACCAGGAAGATGATGGTCTTCACGTTCACGGGGTTCTTCAGAGCGGTTGCCATCATCTTGCCGAAGGACTGCTTCTCGGTGGCAGAAGCGTTCTTCTCGGCCCAGTCGGCGGATTCCTGCAGCTGACGCTGAAGGTTCCAAGCGATAAGGGCAACGATGAACAGAACCAGGAACAGCAGGCGGGTTGCCAGCATACCGTCAAACGGGCCGTAGGTGCCTGCGGGGAGCAGGGTGGTGCCATCTGATTCGAAGCCAGGGATGATGAAGCTCATAACCAGCGAAAGGATGAAGATGATAGCAGGACCGCAGCTCCATGCGAATTGGCTGATGCCGATGTTGGAAGCGCGCTTCGTGGAGGTAGACGTCTCGGAGATGTAGCTCCAGGAAGCGGGAACGCCAGCGCCTACGGAAAGGCCGGAGAGCACGACGCCTACTACGACCATGGGCAGGTTCACGGCAACCATGGCGATGAATACGCCGGCAGCGTAAACCAGCAGATTGTACTTATAAATAGTGGTACGGCCGAACTTGTCGGTCAGGAAGCCGCCGATCAGTGCGCCAACTGCAGCGCCGAAGGCGTTTGCGCCGATAGCGCCCAGGATTGCGGTCCAGGCGGAGCCGAAGTTGAATGCAGCGGCCCAAGCAGTAAGGGCAAGGCTGCTGGCTACGATGCAGCCAGAGTCAAGGAAGTTGGTCAGGGAAACCGCCATGGTTCCCTTGCGTTCTTGGGAAAGCGCCAATGCTTTACCTTTCTAGTCGAGGTGGAATGCGCAGGGCAGGTCTACGGAAACGGGCGAATTGTCCGCATTTGTTTCCATGACGCTTGCCATGAAATCCCACCATTTCTTGCAAATATCGGTCTTGGCGGACTCGGCATAGCGTTCGGGGTCGTCAAGCTCGATATATCCGAAGAGGATGTTGGTTTCCTCGTCGATGAAAATGGAGTAGTTGTGCCCACCGTATTCGTGGAGCATGTTGGCCATTTCGGGCCACAATTCGTTGTGACGCTTCTCGTACTCTTCGGCAAAGCCCGGATAGAGCTTCATCTTGAAGCCTGAGATAGTGCGCCCATCAGCAGTTTTGCGGATAGTCATCGAAGTGCCGCCTTAGTCCAGGAACTCATCGTTGACGGTGAGGCCGAAATCGATGCCGATCTGGCGCAGGCCCTCGTCGGAAATGGTGTTCAGGAATTCGTCGGAGCCACCATTCATCTGGCGAGCGCGGCGATATACATCGGCAGCCTTTTCGATGGTGTGCATCAAACCGAAGGTGGTGTCGAAGTCGGGGCCGGAAACGAACAGGCCGTGCTGGGCCCAAACAGCTGCCTCGTACTTCTTCATAAGTTCGGAGGTTGCCTTCGCAATCTCAGCGCCACCGGGAACCATCCAAGGTACAACGCCAACGCCAGAGGGGAATACCACGATGCATTCAGTCATTGCCTTCCACAGGGCGCGCGTGAAGTAGCGTGCATCAAGCGGGCATACGAACGTCATGGCAATAACGTTGATGGGATGAGCGTGGTAAATTACGCGGCATTCGTTGTTGGTTGCCTCCATGCGCACGGCATGGTTCATGAAATGCGTGGGGAACTCGGAAGTGGGCTTACCGCCGTCGGTCAGGCCCCATACGATGCGCCAGGAATCGCCGGCGTCATTGATTTCGACGATGCCGATGTTGTGGGAAGGGTCGCTCATGACGTTGCGCATATAGCGGCCAGAGCCGGTGGTAAGGAAGAACGCGCCGCGCAGGCTATCTGCCTGTACACCCATGTTCACCCACTCGCCGGGAGTTGAGTTGAAGAAGGGGCGAGCCTGCTCTACTTCCTCTTCCTTCATGCGGTAGGTAAGGTTGCCGCCATTGCGCTCGTGCCAGCCCTGCTGCCAACCGTCGTCGCACAGACGGCAGAAGCCGCGTACGAAGGCCAGCTGCTCGACGGCAACGCCAGAAACTGCGCCGCGAGCTGCGGAAACGCCGCTTTTAAGCGTATCCATAGCACTGTCGATAATATCCATCATTGTCCTTTCGTTCTGAAGTACCGAATGATCGGTTTCGGAAAAGCCGCTCGGGCAAGTGGCCTTTTCGAAGCGCATTCGGCGCATGTTTGCGGAGTTGAAACTCGGCGCCAGATGTTTTCGGCATGGGGCTTTTCGGCGCCGGATACCCCGGCGAGGGCCTTCCGGTACCCGATGCGCCCTCTGCCATGGCTCCCTCGGCGCCGGGTGTTCCCGGTCATGACTTCTGGGCGCAGAAAGCGCCCCTCGGGAAGAGGGGCGCTGAAAAATGCGCAGGGGCTTACTGGCGCTTGGAGAGCACCTCGTCTTCGTAAGCCTTAACCTCGTCCCACAGCTGGTCTTCGGCAACTACGCCCTGACGTGCGCAGTACTCGTCCCAAACCGCGGTCCAAGGCATGGTCTTGAACTGCTCGGTAACGATCATCTTCTCGGAGAACTGGTAGGTATCCTGCAGCTCCTTCAGGCGACCCCATGGCTGCAGCAGCTCGAACAGCAGGCACTTTTCCATGGCACGCATGCCGGTAGCCCAAGCGCCGATGCGGTTGATGGAAGCGTCGAAGAAGTCCATGCCGATGAGGACCTTGTCCATACCCTCGGGGCAGCGAACAACCTCAGCAGCGATGTCCTTGATGGAATCCTCGAACAGAACAACGTGGTCGGAGTCCCAATGCATGGAGCGGGTAACGTGCAGCGGCACGTAGGGGAAGAACTGCAGCAGGCTGGGCAGCTTGTCGGAAATGCTTTCCATGGGGTTGAAGTGGCCCGCATCGATGAGCACTACATGGTTGCCGCCCTTCTTGGCAGCGTAGGATACGTAGAACTCCTGGTTGCCAGTGGTGAAGCCTTCAACACCGATGCCGAATACCTTCTGCTCAACCGCATCGATAACATGCGGGGTTTCGAAGGAATAGATTTCATCGAGGGAATCCTTCAGGCGTGCGCGCAGGCCATAAGCGTCGGCGGCGTAGTCCTTCAGGCCGTCGGGAATCCAGAAGTTGTTCAGGACCATATCGTCCATTTCCTCGCCGATGCGCTCTGCGATCTGGCGGCAGGCGATGCAGTGACGGATCCAGAAATCACGCACGTCCTTTTCGGGGCTGGAAACGGTAAGGCCTTCCTTTACCAGCGGGTGGCTGAACAGGGTGGGGTTGAAGTCGATGCCGAAGCCGTTCTTCTTTGCCCAGGTTACCCAAGGCTCGAAGTGCTTGTACTCAAGCTTGTCGCGGTCAACCCAGGGGTTTTCCTCGGTGAAGATAGCATAGCTTGCGTGCAGGTTGATGCGCTTTTTGCCGGGGATCAGGCTTGCTGCCTTCTCGAAGTCGGCCATGAGCTGTTCGGGGGTGGCAGCGCGGCCAGGGTAGTTGCCCGTGGTCATGATGCCACCGGAAGCTGCATTATCGTCGCCCTGGTCGAAGCCGACTACGTCGTCGCCTTGCCAGCAGTGCATGGAGATGGCCTTGTTTGCCAGGGTCTCGATCACTGCCTCGGTGTCGATGCCCTGCTTGGCGTACGCTTCGCGTGCCAATTCGTACATAGTGGTCATGAATGCTCCTTATCTGTACCTAAAAGGTTGGTTACTGTTATTCAAAGCGCTTCACGTCGAATGACGTTGCGATAGCATCGCGGACGCTTTGGAGGTCGGGGAATGCGCCGTCGGCGATCATCTGCACGGCAAGGTTGCCCAAGCTCGTTCCCTCAACTGGACCGGCGAACACGGGAATGCCGCACGCGCGCGTGGTGAGTTCGTTCAGATATGCGTCTTGGCAGCCGCCTCCAACGATGTTGATGGAAGTGTAGGTGCGTCCGGTAAGTGATGCCATTTCCGCAATGGATTCCGCATAGCAGGAGGAAAGGCTTACATATACGCAGCGCATAAGCTGGCCGACGGTTTGGGGCACGTCCTGCCCGGTTTCGAAGCAGGCGCGGCGAATCTCGTCGATCATGGAATCGGGTGCCAGGAAGCGGTCGTCGTTCACGTTCACGTGGGCTTCGAAGTTGCCTGCCTCTTTTGCGTGGGCAATGAGGTCGGGGAAGCCCCACTCGATTGCCTCATGCGTGAAGGGGGGCAGCTCGCCTTCATCGGCTTGCTGATGGGTGTCTTTGCCATCTACATAGGAAACGCCATTCAGCTCGCGGCGGATAGACTGGATCATCCACAGGCCCATGATGTTCTTTAGGAAGCGGAAGCGCAGCTCGAAGCCGCCTTCGTTGGTGAAGTTCTGGAAACGGGAGGCATCTGAGGTGATGGGGCCTTCGTTTTCAACGCCCAGCAAGCTCCAGGTGCCCGAAGAAAGGAACACGGCATCGGCATCGCGCGCGGGAACGGCCAGGTAGGCGCTGCCCGTGTCGTGCGTAGCGGGCGCGATGATATGCGTGGGGTAGCCGATCTTCTCTTCGATTTCGGCGGTGACGGCACCCAGATCGGTACCGGGCATAACCACGTCGCAGAACATGCTGCGCGGAATGCCGAATGCCTCCAAGATGGTTTCGTCCCACTGCTGGGTGCGTGCGTTCATCAGGCACGTGGTGGAAGCGTTGGTGTATTCGTTGGCTTTGGCGCCGGTTAGCAGGAAAGCCAGGTAGTCGGGGATCATCAAAAACGTTTCAGCGTTTTCGATCTGCTCGGGGTGCTCACGCTGGAGCGCCAGCAGCTGATAGATGGTATTGAACGGCTGGCGCTGAATACCCGTGCGGCGATATACCTCATCGGGCGAAACGATAGCATCTGCTACGGCGTACATGCCGCTGGTGCGCTCATCGCGGTAGGCAACCGCATCGCCGAGCATGTTGTCTTCGGCATCGAGCAGCACGAAGTCGACCGCCCAGGTGTCGATACCCACGGTTTTGGGCGCATAGCCGGCTTCTTTGCATTTCGCCAAGCCGGCAACGGTTTCGCGGAACAGCATATCCACGTCCCAGCAGTCGTGACCGCCGGAGCGTTTCTGGATGTTGTCGAAGCGATGGATCTCGGTAAGTTCGATGGTGCCCTGCGGGGTAACCTCGCCGATAACCACGCGGCCGGAAGAAGCGCCGATATCGACGGCGGCATAGCAGTTGGTTTTGATTTCCATTAGTTATCCCCCTCTGCTTCAACGCCGATTTGCACGATCTGCATTACGTTGGTGGGGCGCGGCGAAGGCGCAGTTGGGTCGAAGCTTACAGCGTCGCCCGTTTGGCCGATGCGGGGAGAAGTGGTGCGGTCTCCCAAAGTGAATACGCAGATATCGCCTTTGTTCACGAAGTTCTTTTTCACAACGACGCTGCGAGCTTGCTCAAGAACGTACGAGGCATCGCCAACGACTTTGCCCAAAAGCGGCGTAACGCCCCAGTTCAGCTGCAAGGAGCGGCGATATTCTTCCGAAGTGGTTACTGCATAGATGGGCATCTTCGGACGGTAATTGGAAACGATGCGGGCCGTGCGGCCGGTCATCGTAGGGGTAACGATGCAGCAAGCGCCCACGTTTTCTGCGGCGGTTACAGCAGCCAAGCCCACAACAGCGGAAATGCTCTTCTGCTCCGCGTTGCGGTTAGGGATGGAGCCTTCGTCGTAGATGTGCGATTCGCTTGCCTCGGCAATGCGCGCCATAGTTTGCACTGCGGGAACCGGGTACATGCCGATGGCGGTTTCGCCGGAAAGGGTAACGGCATCGGTGCCGTCGTAGATGGCGTTTGCCACGTCGGCAACCTCTGCGCGCGTTGGGCGGGGGTTGCGGATCATGGAATCGAGCATCTGCGTGGCGGTGATAACCGGGCGGTAAGCGCGATTGCAGGCTTTGATGATCTTCTTTTGAAGGTGCGGAACCTGGTTAGAGGGAACCTCTACGCCCAAGTCGCCGCGGGCCACCATTACGGCATCGGAGACTTCGATGATTTCTTCGATGTGATCTACTGCGTGCGCATTTTCGATTTTTGCCACGATGCGAATGCTTTCGCCGCCGTTCTCGGCGAGGAATGCGCGAATGGCGCGCACGTCTTCACCGCAGCTTACGAACGATGCTGCTACGAAATCGACACCCTGCTGAATGCCGAACAGGAGGTCTTCCTTGTCCTGCTCGGTCATAACGGGCAGGGGCACGTTGGTGCCAGGCAAGTTCAGCTGTTTGCATTCGCCGAGCATGCCGGAGTTCTGAACGGTGCACTGGATGTCGGATCCCAGGACACGATCAACGGCGAGTTCGATCAAGCCGTCGTCGATAAGGATAATGGTGCCAGGCTCAACATACTTATAAAGCCCTTTGAATGTTTGGTGCACGCGGCGGGAAGTGCCAGCAATGTCTTCTTCGGTGAGGAAGAAGTTGTCGCCCGCGCGGAGCAGCACAGGCTCGTTGCCCTCAAGCTTGCCGGTGCGGATGGAAGGCCCTTTCGTATCGAGCATGAGGGCGCAGGGTGCGTCCAGTTCGCGACGGACCTTTTTCAGGCGGTCCATACGTGCTTTATGCTCGGCATGGGAGCCATGCGAGAAGTTGCAGCGGGCAACGTCCATGCCTGCTAGCACAAGATTTTTCAATGCTGACTCAGAGTCTACAGCGGGACCCAAAGTGCAGATGATCTTGGTTCGCTTCATCATGGGGATGATGCGCCTTTCGACCGTGCGGTAAACGCCCGTTCATAGGGTAAGTTCGACCGCTAAACGACAATACGTTCAGAATTGTAAACGAAAATTAAGAAGTATGCTTGTGTTCATCGTTTTTTCTAAAGCTGCATACGTTCCGGCGGGTGTTGGCTGCGCTCGTCTGGGCGCCAATTGCGCCGGCTCGTGTTACGCGGAGTGTTACGCGCACCGTTCCGATGCTGCCGTAGGCGCCAGTCGTGGTAGTCTGATGGGGAGAATCGAAAGGCGGCCATTATGACCTGCAGCAACCCGAATGCCACCGAATCGGCAAACGTAACCGAGAAGCTGAAAGCCCATGCGCGAGAGCTCGAGCCTTACGTTATCGAGCGGCGGCGCCACTTCCATGCGTATCCCGAATTGAGCGCTCGTGAGGTCTCCACTTCGCGCACGATTGCCGAAGAGCTCGATAAGCTTGGTGTCGAATATGTGCGAGCGGGGGGAACGGGGCTCATTGCCACCATCAAAGGCACCGCGCCCGATGCATATGACGAAGAGGGCAAGCCGCGCCGTCGCATTGCACTTCGAACCGACATGGATGCGTTGCCCGTTTTGGAGCAGACCAAGCTCCCCTTCGCGTCGCGGAACGAAGGGGTTATGCATGCCTGTGGCCACGACTGCCACATGGCAATGATGCTCGGCGCTGTTCATCTGCTTTTGGGCATTCGCGACCAACTGCATGGCGAGGTGCGTGTTCTGTTCCAGCCAGCGGAAGAGATATCGGTCGGTTCGCGCAAGATGATCGCCGAGGGTGCGCTCGATGGGGTAGATACCATTTACGCTGCCCATATTTGGAGCGAAGTGGAAGCGGGTACTATTTCCGCCGAAGCGGGGCCGCGCATGGCTAATTGCGACTGGTTCCGCATTGATGTCGCGGGCGCTAGCGCACATGGCGCCATGCCCCACAAGGGCGTCGATGCCATTGTTGTGGGCGCAGCGGTTATCGAAGCGCTGCAGGTTATCGTCAGCCGCGACGTTTCCCCGTTTGATCCTGCGGTTATCACGATCGGCGAATTCCATGGCGGTGTTGCGCGAAACATCATGGCGGGCACAGCGTACCTAACGGGCACGGTTCGCTCGTTCACGCCCGAAGTGCGCGATTACATCAAGGAGCGTATGGCCCACGTGGTTGAAGAAGTGGCGCTTTCGTATGGTGCGACTGCGAAGTTCGAGTGGACGTACGGCAATTCGTGCCTGGTGAACGACGAGGCTTGCGCCGCACGTGCGCAAAAGGCTATCGCGAAGGTTCTAGGCGAAGAGGCGCTTTGCCATTACGAGGGCACGCTTTCGGGCGAAGACTTCACCGAGTACCTGGCAAAGGTTCCCGGCGTGCTCGTGTTTATTGGTGCTCATAACCCGGAAGTGGGCGCAACGTATCCGCAGCATAGTTGTTTCTACAATGTCGACGAAAGCGTTCTGGTAGGTGGCTCGCTTGCCGCGGCGCAGTACGCCTTCGATTTCCTCTCTGAAGAATAGAGGGGCTGCAGTTTTCGCCTTTGCTGCCTTGCCCACTTGTTTCACCGATTTGCGACGCCGCCCCATTGCCCTGGGGCGGCGTCGTTTTTTTTGTGCGGTGGGGCGCCCAGCCTGCCGCTTGGCCATTTTCCCGTTCGTATGGCACTACCACTTCCCGTGCCCGCCCGATACGATTTTTCCATCTGACGAACACATGGACGAGGGGAGCGGTCATGAATGCCAGGCACGACATGCGCAGAACGGAAAGCAGCGCCGAAGGCGGTTTCGCCAAGACGTCCCCGCGCTTCGGCGTGGTGACAGCGCAGGGCGGTTGGCGCAAGGTGACGTGGGGCGTCGTCGCAGGGGTGGCAGCCGTTGCCACCGCGGGGTCGCTGATGGTGCCGAGCGCCGCGATCGCAGCCGAGTGGGTCGACGTCGGCGGCACCCAGTACAACGCCGGCACTGCCGCAAGCGACGACGCCGGCACCTGGAGTTGGGACGGCGCCGACGACATGAAGCTTAACGGCTACAACGGCGGCGCAATCAAGGCCGCGGGCAAGCTCAACGTTGCCTACGAGGGCAAGAACACCGTGAAAACTGACCCCGATTCCGCCGGAACTGCCATCAAAGCGGAGAACGGCGCCAGCCAGAAAGCAGAGTTGAACATAACGAGCTCGAAGAGTTCAGATGAGCTCAATGTGACAGCCGAGGCCGATGCAATTAAATCCTCAGGTGATCTCTCCATTTCAGGTCCGGGCACCGTGAACACCACAAGTACCCGTTCCGACGGAATTGAGGCAAAGGGCGATTTCTCTATCACGGGCTCGGGTACCGTGAATGCCACAGGTGGTACTGAAGGCATCCAATCTGGGGGCAATGTCACCATCGACTCCTCTGGCGCCGTGATCGCAAAAGGGGAGCGGAGAGGCATTGCCGCAGGCAGCGACCTGATCATCAAAGGCAGTGGTAAGGTAGAGGCGAGCTCTGCCGAGGACGAGGCGATTCGGGCCGAAGGTAACATCGAGATTTCAGGCGGCAGTCAGGTCAAGGCAAGCTCCGAGGAAGACTATGCCGTTAAAGCCAAGGGCAGCCTCACAGTCTCGAACGCATCCCTTAACGCACATGGTGTTGGATATGGCGTCTACACCCACAAGGGCATCACGCTCGATGGCGCGACCGTGACGGTCCGCGCAAGCTCAGACGGCGACGACGTCCTCGCCCTCTTCACCGACGAGGACGACATCGTCATCAAGAACGGCTCGACCGTGGACGCGCTCGCAGAAGGCAGGTTCTCGGTTGCAATCTCTACCAGAAACGACGAGCCCAACGACGCGGGCGGCCATATCTACATCAGCGACTCTGTTGTCAAAGCTATAGCCCGCTATGCCGAGACCGGTGGCGACGGCCCCGACCACTACAGCAACGACCAGGGCGGCGAGGTCATCCCCGAGCGCGAGGGCATGAACCTCGGCATCTTTGCCCAGACCTACGAAGGCATCACGCCCGCTACCATCTCGATCGTCCGCAGTAAGGTTACGGCCGAGGGAGACACGGCGGCAATCTTCGCCCTTGCCATGAGCGCGGACGGCAAGGCGATCGGCATCATCGAAATCGAAGGCGCCACCATCCTGACACCTGAAGGCGGCAAGGTCATTGACTATCGCAACAAGGAAGAGCTCAGCGACGGCATCGTTTACGAGGCAGGCCAAACCATTGGCACGGGCGATGTTGTAGTCGACTCCCCCTATGACGAAGCCGTCGCCAAGAGCGCGGTAATCGCACCTCCCGAGGAGACCAAGCCCGAGGCTAATCCCGAGGAGACCACGCCCGTGGTGAAGCCAGCCAAGCAGCAAACGCTCGTGACGAGCACCAAGGCCGAGCCTGCGGAGGCAAAGAAGAACCTTCCTGCGACGGGGGACGCATCGCCTGTAGGGCTTGCTGCCACAGCTTTCGCTGGCGTGGCTGCGGCATTTGCTAGTTTGGCTGCCCTGCTGGTCGGGTTCGTCGCTCGCCGCAAGCGAGAATAAGGGCTGCGATTCGGGCGAAGCGCACGTTTCGCTTAGACGATTTGCTTAATGTGGCTGGTGCCAGTGTGGTGCCAGCCACATTATTTCAGCATGAATTCCTTCAGCCTCGAGCGGCTGGTTATTCCCAGCTTCGCATACGTTGTTGAGAGCCTGTTTTTCACCGTACCGCGTGAAATCCCCATATGATCTGCGATTTCAGTGTTAGACCAACCACGGCACGCCAGCATCGAAATGGCGAATTCCGTTGTGGTAAGACTGTCGGCAACGGTTTTGTGTGCTGCGGGGTTATGGACATGCCGCCATCCGCGGCTGAATCGGTAGGTGATTTCGATTACCCGTGCAAATTCGCGCGGGTAATCTTTTTTGAGGCACGCTTCAGGCAGACCCTGAAGAAGGCCGTGGTGTTCCCCGATTGTTTCAATCAAGTCGTCTGCTTGGGCTATGCGCCAAGCTTCCATAAAGTGGCGTTCTGCCTTTTCGAGCTGCCGTTTGCTCATCCAGCCCATTGCCGCCACAAGATGAAGGAACATTTCCGAAATGGGGTAGCGCGCCTGCTTCATCCCCAGGGCGTTTTCTGCCATTCCTATGCAGCGGCCGTAATCGCCGGCAAGGTAGGCCTGATGAGCCATAGCGTAGGTCGCGAATAGGCGAAGACCTTCAGGTAGCAGAGGCGCAACTTTGTAGAAATCATCTGCCGTTACGGGCGGCTTCAGGTGCAGCAGGACGCTCGATGAGGCCGTGAACAGTAAATAGGCGGCGCGTTCTTGGTCGCCGTATTCATAGTTGAGGTGCTCTTCTGATGACGCCAGGTTGAGCAGGCAGGCGCGAGCGGCGTGGGCGTGGTCGAGCGATAGGTTTGCGAACCCGCAGATGAAGCATGATGAAACGCGCAATGCCAAGATGTCTGAGGTAAGGAAGGGCTCTGCGAGGCGGCATGCTTCGTCGGCGTTGCCGCGAAAATAAGCGGCTTCTGCCAACGCGATGGTTCGGTAGTCGTTGTCGGGCATGGCCTCGATAACGACGTCGAGGTTCCCTGGCTCGAAAGACGAGCAGATGAGCGGCATGGGGGCATGCCATATGTTCGGCTGGGAGTTGGCCACGGTGCCTCCTCGAAATGTGCGTATTGCCGGTTTCGCCGTATAGGGCAGAGGGGCAAGCCGAATGCTAAACCCAAAAGCAAAACCGTTCTTTTGCGATAATAGCGCGAATAAAAACGCAATAGATTGGATATTAGACCAATTGTCAGTACGAGCGTGCTCTGCGTCCAGGCTACATGTTTCGCCGCGCCTTCGCCTCTCGAACCTCCTGTGCCGCTCCGCCTCATTCTGCTGCGTATTTTGCTTGCAGCGATGCTACAGTTTGCGTAACGGAATGCGCGCCTTTTTGGTTGGCCCCAGCGTTGAGGGGCCAATTATGTGTGGGGTTTTGGGTGCGTATGAGAGGAGGGCATCATGACTCAGAAAGAGGTAATTAGGTGGGGCATCATCGGTTGCGGTGACGTTGTGGAAACGAAAAACGGCCCTGGCCTTTACCTTGCCGACGGATCGGAATTGGTCGGTATCTGGAATCGCACGAAGCAGAAAGCGGTTGACTGGTGCGCGCGCCACGGTCATGGGCGTGCATTTGATTCGCTGGACGAGCTTCTGAACTGCCCAGACATAGATATTATCTACGTTGCCACAACGCCGAACTGCCACAAAGAGCACGCCATTGCCGTGGCCGAGGCGGGCAAAGACTGCTATCTCGAAAAGCCTATTGCGCTCTCATGGGACGAGGCGCAAGAGACAAAAGCCGCGTTCGAGAAGGCTGGGAAGCGTTGCTTTGTAGCTCATTATCGTCGTGGAATGCCACGTTATCGCGAGCTTAAGCAGGTGCTTGATGCGGGCAAGATCGGCACTGTTCGTGGCGTTCAGGTTATTCGTACTCAGCGCCAAACTGCCGAAGAGATGCTTCCTGAAGCGGAGAAGCCTTGGCGTGTTCGCCCTGAGGTCTCTGGGGGCAGCCATTTCTTCGAGGGCGATGCACATATGCTTGACCTTATTGCGTTTCTTGCAGGAACCATCACTGATTTCAGCCTGAAGGTAGACAACCGCACGGGATTTTACCCCGGCGAAGATACGGTTGCTCTTTCGGGCGAGACTGAAAACCACGTTATGGTTTCGGGGATTTGGTGCTATGCCACGTATAAGGCTATCGACCGATTCCTTATTTATGGAGACAAGGGAAGCGTCGAGTTCTCTTATTACGATAACGCTGCGCCGATTCGCATCGAGACGCTTGCCGATGGCGATGCGGTAGCGCATGAGGGCGTGATGGGTGGCGTTCGCAAGGAGGCGGATCTGATGCAAGAAGAGTTGTGCCCGCCTGTGGAGAGCTATCCGGGAAATGGTCAGATTCAGGACATCGTTGATGTTCTGCGCGGTGTGCCTGGCGCTGAATGCACGAGCACGCTCGATAATGCTATGAACACCCTCCGCATAACCTGGGCCGCTCACGAGCTGCGTGCGAAACAGCGTGGCGAATAAACGCTGCTTGATTGCCCTGCCGGAATTCTGGTTGCGTCTCTGCGCTTGGAGCAATCGGCAAGTGAAAAGAAAGGGGCTCGGCAACAGTGCCGAGCCCCTGGAGCAAGTTCTTGCTTGTAGCGTTATGCGCTAATCCATCTTGTGGTTGATGCCGTAGCCGAACAGGGGCTTCGACTGAATTGCCAGGTAGATGCAGAACAACAGGCCAACGATAGCCGCTGCGAGCAGCAGACCCATCATGGTGTACAGTGCGCCGGTTTCTCCCATGGCGGTGGTCATTGCGCCAACGATGAAGGGCAAGAAGGTTGCGCCAACGCCCATGAAGGTCATGTACATTCCGGTGTTGCGACCCTTAGGGCCGGGGCAGTAGTTCTGGCGAACAACCAGGCCCGTCTGCAAAGCGCCACCAGCGGCGAAGAAGCCGAGCAGTGCGATGGCGACGTACACGATGGCAACGTTGGGAACAACCAGCACCAACGCCAGAGCCAAAGCGGAGAAGGCGAAGTCGATCAGCAGAACCTTCAGCGGGTTCCAGCGGAGCTTGCCCATTACTACCGCCCAGAAGAACACAGCGGTAATGGAGCCCACGGTGTAAATGGAGGCAAGAGCTGCGCCGCCCATTTCGTCGAGACCAAGGTTGGCCATGCCGAATGCTTTGGTGTACTGCTGTGCGCCGTACATGATAAACATGCAGATGAATGCCATGACAAGGGTGAAGACCTGAACCAGCACGCCTGGCTTCTTGAGCATGGCATCTTTTGCCGCCTGGATTTCAGCTTGAGCTTCGTCCATGCCGTTGTCGCCATCGGTTTTGGTGGCGCGTTCGTCGTCGTAGCGGAAGGGCGTGATGATCGTCATGATCAGGCATACGACGGAAAGCACGATAGGCAGATAGATGTTAACGTGCCAAATATGAGGTGCGCTGAATGCCGCAACGAAGATGGGGTAGATAACGCCCATAACGGAAACGGCGGCCTTGATGCCGATAACGCCAGAAGCAGCGTATTTAGGCTCTGCTTCCTGTGCGGCGGGGTAGAGTGCTGCATCCCAGAAGCCGGATGTTGCAACACCGGACAAGAAGGCGGCGATGTAGCAAGCGGTTGCATCGGTTGCCAGCAGCATCATGGTGAAGCAGATGATGTAGGCAACAGCGCCTGCGACGGCGAACTTCTTACGTCCGACGCGGTCGGAGAGCTCGCCACCAATCCATACGCTTAGCAGTTTGCCGAATCCCATGGCGGCAATTGCCATCGAAACCGCGGCGGAACCTGCGGTGGGATCGGTGATGCCCCATTGGGTATAGAAGTTAACTTTGTTCTGGCTCAAGATCAGGGCCTGGATGCCGTAGGTGAAATAGCACATGTACACCGTTGCCAGCGCAAAGCCGTAGTGCTTTACCTTTTCTGCTGCTGCAGACAATTCGTTCTCCTTACATTCTTTGGACATGCTGCTCGTTTGAAACGAAGACGGTATCCCCTGCAAGGAGCCTCCCTCGGGCCCACTCATGACGCCTTGGATTCGTAGAGTTCTATTGCACGGATGTGCAAACGTCTGTGTATGCTACCCCTCGGCAAAAAACCGAACATGTTCGATGCGAATGGGTAATATTCATTTTCAAACAGAAATCGATAGCCTGTAGCTATGATGCGAGGAAGAGGTGAATAGTTCTCCAATCTATTGGGAATCTATTCGCCGATCCCATTCAATTTCTATGGATTCATTTCTTACGAATATAGATAGGTAACGGATGGTGTCGCCGCGCAGATGCCCAGTGGTACAGGTGGTATTCTTATGCACATCGTATAAAACGCGCGCCTTTTGGGTTTGCCCTGCGTTTAAAGCGACGCATACATTCGAAGCAGTGTGTGCGCGTGGCAAAGTGAAGAGGGATCGTTGAGCTTTGCCTTTGGTGGCGAGGCTGCGCTCTGCGTTTAGAGCGAAGCAGCAAAGGGGAAATGGCGTGCGTGTAGAGAGAGGGCATTCGGCATGGCAATCATGCTGGGTGAATTTGTACGGAGGGATGCTGGATGAGCTCCAAGAAAAAGAACCAGAAAACCAATCCCAATAAAAGAAAGAACGACGAAACGGTGATTATCTGCCCGTATTGCGGCGGTACCCATTTTGAGTACACGGCCGAAAAGCGCCGCGTTCCCAGCAAATGGTATGTGCATGTAATCACGGCGATCGTCATTATCGGCATCGCATTTGTAATGCCATATTTCTCTATCGCGTTCGCTATCGCTTACGTCGTACTCACGTTCATGCCCCGCAAGGTTCTGGTGGGCACATGCAAAGATTGTGGCGAGGAAACGCTATTCAATCGCCCAGAGGATGGCAGCATGAAGCCGAGTTTCGATCAGCCCCATCTGTAAGACGCTTGCGGCCTGAGTAGCTTTCGTATTTCGACGGGACGATTCGAAAAACGACCCAACATGGCAACAAGCCTGTTTCATAACGGAAATACTTCGCAGTTACGATGAATGCGAAAACAAAAGAGGGTGCCCCATTTCATGAGTGAATGGGGCACCCTCTGTAATTCATCGGAGGTGCGGTTATGGCAAAAAATACGAAGAACGTAAGCAAGGTGCAGGCAGAAGGCCTGAAGTATGTTCCCATGCGTAAAGTCGCTCGTGCCATGACGCTTGTTGCGGGTGCATTATCCTCTGTCATCGTAGCGTTTTCCGTCGCTGAAGCGGCTTGGGCTTGGGCTGCGGTCTTTGCGGCGGTGGCGGCTGTTGCCTTTTATCTTGCTTACGCTATGACTGTCGATCTGCGTGAGGCGCATTAAATCGGCAAGACGTTGCACTAGTTATTTGCGGCGTCAAACCCCCACATACGCACTTCGGTCTCAAGCGTAACGCCGAACTGGTCTGCTACCGCCTCTTGCACGTCGCGGATAACCTGGAGGACATCGGCTGCGCTTGCGTTGCCGGTGTTTACCACGAAGCCGGCATGTTTGGTGGAAACCTGGGCATCTCCAACTGAATGACCCTGCATGCCTGCGTCCTGAATGAGCTTGCCCGCAAAATAGCCTTCGGGGCGCTTGAACGTGCTGCCCGCGCTTGCCATTTCAAGAGGCTGCTTGGAAGAGCGGCGTTGGGCCAAGTCGTCCATCTTGGCGCGAATCTCATCCTTGTCTCCCGCTTCAAGCTGAAGGGTTGCTCCCAGCACAACAAGCCCTTCGTCGCTCATCATGCTGTGTCGGTAGCTCCAATCGGCTTCTTCTGCAGGGATTTCGCGAATCGTGCCGTCGGGGAAGAGGCAGGAAACGCTTACCGCAACATCTTTGAACTCGCCATCGTAGGCGCCTGCGTTCATGATTGCCGCTCCACCAATAGAGCCCGGGATCCCGCTGGCAAACTCGTAACCTGTAAGTCCTGCTTCGAGTGCCGCCTGCGCAACTGCTTCATTGGTAGCTCCCGCTTGCGCCTGAACAACGCATCCATCGATGGAAATATGGGCCATGCGCTCGCCGATTTCGATAACCACGCCAGGCAAGCCCGCATCGGAAACGAGCAAATCGCTTCCGCAGCCCACGATCCACCAGGGAGCATCTGTCTTTTCGGCGGCGTTGATAGCTGCGGTGATGTCCGCAGCATTGCTTGCTCGTACAAAGAACTGAGCGGGACCGCCGCAGCGGAACGTGGTGTGTTTGCTCATGGGCTCATTTTTTAGCAAGTCGTCGCTGGCAAAGATTTGAGCAAGAGCGGTATTGAGTTCTTCGATATTCATATATGCCTACTTATCGTGCTTCGTTCCGAGTTTTTTGCTGCAGCTATGCAGATGCACCTGCCTATTTGGCGGCTTGCAATAACCGCAAGAGATTATTTGATTTTTGATTTGCGCGGCGGTTTAAGCGCGTCGTGCAAATCCGTTTAAGTGTAGCGTAATCGAACGAAGCGGTGAAAACGGCGGAAATAAGCACCGTGCTTGTGCGCGCCGTCAGTCGACGAGGCGGGTACGGGAACTTGCGTGGCGCGCGTTGAAGAAGGCGTTGACGCGACATCGCGCTGGGCGCAAAACCCGTATAACCTACATTGGGCGTGAAGCCCCGTGTGATCGGTGCTTGGCGCACCTTGCGCCGATAGCGAAACCATGCGTGGCCTGCATTATGCGGGGTCTGACGGATCCTGCATTGTTCGGGAAGCCTAGCGAAACTCGCATCGGGCGAAGAAACCGACAGTGCTTTTGACTGCCAATGAAACCCGCGGGGTGCTTTTCTCTATTGGTTTTGCACTATTCACTCCACAAGAGTAAAGTGGCTTCCATATTCACGGATGGAATGCGCCTGGGGGAGGCGCGTTAAAGGGGAAGTTCATGGAAAAATACCTATTTTGGGGCACGTTTTTCTTCGCCTATCTAATTAACGGTATTACCGGCTTCGCAGGCAATATCTTCGCAATGCCGGTGGGCATGGTCACCATCGGCCACGAAGAGTCCATCGTGGTGCTGAATTGCACCGGATTCCTTGCCAGCGTGCTTATCGCCTTTACGGGCATCAAGCATGTGGTGTGGAAAGAGCTGGCGAAGATGTGCGTGATCATGGCGATTTTCATGGCTATTGGCGCGTGGATTAACACCATTGCTCCGCTGAGCATCCTTTCCAAGGTATACGGCGTTGCGGTTTTGGTCATTGCTATCCGCGGTTTGTTCTTTAATAAGAAAAATAAGCTTTTACCCGATTGGCTCCTGTACTGCATTCTTGCCATAGCCGGCCTTATTCAGGGCATGTTTGTTTCCGGTGGCTCTTTCCTGGCTATTTACGCCTTGCAGAAGATTAGGGATAAGGAAGCATTTCGAGCAACCACTACTATGACCTGGGTGTTCCTAAACGGCGCCTATGCCCTTTATGGCATTCAGGGCGGCTCCCTTGGTGGCGACGGCTTGCTTACGTTGGCAGTGTGCATTCCTCTGCTTATTCTTTCCACCTGGCTGGGCGGTCTTATCCAGAAGCGCATCAGCCAAGAGCAGTTCGTGAAGTTCACCTACGTCCTGCTTACCGTAATTGGCTGCGTGCTTTTAATTAAGTAAGTGTTCGGAATGCGCGCCGCATGGCGGTGTCGGGCTGGGGTCTGGAGCGCCTCAAGCCACCCATTCCGCTGTTCAAAAAGGAGGCTACGGGCCTCCTTTTTCATGTGCTGCATTGCTTCAAGCATTGAATGAAGATGCTCTTTGAGCATCTAACAGGAATGGCGTTCAGAGTGGCGTTCGCGGCTCCAGGCCCCAGCCCGACACCGCCATGCGGCGCGCATTCCGAACCTAACAAAAAGCAGCTGATTGTAGTGAGTTTTCCAGGCTTCGCGAATCGTTCTTGGCTGATGCGCTTTTGTCGTAATCCCTTGGACGCAAAAAAGAAAGAGCTCGCAGTGGCGAGCTCTTGATTAGCGGTTTGCTTTCAGGCGGGCGAAAAGGCTGGTGCTGTTTTGGCGTACCCAGCTTATGAACTCGCTTTCCGTCATGGTGAGCGTGATGTTCCCCATGCGCAAGGGTGCCAACACCAGGTGCATCATCTTGGTGCGGGGCCGCGCTTTTTTCAGCGCTTCGCGTGCGTGGGGAGTAGATATCATCTGCTTAATGGCGGCACGCTTCTCTTCTTTTGAAAGTGTGCAATTGCAGTTGGTTACGTTTTCGATGCAGCCAACCAGCCGTTCTGCGTAGCGGCGTGCCAAGAACTCTTCGATTTCGGGAGAATTCAGGTTCCAATACGCGTACAGCTCATTCATCCAGCGATGTTCTTCTTCGCGTTTGTCGTACATGTCGGGACGGTACTTGGTGTTTTCGCTTTCGGCGCGAGCGCGCAGGAAGTGGTAGTAGTGACCGTCGATGCAGCCTACGCGTTCAACGTCTCGCATAACATCGAGGTTGAACGGCAGGTCGTCCCAAAACGTGCCAGGGAACCGGATGCCCTTTTCTTTGATGTAGCTGCGACGATACAGCTTGTTCCACGGCGCATACAGAAGCTGAGCGTCGAAAAGCTGGCAGGCATTTGCGCGGAATTCTTCTTGCGATTTGAAGATGCGATCGGGCGCATTGCGCAGCTCGCGATAGTACTTGCCTTCATCGTCATAGTACGTGTCGATGGTAAAGCCGGTAATAAGAAGGTCCAGGTCGTGCTCGGAGGCAACGCGGTACATGTCCTTCAACATGGTGCGGTCGCACCAATCGTCTCCGTCCATGAAGTACAGGTAATCGCCACGAGCGATTTCGATAGCGGCGTTGCGTGCGGCGGCGGCTCCTTGGTTTTCCTGGTGGATTACGCGGATACGCACATCGTCATCGGCAAGTTTGTCGCACAGAGCGCCACTGCCATCGGTGCTTCCATCGTCTACCAACAGAATCTCGTAGCTGGTGCATGTTTGATTCTGCAGCGAGCCAACGGCACGACGCAGCCAGGATTCTACGTTGTAGACAGGAATAATGACGCTTATCGCGGGACTGTGTGACACGAACACCTTCTCCTGAATCTACGGGTTTTAACTCGCTCATTCTACACAATGCAACAGTGCCGAATGTGTTGCCTGGCGGGGAGTACAAGGTACTTCCACGTTTTGGTGGCTGCTCTCCACAAAGGCTGCAAAAGTAAGCTGTTGGCAGAGGGGGATTGTAGGGTTCTTTGGCGTGGGCGCGGGGCAGTCTGTGGGCTGCTTCGTGGTTGCGATTCCCGAAGCGGAGGGTCCGCGCGCTCGAGCAAGTCAAGGCCATGCGAAAAGCCGATAAAATCGGCGGTTGCTTTTCTGCGCCGACGTAGATGACGGCCTCCCCTCTCTTTGCGCTTGCGATGCCGTTAGGTAGCTGTAGTCGGGAGAACCGTCTCTTCGGTATATAATCATCATTTGGCGTGAGCGCGTTCTGCCGCGCTATCCAATAAGTTCGAGAAAGAGGGGGGGCGCATGAACTGGCTTGAATACGGCGTTCTCTTTGCCGTTGCCGCAGTGGTTACCATTGCCTTGACCCCTCTTGCCCGCAAGCTTGCTATCAAACTTGATGCCATCGATTACCCCAGTGCCCGTCGTGTAAACATGCTTCCCATCCCGCGTATGGGTGGCGTGGCTATTTTCGGCGGCATTTTGGCGGCGCTTGCCGTTGCTGGTTTTGGCGTCTATGCCTTCGGATGGGTCGACCCCTTCATCGACTACAACGGTATCGAGGTCAACTATTGGGGCGTATTGCTGGGAACGGTTTTGATATTTCTCGTGGGCGCCGTTGACGATGTAGTCGACCTGAACCCCAAAGCAAAGATGCTGGGACAGATAGTTGCTGCTTGCGTGGTTGCCTGTTCTGGCCTGTTGTTTTCCAGCATCCACAATCCCTTTGGCGAAGGGTACATCGAATTTGGTTGGGTTGCCTACCCTCTAACGGTGTTCTACCTGGTGGCTTTTGCCAACGTTATCAACTTGATTGACGGCCTCGATGGCTTGGCGGCGGGTATTACGGGCATTTCCGCGATAACCATCTTGCTGTTCGCGGTGCTTACCGGGCGCTTCGATGCGGCGCTGTTCAGCGTCATTCTTGTTGGCGTGTGCGCAGGCTTCCTGAAGTCCAATTTCTTCCCTGCATCCATCTTCATGGGTGATTCAGGCGCACTGCTTCTTGGTTTTGCGTTGGGCATCATTTCCCTGTTTGCTGTAGCGCGCTCTGCCTTGTTCGTTTCGTTGTTGGTGCCTATTCTGGCGGCGGGTGTTCCGATCCTCGATACGTTCTTCGCCATTGTGCGCCGAAAGCGTGAGCATCGTCCTATCGATGAAGCGGACAAGGGGCACATTCACCATCGCCTGATGCGTGCAGGATTCAGCCAGCGCGCAACCGTGCTTATCATGTGGGCCTGGACGGCGCTTCTTGCCGCCTGCGGCGTAATCATTACCTGGGCCGACAATCTGGTGCGCATCCCCATCTTCCTTATTGCCTGCGCGGTTACGGCGTACGCTATTGTGAAGCTTCGTCTGTTGGGCGATGCTCTGAGCCACCATTTCAACCCTCGTCGCAAGCCCGAGAGCAGGGAGCCTCAAGGGCCTAAGCAGGATCAGTAGAGCTCGAACAGGATAGGGTCTTGGCGCGAATTGGGCCAAGGACAGCCCAAGAAAGCCTGACGCAGTATCTGTTCTGTGAAATCGGCTGACGCAACTGCGGGAAGAACCGCCTCAAACTCGGCCAATGGCAGCCCAAGAAAGAACCTTGGTAGCTTTCGGGGAATTGGGTCCCTGATGCAAGCCTGTCCGATGGCGCTTCGGCAAAGCAGCCTTGCTGCTCTCGAGAAATCAAGGCCCTGGCGTAAATCGAGTTGATGGGCCAAAAGGAGAGCTGCCATCCCGCAAATGCGATGTCTATTCGATGCTCTTCAGTGCTTCGATCATGTTGATCTTTGCCAGGGTGCGGTTGGAAAGCAGCGCCACGATGAAGGCGAACAGAAGCGTGAGGCCGCATGCGTAGGCGTAGCTGATTGGATCGATGGTTACCGCGAAGTAGATGGAAGGCATTTTCAGCACATAGGTGAGCATGTGGCTGAATGCGTATCCTGCGGGGATGCCTAAAACTACGCCGATAATGGTTAGCAACACCGTTTCCTTATTCACATAGTGGTTAACTTCGCGCTTGCGGAAGCCCAGCACCTTGATGGTTGCCAGTTCGCGCGTGCGTTCGGATATGTTGGTTGTGGAAAGCGTGAACAGCACCACGAATGCCAACGCCGCCGCCAAGAAGACGATAACGTACACAATGGTGTTGATCAGGTCGAACGACTTAGAGAATTCCTCGTTCATCTGCTGAGTGCTGGAAACGGAAAGGAATTCGTTGCGTTCAGCCAGGCTGTCGGCGAATGCCTCTTTTTCGGTGTCGTTGCCCGAAAGCGCAAGGTAGAAGCCGTTGGGCTGAACCTCTTCATCGAACAGCTGCTCATAGGCGCTTTGCGTAAGATAGGCGGCATTGCCCAAGTAGTTGTCTGCAACGTTGGTTATGGGCACGGTAGCTTCGTCGAGTGAGCTGGTTTTCACGGTGATTTCGTCGTTTGCGCCTACCCCTAAAAGGTCGGCAGCGTTTCGCGTGAGAATCATGCCGCTGTCGGAAAGGGGCAGTGCCTCTTCACCGCTTTTGAGCGAAACATAGGGAGAAAGATCAGCGCCATCGGGGAGCACGAATAGTTGCAGCGATTCGTCGTCGCCGTTGGAGGTGAGGGTCACCGAATCGACGGCAACTTCTTGGATATAGGAAACTTCCTTGCTTTCCTCAAGCAACGTTTCGCAATCTTTGAAGTTGTTGGGGCTGGTGATTGCCAAGGCGTCATAGCGATAAATGTCGCCATACTGCATGGGGGAAAGGGCATGCACGGAGTCTTTGATGGCAAATCCGCAGATAAGCAAAGCCATGCATCCCATGATTCCGAATACTGTCATGAAGAAGCGCTTCTTGTAGCGAAGCAAGTTGCGTGCCGTAACCTTATCCAGAAATGCCAAACGCTTCCAGATGAAGGGGATTCGCTCAAGGAGGATGCGCGAGCCGGAGCGGGGCGCCTTCGGACGCATGAGCGTGGCGGGCGTCTGTGTGAGTTCGGCGCGACAGGCGAATACCGCAGCCCCAACGATTCCCGCAATGAAGAACAGCATGCTGCCCACGCCATAGAACGTGTCGAATGAAAGCAGGTACGTGGGCAAAAGATACATCATCTGGAACACGGTGAACAGGAACGCGGGGAAAAGCACGAATCCGCAGAACTCGCCCACAGCGCTACCCAGGAGGCACGCCAAAAGCGCGTACGTCAGGTATTTGCCCAAGATGGTGCGGTTGCGGTACCCCAATGATTTGTAGGTGCCGATAAGCCCGCGTTCTTCTTCAACCAAACGGGTGATGGTGGTGAGTGCAATGAGCACGGCTACTACGATGAACACCACAGGGAACACGAATCCGATGGCCTCGATGGAAGAAGCGTCCGATTCGACGCTGGCATAGCCTGCGTTTGATTCGCGCGTCTGCACGTACCAGCGTCCTTGCTCGATGTCGTCAACTTCAGCCCGGGCGTCTTCGAATTTTGCGTGGGCTTCAGCTTTGCTGCTCTCGAACTGCGCGCGCTGTTCGTCGAGCTCGGCCTGGCCTTCTGCGAGTTCTGTCTCGGCGGCGGAAAGCTGCTGTTTACCCGACTTCAACTGTTGTTTGCCCGCGGAAAGCTGCTCCTTGCCCTGCGAGATTGCTTTCATCCCCGCTGAAACCTGCGCTGCTTGGGCGTCGAGCTCCTGCTTGCCTGCGGAAAGCTGTTTTTCCTGGGCATCGAGCTGGGCAAGCGTTTGAGCGCGCTGTGCTTCAATGCCCGCAAGCTGCGCCGAGGCTTCCTCTTCGCTAATCATGCCGGCAGCCAAAGCGGCTTTGACTTGCGCTGCTGCATCATCGCAAGCGGCATTAGCCTGGGTTCGGCCTTCGTCGATCTGGGTTTGCGCGCTTGAGATTGCGGCATAGCCATCCTCAATTTGTTTTGAGGCGTTTGCCAGCTGATTCTCCTGCTGTCGAAGCTCGGCTTCCGATTGAGCCAGGGTGTTTTCGCTGTTGCGTAAAGTGCGCTTGTTCGTGGCAATTTCCCGTTTGCCTGAATCAAGCGTGTTCTGTGCATCGTCGATTTTTCGCTGTGCATCGGAAAGCTCTTCATTTACCTCAGCTTCTGCTTCAGCGATTTCGTCGAGTGCATCTTGACGGATCTGTTCTGTCCGCGCTTCTTCGCGCTGTTTCTTAATCCCTTCTATTTGGGTGGTGAGGTTGTCAAGAAGCGAGGAGTATTCAGGTGAAAAGCTTTTTGCCCCTGTGCTGTTCTCGGCTTTCACGTATATGGCGGTGAACACATCGGCGGTTACAGCATCGGGTGTTACGAAGAACGAGTAGTCGGGCGATGCACTGGCTCGTATGGCGATGGATCCATTGGGGTTGGTGAGCTCGGTTGGGTCTATCACGCTAGCGGTAATGGTGTATTGGGTTCGCTCGAACACCTCGTTGTCGTTTTCTTCAAGCGTTACGGTATCGCCGAGCGAAAGACCCGAGTCGGTAAGATAGTTTTCTGTTACAGCAACTTCATGTTCATTTGTGGGTAGGGAGCCATCAAGAACCTTTGGCATGTTGAACCCTTCGCTTGAAAGAGCCTTCACCCCTACGCTTGCGCGTTTTTGGCCAAGTGGCGTATAGGTCTCTTCTTCCCAGGCTCCTTCTGCGGCGGCAACGCCTTCTAGTGAGGAAACGGCAGCAACATCATCTTCGGTCAGCCCTAAGGTTGACTGTACGCATACATCGTAGAGGCCTTGCTCGTTGAAGAAGGCATCGGCGGAATTGCGCAGGTCTACGCAGGATGCGCGCAGGCCGCACACCATGGTTACGCCCAATGTGCAAATGACCAGGATGGAAATAAAGCGCTTCTTGCTGTTGGCAATAGTGCGGAAGGTGTCTTTTGAAAATGCCCGTGCCATGATTGGCTACCATTCAATTTCGGCAATAGGCGTGGGGTGCGCGTTTGTTTCGATGCTGGTTACCTGTCCGCTATTCATGCGGATAACGCGGTCGGCCATAGGAGCAAGGGCAGCGTTGTGGGTGATAACCAGTGCGGTAATGTGCGAAGAGCGACAGGTGTCTTGCAACAGCTGAAGAATCTGTTTACCGGTGCGGTAATCGAGGGCTCCTGTGGGCTCATCGCACAAGAGGAGCTTGGGGTTTTTCGCAAGTGCTCGGGCGATGGCAACGCGTTGTTGTTCGCCGCCGGAGAGCTGGGCG
>ERZ1026888.51-NODE-51-length-69482-cov-22.797067_pt1 | contig 69482 bp, 60 predicted proteins | sample MGYA00380174_ERZ1026888 | MGnify/ENA primary metagenome ERZ1026888 (study PRJEB33269, sample SAMEA4719810) | human gut metagenome | biome: human-associated habitat; feature: organic feature; material: feces | place: Cameroon | collected 2013-10 ...
TCTTTTCGCAGTCTATCGACAATCCGAAGGTGTCGAAGATATTCCACTTCCACTTATGGAAAGTGCGCTTCAACATCTCCTCACCACCGCTCAAATCTACATTATCCATCCAGCGGTGGTTCAATTCCTCGAATGAAATCTTATGTACCCGATAGATGGTCTCCACAATCCACACGAGTTTGTTGGTTTGATTCAGTGCCATATTTGTCATTTATATAGATAACGTTTCGGCTGCTAAGATATTGCTATGGTGTGTCTTTTTTTCATACCATCATAATCAATCTCGCTCTACAAGGTTGCAATTTTCAACCTTATAGGTGAGAGAAGCAGCTGCATAAAAGTTGGACCAATAATTTTTCGCCTAACTTTTCATCTGTTCCAGTCTCCCATGTATATTCTGCTTTGTGAAACTTATTTGCAAAGAACGAGACCAACTGACATAACTCACTCGTTTTCAACGGATATACTGATGCAGTAATAAACTGTAGCACAACCTTGTCATATTGTTCGCAATCAGTCATTGCATAATCTTCAAACTCTCTGATTATACTTTCCACTCGCAACTCACCGTCATTAGGAAAAGAAATAATTCTTCTTTTTAAGACAGCACGTGCTTGTTGATTTTTGACATTATCTTTCATTTCTACAAAGGTACTGATGTGAATAAAGTTAATGTTTTCGGTGTAGCTATCGTGATTGTAAGATAAACCGGTAATGATTCCATATAGTCACTTAAAGGAGACATCATCTTTTCAGGAAGCGTTATCTTTTTCATCTCATCAGTATAGTCATTGGCTATGGTAATAGCCAAAATATACCTGCCATTTTCTTTTATATATATTGATTTTAGATGCGCAAGAGCTTCTGTTATGTCTTTTTTATACACATACGAGTGGGTAGATATTACGTTCCTTCCTCTTATAACTATTAAGAAATCAGACAAATCAAAGCATAATATACCATGCTTCTCTATACATATATTATACAGTTGCAGAAACTTTTTCAATTCTAAGTATGGATTGCTATCTGCCTGAAAAGACAATATAGAGAAAATGTCAGATTCTTCTTTGATACTGAGTTCAGGATTCATTGTTATTACGACATTTCTTCTTGCACGTGCATGTGTTTCTAAGATTTTATTAACGTTATCGGCTCCTTTGTCGGTAGACACCAACACGACATTAACATATACATTTGGGCTGTTCTTTATTGAATATATACCTTCTGAACGAAGCTCGTTGATTACTTGCTGACTAACATAATCTGCTGCTATCAGTCGCAAAGATTCAAGTGCGATTTTTTCCATTTTATTAATGCTTATATCTTTATTATCAAAAATACAGTGCAAAAATAAAATGGAGCTATGCCAACTGTGGGCACAACTCCATTTTATAATGAAATAATATAAAGTTACACTATGTTTTTATGATCTTTACGCACTTGTAGAATTCATTTTTTGTATGAGCGACATAATCTGAGCGAATACGATCTTTCCTTGATTCATGATTTCAGTCTTTTGCAATACAATTTGCAAAAGTACAAAATCTTTGTCGCAGATTTGTCGCAGCATAAAATAAAAAAACGACATAACTCGTTGCTTTACAACTTGCTATGTCGTTATTAGTTGCGGAGGCAGGACTCGTCTTATCCGTGATAAAACCACCAAACACGCCTATATACCTATATAATATCGGTCATCTCCCTTACGTTTATCACTAAGCATTGTCCTTATTACGTCCTAACTGGAGAACCATGTCGAGTCTTAATCCAAGTTCCGTATTGGCCTTTTTTAAGTCTTCGATACGCTGATTTTTCTCTTCTATCACCATTTTTAGGGCTTTTAACTCGGCTTTTAATGTCGTTACGTCAGTATTTATAAAGCTGCTGTTAACAACATTATAGTGTCCGTTTATTGTCGGAGTGTCCGAGCTTTCGTCCGACTTTATAAGGATGTCTTCGATTGAGCATCCTAGTATTTCTGCCATTCTTACTAATGTTGATACTTTGACATCCGGCCGTGTGTCAAAGTACGTTATACTATTGTGGGTCTTCGGTCCCCAGAGGCTTTTACTAAAGTCTCCAATGCTGATTCCAGCTCGCCCGAGCAGTTCCTTTACCCGGGCGCTTTTTACCATATTGTTTTCGTATTTCATACTTAATAAAGGTTAAAACCCCACAATATTGGGATTTTAACACCTAATAAAGTGGGTCGTTTCAATAATAGTTTATATCTTTGCAGCAAAGTTAGACACTAAAATCGACATAAACAAACAAATGATGCTCTATTTTGATTCATTGAACCTGGAGGGTTACTATGCTAACCTGACCAAAAAGGAGAAGGGTAAATTCTTGAAATATCTTCTCGTGAAATACGATATGAATTATAACACTATCCGACGTAAGCTATCGGGTGTTGGTGGCTACCAGCTTAACACACTTGAGCGCTTAGCGTGTAAGGAGGCTATAGAAAAGGAGGACTTATGGCGATATTAAAATCTTTAGAGTTTTTCGTTACGCCGGACGGCTTTGTTTACTACAAGAAGCCTGGCGAAGAGTCCAAGCGACTCACCAAGTTCAATACCGATATTGTTGACGAGCTGCACAATGTCATCAAGACGAGGTTCCCAGAGGGATACGCAGCACTTGCTAAGCTATATCGCCGTAATACCTTCAAAATGGTTGAACGTTTTATACGCTGCAACTTTGGCGAGCACGACCTACTGACTCAAGACATCGAGCACGATATCTTGCACTTTGAAGAGGTTCGATGCCCGCTACGCGGCATGTGTGAGTTCGAGCGAGTAATATGCCGGCCTAAGACAATGGTCAATCTCTCTAAATGCGAACGAGAGATAGCCGATCTATACCTCGAGGGGCTTACTTTTACGCAGATTGCCGAACGGCTCGGCAAAAATGCACATACTGTCAAAGTGCAGCTCATGCGCATCAAGGTCAAATGTGGCGTTAGTCATTGTCGCGATATCATTAGAGTATTACGTCTTAACAACTACTAAGTGGTTCTGATCTGCGACACGTGCAAGCATAAGCGCAACTGCATAAACGGACGCTTTTGTCTGATTAAAAACATATATGTTGAATACATTAATATAGAGAAATGCGAATATGATAACAATTGAACAATACCTAAAACACATTGACAATCTGAAGGAGATGGGGCTGCTATCTAAGGACTTTCGTGTCGTACAATACAAAGATGGCTGCCTTCTTGGTGTGAATGGCAAGTGTGAGGCTTTCGAGGACAAACCTCTTGACTTTAAAGACTACGTCTGGTGGATAGACGGTTGGGCTTTTCGCCCTGTCTATAGAGCACGAATGCAGCCCACTGTAGTTCTTGACGATGAAGGAGCACTCGAACTCAGAGATGCCCATTTTTCAGCAAGTTTACTTCGCTGAGCATCGATATAAAGAGCCTCAGAAAGCAATAATAAAGTGTGATATCGTGTTTTGTGGCAATCAAGCGTTGCCACTATCTTTGCACAGAGAATAAACCCAAGCGAAATGATTACAGTAGAACAAATATTAAACGCAACAAACGGAGGTTTGGACATTATATTGTCCATATATCCGCAGGCGCGTGACTGCGTACACCAGAAGAACAAGCACTTCTCTATACGCAACGAGCGTACGCCGTCGGCCTCTTTACGACAATTCAACTCGAAGAGGTATGGCGCGATATGGCAGGTCACGGACTTCGGAGGCGAAGGTCGTGGCGAAAATGCCATAGACATCTTTATGCGTGAGAATGGCTACGACCGCTCACGCTTCAACGAGGCTATACTGAAGCTGGCGGCACAGTTCGACATACGCGACGAACTCGACCGCTCGGTGAACCGTCCGGAGATTCGTCAGCGTGAAGCTCGTGCAGACGAAAAAGACGGAACACGTCCTTTCGAACTCAACGAGAAATTTACTGAAGCTGAACTCAAGGCACTCGGCCCAAAGGTGACGCAAGACCATGTCGATGCACTTCATTGGCATTCTGTCAAATGGATAGCTAATGTCAAGGACCGTAAGGTGACGGTCAAGTATTCTACCGAGCACTATCCTATATTCATGCGCGAGTGTGTTATCAAAGAGGCTGTGGGCGACCAGCCGGAAGAGAAGTTCTATAAGGTATATGAGCCTTACAACTGCGACAAAGGCTTCCGGTTCTCGTACACGCCTGCCGGTGCCAAACCGCGCTTCTACATTAACGGGCTTGCGGAGCTCAAGAAGGCATACCGCGACTTCAATGCCAAGGAAGAGAAAGAGTGGAACGCAGCGCACGAGGACGGCAAACCGTACAAAGAACAAAAGCTGCCAGAAGCGGTTATCTGCTCCGGAGAACGCGACTCGCTGTGCTGCAAGTCCATGGGCTACTTTCCTCTGTGGTTCAATTCCGAGACCTATCAGCTCTCGGTCGACGAGTATAAGGAGATAATGAAGTATGTCGAGGTACTCTACAATATACCCGATATCGACGAGACGGGGCGGCGCAAAGGTCGTGAGCTTGCGCTACGCTTCATCGACATCCATACGGCTTGGCTTCCGGACAAGCTTCTGACTTACAAAGACAATCGCGGCAAGCCTCGCAAAGATTTGCGCGACTGGCTCGAAATACACAGCGAGCGCAAGGACTTCCGCAATTTGCTGAAGGTAGCCATGCCTGCCAAGTTCTGGGTACAGACTATGAACAAAGACGGTAGACCAAAGACCGAAGTTGACACAGCTTGCTTGTACAACTTCCTTCAGCTTAATGGTTTTTATGCCCTCCACGATGAGAACTCGGCTAACACTCAGTTTATACGCATCGAGGGCAACATCGTTAAGCGCGTTAACGTGAAGGAGGTGCGCGAGTTCATACGTCGGTGGGTGGTCGATAGATTCGAGGACCGCAATATCCTCAATCTTGTGCTGAATACTACCAAGCTATCACCTGCAGCTCTTGAGTCGCTCCAAGAGATAGACCTGAACTTTACCAACTATACGCCGAACTCGCAATACTTCTTCTTTCCGAATAAGACCATCGAGGTGTGCAAGCCGTCCGAGGCTATCCCTAATGGGCTCAAAGAGTACGATCCAGGCGCAGACGACTTACATAACTACGTCTGGGAGGAAGGCGTTATACCGCATCGATTCAAGTCACTACCAGACATGTTCAATATTAAGCAGACACAGACCACCGACGGACGCACACATCTCGATATCGAAGTCCTCAATGTTAAGAGCAACTTCTTCGGGTATCTCATCAACACCTCGCGACTATACTGGCGCGATGAGACCGAGACCCGCTTCGGCGAAGATAGAGTGGCTGCTGCTGCATATATCAAGGCGAACCCATTCCGCATCGACGGCGAAGGACTGCAGGCGAATGAGATAGCAGAGCAAAAACAAAACCTTATCAATAAAATTTTCACCTTCGGATACATGCTTCATCGATATAAGGACTTTGTCAGGGCATGGGCTCCATTGGCTATGGACAATAAGATAGGCGAGGAGGACGAATGCAATGGTCGTTCCGGAAAGTCTTTCTTCTTTAAGGTACTCTCATTTATGATGAATACCGTAAAACTATCCGGACGAAATCCGAAGCTCATGGATAATCCGCACGTGTTCGACCAGGTGAGCCAGTTTACGGACTTACTGCTCGTCGATGACTGCGACCGATATCTAAACCTCGGTCTATTCTACGACAACATCACGAGCGACATGACGGTGAACCCAAAGAACAACCGCTCATTTACCATCGGTTTCGACGAATCACCTAAGCTCGCATTCACGACCAATTACGTACCTCAAGACTTTGATCCATCCTCAGAGGCACGTTCGCTCTACATGGTGTTCTCCGATTGGTACCACCAAAAGACCGATGACAACGACTACCACGAAACAAGGACTATCCGAGATGACTTCAACAAGACACTCTATGCTTTCGACTACAGCGACGAGGAGTGGAATGCCGACCTTAACTTTTGGCTGCAGTGCTGCCGGGTATATCTCGCACTAAAGGATACAGGCATCAAACCGCAGCCCCCAATGGGTAACATGGAGAAGCGCCATCTGAAGGCATCTATGGGTGCCAACTTCGAGGACTGGGCAGAAGGCTACTTCTCGCCCGATGGCGGTCACCTCGATGACTACATCGCACGCGACGAGGTGTTCAACGAGTATCAGCGCTTCTCCAATGTCAACCGCATCACCATGCAGGCGTTCACCAAACGTCTCAAGGCGTTTTGCAAGCTGTGCCCGTGGATCGACTGCATGAATCCTCCCGAGCTATGCAACGCCGGTGGTCGCATCCAGAGAGCGGTGCAGGTCACTGCAGAACTTCGCAAAACAAAGGATATGATATATATCCGCTCAATATCGCAGAACGCACGCCCTGACGGTCCGAAAGACCAAGAACTGGCCTTCGACGATGCAGACGAGCGACCTTTCTAAACAAACCGACTAATCATTTCGCTTTAAATCTTCAATAGGGTGGCGGACTGCCAGGTAATATCACCTGTGTGGTCCGCCTTTTTCGTTGTCAGCACATTCCAACACCTGTAGCAGATTGTTCCATATTTCCGCAAACCTTTCAAATGAGCCCACCGGACTTGCTTTGCCTCTCCCCGACACCCCTCTCTTATTTTGTACAAAAACTTTGTGATTTTGTAACAGGTTGTTCCAAAAAGTATAAAATATATTGAAAATAAAGGAGTTCCGCTTGTCACAAATTGTCACAAACAGCCGTCACAAAGTTGTCACAAAGTTTTTCAAGTTGTGACATGGTTCCCTTGCAAAAGTCGGTATAAAGTTTGTGATGACCTGTCACAAACTTGCAACACGAACTTGCAACACCACATCACTTTGATAATAAGCTACTTATCTTCACGTTGTCACACATCACATTGTCACAAAAAATTATTGCAAAATCATATCAGACGCACAGAAAACTCAGAGAAAAAGGCGAAAAACAATAGCTAACAACTAAAAAACACCCTTATAAGTAGGATATTTATTCTAAATTCCCTACTTTTGCAAGACACAACATGCTTAATCAAAAAATGGTACCAAACATGTCCAAATATCTTGTCTACCTCACTCTAAAACCTTTCATTGCTCAATGGCTGCGCCATCACTTCGGCGACCCTGTAGTGTTTCCAGCTCAAAGTGCAGAGAATGCCTGCATCCGTCATTTCCTCACGCGCCAACCCTCACCCTCACCACTAACACGCGGTGATGGTGAAGTCGCCATCTGCATCCCCGACTCAAAGCAGAAGCCGGTTGTCACCTACAACTACCTTTCTGGCAATGCCCGCAAGGCGGTTGCCGAGTGCATCGAGGACACATTCAGGCTCCAGCTTTGGCGCGATCTCGCTGACATAGAGCTGTGCCAGTGCACACTACTCTCTGCTGTTAGAGCGTGGTGCGAGGCTAACGGCATAGATGTCGAGTACGACTACACGCTGAAGATGCGCTTCCAGCGCATGCGCAACTCCTACCTCAAGCATGGTGTCGACCTCAGACGCAGATCTCGAGTGCGCGATAATAAAAACTGTTAAATATTCTATAAATCACACGGATAAGATGCCCGTTTTTGTTCGTGCCCGTTCGTCACTTATGTTCAACATATAAATATAGCTCTATATGAAGTCGATAAAGCTCGTTAAGTCTGTAGCTTATGCTTACAGCACCCAACTCGAAGGCTCGGTCCTCATCGCCAACCGCACCGTCCGCATCCCATCCAACATCTTGTGGCACTCAATTTGTGTTAAAGATCACCCGTCTATGGTCTCGTCAACCAAGACAGATGACAAGAACAAGGTTATAACCACCACTTTGAAGTTCCTGACGCCTGACGATTTGAATATCAAGCGCCGTCATCTGGTGTTCAAGGTGACACTCATCGACGATCGTCAGTTTCTTGTTGGCTCCTCTGAGCGGCCTTACCCGTCTGTAGAAATCACCGAGAACTGCCCCGATGTTGTCAAAGATAATCAGCTCAACGAGGTCGTTGTAACATACAAATCTCACGAGATACCCCCATATATTAAGGTATAGCAGTATTTTGTACCACATGCTTCTCAAGCTACCTTTGTCGTAAATACTTATCATATATGAAATATCATCTCGTCATATCAGGCACTATTGGCAGTTGGTGGAATGGTTGTTCTGCCGACTATGTCCGTTATGTGCTCAATAAGAATAGTGGTAAAGAAGTGCATGTCGGCTTCTGCTCACTCGGCGGCTTCGTTAAAGATGGCTTGGAGATTAACCAGGCTTTCCGTGACCACGGCAACGTACACGCTCATGCCTTCGGCATGAACGCATCTATCAGCACTATCGCCATGCTTGGCTGCAAGACTATCGACATCGTCAAGGGCAGCTTCTTCCTTATCCACAACGTGTCCACTCTCATCTACAAGTACGAGCAGAGTAACAAGGAGCAGATTGATGCTTTCGTGCGCAAGCTTCAGGCGCAGCGCGACTCGCTCAAGAACTTCGACGACGTGCTCGCCTCTATGTACGCCGACAAAACCGGAAAGTCTGTCGATGAGTGTCTCGCCCAGATGAAGAAGGGCAACTGGCTCACCGCGCAGCAGGCTCTCGACTTCGGACTTGTCGATTCCATACGCGAAGACAAGGAGGCAGAGAAGGCTGCCAACGAGTTTACCGGACAATTTACAAACTCTTACAACATATCTCAATTTAAGGATGCAGGCATACCGCCACTACCTCAATCACTTGCCTCGGAAGACGCAGCAGCTCGTGTCGCGTCAGTGGTTGACGGTAGCGGCAATCCAACTCCGAGCTTCATCGAGAAGACGTGCGAAGGGCTCAAGAACCTCTTCCGTAACCAACACGCATCAAAAACTTCAAACAAAATGATTAAAATCTTTGCTTGCGTCATGGCATTGCTCAATGCCACTGACGGTTTCGCGACCAACGAAGATGGCAACATCACCCTCACCCAGGAGCAGATGAAGAGCATCGACGATCGTCTTCAGGAACTTGAAGAGAAAGACAAGACTAACGCAAAGGCGGTGTCTGAAGCCGGCAAGGCTGTCAAGGAACTCAAGGACCAACTCACAAAGGCTCAGGACGAGTCCAAGAAGAAGGATGCTCAGATCGCAGCTCTTAAGGCCTCTGCTGGCACCACTACTGTTGATAATCCTGCCAACAGCGAGGAGAGCTTCACTGCGCAGGACGTGTTTAACCTTATTAAAGATGTATAACTATGGCTTCTGTTAAAGTAGGCAATATTACATTCGGTGCTGAAGAGCTCTCAAAGACTTTTCAGACTTACCGTTCAGACTTCCTCATGATGCCACTTCTCGCTCTCGGCGCACTTGCAGAACATTGCTCTGTACGCACCGGCATCCGCTACCGCAAGACTGTTGGCGAGATGTCTGGCAATCTCGAACTCTCTAACTACCAGAAGACAAAGTATGAGGACGCAGCTGTAGATATTACACCGCGTGTCTTCCAGACTTTCTTCGGCAATGTGGTGGCAGGCATCGACCCTAACGCTATCTATCAGAGCATCTGGGGCTCTAACGTTACTAAGGGCGACGGCCTGAAGAACGTGCCTATCGTCGTTCAGATCTGCGCATACCTTGCCAAGAAACTTGGCGAGAATATGTTCATGAACGCCTTCACCGCTAAGCACGATCCCGCAGACTTCTCCAAGACTGCAAAGTGGTTCGACGGTTTCAAGACCGTCCTCGACAAGGATGCTGCCGGAACCAACGAACTGCAGAAGGTGCTCATCTCGACAACTCTCGGCAACCTCGTAGAGGGTACTGATTCTATCACCAAGGACAACGCCGAAGACATCATCAAGGAGTTCTACTGGAGTGGTACCGACGCTGCCGCTGCCAAGCTGCGCTCGCAGCCACTCAAGCTGTTCCTCAGCGACCAGGCTTACCACTGCTATACCGAGTGCTATCAGGTCAACCACGGCTCGCTGCCTTACAACCAGAACTACGACAAGCGCACCCTCGAGGGCGCAAGCAACGTAGAACTTGTTCCGCTTCCCAACGTTCCAGCCGACTTCATGCTGCTCACTCCGAAGTCTAACATCTTCCTCGTGTTCAACCAGCAGACCAAAGACGAGAAGTTCCTCGTAGAGAAGTCGCTGACGAATCACTACGATGTTGACTTCATCGCCAACTACTTCTTTGGCACGCAGTTCCAGAGCGTATCGCCCGAGGTTCTGCGCTACTGGCGCAAGAAGGCATGAACGAGGTCGCTAACATATTTGTTTAACATTAAAACTTATCATTTATGGCAAAATGTACTGGCGCCGCATCTATTTACGGCGATATCTGTTTCACACCGGGAGCGAAGTCGCTCCCTGGTGTACGTGGCTGGGTCTTCGGTATTGCTAAACGCGACATCTTAGGTTGGCCAACCATCGGCTCGGAGACACCAAAAACGATGGACGCTGTCGCTAAGTATACCGGCGACTTCAAACTGGCTTCTGACAAGAAGTGGCACAAGATTGGTCTTATACCTAACGAATCGCAGCTGCAGGTCGAGTCTCAGGGCACTTACGGCTCTAAGACATTCAAGGTCACTGGCACCGCTGTCATTCCTGGCACCGAGGAAGCTGCCACCGGCTACATCTCTCTCGCCAACAACGACGAGATGGTCTATCTCTTCATCCAGCGCAACGGCAAGGCACGCATGGTGGGCAGCGAGGCGTTCTCTCCTGAGCTCACGCTCTCGCAGGACCTCGGCAAGGCTGCCACCGACACCAATTCAACAACCGTGCAGGCTGTTGCATCTGACGAGTATCCGGCTCCGTTCTACCCCGGCAAGATCGAGACCGAGGACGGCGACATCTCCGGTGCTACCGGTCTGCCGATTGTTGTCGCTGCATAGCGTTTTCTTTTACTCGCAATAAATAGGTTTAAATTATTTAATTGGTTAACTCTGGGGCGGTCCTCACGATGGCGATCGTGGTGTCCGCCCTTTTAATTTGCTTCACAATGATAGATAAAAAACTCACAGAAGATATGCAGGCGTGGCTCAACGCCGAGAAGCACGACCGCGAGTCTGTAGCCCGTGGTGCGGAGATGGTTCTGAAGCTCACACGCAACATGTCGATGTATCAGACCATCATGCGCCGCCCGGAGCGTTTTGAGTCGAAGGTGCGCTACGAGCTTCAAAAGTTCTTGCCCATGCGCCTCGAAAACATGACTATTCAGGACGTCAAGTTGCTCGACGCCGAACTTACTCCACAGATAGCAGCTGCCATCGAGGAGCAGGCTAAGTTCGAAGCCGAGCACAAGGCTGAGGAGGGCAGCGATACCGAGGTTCCTGAGGGTGGCTACCTTCCTGTAGCCTCCGGCATCCGTCCCGATCACGACGACCTTCCTGAAGATGTGCGCAACATCTGGGCGGAAAACAAGGAGCGCTGGCTGAAGATAAAGCAGCTCTATAACACTCTGCTCACCTTCGAGCAGCCGTGCGACCGCTACGAGTATCTCAAGCAGCTGAAGGACTTGTGGTATACCTACAAGAGCGAACTCGGACGTTATGACGGCTACGTCGCTCCTTCTGACAATACTCAGGCTGAAGGCGAAGATCCTACACCTGCCGATATCGCTAAGAACATCGCCAATGCGCGCTCGTATATCACCAAGAACGTAGACCGCCTCGCAGAACTCCGTCGTCTGTCGCGCGAGTCCGACGATGCGACTAAGGAGCTCGACGAGTACAACAAACTGCTCGCTAAGGTTCAGGCTCGTGTTGCCGTGCTCAACGACAACAACGCCCCTATCGGTGACGATCTGAAAACGAAGCTCAATGAAGCAGGCTTGTCCCTTCCGTCCGCTGAGTGACGTTCCCACTCAGTACCATCTCGGTACTGGGCTGCACACGCTCGGCTTGCTCAGATGGATTCTGAAGCAGACCGGGCGTGCCGACGTTTACGTATCTACTTTCTCAACCTCCGACGCTTTCCTCTGCGGTTTCCTACGGCTGCGCCGGCGCAAGCTGATAGCCAACGCCACACTCGTAGCCGACCTTAAGGCGGCGCGTAAGACGGTGCAGCTCTATCGGCTTATGCAGAGCTGCTTCGACCATGTGCATCTGGCGCAGAACCACTCGAAGATTGTGCTTGTCAAGAACGAGAGCCATCAGGTTGCTGTTATTAGTTCTCAGAACCAGACCTACGGCGACCGCGCCGAGTGCACAATGGTCACTACAGACCTCAAGGCTTACTACTCGTTGCTTGCCGGTCTGAGAGGCATCGTCGACAAATCGCTTGAGCTAAATGGACTATTCCAACGACTTACTGACAAAGATAGAGAACTATGCGCGGGAGATGATGACCCCGACGGAGATATCCGCCCTTTTGGGTATTGACGAGCGTGAGCTATGTGACGACATTGCTACCGTTGGCAATCCTGCCCGCACGGCTTATGTTCGTGGCGCATCAGCCACGGCGCTTGAGCTTCGCCGCACTCTTCACGATACGGCGCTTGCCGGCTCTCCTTATTCTATCCAGGAGTGTCAGCGTCTGCTTGCTGCCGCTATGTCTGCTGTCACTTAGCATTCTCAACAACCAAGACTATACATTATATATATATGCTTCCAGTTAACCTCGATGAATACTCGCGCTATGTCACCCTCGACGATGCTGAACTGCGTCAGCTCCGCGTCGCCGAGGGTGTATTGCTGCGTCTTCATCGCATACGCGGCATGTATGCCTATTGGTTGCAGTTCCCGTCAAAGGTAGACAACGACCTGGTGCAGTACGATATGGCTATGTTCAAGGTGTCGCGCTCTCTTGCTTACGAGGATCTGCATCTGGTCAAGGTGCTGCTCGGCAATCTTCAGCAGACTACGAAGGAGTTCATGCGCTGGAAGATTAACAAGTCGCTCGAGCAGGACATCGTTGCAGCACGCCGAGCCGGCGACTTCCGGTCGGTGGCTGCGCTCTCTAAGGTGCTTGTGGCTAACAACCGCACCGACAAGGACGATGAACCCGACCTCGAATTCGACAAGATTGTGCCACAGAACTTCGAGCCGACAGACGACCCTACGGTTCTCGGCATCGAGCGCATCCCTGACCTGCGTGGCAAGATACGTGCTCTCTACAAGCGCTACTCCAACACTATGATACAAGATGCTGATTTCGAGGAGATAAAAGAAGAGATAAAACCCGACGAAGATGAGTGATTGCATTGAACAACCAAACCTTCAGTATTTCAACGACGCGCAGTATTACGCACTCGCCATGAACACACGCGACGAGGTAATCGTTGCCGGACGCGGTGTGGGCAAGGGTGCTATTCAGGCGCGCCGTCTGCAGTCGTGCTTTCAGGGTATGCCCGGCTCCATGGGTGGCTTCGTGGCTCCGTCCGTCAAGCGTTGCCTCACCAATATCCTGCCCTCCATGCTTATCCACCTCGAGCGATGGGGCTTCAAGCGCGACCTTCACTATGTTGTGGGGCGGCGACCGTGGAAGAAACTCCACTGGAAGTCGCCTATCTTCACGCCGGCGAACTGGGAGAACACCATCAGCTTCTACAACGGCTCCGTCTGCAATGTCATCTCGCAGGACCGCTCGGGCACGTCCAACTCGATGTCGCTCGACTATCTCATCATCGACGAGGCGAAGTTCATCGACTTCGAGCAGCTCAAGGACGAGACATTCCAAGCTAACCGAGGCAACGAGATGTACTTCCGCCATTTTCCTCTGCATCATGGCATGACAATCACTTCCGATATGCCTATCACCAAGAAGGGCTCCTGGTTCCTCAACTACAAGGATAAGCAAGACCCAGAACTGGTGGAGGTCATCGAGGGGCTGGTCTACCAGATATGGCGACTGAAGCAGAAGCTGCTGAAGACTCCCGACAAGCACGAGCAGATCCAGCGACGCATAGACGAGTACAACAAGCAGCTCAACTTCTTTCGCTCGCAGTGTCTGCTATACCGCGAATATTCATCAATCGAGAACCTCGCACTCCTGGGCGAGGAGTTTATACGCCGTGCCAAGCGCGACCTCCCACCGCTCACCTTCGCCACGTCTATCATGTGCCAGCGTGTGAGCATATCGGCTGACGGCTTCTACGGTGGCATGAGCGAGACCGCCAACCTATACACGGCACCCAACGAGAGCGTGCTCAACCTGCACAACCTCGCCAACGCCGAGGGTGGTGCGCTGCCTAACGACTGCCGCATGGATGCCGACCGCAACGACAAGCTGCCGTTGTTGATAGCCTTCGACACCAACAACCTCATCAACTGGCTCGTCGTCGGTCAGGTGCAAGGCTCGAAGCTGCGCGTGCTCAAATCGTTCTTCGTCAAATACGAGCGCAAGATCCCTGAGCTGCTCGACGACTTCAATACGTACTACCACTATCATCGCCGTCGCCAGATCATCTTCTACTACGACTCTACCATGGTGGGCACCAACTGGGGTTTGCACTACAACGACCCTCATAAGGAGGTGGTGCGTACGCTGCGCTCCATGGGCTGGGCGGTGCGCGAAGCTTACCTCGGCAACCCGATGAACCACGTACAGAAGAACGCTCTCATCAATAATATGTTTCGCGGGCGTGCCCGTCTGCAAGTGCTCGTCAACCGCGACAACAACCCCGACCTGCTCATCTCCATAACCTCTGCCGGCGTGTACAACGGCAAGAAGGATAAGCGTGGAGAGAAGCTCGCAGAGACCGAGGAGGATAAGCTGGAGGCTCGTACCGACGGCTCCGATGCCTTCGACGTGCTCTGCATAGGCGCGGAGACCAAGCCGGTGTTCCAGGGCACCGGCGGCACAACCAACACATACGGCTAAAATCTCATTTCTCATTTATTTTTTGTTTATACTTTACACCGCTGGCGTGAGATGCGTCGGCGGCTTTTTATTTATATTAAACTTTTGTTGAAAAAAATTGGCGTTTTTCTTGTATAATCAACAAAAGTTTATTACCTTTGCATTGTGATAAAAAACTTATCGCCTATGAAGAAATTAAAAAAATCGAAGGAACTTAAGAACAAAGAAAACGATTTGCTTTTCTATCTTGAGTATTGGAAAAAGTTCCCCAATACTTTTAAAAAGATAGCACAGAAAGAAATCGAACAACTTGAAGATGACATCAAGAATGACTGAAAAGACTCCTCTCCCTTAAATGGGAGGGGGAGTTTTTAAAAATAGTTCAAACAAAATATATTATGACAGATTTTAAGAATAAGATTAAGGCTCTTGCTGAGCGCAATCGCTTGGCAACGACCGATGAGGAGCGTGCAGCGGTAGCGGCAGAGATGGACGCTTTAAAAAATGAGAACGAGCAGGCTTTCACCGAAGCTCTGGAGTCTCTCATCAAGGACACAGCAGAAGACGTGCAGGTGCAGCGCATGGCTGAGCGTCTTGGCGAGATTACCGACATGGTGTCTATGGCGTACATAGCCAAAACCTACTTCAAGAAGTCGCGCTCATGGCTTGCCCACAAGCTCAACGGCAACATCGTTAACGGCAAACCGTCTCAGTTTACAGAAGAAGAACTAAAGACCTTACGCTTTGCCCTCAACGATATGTCTAACAAACTGAACTATATGAGCATTGCTTTATAGCGAAAGTTTTACGCACACCAGCCTCGGAGCCTCACGGCTTCGGGGCTTTTTTGTTGGCAATTGCCAACCTCGCACCGTCTCGCCTTACCGCTGATGAGCGTCCTCGATGTGGTGCTGTTTTTCACGATGGGCGCAAAATCGACAAGCCAAAATCACATACTCGTCACAACCTTCTTGCATATTCCGCTAAAGGCAAGGGAGGCAATTGCCAACTCGGCGCAGGGCGGTGTAGTGCTGCATAGACAGAAAGTCTTGCACCCTGCAAAATCGTAATGCTTAACTCGTTGATTTTCAAGCATTACGATTTTGCAGGTATGGAAAAGGTACGCGAAAACGCGCTCATTTCTCTATTCCGGGCTTCTTTTTATTGCGGAAAAGAAGCAAAAACGCTTGCGAAAACAAGTTTTCGAGCTGTATTCTCCTGTAGAGAATGCTATTTCTTACATCTTGCGCTGTTCCGTTCGAGAGCATTTTCAGAAGATTATTGTACATCGGGTAGAGTGTCGTTTTTACTTCGCGAATTTACGGCGGACGGCTGCCTGCCAAGCACCGATGCTCTAAAGTGACAGAAATTTTACAGCAGCCTTCCGACTTTTCCGCCTGCGGCTTCCTTCAAAAACTCGGTTTTCCATAAAATTTCAATCTCTTTTGCTTGTCCTCTCGCCTTGCTTCCGTCGTCTTTTTGCGGCGTAAAAAGCGAAATTCGACCCGACGTGAATAAAAAAAACTCTCAAACGGGCTACAGATGAGATGTGTAAAAAACTCTCTTCTCGCCTCTGAGAATAAATTTTAAGGAGGACAAAAAATGAAAACAGCCACTTTCTACAGCTATTTGCCCAAGCGTTACACCGCCAACGACGCACATACCGAGCGCGTAAGACGTTTTATTTATTCGTTCAAGCGTGGCGACCGCCATGCGGTAGACTTCGCCATAAACATCGTAAGCGAGTGCCTTAATAAATGGTACGGCGCAAGCAATCAAGACTATGTGCTCGTGTGCGTTCCGGCGGCTACAAGTGCCAAGTATAACCGCCGCTTTAAGCGTTTCGCCGAGGAGGTGAGCAAGCGCACCGGCATACAGAACGGCACGGCACACGTGAATATCTTCGGCATACGCGAAGCGAAACACAACAATGCCGCGCACATCGTCAGCGAGTCGTATGGCTACTACGTGAGCACCGACCCCGACTTCTTCGCAGGCAAGAACGTGATACTCTTCGACGACCTCATTACTACAGGAGCCACGGCGGAGGAGTTCGCCGAAGAACTCGCAGCTGTAGATGCTAACGTAATCGGCGGCTTGTTTCTCGCTCGCACCCAACTCATGAATAACCATTAAAGCTAAGCAATATGAATAATTTTTCAGAACTCGTTCGCGAAGAACGCCCCGACTACAAAGTATATAATAGCGGTTTCGACTCGCTCAACAGCGTTGAGCTCATCAGTCTAATAATAGGGCAGGGCAAAAGCACGCGCGCAGCCATGCAGCAGGCGCGCCAGATAGTGAACATTTGCGGCGGCAGTCTTCGCGACATCGCCACCCGACGCGCAGAAGAGCTGCAAGTAGTGCAGGGTGTAGACCCAAAGAAAGCAATGACGCTGCAAGCAGCGTTCGAACTCGCCAAGCGCATCGAGCGCGAAGCGGCAGCCGACCGCCCGAGCTTCAGAACCGCCGAAGACGTTTGGCGATACTTCCGCCCGATAGTGGGCACGGCAGACCACGAAGAGGCGCACGTGCTGCTCATGAATAATAATTTCAGACTCCTTAAAGCCGTGAAGCTATCGAGCGGCGGACTCACCGAAACAGCCGTAGACGTGCGCGTCATATTGCGCGAGGCACTCGTCAACAACGCCACCACGCTCACCCTGATACACAACCACCCAAGCGGCAACCCATGCCCGAGCCGCGACGACGACCGCATCACGGCGACGCTAAAGCAGGCGTGCTCTACAATGCGGCTCTATCTGATAGACCACGTCGTCGTGACGGATAGCACATACTACAGCTACTCGGAGGAGGGCAAGCTATAGACCGCATCGCAATCATTTTGTTGAGCTCAATAAAATGGTTGCTCCTCTTCCCACCCATCGCCCTGCCGCCCGCCGCAAAAACGCCTGCAGCATTTTTGCGGCGGGTCCCAAAGAGGTAAAAAGCCGTCGTCGGAGGCTTTTTGTTGTCTTTTTAAGTTCAGATCTGCATGCGTATCTTTGCTGCAGGTTTTTAATTAGGGGATACCAATGTTGTTTAGTTTTAATTGATTCAGTTATTTTTTCACGTTTATCCTTGCCGCTGGCGCGTGACGCGTCGGCGGCATTTGCATTCTCCCTTCACGGCTCACGCATTACCGCATAGCGGTAACATCATTACACCGCTTTGGTTACATGACTACCACATAGCGGTTACATGGGTACCAGGTTGCGGTTATCATGCGGACAGCAAAGACTTGAGTTTTTTACCAATATACGAGGTGACGTAACTTTTCTGGTGGAGCGTGGGCGGCTTTATTTGTTTCTGTGCAGAAGTCTCGCAATCCAATAATGTGATATTATTTTACTTTTAGTATGCTTTTTTATCATATCTATTAGTTGCTATCTCAAAAAAAATCACTTACTTTGCAAATGAAACCAATTAATATTTTTACTATGAGTCGCTTGAATTATAATATCCGAGGTTCGTTCTCCTTACTACTTAGAGAACGTCCGACTTTTATTACTGGCATGAATTCTCTGTTCGGTGTGCGACGTCGTGCAAGTTTACACGATTATATGAATGGCAACAATGTTGACGATATGCGTCAGGATTGGATTGCTGTAGGCAAGTATATACAAAAGTCAATGCAAGCTTATGGCAGATAATAAGAAACAGAAAGAAGTGGTAAGACCGGATGTAGAGAAGGTGCTTGCGTCCATCGATCCTGATAAGCGCAGTGTCATTGTAAGTGCAATGGTTGAAATGCGCCAAACTTTTAGCGGTCCATTGCCTCGCCCTGCGGATTTCAAAGCGTATAAGGAAGTGTTGTCAAATGCCCCGGAACGTATTCTACTTATGGCAGAGAAACAGCAACAGCATCGTATCGACTCAGAAGAACGGATTATTAAAGCAGATATTCGCGAGAGTATTTTTGGTCAGGTATTTGCTGTGCTGCTCGTGGTTCTATTCCTCGCTGCAGCGGTCTACTTAGGTATTAATGGACATGACTGGCTTGCAGGTATTGTTGCCACTCTTTCTGCTACAATAAGTACTATTTTTTACTTGAAGTCAACACCAAGTAATAAGGATTTGGACAACGTAGATAAGAAATAAATTTGGTTCTTGGAGCCTTACGGCTTCGGGACGTCTAAAGAATTGACCGCTGCAAGTTTCTAATTCGCAGCATTCATTATATTAAAGAGCTTATTGGAGCCCTCGGTGCGTGACGCATCGAGGGCTTTTTTTAATGTTTCGTAGTAAAATAGTTATTGTTTTGTTTGGTTATTCGTAGTAAAATTACTACCTTTGCAGTGTTGAATTATTAAACAAGCGATCTATGAAAAATGTAAAAGTTTCTAAGATTCTGAGAATCTTGGCTGACGACGGTTGGTACTTAGACCGTTACAACGGGGACCACCGAGAGTTCAAGCACCCTACAAAAAAGGGCGTTGTGACTGTCAACGGCAAGCCTTCAACATCTATCTGCGGATGGCTCCTCAGTAGTATTGAGCGGCAGTCGGGGCTTAGGTTCTAACAAATCGGGGTGGAGCTAACGCTCCGCCCCACCTTTAACATTAAATAGACGCGTGTTTTGGTGTTCAGCAAAGTAAGGTGGCGGTCGTGGCTGCCACCTATTTTAAGATTAACATATAAAACAATATATTATGAACGATGTTGTGATTAAAGCTGCCCGTACTGAGGACGGCTACTGTTGTGCTTGCGACTTGTTGCCGGGTTGGGTCGTTGCCTACGATGGCGACCTTGAGGGCTTTAAGGAGTATGTCCAGGAGAGTGTCGATTTCTGGCTCGAAGGCAGACGTAAAGACGGTGATGTATACCCGGCTGTCTTCGATGGCGAATATCAGCTTGTCTATGATTTCGACGTGGCTACGTTGCTCGACTACTATCGTGGCATATTCTCCTTTGCCGCACTTCAGGAGATAACGGGCATCAACCAAAAGCAACTCTCACACTATGCGAGTGGCATTTCCAAACCGCGAAAACAGCAGGTTGACAAAATCAAGTCAGGCTTGCGCCGACTTGCTAAGGATATTGAAATGGTCACTGTTTAATAAATTCAACACCGCCGCCTGACCAAGCGGCACCATGACCGCTGCAAGTTTCTAATTCGCAGCATTCATTATATTAAAGAGCTTATTGGAGCCCTCGGTGCGTGACGCATCGAGGGCTTTTTCTTGCAAAAATAACCTTTTGATGATTTTTTATGTTAAAAAACTTGCACAATATCCAAAAGATGATTACCTTTGCATTGTCAAAATAATTAAAGTTATGAAGTACACAGAAAAAGAAAAAGAACTGATTGAGGCTATCAGAAATTACAGAAAAGCCTACCCGAACGGAGCACGAGAACTTGAATTCTACATTATGGATTTAGTTTACGAGCTTATGGAGAATGAATAACCAAAAGCCCTCCCTCTCGGGGGAGGGCATAAAAAGATATAAATATGGAATACGCAATCGTAAATCAGCAGACAACAGTGCGCCAGGTACTCAATGACGTGTACGAGGACATTAATTGGGCTTATCTCGCACAGAACTATTTTGGAAAATCCCGCAGCTGGCTTTATCATAAGTTCAGCGGACGCAACAACGGCAAGCCCGACGACTTCAGCGACATCGATCGCGAGCGTCTCAAGGGTGCGCTTGTGGATATAGCAAACCGTCTGAGAATGACGGCTGACAAGTTGTAATAACTTATTATTTTGACACCAGCCTCGGAGCTTCGGTTCCGGGGCTTTTAAATTTATAATATTTTATGGGCTTATTAGATCACAAGCGTAAAATGTATATACCTACAGATAGTATATATGATATTGTTTATCCTATGTCTGACGATGAGAAGCTAAAACATTATAAGGATTTTATGAAGCGTAGGCGCAAGGAACACCGTCGCAGAGTTTGGCAAAGGATAAAATGGCTGTTGGTAGTGACAGCTGGCGCCATTGCCACGATTGCCAGTCTATTTGATATTTTCGACCATATTACTACAGGCTTTAACCTGCTGCCGTAGCTTGTGCTCTGTGTATGTGGATGTGATGGCGCAGAATGCCATTGTTACGGCTATTGCTGTCACGACCGTGGTCCATACGTTGTGCGAGTGCTCAAGTTGTCTTACTCTGCGCTGCAGGTCTCTGATGTATTGTTCTGTCTCCATATAATAATGTCTTTGATGCAAAAATACTGTTTTTCCCCCAATCCTCAAACTTTTTTCAAAAAAATCCCCGCAAATTCCTTGCACGTTCAGATTTTTATCTCTACCTTTGCCATCGCTAGAATTCTTATGCGGAGCACTCCGCATGAACAAAGGGCGAGACGATATGTTCAAGCCCGACCAAAATATTTATTAAGGTTGTGGGCTTATTTTTTTGCCCATAACCTGCCGCATCGGTACGAGGGGAGCAAGCCCTTTGTTCATGCGGAGCACTCCGCATTATGTGGAGATGCCAGAGACAGAATACGGCGGTTCGCCTTCCACGTGTTTTTATTGCCCTTTGTGGCGGAAAAGCATAAGAGTTCTAGCAGACGAGGAAGTGCGAGCCGCTTTTTTCGTACCCCTACGTCAAACCGTACCCGACGGATTCGGGCAAAAAGGCTAGAACTCTTATATTATGCAAACATCTGCATCTATCCAGCGCACCGCTCAACTGCGCCCGTTTAGCATCAGCACCGCCTCCGTTAAGGCGTGGCTCAACGGAAAGAGCAAGTTTTACACCAAAATCTGCGAGTTCGAGGTGACACGCCGCGAGGTTCTGCGCGTTCATGCTGCGCTTCTGTCTCTCGGCGTTGGCGCCATCAGCGCCGAGAGCAGCATCCTCGCTGCCCTCTGCTGTGTAGTCCTCTCGGGCTACAACGTCTACAAGTTAAACCAGGAACAGAAAGGAGGCGAAGCATGACACGTTTCAAGACTATGCACGGTCTGCACAAGATGCACCGCGAGGCCCAGAAAAAGCTGCGCTACACTATCGGCATGAGAGTGGAAGTTACAATGAAGAAAGCGAAGCTCATACCGCACTTCAGCTGCCGCCGTCGCGCGAGACTTTGCACATACAGAAAGAAGCTGACAGAAATCGAATGTGCTTGCATGGCTTTTGAATCACTTGACGAAAGAGTAGAGAAAGGAGGCGCAGCATGATAACAATAGATTGTACTCCCGTACGAGTATTGCTCGACAAGGAGAACTTAGCGAACAAGATAGATCTGCTCCGCGACACCATCGACCTCCTGCTCGAGGAGACGGCGGAGATTAGCGACACGGTAAAGCTTGTCGATGTCGCCGACCTTATGCGCAACCTTAACGAACTGCGCCGACAGCTAAACGAAGTTTTAAAAGCACAATAAGCAGAAAGGAGAATGTTATGGAGACAACAAACAGAACAGATAGAGACGAGAACGAAGTACGCCGCGCTGAAGCTATCATTACCGTTATGGATGCTTACCTTGCTTCGCGATCACCGGAGCCTGGCAAATCTCAGCTTGGCGAGGAGTACACGGCGGAGTATAAGACAACGGAGGAGATAGCCGACGAGCTGCACAGCATCATGCCAATACACCCAATGGAGATCGTGCTATACCTGCAGGGCGAAGGCTACGAACTGAAGACCGCTGAGGACGGTACGCTACGGTGGGAGCTCTGGCGCGATATGCACTACATGCTATAAGAGCCATAATATGCAATCAAGAATCATACGATGGCATTAAATATTATGAACAAAGAGGATTGTTTTAGAATATTCCACGTAGAGGATATAATGGATCTTCCGCAATCAGTAATGAATATTGTAATGGGCGACAGAGAGCAACGCGATGCTATTTATAAAGAGTTGCTCTCGGTCAACCATCACGACATGAGCTTCGACTGGTTCCGTCAACTATATGAGGAGGAGTTCGCCCAACGCAAGAAGCAAAAGCAGGACTTCACACCAATGGAAGTGTCAGAGCTTGTAGGAAAGATTGCCGTGCCAACGACTGGTACCATACACGAACCAACGGCAGGTACTGGCGGTCTTATAATAAGTGCGTGGTGGGAACAATGCCGGCGTGTAATACCATGGGAGTATTTCCCGTCGAAACACATGATAACGGTATGGGAGCTATCCGACCGTGCTATTCCTCTGCTATTGTTGAACCTCAGTATACGTGGCATAATGGGGTATGTATACCATGGGGATGTTCTTGAGTGTGCTGTCAAGGCCCGATATATATTGCTTAACAAGAGCGATGACGCCCTTGGTTTTAGCGATGTTATAAAGGTTGGACCTGGTGACCGTATTGTAGGATAAATAAAAGAAAGGAGGTTTGTAGACAATGACATTTTTTGAAGCTTATGAGAAATGGTTCGATGAACATAAAAATGAGGTGAAGCAGACGACGGCTTACGCTTATTACAGCATGGGCAAGGCCTTCTCTCGTATTATCGACCGTGATGCGGATATATGCACTCTTAATGAGACCACGATGAAAGCCTGTTTTGCGAAGTTTCGTGACGCAGGGGCCAGCAATCACTATTTATCAGACTTGCTCCGCATGTTCCGAATGGTTATGCGATTTGCCGGTAGCTCTTTAGGTGTGACCGGCCTGCCTTCTCTTGAGTGGAATATGAAGGATGTAACCACCGGGCGTATCAAGGGGACAGCAAGGCAACGTGTGAAAAGATTTACAATCGCCGAATACGACCGCATGATAAAAGTATTTGAAGATAATCCGACTCCCGGCAGACTTGCTATCGTAATAACCATGTTTACCGGTATTCGAATTGGAGAGGCGTGCGGCTTGAAATTTTCTGACATTGACTTCGATGAGGGCGTGATACACATTCAGCGTACGCGTGTGCGTACATCCAAGTCGTTCCAGAAGATACTCCGACCTGGAGAGGATTGCGCTACGCCAATCTGTACTCAATCTCCCAAAAGCGCTTCCTCCGACCGATATATTCCGATGATACCAAAACTCCGCAAAATATTGCAATCATACGCAAAAGTATTTCCTGGAGATTATTTTATCTCTTCGCTATCGACTAAACCAACGGATACACGTGTACTGCGATCCTGGTACGAACAGATGCTCAAGGCAGCAAATGTCCCTTATCTGAATTATCACTGCATGAGACACACATTTGCAACTCAAATGATAGAAAAAGGCATTGATGTCAAGACTGTGTCTTCTATACTCGGCCACGCAAGCGTAGAGATAACGATGGATACTTACTGCCATCCATCTGACGATACAAAACGTGCGAGTATACAGAAGGCTTTCAGAGGATTGCTTAAGTAGTTGTGTATTGTATGGCAAATGATAAATAGAGCCATAAGATAAAAAACATTTTTTTACATTTTTCGCTTGCGGCGCATTCTATGTGAATAGGGTGCGCCGTTTTTGTATTCTTACGTGCGAGCGGTTTGTGGTATCTTTGCTATCGGAATACAAAAAACAAGTAATATGATCACTCTTCTTCAGTCGCTACCCGCAACATGTTTCTCTTCGTGCATCCCCGACGTGATATATTCGTTCACTCCCTCCAGTGGCGACATCGACGACGCCAGCCGAATAGGCACCACCGTCACCATTACCATCGACGGCAAGGAGATATTCTCAGAACGTTTCTTCCCAGTCGACGGCAAGATAACACTCGCAGAGCTCGACCGCCTGCTCACTCCGTATGCTCGTCAGAACTTGAGCATCAACCTCACCATCAAGATCGAAGAAGATGACGACGTTTGGGAGGATGGTGAAGGTACTGCCACCATCTCGTCGAAAATCATATACTGCGAGGCAGATATCAACACTCCTGCTACCGACTTTATCAATACGCATTTTCTCACGATGTTAGATGGCGAGAAGCAGACCGCACTAAACCGCTTAGAATACCTACACTACATCGGCACCGACAAGGCTTCCGTCATTGCCGAGTACGACGATGGCACTACAAAGGAGTTCTCGCTCTCACCCGTTGGTGGCAATAGTCGCTATACTACGATTGATGTTACTCCGAGCAAGTTCGTTAGCGATACTGATAGTTGTTTATTAGGTTTTTGGGTCCAGGCTGGGCAGCGCAAGTTCCGGTTCTCTATCGATTTAGACGAACCTGACTGCGCTCCCATCCTGGTTTTCGAGAACTCTTTCGGTTGCGACGAGCTGCTCTACTGCACGGGTACACACACCGTGGCACCTACCTATAAGCGTAGCCAGGGCTACATCGGCAAGTTTAACCGCAACTACGAGATAGCCGAGACACGCACCTTCAAGGCTGACACGGGCTTCCTCACGTTCGCAATGGCGAATTGGGCTGACGAGCTCTTCCGATCTAAGAGCATACATGTGGTGAACTTCAAAGACGGACACCCCAATGTTGGCAAAGAGGTCATTGTCACCGACTCAAAGTCGGAGTACAACAACAACGACGAGTCGATGCCACGCTTCACCTTCAGCTACCAGTATGCTCAGCGCAATCACAACGTGTTCGACACGCTGCGCTCCGGACGCATATTTGACAACACCTTCGACAATACCTTTGAATGATGGGCGCCATACACTTTGCTGACATGCTGCGCCTGCTCGATCAGGCTTATCAGCACCGCTCACTCGTCGACATCCATGCGTGGGAGGGTGGCACCGGCGAGATGCTGCACTACAAGGGGTGGCTGGTGCACCACGTCAACTGGCGAGGTGGCTATGTGCGCCTGCGCAACCCTCGCAACCGCGCCATACGTGCATTGCCACAGATTTTTATTATACAAATCAATAACAAACGTGTTTACTTATGACCAATAGCAACACTCTTCTGCCAACATCGGCGCAGCCTGATGCCGAAGGCTTCCGCCGCTATCGTATAGCTCCGTCGGGCATAGGCTCTGCGGGGCAGAGCAACTCCGTGACTTCCGAGTATGGCTCCGACTCGAACACCATCTTCGACGATGATCGATTGCCGGGCAGTAATCTCGTGCGTCCCATCACCGTCGGCGGCAAGCAGTATAAGTACGTGCAGTGGGGCTACGACGACCAGCTGCCTTATCGTCTGCGCCGCGAGATAATGTCCAACATGATTACGGCGCAGTGCCAGCAGTTCAATATTGTGTCATGCTATGGTCAGGGCGTGCGCTTCGTCGACCGCAAGACAAAGCAAGATGTCTCCGAACCTGACATACTGCAGTTCTGCCTACGCAACTCGCTCCAGGAGGTATTCCTTGAGCAGGCTACGGATATGAAGTTCTACTCGTTCTCGGTGACGGTGGTCATCCTCTCGCGCGACGGCGAGCGTATCGTGACGGTGCGCAACAAGGATGCCTCCTACTGTCGCTTCGAAGCTGCATCGAGCACCCATAGTGGCAAGCCGGAGCACGTGTTCTATGGCGACTGGCGCTTGGGCTTCCTCGACGAGTCGAAGATAGAGGCTATCCCCCTACTCGACTACTGGGACCCATTGGGCGATCTCTTGGTACGCATGGGTGCTGAGCCCGACCCGCAGACGGGTCTGCGACGCAAGCCGACGAAAGACCGCAAATTCGCCATCGTGAGCCGCATGGCAACGCCTGGCACGCAGACATACCCCGTGCCTTACTACTCGTCGATATTCCGCGACACGTGGTTCGACATCTATCGTCTGATAGGCATCGGCAAACGCTACATGATAAAGAACACGTCGGCTCCAAGGGTGCAGATAGAGGTGCACGATGACTACTGGGACAACGTGTGCGACAACGAGATGATCTCTGACGAGCAGAAGCGCCGCGAGCGCAAGGAGCAGGAGAAGCAGAACATCATCGACTTCGTGACGGGCATCGAGAACGCCGGCAAGGCGATGATCAGCGGCTACTACGTAGACCCCAACGGCAAGGAGAACCGCATGGTGCGCATCGTACCGCTCAACGATGCCTCGAAGAAGGAGGGCGGCAACTGGAGCGACGATATGTCGGAGGCTTCTAACGCTCTTTGCTTCGCCTTCGGCATTCACCCGAACTTGGTGGGTGCTACGCCCGGCAAAAGTCAGATGAACAACTCGGGCTCAGACAAGCGCGAGCTCTTCACGCTGAAGCAGGCTATCGAGAAGCCTTGCCACGACGTGATGACGAAGCCTTACCACGTGATTCTGCACTACAACGGCTGGCATGATCGTGCGACGGTGGATGTGCCGATGATCGTACTGACAACGCTTGACGAGAAGCGCGACGCGAAGAAAGTGACGGGCAACAGTAACAACGAAAAGGAGTAGGTATATATGATAACAATATTCAAAGAAGATTTTGAACGCTCGCTTCCCGTGGGCGCTTCGGCGAACGAGGAGGTGTTTGCCGCTGTTTATCCGGCTATAGAGGCAGGGCTTAACAATTACTACGAGATGCTGCTTGGAGAGTCTGGCGCTCAGCGAGTTGAGAGTGGTGACGAGAACGACCCGCTAAAGTATTACTTTAAGCTGCTGGTGTGTCTGGATGCCTTTCTGTCGGTGCTGCGCCAGCTCGACCTTGTGCTTACGCCTACGGGTTTTGGCATCGTGTCGAACGACACTATCTCGCCGGCGTCGAAGCAGCGCGTTGACGCCCTGGAGGGCCAGCTGCGCACTGCGCTGTGCCGTGCGCGTGCTATGGTGGTACAGCAGCTGCGCTCTGAGGAGTGGGGCGTGACGGAGCAGGCGCAGAACTTTGTGCGCTACATGTATACGGAGCACTACTTCTTCTTTGCTACGCCAGGCACTGGCAGCCGATCGTACAAGGACTGGGAGGCTATGCAACGTGCTATCAGCGAAGCAGAGGAGCAGCTACGTGTTCGCTTCTCCGACGAGCAGATAGACGATGTGCTGAAGGCGTATCGCTGCAAGGACAAAAAGGACATGGTAGAGTACGGAGGCTTCGTGCAGCTGGCGCGCGACTTCGTCGACCTATGGGCTGCCGACGGCGACGGGGCGCTGCACTCCGCTCTCTTCCGACGCATGGAGCGTTTGGTCGAGGGCAGTCCGGAGACATTCTGCATTTACCCCACTACTACGGCGTACAGCTCGGCACACATGCTGACATTCAGCAACAAAAAAGAATCTTCTGCATTTCTCTTCAATGGATAAAATAGAACTCACATGCCCCCAGTCGTGGAGCGAGCTGACACAAGAGCAGCTGCGCTACACCTTCTTTCTGCTTTCCACCTTCGCCGACAAGGTGATGGTGAAGACATATATGTTCGTACGCTTCACTGGTATCAACGTCATCAAGAAGAACCGCTTCGGATGGCAGTGTGTCTACCAGCCCGAGGGTGAGAAGCGCAGACGAGTGTTCTATCTGCAGCTATGGCAGATACGCTCGTTCCTGGAGCAGCTCGCTTGGGTGGACAGCATAGAGACAATGGACAATAGGTTGGATGTTGTTCAGGGTCTTGAAGCTGTTCATCCATTGCTGCAGGAGGACACCGAGCACCATCGCATCATAACCTTCGAGGACTACCTCTGCATGGAGAAGTACTACCAACGCTTTCACTCTACGGGCAATGATGACGCTATCGATGTGCTCGCCTCTTTCCTCTACCGCAATCCCGACTTCTTGCGACCAGCAGAGCTGACACTGACACCTGCGGAGCGCCTTGCTACGCTCGCATGGTTTGCGCACGTGAAGGTCGTCATGTCGCACGCCTTCCCACACTTCTTCCGCAGAACGGAGAGCGACGACGACATATCCGAGCTATCGATGCTGCAGTCGTTCAATGTGCAGCTGCGTGCTCTCACCGACGGCGACGTGACAAAGGAGACACTTGTGAAGCAGACCGACTGCTGGCGTGCTCTTACTGAGCTCGAAGCCAAAGCGCGTGAGGCAGAGGAGTTCAAACGCAAATATCCTAAGCTAACAAGTTAATACACGTGATATATGAAAGACTTATTTCCGGCTCTCGACTACTTCGCTCAACTCGCGAAGAGCAACCGCCTCGCCACCGAGCATGACTTTCACCCGTGCCTTTGCTCTGGTCCCGACTCGATACAAGGTGTTATGGACTCGTTCCGCAAGCACAAGAACTTCATCATGGTAGACGACACCACATCGCAGCAGACCTTCAGCAATGGCGTTGGCTATTTCCGACGCGATGTGTACACCGTCTTCATCGTAGCCCACTACCGCTACGACGACATGGAGGAGCGCGAGCAGAAGTTGAACCTCTGCCGCCAGTTGTTCCGACAGTTTCATTCCAGACTGCTGCACGATCGAGACGGACTCGGCGACGAGCGTCTGACATACCTGCAGCTGAACAACATCTACTCTACAGAGCTCGGTCGCTACGCCATGAACGGCGTGACGGGACTCTACTTCATGGTGCAGAACGAACAACCTATAGACATTAGCTATGAGCAGTCAGACTGGACTTAAACCGAACATGACCGACGCCAAGCACCAGAAGTGGCTTGAGGGTTGGAGCGAGTTTATGGTTAAGATGTGGCGCGAGCGTATGATGCAGTTCGCGCCACCAGTTTACGATACCGGTGCTTTGTCGCGCTCCGTGCAGGGTGTCATACATCCTGGCCCGGTGACATCGATAGAGCACCGTTTTTTGGAGTATGGCATCTACGTGGCGCGTGGTGTCGGCAACGGCTACCGCCATAACAACGGTGGAGATCTGGCATTCCTGAAGGACTGGAAGTCGAACCCACACCACCGGCAGAAACGCGATTGGTTCTCAAAGAAGTACATGTACTCGCTACACCGTCTCAACGAGTTCGAGGCTGCTTACTACGGCACTACATACAATGGTCTCGTGTCGTCGTTCCTGCGTCAGCTCTTCACTGGTGGTTCAAGCACCATCGACCGCGCGGTAGCACAGCTGTAGTGCTTTTCTCGTTTTTTTATTCTCGCCTTCATCGCCTTATCTTTGTATCATAAAAAAATATCAGAGTAATATGTCAACAAATAACGATAGCCTACGCAAAGACTTGGAGCAGATACGCGACGAGCGTGCTACTCATGCTAACACCGCACAACGCATCGGCAATGCGCTGCTGGGGCTGTTGCAGGTTGTTGAGCAGAAGCTGGACCTAAGCCGTTTTCTGCGACGCGACATTGACGACAAGGCAGAGGGGCATATACGCTTCTTGCGCGGTCTATCTGTAGGTTCTGGTACACACGGCATGGCTCAAGATGGCTCAGCAATACTGAGCAAGCTCACATCGATGCTTTACAGCACCGAATCGCAGTCGGGCTTCGGCTTGGTAGACCGCGGTGACGGCAAGTATCGCCTTGACATCACCGACCTTATGGTGTGGGGTAAAGCCATTTTCAACGAGCTGGAGGTACGCAAGCTGTCATACGTTGGTGGCAATATCTACCTCAGTGGTGCTGGTAGCAAGATTGTGGCTGTGCAAGAAATATATGACCTTCAACGCAACCTCACCGGGTGGAAGTGCTTCTTGCTCGCAGACGACGGCACAACGGCTACCCAGAACTATTGGCAGATTGGCGACCAAGCACGCTGCCAGACTTTCGACATTAAGCCTGGTGTGTACGAGGGCAAACAGAACCACATCTATTGGCGCATTGTAACAGAGGTGAGCACCGAGGCTGAAGTGGTGACTAATGGTATGGGTGATGTGCTCTATGATGGCAAGTTGTTTAATTGGATAGTGCTCGCCAAAGGTAACTGCGCGGAGGGTAGCGATGAGCCAACTGCAGGAGATACCATTGTGCTTGACGGCTGCCAAGACCCTGCAAAGATGAATCGTCAAGGGGTGCTTATGTTGGAGACTACTGGACCTGCCACGCCACGCATCGTTGCTTACAAGGGTGTCAATAGCTACACGCATGATGGCAGAGAGGTGTTCTGTCTGTCGCCGAATGGTTCACGCATAACATCTACGTCGTTCGAGTGGGTCTCGTCATCTGGTCAGACTATACACATGGTGAACTACCGCGGCGAATGGCAGCGTGGCACTACTTACGACTATTACGACCAGGTGAACCACAACAACGCTGTGTGGCTCTGCACTAACGAGAGCGGTACTGCAGCTGAGCCGGTGAACGGCTCGGCGGACTGGCTGAAGCAAATCGAAGGTGAGAAGGGCGAGAAGGGCGATCCTGGCGAGGATGGCTTGGCGTATCAAATAGTGATAACGAGTAGTTCGGGCACGGTGATGATTAACGGCACCGGGCAGTTGACGCTCGAAGCTAAACTGTTACGCAACGGCGAGGACATAAGCGACACCATAAGCGATAGCGCGTGGTCGTGGCGAAGACAATCGGCAGATACGGCAGATGATACAACGTGGAATACTCTGCATGAGGGTATCGGTAGAGTCTGCGTTGTGAGTAGTGACGATGTCGTAAGGCAGGCGCAGTTTGAATGTGAGGTTTTAATTTAGATTTCATTTTTAACGATTTATATAGATATTATTAATTTAAACAAACAAGAAATTATGGCAAAAGTATTAGCGAATGGTCAAATCACGATCGTTGACCTTAACGACGGCAAAGCTGTTCAGTGTTTCACGCAAGCTTCGCAGGGTCAGACCCAGATCTTCACGCCCGATACTGGTGTGTACACTCCAAACTACTCGACAAGTGCACCTAACGTCATCACAGCTCGTGTGTATGTGACGGGTAGCTCGACCGACCAAGCTCCGACAGCAGCTTGTACCAATTGGAAGTGGACTATAGACGGCGCAGCAGCGACACCAGTGCAGGGCAAGTCGTATCAGCTCAACATCGTCAGCAACATTGCGAAGAATGGCAGCGTGAAGAATATCGAGTGGGCATGTACCTATACCGACCCCGAGACCAAAGCTACCACAGAGTGCAGAGGCTATCTGACTATCAGCTTGGCTAAGTCGGGTGGTGCTTTACAGACGGTGCAGATAGAGACTCCTGACGGCAACACCTTCGACTCTACAAATAGTTCCAAGCCATTGCGTGCTGTGGCTAAATTCTACCGCGGCAATGTGCAGGACACTACTATGACAAGCATGACGTGGGAGGTGCTCAATATTAGTGCTGGCACCTGGGGTGCAGTAGCTGCTGGCAACGTCACCACATCGGGTGGTGTGAGCACGCTGAATGTGAATGCCGACGATGTGCTGAACTTCCAGACATTCCGCTGCACGGTGAAGGATGGTGCTGATACTGCTAACGCCATTGTCACATTCTTCGATGCCAGCGACCCTTATGTCGTAGAGGTTTACTCACTCACTGGCGACAAAATTGTCAATGGTGCTCAGTCTACAGAACTGTTCGCACGTCTATGGAAAGATGGTCAGGTGGTCGAAGACGGCACAGCTGTTAAGGCTGACAGCACTCACGCCTGCAAATATCAGTATAAGTGGACTAAGTACAACTCGAACGGCGTAGCAACAAACTGGAGCGGCACATCAAGTCCAGTGAATGCGTCAACAAAGCCGTATGTCACGGTGGCGAACGCTGATGTGGCAGTGAGAGGTACATTTACTTGTGAGGTGTCTAAATAGGGCACCTCACCCTATTTTCTAAAAACAAAAAGATATGGCAACAATACTTGCACGTGGCTGGATAACCATTGTGGCTGTGAAAGATGGCGACAAGGGCGACAAAGGTGATAAGGGTGACAAAGGTGATAAGGGTACAGCTGGCACTGATGCTTACACTGTTGAGCTACAAGGTGCACCTATCACCATCTCTACTTCTGATGACGGAGTACCGTCCGGCACAACATCGGGCGGCATCAACACCTATGGCTATGCTACAGTAGTGTGCCGCAAGGGTGGTGCCGTCGTGAGCGCAAGTTCTATTACTATCAAAACGCCTGTTAACTGCACGGCAAGTGTGTCAGGCACATCGGTGCGTATCAACTCCATACGCACATACAGCACCGGTAGCAATACTATGTACTACACCGATGGCTATGTCGATGTGTCGGTGGTGGTGGGTAGCAAGACGTTCATCGTGCGTCTGACGTGGCACTTAGACTACACCAAGTACTTCGGTGGACTCAAAACGACTTCGCGCCAGCTGCAGTCAAACTACACAGAACTGACGAATAAGGTAGACGGTATGCCGCTGCAAACAAGCTCTGCACTACAACAATACTCTTCCGAGATTCTGCAGTCGGCACGCGAGATATCTCTGAAGGTGGGCTACACTCTTGCTGAGCGACGCAATCTGCTCGTTGGCTCGTTGTTCCGCAAGCAAGGTGAAGGATGCTATCTTTTAAGGTCTAAGATATATTGCTCGTCGGCGCATGATGGCGCTAATGTGATATTCGCGCCCGATGCCAAGACTGGCGGTGCGCGATGGGGTGAAGCATCGAACTCTCGCAACATACACGTCACTAAGGGCAAGACGTACACGCTGGCTTTCTGGGCACGCACGAAGTCTTCCAAAGTAGAAATTACGGGAGAGGTGGTGTGGCACAGCTCGGCAACCGACACGTCACGACCAAGTGGATATACCGGTCCGAACGGTAGTGCGAATTTAGGAGGAGCAACGATAACGCCAAGCAACGGATGGTATCTCTACCAGCGCACATTCACTGTGGCAGCGAACGCCCCTTATGAGTGGATTTCCGTGGCGTGCGTGAAAGTGGAGGCATCTACTGCGAGTCAGCAGGTGTACATCGCCAACCCTATCCTCATAGAGGGTACGGCGGAGGACTTTGTGTGTTGGAGTGCATCGCCTGACGACTACGACTATATCGGGGGCAACCTGCTCGACAATACACGCACATTTAATAAGACAGGCAACCTAACACGAATGGATGCCTCGGTAGTCACTAACGAGTCGTACAACAACGGATGCTCGGTAATATATGCCAACGCTGCTTCCAAGTACGTCGAAATGGCGCAGTGGAGCGTGAATACCATCATCAAAAAAGATGAGGACTATATATTCTCCTTTATGGCAAAAGGTAGTGGCAGCATCGACGCATATATGTGGAGTGGTTCTAATCTTAGCATATTCGCCGAAGACAGCGAGCGCGATACAACGACACAGAACGCCGACGGCGGACGTCGCTTCTATCTCTCAAGCGAGTGGAAGCGCTATTGGGTACACTGGCGTTCGGATGGCACTGGCATACCTAATTATGTCCTCATCCGTTGTATACAAGGCGGAAAGGCGTGGGTGACGATGCCGAAGTTGGAGGTGGGTGCAACTCCTACCGACTGGATAGATTCGGCAAACGGCTATGTCGAGGACAGTGGTATTGCAGCCAAGCTACTGCGCACTGGCATCGACATCGAGCAAGATAAGATTGTCTTCACGTCTGACAACGCTGTGTTCCGCGATAATTCTGGACAGGAAGTTGCAGCCTTTAAGGACGGCGGCATAAACGCCGACTTGGTGAAGGTTACGCAAATGGAGACAAAGGCTGAGGGCGGAGCGACTATCAAGATTCACAACGGACTGCTAGAGGTAGCAGGCACTATAGGCAAGACTAACATACGCTTCGGTGTAAACGAAAACGGCATGGCGGTAATGCAGTATCTCGACAATGCAGGTAATATACTTTACGACCTCGGTCCTGGCGGCTGGGATGCTTCGCGGTTCTCTGAAGCTGTGGTTGCGAGAATCGGCGTCATGCCGGCTACGGAATGGATCGGCACTACAAGTTTTACGGAATTCAAGACGTATGAGGTAGGAAGCTATAGCGTCAAGCTACCTGTAGCTACGGCAAGGGCAGGAAGAATTATATTCGGAGCTTTGGATGAGATAGAGCAAGAAGGCGTGCTTGGTGAGAAATTGGTGCCTACATCTTTTAGGAATTTCTATCAATATACAGCGGCACGCAACAACGGCAAGTGTATGCCTGATGAAGACAGAGGTCTGACAACGGAGGCTCTTGCGCAGCAGGCTGACGGCAAATACTTTACGAGCGAAACGCTTTTGGCAAAGAACGGTAGTCTGATAAATCTCGCAAGCGGCGTTTATTTCTTTGTCGGAGATAAGACAGAGAAGACGGAAGCTCCGAGCACGGGTGGGAAATACCCGGATAGACGATTGGGCTACAGTACGTTCAGTAACGGCAAGGCACGGTCATCGTGGGTGTACAGCAGAACATGGAGGAAAGTGTGAAACATTAAAGCATGAGCTACACTATCGACGCGACGGAGGCTGCGCAATACTCAACATCGTAACAACATTATTTATTTAAATTTATAAACATGGAAATCAAGGTAAAACGAATAGCAAGAAAGGAGGCGTACACTATAGGTAAGATGTACGTCGACGGCGCATACGTCTGCGACACGCTCGAAGACAAGGATAGAGGTCTGACCTCGATGATGAGCGTTGCGCAGATATGCGGAGTTAAAATCAAAGGCGAGACCGCCATTCCGACGGGCAGATACCTCGTCGATATGAAGACGGTATCGCCTCGCTTCGGAGGTAGACCGCAGTACCAGTTCTGCAAGGGGAGACTGCCGCGACTGTGCAACACGCCCGGCTACCAGGGTGTGCTGATACACATCGGTAACACGGCGAAGGACACGGATGGCTGCATCCTCGTCGGAGAAAACAAGGCGGTCGGACAGGTGCTTAACTCAACGGCAACGTTCCGTAAGGTGTACACCATGCTGAAGGCTGCGGACGAGAGAGGCGAGCAGATTTGGATAACAATAGAGTAAGGAGGTGCAGATGGATATGGTTTTACAGATACTTTCGCTGCTTGTTAGCGGTGGCATCGTGGGGCAGCTGCTCTACTATAACTCGCGGAAGCGCAAAGAGGCAGCTGCAGCACAAAAGGAGGAGGACGCTAACGCCCTCGCTTACGCCCAGGAGTGGCACAACCTTTACGACCATGAGCATGAGGAGCACATGGAGGAGCGCACCAGACTCAACAACAAAATAGACTCACTCTACGACGACATTGGCAAGCAGCGTGCGACCATCCGTCAGCTCAAAGACGAGAAGAACACGCTTCTAATGAAGACGCACGAGCTGCAGTGGAATGAGTGTACCGTGAACGGATGTATGAAGCGCAAACCGCCAAGAGATTACGGCAGGGCGGAGACCGACTAATAACCCTTTTATAACATTATGAATACATTAGATAAATTGTTAGAAATATTGTGCGGTGCGCTATTAGGTTTGTTATCCGGCGCATTAGGTTTGTTAGCCTGCGTAATGCTGACACTATTGTGTGGATGCTCTACACCGCAGCCAGTGGTTGTAGAGCGAGTGGTCGTTAAGACTGATACGCTCTATAAGGCGAGAACGAGTGCCGACACCTTTCGGCTGCACGACTCGGTGTATGTTGAACACTACACTCGTGGTGATACAGTGTATAGCCAAAAGAGCGTGTGGCGATGGCGTGACCGCATAAGCGTGAAGACCGACACTATATATAAAGTAATGCTCCAGACCGACACAACACGTCTTCCCATACCAGTGGAGCGCAAGCTATCGACGTGGGAGCGCACGCAGATGCACGTCGGGCAGTTTACTATCGGCGCTGTGGTGCTTGTCGTTCTGTCGCTGTTGTTGTGGCTGATACATCGCCGACGATGATGCTCCACCGCGCATACCAAAATATTTTGGCTCTACACTTTGCAGTCTCAAATATTTTGCGTATATTTGCGGTATAACCAGTTTAATAATGATATTATGCTATTCGAATTTACAATATTTGGAGCCTTGTTTTTTGTTTGCGTAGCCATTCGCTTTTTAGGCGAGAGTATACGTGACAACACGAAACGTAGTAACGTCGCACGCAGAATTGAGCGAGAGGCGAAGTTGCGCGAATTGGATTTGAAACGCGCAAAATTAAAAGCAAAAAAAGAAGAAGATGCCCGCAAATGGAAAGAATTTAATGAAGCCTACAAAGAGATATTAAAAGGTAATTACTAAAGTTTTGTATTTTTTTTATACTCATATAGCTGCTACTTTTGGTTCACAAACCAAAAGTAGCATTTTTTATGGCAACAACTCAAACTTTCGAGACCATCGTCACGCTTAATGCACAACAAGCAAAGGACGAGATGGCAGCACTAAAGAAAAACCTCGACGATCTAAAGCAGAAGAAAGCCGAGGCTCTCAAAGATTCCGGCACGTCCGTAAATGATATCAAGCAGATAAATAAAGAGATACGAAAAGCAGAAGATCATGTAAATGCGTACAGATCGAGGGTTAGCGATACAATAAATACGCTTCAAAATCTTTCGACGGCTTCTATCGGCGAGATCGAAAAGGTATCACGTGTGCTCAAACAGCAGATGAAGTCGGCAACAAATCCTGAGGACTACAAGCGACTTGAAGAACACCTTGAGAGATGCAAGGCACGCATTAATGAACTGAAGCAGCCTATATCGGCTACTCTCAGCCAATACAATACGGCTATAGCTGAAGCAACACGGCGAGCTGAGAATTTTGAGCAGGAGAACGCTCTGATAGACCGTACTCTAAAAAATATCAGCGGTTCGACTGCGCTTGAATTGGAGACATCGCTTAAACTCGTAAACGAGCAACTCGCCAATACGCATCGAGGCACCGAAGAGTATCACGAGCTGACAGAAAAGGCGAAATTGCTGAAAAAAGAAATAGCAGCCGTCGGTGCTGAGCAAGATTTGACAAAAAGCAAGTGGTCGAAATTCGTCAATATCTTTAACACCAATTGGGGTGCCATCACTCAAGGACTTGCAGCTGTCACTGGCTTATCTGCGACTGTACGCGACTGCACCAATAAGTACGCCGCGATGAACCAGGAGATGTTCAACGTCACTAAGTATACGGGGCAGGCCATCGAGGAGGTCGAAGTGATGAACGAGAGTTTTAAGAAGATGAACACCCGTACAGCGCGCGGTGAACTGAACAGACTTGCTCAAGATGCAGGTAGGCTTAGCATCACCAATAGAGAAATGGTAGAGGAGTTTGTCGATGGTGGTGACAAAATCAACGTAGCACTTGGCGACGACCTCGGCGATGACGCTGTTGAAAAAATTGGCAAGTTGGCGCAGATGTTTGGCGAGGACAAGACGAAGGGCTTGCGTGGTGCTATGCTTGCCACGGGTTCTGCTGTCAACGATCTTGCGCAGTCGTCCTCAGCTAATGCCGGTTACATCGTTGACTTCACTGCCGACTTGTCTGGTGTCGCCCGTCAAGCAGGCATGACACAAGCGCAAATCATGGGTCTAGCTTCGGCACTCGACCAAAATATGCAAGACGAAGCGACATCTTCTACCGTCTTCTCACAACTTATCACTAAGATGTTCCAGGAGCCGATGAAGTTTGCAAAGTTGGCTGGCGTAGAGGTGAGCACATTCACGACCATGCTGAAGACAGATGCGAATGGCGCATTATTAGAGTTCCTGCAGGCAATGTCTAATCGCGGTGGCTTCGACAAATTGGCACCAATGTTCTCGCAAATGGGACTTGAGGGTACACGTGCTGTGGGCGTTCTATCATCAGTGGCTTCTAATCTTGATCAAGTGCGAGAGGCACAAGCTACAGCTACGCAGTCATACAAAGATGGTACAAGCGTTCTCAATGAGTTCAATGTGCAGAATAATACTGTGCAGGCAGGTCTCGATAAAGCGAAAAAACAATTTGATGACATGTGCATCGAACTTGGCGAAAAACTGATGCCCATTGCTAAATACAGCGTATCGCTGACTTCAATGGGCATAAAAACCTTGTACGTTCTTATAGAATACGTATCAAAACACATCGTTGTTTTGGCTGCACTCGCAACAACCATGCTGGTTTATAACAACGTCCTCACTGCCACGATGATAAAAGAAGCTGCTCATAGTGCAATAAAAAAAGCTGGTATCGCGCTTGATTACGCAGCTGTTGCATCAAAAAATCTACTTAAAGCCGCTCTTTTGGCACTACGTGCAACATGGGCTTTACTAACTGGTGGCATGAAGGCGTACAATGCAACTATGGCTCGGGCTAAAATTCTTAGTATTACAAATCCGTGGTCAGCTCTTGCCACGGTTCTTACAGTTGTCGGCGTTGCTGTGTATTCAGCGGTTAAAGCTTGGCAAGCGCACAAAAAGGCTGTGCATGACAACTTGCAAAGCGTTAAAGAAGCCAACGCAATAAAGAAGCAGCAAGAAGCCATTAACAAGCGAGTTGCAGAGAGCTACATCGACGAGAAAACACGCGTGCAGCAGCTTACTAAGATAATCCGTTCAAACGCATTTTCTATCGGAGAGCGACGAAGTGCTATTGCCGAGCTGCAGAAGATAATACCGGACTACCATGCTTCAATCTCCAAAGAAGGCAAACTTTTTAATGAGAATACAAATGCCATCAATGATTACATAAAAAAGCTTGACCAGGCAGCTATGGCAGAAGCCATCTACGAGCAGAAGAAAGAAATAGCAAAGAAAAGACTTGAGCTAAAACAGACGGTGAGACGCAAGGTGAATAATATTAAGTATGTTAATGCAGAGATTGGGTCTCATCCTAAAGCCTATCGTTCATACGGTACTTATATGTATGTCGACGAACTTACTGGTGATGCCAAAGAGTTAGATGGTAATAGACTACTGCAAAAGAAACTTGACGAACGCGCTGTACATGAAAAGGCCCTCAAGGCGGCACAAAGCGGTTTACGTATCTTGGATGCCGAAGATCGCGAACTTGCCAAGCTCATAAATTCCGACGATGGCTTACGCAAAGCGTTCGCCGATCTAACCATAAATGGCGGTGGCAACGGCAGTGGCAATGGTGGCAATGGCGGCAATGGCGGTGGTAATGGTGGTAATGGCGGTGGCAACAGCAATACCACTAAGACAGACCCAAAGAAAGAGAAGTACGACAAAGAGAGCTCCGCACTCAAGCATACGCTTGACACCGAGGAACTGGCTCTCAAGCAGCAGCTCGAACGTAAAGAGATAGACGAAGACGAGTATGCTAAGCGAATGTATGAGAAGAAACAACAGTATTATGTTAAGCTTGTAGACCTTCAAACAAAGTACGACCAGGACACAACACAAACACAGCAATCGATGGTAGATGCAGCTATCGCCGAGAGCGAACGACTTGTTGATGTTCAGGAGCGACAGATGACCGAGAGCCTTGACGCAAAGACGCGTGCATACAACGCAGAACAAATGTCTCTTCTCCAGCAACGCACACAAGGGTTGTTGACCGAAAAGGAATATAACGAGAAGCTAAAAGAGGCAGAGATACAATATCATCGAGACCGTCTCGCCATCATTCAGGAGCACGGAGGCGATGAATACGACGAACAGAAGTGGTTACTCGACAACGAACTGGAGTCCGTACGCCAAAATGAAGAGGATAAGAAGAACGCACAAATGAAGGAACTCGAGGCGCAATATGACAACGCAAACAGTGCGAGTGGCCAAATGGCAGCTGTGCAAGCCATGTACGAACAACAGCTCATTACCTACGAGCAGTACCAGGAGCGCATGACGGAGATAGCGCGAAACAAAGAAGAGGCACGCAAGGCTATCATGCAGCAGGCTTTTAGTACGGTTAATACCATGTTGTCGGCTGCGTCATCATACTCGCAAGCGTGCTCGGATCTCGAAACGGCACGCATTAATGCCAACTACGAAAAACAGATAGAAGCAGCTGGCAATAACTCTGAGAAAAAGAAAAGGCTCGAGGAGAAGCGCGACAAAGAGCTTGCTGCAGCCAAAAAGAAGGCCAACAAGCGCGCCATGGTGATACAGATAGCTCAAGCAACAGCGCAGACTGCTCAGTCGGCTATCAATGCTTATAGCTCTGCTGCTGCAATACCCATTGTCGGCCATATCCTCGCTCCTATAGCTGCCGCTACTGCAGTTGCTGCCGGTATGCTGCAGATTGCCACTATCAAAAAGCAGCAGCAGGCGCAGGAGGCTGGCTACTACGAGGGTGGCTTTACGGGCGGCTCGAGCTATCGACGCAAGGCGGGCATCGTGCACGAGGGCGAGTTCGTAGCTAACCACAATGCGGTGAACAACCCGCAGGTTCTGCCAGCTCTGCAGCTCATCGACGAGGCGCAGCGCAACAATACGGTCGGTTCGCTTACTGCAGCTGACATATCGCGCTCGCTTGGTCAGGGTGGTGCTACGGTGGTGTCTGCGCCATCGGTGACGGTCAACACCGACAACTCAGAGCTGAATGCTACCCTCGGCGAAGCTCGCGATGTTATCGACCAACTATCGCTGGTGCTCGCGCAGGGCATACATGCGGAGTGTTACATCGACGGAGAGCTCGGCATCGCCAGAAACCTCGACCGTTACAATAAATTAAAATCGCATACATAAAAACATAATATGATACACTGCACTATCAACGGAGAGGTGGGCTACCCGTCCACCTCCGACAAAATAAAGTTAACGTATAACAACCCGTATGTCCAGGATTCGGGCGAGTATTCCTATGATATCTCATTCCCGATGTCAATACATCAAAATGCAACTCTTTTCAAACACGTAAACCGCTTCGATGTAAAGAAGCGCATGTCGTCGTTCGATGATTGCAAGATATACGCGGATAATCGGCTCGTCATATCGGGTAAGGGTACAGTCACTTCTATTAGCGATACAACCGTTAAACTTCAAATTGTTGGCGGCAAATCGCGTATCAAGTATAATTCTGCCTTCGAGAAACACTTCATTGACGATATAGACTATTTTGAGGGTGATGATACTCTTTTTGGTCTTGATAGCCGATTTGAGAAAACCGTACACCTAAAAGACCGGCCAGATATGGTTTATATTAACTTAAAAGACAGCCCCACGGTTTCATGCTTCTCCGGCGTTTTTAATCCGGTTTGGGATGAAGCAAACAGTCGGTTCGTCAACGACATCTACTATCATAGAAGTGTCTTGACTGATGAACATGGCGCATATCTTAATAGTGGCGATCCTACAACGTATGTTGAAATGGTGCGCCTGGCTATACAGCCACGCCTGCAATATGTACTGGAGACGGTCTTGAAGCATGAGGGCTATGAGGACTATACATTTAATTTTGATACGTCGCATTTTCGCAGGATGTTTATCGTCAATGCGCACCCGACATTTAAGATCAAAGAGGCCTTACCGCATTGGTCGGTTTACACCTTCTTGGAGGAGCTTAGCAAACTGTTGAATGTTAGATTTCTGTTCAATGAGACAGACAAGTCTGTCAATGTCGTACCTATAGAAGAACTTTATTCCTCCGCAGCTGTCGCTTACGAATGCCTCGATGAGTACACTTGCGAGTTCGACGATGATGGCGCAAATCTGCTTGATGCCTCGAATATTGAATACAAGTTTGATGATACCACAAGTCGCTCTTGGCGCGATAGCATACCACTTAACGTGCAGCATATATACGCAACGAAATATTATAAAAATCGTGACGAAATGGGGGCGGCGTTAAAGCTCATGCCATTAAAAGAACAACGACAAACGATTTTTGCCGCACAAGCCGATGGTTACTTCGTTTATGCAAAATGGCCCAACAAATGGAATTCTGACAAACTAACAGAGTCGCTCGTACCATGCGGCTTTTTCAGCCCGATAGTACGCGATGCAGATTCTACAGACTCCATTGAGATTAAAATAGCACCGGCAAGCATTAGCCGTAGAAAACGGTCGCACAAAACAGATGTCGTAGATGGTAATCATTATGTGGTATGCCCGTCGGCAACCGATGACTATACAGGGCCGTCTGGCTCGTATGAAGACGAAGGTGGAGAGCCTTATTCTTCAGTACAAGAAGCCATTGAAGGCGATGCGACCGAAGATACGCAAGAAGAGAACAGCGTAGAGTCAGATAAGACCATGAGTGTCTTTTTTACGAGTTCAGAGAAATTCTTTATGATGGAAGGCAAAGACGGGTGGTACGAGGACATCAAGGTGCCGGGTGGTCTTATGGGCGTCGATATGAATTTGTATTGCCAATTCCCCGTTTCATTTGTCGATCATCGTGCATATCCAGACTGGACTGGGGCGAAGGAGACGGCATCGATGGATCTGCATCAGCTTCACCATTTGCAGTATTCGTCGCCAGACGACTTGAGAAAAGATGCCTCTCACCCAGATATAGACACGCACAACCTGCGCTGCATCAAGTTTCTGACAGACGATATTCCCGATCCTTCGAAAATATACATCTTTCACAATCGACGTTTCGTCTGTCAGAAAATAGAAGTGGAGATCGTTGATGGTTGCGTCAGCCAAATAAAGACCGGCTACTTTTACGAGATACTATAAGTCGCCAACAAAGTGCTTTGTACTCTCGTGCGCCACCTTCGGACTCTTCAGATACCTATTGGTAACAGATATGTCCGAGTGTCGCGCTTGGTCGCGAGCTACGACAATGCCTTCGGCGTTGGCGAGGTCGCGAATTCCGGAGTCCTTCAGACTATAGAACTGGTACGAGCTTGGGAAGCCAAGAGCCTTCCTCACTCGTACCCATTCTTGCCTGAAGCGGTTGACGGCTATCTGTTCGCCGCTCGGCTGAAGGTTCTTGCCGAATAGGTAGTCTTGTGACGGGTGGCTGAATATCCCCTGGTCGATCATTACCTTCAGTAGTTTGTCATTTAGCGCTACAGACTGCTCCTTCCGGTTCTTTGATACATCTGCAGGGATGGTTACACATTGGTTTTTGATAGATATATTGCCTATCTTAATGTGCCGCAGTTCTTCAGGTCTGATAAACGTGTAATACTCCATAAGGCACGCGAGGTAGAACGAAGATCGCTTCTCTTTGGTGTATTTCTGAAGCTTGTGCAAGTCTTCCGTCTTGATACTGTCGCGGTACTTCTCATCTTCTTTCATCATCTTGATACCCTCAATAAAGTTCTCGGCGATATACTGCCTATCAACGAGCCAGGTGGTGAGAGTAGAGAGCCATGTACGGTAGTTGTTGCGCGTCTTCGCAGACCGTTCTTTGTCAAATACTATGTAGTCTAAAAAGTCGACAACGAATGTCTTGTCAAACTGGTATACATACTTAATTGCGATATTTGACTCTTCTATGTAGGATTGCAGTACCGCCAAACGGCTACGGTAGTCAGCCGCCGTCTTCGGTTTTAACATACCTTTCTCTGCAGAGACCTTTATGAAGTCAACGTACCGCTGTACGACGACTTCCCATGTTGTGTAGCTTCGTGCCTTATCATTGTTGATAAAAGGATTCCAGCCGGCTATGAGCTGCTGCGTGAGGTTGGTGACAAGTACCGTCGCGATGTGTTTGCGTTCCTTTAGTCGATACTTGTCAAGCATATACTTCTTGCGCTTGAGTCCGTCTATAGTAGGGTCGTAGGCATAGAAATCTACATACCAGCTTTTCCCCGTATGTAGTCGTGGAAGAGTATATCCTACTATATCTCTTGTGGTTAAAAGTTTTTTTGCTGATTTGCACATTTTTTTACATTGTTCGCCAGAAGGCAACCAATGTTATTAGACATATTGCGTCCGGACTACCGTCCGAGTATCCGCAGCTATACAAAACGAATAATGGTCGAAATCCCTTTGTATAAAGGAATTTCGACCATTTGTAGTTGCGGAGGCAGGACTCGAACATGCGACCTCCAGGTTATGAGCCTGGCGAGCTACCAACTGCTCCACTCCGCGATATTAACCATCGCACTCAGATTAATAATAGAAGTATTTCTGAATTGCGAGTGCAAAGGTATGACTTTTTATTGAAACCTCCAAATGTTTTTGCGATTATTTTTCAAAAATGATGCAAAAGGCTAAAAAAACAATGCTGAAAAGCTATAAAGCGATGGCTGAAAGGCTATAAAGCGATGGCTGAAAGGCTTGAAAATTATATTTCAAGAATCTTCTTGTGGCGCAGTTCGTTCAGTTGATGCAGCAGTTTTAGGCGTTCTTCGGTGAGCCGTCCTGCCTTGAACAGCTTTTTGTTATACTTCCACCAGTTGAGCAATGCGCGGTTTTCTGTACGTTTCTTGTCGGGGAGCTGGTGGTGCTCCTCAAGATAAATACGGAGTTCATTGTAATGAGCTAACCATTTCACATCGTGTTTCGTTCTCATAATAATCAGTGTTTGATGTCAAAACTCAGAGATGGGAAGTTTAGACAGGTTTAGTTTTTTATTTAATAATGTGAAAGACTGACTGAAACAGTCAAGGTGCAAACAAAGAATTAATGGTTGTAAAAGTACAAAAAAGGTGTGAATAATGCAAAACAATTACACAAAAATAATCGTGATGTAAGTAATTTCAAGTAACTTTGCATAGAATTGGTGGGGTAAAACTACACCATGCCAATTAAAAGCACAAGAAACTTGCAATAATTCGATAAACCACAATGACAAATCAATATAAAGACAAACCATACAACGACTACGGACAGTGGATACGCCAGCGTTTTCCGTTCCGTGTGCAGAAGATCTCGGTGGACGCCGGCTTCTCCTGCCCGAACAGAGACGGCACGATATCGCACGGCGGCTGCATCTTCTGCGACAATCGCACGTTCAATCCGTCGTACTGCCAGCCGTCGAAGTCGATTGCACAGCAAATGGAGGAGGGGAAGGCGTTCTTCCGTCGCAAGTATCCCGACATGAAATACCTTGCCTATTTTCAGGCGTACAGCAACACCTACGCACCTCTCGACGTGTTGAAGCGCCGCTACGAGGAGGCATTGGCTGTTGAGGATGTCGTGGGACTGGTGATTGGCACCCGTCCTGACTGCATAAGCACCGAGTTGCTCGACTATCTGGAGGAGCTGAATCGCCGCACGTTCCTCATCGTGGAGTACGGCATAGAGTCGGTGAACGACGACACGCTGCGCCACATCAACCGCGGGCACGACTTCGAGTGCAGCCGACGAGCCATTGAGCTGACGCATGCCCGCGGCATACTTACCGGCGGACATATCATCCTCGGACTGCCCGGAGAGGACCGTGAGGAGAACATACGCCAAGCCTCGATAGTGTCTGATCTGAAGCTCGACATTCTGAAGATACACCAGTTGCAGATTATCCGCGGCACGCAACTTGCCGACGAATACATGCAGCAGCCTTTCAAACTCTTCACGCCCGACGAGTATATCGACACCTGCATAGCCTACCTCGAGCGTCTGCGCAACGACATCATCGTGGAGCGCTTCGTGAGCCAGTCGCCAGCCGACATGCTCATAGCGCCGAAGTGGGGAATAAAGAACCACGAGTTCACTAACCGCCTCGTGAACAGAATGAAAGAACTCGACACGTGGCAGGGAGCTTTTAAAAGTAAAAGAGTAAAAAAGTAAAAAGGTATTGTCACCATCTCACCACAACACCACCTCACCACCACACCATGACACCATTACATATAGCCATCATCGGCGGCGGCGCAGCCGGTTTCTTCTGTGCGATAGAAGCGCAGCGCAACTATCCCGACGCCGACATCACCATCTTCGAGAAGAACCAGAAGATGCTTGCAAAGGTAGCCATCACGGGCGGCGGACGCTGCAATCTCACCAATTCGTTCGAGCAGATAAGCGACCCCAAGCACGCCTATCCGCGCGGCGACAAACTCATGAAGCGACTTTTCAAGCGCTTCAACCACCACGACGCCTACGCATGGTTCGAGCGCGAAGGCGTGCCACTCACCACGCAAGAAGACGAGTGCGTGTTCCCCGTTTCGCAGGACGCTATGAGCATCGTCAACTGTCTCACCTCGCTCGCCTCGCGCCTCGGCGTCAAGCAGCGCAACGGATACCAGTTGAATGATGTTCTGCAGAACATAGACGGCACGTTCCACCTCGTGTTCGCTGGCGGCAAGGAAGCCGACTTCGACCGCGTCGTAATAGCCACGGGCGGAGCACCGAAGGGCGAAGGCCTCGACATACACGCACGCTTAGGGCATGAGATAGCGACGCCCATACCGTCGCTCTTCACGTTCAACATTGCCGACCGCGACTTCCTTGCGCTCATGGGCACCGTGGTTGAAGACACTATCGCCTCGCTGCCCGGCACGAAGCTGCGCGCCGAAGGTCCGCTGCTCGTCACCCACTGGGGCATGAGCGGACCGGCTGCGCTGAAGCTCTCCGCCCACGCCGCCCGCTATCTGCAGGAGCGCAACTATCAAGCCGACGTAGCAATCAACTGGACCGGCGAGAGTCGTCGCAGCGTCACCGAAGAGGAGATTACAGCCATCGCCACACGCAACCCGCAGAAGCAACTCGCCACGATACGTCCGTTTGACCTGCCCTCGCGGCTCTGGCTCTACCTGCTTCAGAAGACGCAGAACGAGCCCACACGCAAGTGGGGCGAGCTGGGCAAGAAGAATCTCAACCGCATCGTTGAGACTCTCACAAACGACATCTACCGCATCACGGGCAAGGGACGTTTCCGCGACGAGTTCGTAACGTGCGGCGGCGTGTCGCTCTCGTCGTTAGACATGCACACGCTGCAGAGCAAGCACTGTCCGGGACTCTACTTCGCAGGCGAAGTGACAGACGTAGACGCCATCACCGGCGGCTTTAATCTGCAGGCGGCATGGACTATGGGATATGTCGTAGGCCAACACATCGGCGAAGAAAGAAAAAATGCAGAGTAAAATATTTGTCGTTACAACATAAAATAAGTACATTTGCAACAATTATATAATAATAAAAACGCATAATAATTAATACACACATGAGATCAATCCTTTCAACACTCGCATTCGCTGTCATCACCCTGACAGCCTGCGCACAGTCAACCCCCAGTACAGAGTACAGCATCAAGGGCACATGCCCCGAAGGTGTCAGTAAAGTATATGTAATGGACGTTAACGGCAGTCGCCCGGCGCCCATAGACAGCGCCACCGTAAAAGACGGCAAGTTTGCGCTGAAGGGCAACGCTGAGAAGGACGCTCTGCTCGGACTCACCATCACCAAGCAAGACTACTGCGCCTTCATCAACGACGGCACACCCCTCGTAGCCGACCTTGCTAAGAAGCTGCTCACCGGTTCTGAGCAGAACACGAAGCTCAACGCCTACGACCGCGAGATAGACGCCATCAGCAACGAGGCTCAGGCGCTCTACGCCCAGTTTACGAAGGCACAGCAGAGCGGCATGAGCGAAGCCGAGTTGCAGAAGCTCGCTGACGAGCTTGGTCCGAAGCTGAACGACATATCTGAGCGCGCATCGCTCCGTTGCCTAGAGATTATCAAGGAGAACAAGGACAACCTCATCCCCGTAGCGTTCGTCGGCAACGTGATGTACTACGTAGAGTATCCCGAACTGAAGGAGATACTCAACGACAAGTACGCCTACACCAAGCACCCGGCGCTTGCCCCCGCACGCCAGTATCTCGCCATGCTCGCCAAGAAGGCAACCATCATCGGAAAGCCCTTCACCGACCTCACCGAGAACGATGTGAACGGCAATCCGCACAAACTCTCAGAGTATTGCGGCAAGGGCAACTACGTGCTCATCGACTTCTGGGCTTCATGGTGCGGTCCGTGCCGTGCTGAGATGCCACACGTGAAGGCAGCCTACGAGAAGTACAAGTCGAAGGGCTTCAACGTCGTTGGTCTTTCGTTCGACAACAAGCTCGAGAACTGGAAGAAGGCAATCGCCGACATGCAGCTCGACTGGGTACACCTCTCCGACCTTAAGGGCTGGCAGAGCGAGGCAGGTCAGGTATACGGCATACGCGCCATCCCTGCGAGCTACCTCGTCGACCCTACGGGCAAGATCATCGCAGCCGACCTCAGAGGCGAACAGCTTGAGGCTAAGCTGAAGGAGATTTACGGAGAGTAAGAAAAGAGTAGTGAACAAACAGAAACACCCCTCACATCACAATAGGTTTTTATGGATAACAGCAAACAGGCTACTCTTGAGCTGGGCACAAAGCCCGTGGGCAAGCTGCTGATGCAGTACGCTCTGCCCGCCATCGCTGCCATGACGGCAGCGTCGCTCTACAACATGACAGACAGTATATTCATCGGACAAGGCTGCGGTGCACTCGCCATCAGCGGCCTTGCCGTTACATTCCCCCTGCAGAACCTCGCGGCGGCGTTCGGAGCCGGTGTGGGCGTGGGTGCCTCTACGTGCATATCGGTGAAGCTGGGACAGAAAGACTACACCACAGCCGAGCGTGTGTTCGGCAATGCGTTCACGCTTAACGTCATCATCGGCGTTGCGTTCAGCATCATATCGCTCCTCTTCCTCGACCCTATATTGCGCTTCTTCGGCGCCAGCGACGCCACGTTGCCCTACGCACGCGAGTATATGGTCATCACACTCGCCGGCAACGCCATCTCTCACATGTTCTTCGGACTGAACGCCATACTGCGTGCGGCGTCCAAGCCACGCTCTGCTATGATGGCGTCGATAATGACGGTGGTGCTCAACGCCATCCTCTCGCCGATATTCATCTGGCCGCTGCACATGGGCATAGGCGGAGCCGCCCTTGCCACAATCATTGCGCAAGCCACGGTGCTCTGCTGGCAGCTTAGGATATTCAGCAATCCGCAGTGCATCGTCCACTTCAAGCGCGGCATCTACCGCCCCGTGTCGCACATCATCAAGAACATCATAGCCATAGGCATATCGCCGTTCGCCATGAACGCCTGCTCGTGCATCGTCATCATCTTCATCAACAAGGCACTCACCTTCCACGGCGGCGACCTCGCTGTAGGAGCGTTCGGTATCACTAACAAGATAGCGTTCATCTTCATCATGATAAACATGGGCATGAACCAAGGCATGTTCCCTATTGCGGGCTACAACTACGGCGCACGCAACTACGACCGTCTGCTGCGCGTGCTGAAGTACACCATGACCGGCGCCGTGCTCATCACCACCGTGGGCTGGATAATAGCCCAGTCGATGCCCTATGAGTGCGCACGTCTGTTCACTTCCGACCAGACGCTCATCAGCATCTCTGAGCGCGCCATCACCCTCACCATGATCACCTTCCCATTGGTAGGCGCACAGATGGCGAGTACGGGCTTCTTCCAGAGCATTGGCAAGGCGAAGATAAGCATGCTGCTCTCGCTCTCGCGCCAGCTTCTGTTCTTCCTGCCGGCGCTGCTCGTTCTGCCCAACTTCTACCAGACCGACGGCGTGTGGCTCGCGCAGCCTATCAGCGACGTCATCTCGTTCGTTGTGGCAATAGTGCTGCTCACGAAGTACATAAAGAAGTTCAAGACGGCGCAGCCCGACGAGTGTACCATTTAACCTACAGCCACATTCATCAACTAAAGACATAAAGATATGAACAACGATAAACTGATAATCAGCGTCGGTCGCCAGCTTGGCAGCGGCGGCAGAACGATAGCGAAGATGCTCGCCGATGAGTTCGGCTGCAAGTTCTACGACCGCGAAGTGCTCAGCCTTGCAGCCAAGGAGAGCGGCTTCAGCCCCGAGTTCTTCGAGAAGAACGACGAGCGCAAAGGCTTCCTCGACCAGATATTCCACATGCACATGCCGTTCATCTCCGACTCGTCGTTCTACGACAACGGACTCTCGCAGGAGAATCTGTTCCGCATACAGAGCGACGCCATACGCAAGGCAGCCGATGAGTCGTCGTGCGTGTTCGTGGGCCGCTGTGCCGACTATGTGCTGCGCGATAACCCGAACATGGTGACGGTGTTCATCACCGCCGATCTCGACGACCGCATCAGCAACGTCTGCAAACGCCGCAACTGCTCGGCTGAGGAGGCGCGCAAGCTGATAGAGGACAAGGAGAGCACGCGCTCGTCCTACTACAACTACTACTCGGGCAAGACATGGGGCGCCAGCGCCAGCTACGACCTCTGCGTCAATGCGTCGCGACTCGGAGCCGAAGGCACGAAGGAGTTCATTGCCGACTTTATAAGAAGGAGAATGAGAAGATGAAGAAGATAGGCATAATCAGCGACACCCACTCTTACTGGGACGACCGCTATCTTAAGTATTTTGAGCCGTGCGACGAGATATGGCATTGCGGCGACATCTGCTCTACGGTGCTTGCAGAGCGTCTGGCTGAGTTTCGTCCGCTGCGCGCTGTCTGCGGCAACTGCGACGGCGGCGACCTGCGCCTTATGTACCCCGAGGTGCTGCGCTTCAAGTGCGAGGAGGTGGAGGTGCTGATGAAGCACATCGGCGGCTATCCGGGCAAGTACGACCCGAGCATACGCCGGCAGATTATGGAGCGCCCGCCGCAACTATTCATCAGCGGACACTCGCACATACTGAAGATAAAGAACGACCCGCTGCTCGGACTGCTGCATATCAACCCCGGAGCCGCCGGACTGCAAGGCTGGCAGACCGAACGCACCCTCGTCCGACTCACCATCGACGGAGCCACAATGAAAGACTGCGAAGTGATTACGCTGGCTACGCCGGGAAGGCACAGCGCTTTATAATATAAGGTATAAATACAGAAAATCGCCCACAAGCTCAATTGAGCTTGTGGGCGATTTTTTTCAGGGGGTGCAGTTGTCTCAACTGCACCAATTAATATAATAGTGCATTCTACTTTGTTGGTGCAGTTCTTGCTCTGGCAAGCGGCAAAGCCGAGCGGAGACAACTGCACCCCCTGATATTAGCTAACCTTATTCAGCTTCTTGATGATAGAGAAGATGAAGAGGGCAGAGACGAGGCAGATGCCAGCGAGAACACCCCAGATAGTAATGAGGTTGAAGTTCTTGCCCCACATGATGCCCGGCACCATAACGAGCTGGTTGCCGATTGCTGTAGCGCCGAACCAGAGACCCATCATAAGACCTGCATACTTCGGAGGAGCCACCTTAGTTACGAACGAGATGCCGATCGGCGAGAGCAGAAGCTCTGCGAAGGTGAGGATGAGGTATGTAGAGATGAGGAGGTTTGCACTTACGCGTGTGCCTTCAGTAGCCGGGTCGCCCTGTGTGAGCGGCAACTCAAGACCCATAGAGCCTACAGCCATCCATACGAAACCGAGAGCTGCAACGAGCATACCCAGACCGATCTTCTCGGGCGATGTCGGCTCCTTGCCTATCTTGTTGAGCCAAGAGAAGAGAGCCACGCTCACCGGTGTCAGCGCTACAACGTAGCACGGGTTGAACTGCTGGAAGATAGGAGCCTCTACCGCTACAGCGCCCTCAAGGTTGTTGTACTTGTAGAAGAGGAAAGCGATGGCTGCAACGATTACGCCGAACGAGATGCCCTTGCCCTTGCCGGTCTTGCTCTGAGCGAGACCGAAGCTGCCGTACACCACGAAGATGCAAGCCACGAGGTTCGTAACGTCGAACGCCATCGACTGCAGACCCTCAGAAGTCTTCTGCGTGAAGTCGCGGGCGAAGAGTGTCAGCGTGTTGCCGTTCTGGTGGAACGCCATCCAGAAGAAGATAACCACAGCGAACACGAGGCAGAGGCATACGATGCGCTCCTTTGTCTCTGCCGGCGAAAGCTCGTTCACCTCCTTAGCCGGAGTCTTATCGTCCTTCTTCTTTGTCTCAGAAGCCAGAACGTGCTTGTATGTGAAGCTGAAGATATAGTAGATGGCGATACTGACGATGAGCGATACGCAAGCCACGGCGAACGCGAAGTGGTAAGAGTCTTCCACAGATACGTGCATAGTATCCTGCGCCCACTTCATAATCTTGATGGCAGCGGTAGGAGCGAACATGGCGCCGATGTTGATAGCCATGTAGAAGAGCGAGAAGCCCGAGTCGCGGTTCTGCGAATACTTCGGCTCGTCGTACAGACGGCCTACCATAACCTGCAGGTTGCCCTTGAACAGACCGGTTCCGAGAGCGATGAGGATGAGCGAAGCGCCCATTGCAGCGATGGCAACGGTGTCCTTGCCAAGAGGCAGCGAGAGCACGAGGTAGCCGATGAACATGATGAAGATACCGGTGGTAACCATACGTCCAAAGCCAAACTTGTCGGCTGCGATACCGCCGATGATGGGCAGGAAGTAAACCATCATCAGGAAGGTTGAATAGATAGTACTTGCCAATCCGGTTTGGAAACCGAAGTTAGCCTGCAAATAGAGTAAGAACACAGCAAGCATGGTGTAGTAGCCGAAGCGCTCACCAGTGTTTGCCAAGGCTAATGCCCACAGACCTTTTGGTTGATTTTCAAACATAAATAATTGAGTTTTTATTGATTAAGTTATTATTTCATAGCATTGGTTTCACAATTTACAAATTTAAGAAGAATAATTCTATCAACCAAATGTATGTAACATTTTCGTAACAAAATATGGCAATTATTCAGTTGCGGCGGCTTTCATGGGGCTATATGGCAGGCTTTTTGCGATATGTAGCCGTCGTTGTGCGTCGGACGGCGTACGGAATCTGATCGGACGGCGGACGGAATCTGATCGGACGGCGAACGGAATCCGATCGGACGGCGGACGGAATCCGATTGGACGGCGGACGGAATCCGATTGGACGGCGGACGCGAACGGTGAGAAAAGTCGAGAAATCACAACAAATAGGGATTGCACAAACAAGACTTTCTTCTTAACTTTGCACCTCAAAACGGAGACAACTGCACCCCCTGCACAGCACATCATAAAGACAGAACAATATGAACAAACGAAAACTCATACAACACCACAAATGGTTCGGACTGCTCATCAGCTTCTTCCTGCTGATGTTCTGCGTCTCGGGCATTCTGCTCAACCACCGCCAGTTTATCAGCGACATCAACGTGCCGCGCACGCTGCTGCCCCAGCGCTACGAGTACAGCCAGTGGAACGGCGGACTGCTGCGCGGCACGCTGCCCGTCGACTCACACATATTAATATATGGCGCGTCGGGCATCTTTCTTACCGATTCTACCGCTGCGCATATAGCCGACTTCAACGAAGGACTGCCCACGGGTGCCGACTACCGTCAGATACGCAACGTGGTTAGCGTGGGCGACTCGGCAAAACAGCTTTTCGCCGTGTCGCAGTTGGCGCTCTACCGCTTCGGAACGCACGGCAAGTGGCACACCGAAGCGCTGCCATTAGCCGACTCCGACGAACTGCTTACCGACATCGCTGCCCACGGCGACACGCTCGTAGTGCTGAGCCGTTCGCATGCCTACATCGCCGTGTCGCCCTACACGCAGTTTCGCCGCATCGACCTGCCTGCGCCGCCCGACTATAAAGACCGCACTACGGCGTTCCGCACGGTGTGGCTGCTGCACAGCGGCGAGCTGTTCGGCACCGTTGGTCGGCTCGTCGTCGATGCTGTTGCCTTGGTGCTCATCGTGCTTGTCGTTACGGGCTTAGCCTTCTTCTGTCTGCGCAAGACTAAACGCCGCTGGCAGAGCAAGGGCAGCACAATGAAGCACACGCTGCGCTGGCACAATCTCGTGGGGCGCAAGACAATTGTCGCCACAATATTAATATGCGCTACGGGCTGGTGTCTGCGTCCGCCGGTGATGGTGGCGCTCGCCCTGACGAAGGTGCCGACGCTGCCGTTCACAACGCTGAAAAGTAAGAATCCGTGGCACGACAAACTACGCCTCGTGCGCTACGACAGTAGGGTAGGCGACTGGCTGCTGTCAGCCTCCGAGGGCTATTTCTCGTTGGGCAGCGACATCAGTAAGCCGCGTCCGACGCGCATCATGGACGCTCCGCCGCAGAACGTGATGGGACTGAACGTGTGGCAGCAGCGCGAGGACGGCATGTGGCTCTGCGGTTCGTTCGGCGGAATGTGCGTCTGGAACCGCCGCACTGGCATGGCTACCGACTATTTCACGGGCCGACCGGTGTCGAAGAAGCCGGGTCCGCCGCTCGGCAAGAAGGCGATAAGCGGCTACAGCTCCGACTTCCGTGTCTGCGCCTACGGCCAGAAAGGTACGAATGGTATGGATACAAAAAAATCAGTCACAGAGATTGTGACTGATTACTATGATGGAACCACGAAGATTGTTCAGCCCGAAAGTCTGCGCCGCCTGCCCATGTCGCTTTGGAACGCGGCGCTCGAAGTGCACACCTGCAGAATATACATGCACAACACCGCAACATACATCTTCATCTTCTTCTTCGGAATAGCGGTTGTGTGGTGTCTTTGGACCGGATTGAAATTAAAGAAGTAACTTCAGGGGGTGCACTTGTCTCAAGTGCACCAACGTTTTATCAGTGCATTCTATTAGGTTGGTGCACTTGAGACAAGTGCACCCCCTGAAGAATGCCTTGAGACAAGTGCACCCCCTGAAGAATGTCTTGAGACAAGTGCACCTCTAACGTATATCAAACAGCCATGCGAGCTTCACCACGATGTTCGAGTGGTTAGAACGTGCGAAGTAGTCGCGCTTCGAATCGCCGTAGATGTTGCCCAGGCCGTAGTAGTAGCGGCCCTCGAGCAGCAGACTGCCCGCATGCGGTATGCGCCACTCAACGCCCAAGCCCGCTGCAATGCCGTAGTCGAACTTGTTCTCTACAGCCATTGTGTCCTGCGCGCAAGTCTGGTTGGCGCGGTCTGTGGTGTTACGGTCGGCGATGGTGAAGTTGGTCTTTGTCGACTCGTTTATCATATAGCCGAACTGCGGACCAGCCTGGAAGAAGAACTGCAAGCCCTTGCGCTCCTTGCCCCACGCCAAGTGGGCGAACACCGGCAACTGTATGTAGTTGATGTCGCGCTGATACGCCTCAGCCACGCCTGTAACGCTATTGATTACGGGCTTGTCGTTGACGTCGAGAATACTCTCCTTCCAACCGATGCGTGCATAGTTGAGCTCGGCGTACACAGAGCAGTAGGTCTTGAAGTATTTCTCGCAGGTGTACTTGAACGAGAGTCCGGCGGTGAAGCCCGGGTGCTGTGTCTGTGTCACCTTCGGCACGAAGCTCACGCTGCTCATCACGAAGCCGCCGTTGAAGCCGAGTGCAAGGTCGTTGCGGTAGTCGCCCACCTGCGCCTTTGCGCACACGGCTGCCGTCAGCAGCAGAGCGAGGAGTGCTTTTCTTATTGTCTTTATCATTTGTTATTTTTCTCTTTAAGCCTTTCTAAACCTTTCTGTTCTAAGCCTCTTTAAGCCTTTCTAAGCCTCTTTAAGCCTTTCTAAGCCTCTTAAGAAGAGCAGCCAAGCCCTCCCCGATGGGGAGGGTTGGGAGGGGCTTTAATACGTAATTGTTTCTATCGTGCGTGTCGGCTTGTAGTGGAGCAGCACGAAGCAGTTGTTCTGCATGCCGCCGTTCGTCACGCGCTTGAATTTCAGCGGAGTCTGTAGCGGCTTGTACGTGTTCTGCTGCGGAGTGCCGTTGAACTGCTTGCCGTACTTGTTTATGCCGCGTATGAAGAACTGCGCCTGGTCGTAGCCCGTGAGGGCGAAGCGCGGCAGAGCCAAACGCATATCCGACTTGAACCACTGGCGATAGTGGCGCTCCAGACTTGCTGTAGCCGGTGCCGACTCGTTGTAGACGTATGCCGTCGGGATGTATGCCTCGTACTTGTAATAGTAGTCCTGGTATACGCGCTTGTACATCAGCCATTCGTTGTAGCCGTACATCGCAATCTGTATGTTCGGGTAAGAAGCACGCAGCGTGTTCAGCTTTGCAAGCGTAGAGTTAAGCTGCGGCGAACGACCCGTGTTCAGAATCACCACGTTGCGCTTCTTTGCGCTGAACGCCTTGGCGAACATCGGCTCCGACGACTTCAGGTTGGTTATGTTGTACGCAATGCCCTCAGCCTCAAGACGGCGGCGTAGGGCGGCTGTGAACACACCCTTGTCGCTTGTTGTGTCGTTGCAGTCGACAAACACCGGATGCGCATCCTTGAAGCGGTCCATGAACGCGTTCACAGACAGTTCGGCAGTGAGCACACGACTCTGATAAACCTGGAAGATATGGTCGTTGGTCTCCACGTCGCCACCGTTGATAGAGAACGGGATGACGAGACGTATGCCGTTCTTGCGGCAGAAGTCGCCTATCGGTTTAACCTGCTTGGTGTAGAGCGGACCGAAGATAAGGTCGCAGTTCTTGGCGTTGGCGTCGGCAAGCACCTGCGCTACGCTGGCATCCTTATGCAGGTTCCATGCGAAGATGTTGGTGTTGATGCCCTGACTGCGCAGACTGTCGCACGCCATGAGCACGCCACGGTAGTATTCTATCATGCGCTGTCCGTCGCCGTCCACGTTGTGCAGCGGCAGCATCACGCCCACGTTCACCGTGTTAGTCGCACGCTGCTGTGTTGCAGAAGCCTTCGGCGCCGCAGTCGTAGGGGCGGTCTGCACCTGCTTCGGGAACGGAATGAGCAACTGCTCGCCCTTCTTCAGCACATAGTCGTTCTTCTGCATGTCGGGGTTTGCCTGCATCAGCTCGTCGATGGTGATGCCGAACTTCTGGGCGATGCCATATATCGTGTCTTTCTTCTTTACCTTATACAAGTCTTGCCACTTCGGCGTCTGCGCTGCCACCGACGATGCCAGCAGCATGGCGCAGAACAAGAAAAGAATTCTAATGCTACGTCTCATTTCTATCATTCTATTAAAATTAACATTGCAAAAGTACACAAAATATATTGTTTGCAAAAATCTTTGTTCATAAATAACGTTATAAATAGGTAGCAGCGTTTTGCTGTGTGCGAGATAATAACTAACTTTGCATTACAAGTAAACGAGTAGACAAGTAAACAAGACGATAAGTAAACGAGTAGATAATGAGATACATCAGAACACTTTTATTGTTGGTTCTCTGCACCACGCTGCAGGCATACGCCGACGAGGTGCCGACAATCGACCCGCAAGCTACGTTCACCACCGACGAAGGCGAGGAGACCGGCACGAGCTATTCAGGTTCGGCTCCGCTCACCGTGGTGTTCCACGCCAATGCCGAAAACGTAGGCATGTACACGCCCCACTACGAGTGGCGTTTCACCAAGGAGGGCGATACACAGCCCTACCTCGTGCGCTACGAGGAAGAGACCGAGTACACGTTCACCGAGGCGGGTTCGCACCGCATCGTGCTCTACGCCACGTTCATCAACGGCACCGACACCGTAGCCTACACCAAGGACTACTGGCAGGACGCACAGCCGATAACCATACAGATATCGGAGAGCAAGCTCGAGATGCCCAATGCCTTCTCGCCCAACGGCGACGGCATCAACGACATCTATCGCGCCAAGAACAACTACCAGAGCATCGTGGAGTTCGACGCCTACATCTTCAACCGCTGGGGACAGAAGATATACGAATGGCACGACCCTGCGGGCGGATGGGACGGCAAGTTCAACGGCAAGGATGTGAAGCAGGGCGTCTACTTCGTGCTCGTGAAGGCGAAGGGAGCCGACGGAAGAAAGTATAACATCAAGAAGGATGTGAACCTGCTGCGTGGCTATACCGAAAGCAATGGGGTGAATTCTACGGAATAGAGTTATGGGAGAAAAGATAAACGTTTGGGGCGCACGCGTCCACAACCTGAAGAACATTGACGTGGAGATACCACGCGACTCGCTCACGGTAATCACCGGACTGAGCGGATCGGGCAAGTCGTCGCTTGCCTTCGACACGATATACGCCGAGGGTCAGCGTCGATACATCGACACGTTCTCGGCATACGCACGCAACTTCCTTGGAGGAATGGAGCGACCCGATGTCGACAATATAACCGGTCTGAGTCCGGTTATATCCATCGAACAGAAGACAACAAACAAGAACCCACGCTCTACCGTGGGCACAACGACCGAGATATACGACTATCTGCGTCTGCTCTATGCTCGCGCCGGAACGGCTTACAGCTACGTTACGGGCGAGAAGATGGTGAAGTATACCGAGGAGCGTATCATCGAGATGATTAACTCCGACTATGCCGGCAAGCGCATATACATACTCGCGGCTCTCGTGAGACAGCGCAAGGGCCACTACCGCGAACTCTTCGAGACACTTCGTCGCAAAGGCTATCTCTACGTGCGCATCGACGGCGAGATTACGGAGATAAGAAGCGGCATGAAGACCGACCGCTACAAGAACCATAACATTGAGGTGGTGATAGACAAGATGCAGATGCATGACGGCTTCGACGACCGCCTGCGCAAGACTGTCGCTACGGCAATGCGCGAGGGCGACGGACAGATTATGATTCTCGACAAGGACACGGGCGTGGCAAAGAACTTCTCCAAGCGACTGATGTGCCCTACGTCGGGCATCTCTTACCGCGACCCTGCACCCAATATGTTCTCGTTCAACTCGCCCGAAGGCGCCTGCAGCAAGTGCAAGGGCTTGGGCTATGTCAACGAGATTGACATGAAGAAGGTCATCCCCGACGACTCGCTGTCTATATACGAGGGCGCCATTGTTCCGTTGGGCAAGTATAAGAACCAGATGATATTTTGGCAGATTGGCGCCATTCTCGAAGCGGCTGAATGTACGCTGAAGACGCCGGTGAGCGAGATACCTGAGGACACGCTCAACGAGGTGTTGTACGGTTCGCTCGAAACGATACGCATCAGTAAGGACGTGGTGCGCACGTCGAGCGACTACTTCTGCACGTTCGACGGCGTCATAAAGTATCTGCGCACCGTCATGGAGAACGACGACTCGCAGGCTGGACAGAAATGGGCTGACCAGTTCCTCGCTATGGCTGAGTGTCCTGAGTGTCACGGCGCACGCCTTAACCGCGAAGCGCTGTCGTATCGCATCTGGGACAAGAACATTGCGGAGTTGTCTGCGATGGACATTCAGCAGCTTAAGCAGTGGATAGACGAGGCAGAAGCCCACCTCGACTCTCGTCAGAAGACTATCGCTACGGAGATATTGAAGGAGATAAAGACACGTATCAACTTCCTGCTCGACGTGGGTCTCGACTATCTGTCGCTCTCACGCCAGTCGGCAACGCTTTCCGGCGGCGAGAGCCAGCGCATTCGTCTTGCCACTCAGATCGGTTCGCAGCTCGTCAACGTGCTCTACATCCTCGATGAGCCGAGCATCGGTCTGCATCAGCGCGACAACGACCGTCTTATCCACTCGCTGAAGGAGTTGCGCGACATGGGCAACACGGTGGTTGTGGTAGAACACGACCGCGACATGATGCTCAATGCCGACTACATCGTTGACATTGGTCCGAAGGCGGGCATCCGTGGTGGCGAGGTGGTGTTCCAGGGAACGCCCGCTCAGATGCTAAAGGAGCACACCATCACCGCCGACTACCTCAACGGAGTGCGCCGGATAGAGATACCTGCCAAGCGACGCGAGGGCAACGGCAAGAGCATCGTGATACGCGGTGCGAAGGGCAATAACCTGAAGAATGTTGACGTAGAGTTCCCATTAGGCAAGCTCATCGTGGTGACGGGCGTGAGCGGATCGGGCAAGTCGACGCTTATCAACGAGACGTTGCAGCCTATTCTCTCGCAGCACTTCTACCGCTCGCTGAAGAAGCCGATGCCATACGACAGCATCGAGGGCATAGATAATATAGACAAGGTGGTGAATGTAGACCAGTCGCCGATTGGTCGCACGCCGCGCTCCAATCCGGCTACATATACCGGCGTGTTCAACGACATACGCGCCATGTTCGTCAATCTGCCCGAGGCGAAGATACGCGGCTACAAGCCAGGCCGCTTCTCGTTCAACGTGAAGGGCGGACGCTGCGAGACATGTAAGGGCGGCGGCTACCGCACTATCGAGATGAACTTTCTGCCGGATGTGCTCGTGCCGTGCGAGGAGTGTCACGGCAAGCGCTACAATCGTGAGACGCTTGAGGTGCGCTACAAGGGAAAGAGCATTGCCGACGTACTCGATATGACGTTCAATCAGGCTGTAGAGTTCTTCGAGAACGTGCCTAACATTCTGCAGAAATTAAAAACAGTGAAGGAGGTGGGCTTGGGTTACATCAAGTTGGGTCAGCCTTCGACGACACTCTCGGGTGGCGAGTGTCAGCGTGTGAAGCTGTCTACCGAACTCAGCAAGCGCGACACCGGCAAGACGCTCTATATTCTCGACGAACCGACAACGGGTCTGCACTTCGAGGACATAAAGATTCTGATGGAGGTGATAGAGAAACTGGTAGACCGTGGCAACACGGTGATTATCATCGAGCATAACCTCGACGTGATAAAGCTCGCCGACTACATCATCGACATGGGACCTGAAGGGGGACGCGGTGGCGGACGCTTGCTCGCAAAGGGAACGCCGGAGGAAGTAGCTGAATGCAAAGAAAGTTACACGGCGAAGTTCCTGAAGCAAGAGTTAGAATGTAAATAATTAGAAGTATATGAAAATAGAACTCAGTAATCTTGAGAAACACTTCGGCACGAACACTGCCGTGGACATTGAAAGTTTCACCATCAACAACGGTGATATTCTTGGTCTTGTGGGCAACAACGGTGCGGGCAAGACTACGCTTTTCCGCCTTATGCTCGACCTTCTGAAGGCGGACGAGGGTGTTGTTACTATGCATCCGTCTGCGGATGACGTTGAACTTGTTCCAAGCAGCCTTAAGCTCTCCCCCGACGGGGGAGTTGGAGGGGGCTCTCCAATCAACCCGGCGCAGAGCGAAGACTGGAAAGCGTATACCGGTGCGTACATCGACGACGGTTTCCTCATAGACTTCCTCACGGCTGAGGAGTATTTCGACTTCATTGGTCGTGTGTCGGGCATGACGAAGGAGCAGATTGCGGAACGCCTTGTCTACTTCGAGCCGTTGATGGGCGGCGAGATACTCAATCAGAAGAAGTACATACGCGACTTCTCTGCGGGCAATCGCCACAAGGTGGGTATCATAGCGGCGCTACTCAACCGTCCCGAACTGGTTATTCTCGACGAACCGTTCAACTTCCTCGACCCGCGCAGCCAGAATATGCTGAAGAAGATTCTTGTTGAATACAATAAGGAGACGGGTGCAACGGTTATCGTGTCGAGCCACAACCTGCAGCACACCACGGAGATATCTACACGCATCGCGCTGCTTGAGCACGGCGTGATAATAAAAGACCTCGACAACCACGATGCTGAGGCTGTTGTCGAGTTGCAGGATTATTTTAAGGTTTAGACTTTTTCATCTTCCAGCGCCAGTAATAATGCCACAGCCTGAATATCGGCTCGCTCAGCGCCTCCGACGGATAGTATTTTAGCAGTCGCAGGTCGCGATGCAGTCGCAGCAGATTATGTCCAAGAGCGCCATGCTTGAAGCCGTTGCCGTCGTAGGTGTCGCGGCCCCAGGCATGGCGTTCGTCGTGATGTCCGAAGTTGCCGCCGCATAGGATGTCGTTGAGCAGCATCTCTCCGCGCTTCTTGTCCATCGGCGCAATCATCTTCTCCTCCGGCAAGCCCAGCACCTCGTGCAGCACGTACATCATTGCGCCGGCGAAGTGCCATAAGCCGAGACGAGTCAGAGAATTTTGAGTTTTGAGTTTTGAGTTTTGAATTGTCGGCTTTGCCGATTTTGAATTATTCAATTTTGAGTTTTGAGTTTCCAATTCACAATTCTTCAACTCCTCATCGCGTAAGCGACAATTCAAAACTCCTAATTCAAAATTCAAAATTACATAGTAATAGTCCACTACTTGTCTCAGTCCCACGCCCTCGTAGAAGTAATGGTGATAGAGATGGTAGAGCTGGTAGACAGCGTTGAAGTCGGCAGTAGGCGCAGCCACCTCGCCCGCCTCGTCGGGCAGTGCTATCATGTTGCGGCACTGTGCGTCGATGCTCTTGCGAAACCACTGCTGCAAGCGGCGGTTGTACGTGAAGTTTGCCATGAAGCCTGGCGTATAGTGCAGCTCTACCGATATGCCGTTCGTCGTGAGCGCAATGTGGTTGTAGCTCTCCTCGTCGATTTGTCCGTTCTCCTTAGCCAACGTCTGCGCCAGTTGTCTTATCTCTTCGCGTGAAGCATTCACCCACATATCCACATCACCCGGCGTGCGCGCCGCAGGGTTGGCGTACATAGCCGCGTTCGCCTGACCCTTCAGAATGCAGCAGTCGTAGCCCGCCGCCTTCACTTTATTATATACGCCGACCGTAGCCTCATTGAGCATAAGGTTCATGCGGCTTATATTCTGGCTCATCATGAACCAGTTCATAAGCAGACTCTGCTTGGGTGCTACCGCCTTCGGCAGTCGCGATATGCCCTCCATGATGATTCCTACCAGTGTCTGTTTCTTTGCGAAGTCGTAGAAGCGTTGCCAGTCGAAACCGTTCAGCGCCGACCCGTCCAGAAACTCCTTTCCCTCGTACGTGCCCAGGGCGAATTGTATGAATTTATAATAAATCTTCTCTGTCATTATCTCTTTTAATACACGTTTTGCCGATTGGCAAAGTTAGTCAAAATCTTTCGATTATACTGCTCGTTTCCCGATTTATCCGCATTTCCATCCTAAAAATCGAAGTCGTCTACAGCATAAAGAGGTACATTCGTAACCCAATCTTCTTGCTTAAAGTCGTTCATTGAGATGCGGTAAGCCTTTCTCGATTTGTTGTCACATACAAACTGACGCAGACTTTTAGCCTTGACATTAGTCTCTGCTTTTACTTCTAACGGGACAATCTCGTCCTCGTCATCTTGTAGCAAGAAATCAATTTCCAGGGTGCTGTTCGATTTGGCGTAGTAGTACGGTTCATATCTCAGAATTAGTTGCTGCAATACATATTGCTCTGTCAACGCCCCTTTAAACTCTGTGAAGATACTATTGCCTGTCACAATTGTAGAAGCTTTGAGATTAGACATTGCCCCTAAAAGTCCAACATCCAAACCAAATATTTTGAAAGCCACTCTGTCTTTATAGCTGACAAGCGGCAGTCTTGGAGCCTTCACATTGCATACCTTGTATATTAATCCGGCATCTTGCAACCATTGCAGAGCAATTTCATACTCTCTGGCTCTTGCGCCATCACGCACCACTCCGTATATGAATTTCTTATTCTCCTTGCTTAGTTGGGCAGGCAGCGAATTCCACAAATCAGTAATACGAGGCACTATCTCAGATGGTGCGTGCTTAGACATGTCTCTTTGGTAACTGTTCAGTATGCCTTTTTGTATCGACCTTACATCCTTCCAGTCGCGTTTTTGGCTAAAACTCAATACCGCCTCAGGCATACCTCCAACATAGTAATAATATTTTAAGTGTTCCTGAAGCTTTGGGGCAAACATAGTTATCATGTTCCAGTCTTTTGTTTGCAGTAGTTGTGCCAGATTCTTTTCTCCCATAGCCATCACAAATTCAATGAAATTCATGGGGTATAGGGACAGGAAATCTACCTTACCTACGGGGAAAGACTCTCCATTGTGTAACTCTATTCCTAAAAGTGAACCAGCCGCAATAACGTGATAGCCAGGTGCATTCTCTGCAAAATATTTAAGCGAAGTTATGGCGTGTGGCGCAGCTTGTATCTCATCAAGGAATATCAATGTCTCGCCCTCTGTACAGGTCACATTTGTTGCGGCTCCTATGGCAATAAGAATTCGAGGTATATTAAAGTCTTGCTCGAAGAGGTTTTGCAACATCTTCATCTCTTCAAAGTTCACATACGCCAACTGCTTATAGTTTTGACGAGCAAACTCTTTGACAAGCCAAGTCTTACCCACCTGCCTTGCTCCCTCTACAATTAGAGGTTTACGATGTTCTTTGGCTTTCCATTGCAGAAGTTCACTTATTGCTAATCTATCCATAATAAAACATTTTTATTTCACAAAAAATGAGGGAATATTCCACCTCTTATTCACATTTTTAGGGGGAATAACGATGCAAAGATACACATTTTAAGGGGGAATAATTGCTTTGTCTTACACATTTTTATGGGGAACGCCCATTCTTTTATTATTTTAAGGTTTTTCTTGCAGTAAGAATTTTAACAGCGGATTAAACTCTAAGTTTGAATTTACGCAGCCAAAATTCGTTTAATCCGTTTCTTGCTCGGTTGGTGCACTTCTTGCTTTGGCAAGCGGCAAAGCCGAGCGGAGACAAGTGTACCCCCTAAAAATAGCATCTGTGTATCTGCAATCCGTGGGAGAACATCAGAATATTGATTCTTCCGTTTCTGACGTGAATAGTTCCAGGGCCTTCATTCCCATGATAGAATTGCCCTTCGCGTTGAGTCTTGGACTCCACACCGCTATCGAGTAGCGCGACGGATAGAGCGCCACGATGCCGCCGCCCACGCCACTCTTGCCAGGCAGACCCACGAGGAACGCGAAGTCGCCCGCCTCGTCGTAGAAGCCGCACGTCTGCATGATGGCGTTGATGCGCTTCACCCTCGAGATTGTCAGGTTCACGCCGGCATGCGAGAAAGGTTCGTTGCTGCGAGCGAACGCCATGAACGCATGCGAGAGGTCCTCGCAGCTCATCTCCAGCGAGCAGATAGTGCTGTAGAACTGCAGCACGTCGTTCACGTCGTTGTGCAGATTGCCGTGATGCTTCAGCAGATAGGCGATGGAAGCGTTCAGATAGCTGCAGCTCAGCTCCGACTGCGCCACCTCCTCCGAGAAGTTGATGTTCTCGTTGCCGGCGATGGTGCGCACGAAGCGCAGGAAGAACTCCTTCGGGTTCTCCAGATGCGAGAGAATAACGTCGGCAGTCACCAATGCGCCGGCGTTGATGAACGGATTGCGTGGCTTACCATGCTCGTACTCCAGTTGTACAAGCGAGTTGAACGCCGATCCCGACGGCTCCTTTCCGATGCGCGTCCACAGATCCTTGCCTAAGATGCTCAGAGCGATGGCAAGCGAGAATACCTTTGCGATGCTTTGTATCGAGAACTTCACGTCCGAAGCCCCGATGCTGTATGTCCTGCCGTCGAGCATGTGCAGGCACAGTCCGAACTGGTCAGGGTCTACATTTGCCAGTGCCGGGATATAGTCAGCCTGCTTGCCCTCTTTAGCGTATATCTCAATCTCTTCTCTTATGTGTTCCAGTAAAGGTTGATAGTCTGTCGTTTTCATTCTTTGGTAGCTTAAAAGTTAACGCTGCGAAAATACATGTTTTCTGATAAACGAGGCGCAGAATTAGTGTTATATAAACTTAAAAAAGACTCTCCCGATAGGCTCAGGCTATTTGCCTGCTACCTATCGGGAGAGTCTTTATGTATATCAAAAAATGTGTCTATTGCTTACTCTGCTACAATATTAACGCTCTCTGCCGACTGAGGCTTGAAGCGCAGTGTGTATGTATGGTTGCCGCTCGTCGGACAAAGATAGTCGTCAAGACAAGCGTCACCACCGCACGAGTTGTTGCCCAAGCCGCGCTGCATATAGTCGAAGTGAGCGTAAACCTGCGGGTTGCGTGACAAGTCGTACCAGTGGCGTTTTGAGTTCCACAACGAGTAGTTTGTTTTACACCAATCTGTCTCGTCGTAGTGAGAGAGTGAGAACGAAGCACGTCCGCCCACCTTAACGCCGAGCTGCACGCCTGCGGTCTTGTTAGTGAGAATCAGCTCACGCAAGTCCTCGTGGTCGCCGAAGGTCTGTGGGTGAATCATCTCGTCGACCATGTCGTCTACCGTTGTGGTGAAGCGTCCGAGATAAGAACCAGTCTTGCGGTCGCTGTAGTTAGAGCGAGGACCGCGAGCATAGAACTCTACGTTCTCGAAACCTGCGGCAAACTGCATGCCCAAGCCGATGCGGGCGAGTGTGCCACTTGGCGTGAATGTCACCTTCATGTCTACTGTTCCGTCTGGGTAGAATGTATAGTCGGTGGTGTAGCTGCATCCAGTTGCCGAACCTTCGACAGACATTGTCGCATTATTGCCGTTCTCTTTAAGGGCACTAATGATGCTTGTTGTTGTCGAATTTATGAACGATATGTTTTTCGAGTCGCCGTCGTTGTCCACCTTACGATTGCTGTTGAAGTCAGGACCTGCATTGATAAGGCTCTTGCCGTCGTATGTCCATGAGGTCATCTTGCCGTTGCTGAAGCTGATGGAATACTCCTTGCCGTTCTCGTCTGTACCAGATACGGTGCTGCCGCTAACGTTCAACGAGCCACCTTTAGAAGTGTAATTTGGCAATACGGGGAATCCCATTGTGCCGTCAGTGCCATTAGCTGTGCCGTTAGAGGTGTCCTGCTTAGAGAGCGAGAACTGAGCGTCAGCGATGCTATAACCTTCCTCTGCCCATGATGTCCAGTCAGCAACGTTCGCCTTTGTCGGCTTCTTTACGCGCAACTCTACGTTTACGAGATACTCTGCGTCGTCGGATGCAGATGTCTGTATTGGCAGATTTACGGTAGCATAAGAACCTGCGTCGATAGTTGTGAAGCTTTCGAGCTTGCCGTTCTCTACTAAGTATCCGTCCTTCATCACGCGATAGCCGATTTCGAAGTTGTCAGACGAGATAGGCATGAACGCATACTTGTTCTCAATCTTTACAGACTTCGAATCAGCAGTAGGCTGAGTGAATTTCACATACTGATATACCTTCTTCACCTCAGAGAGCTTGCCAGTCCATGTGCGGTCTGGTGTGACGATACCGTTGTTGAGGAAGTTGCCCTGGAAGCCTATAGCCGGACTCCAATATGTATAGACTGAATTACAGTCGTAGCCTGATATCCAGTAGTTGAAGCCGTTTTTGTCCTTCTTCTCACCGTTAACAAGCCTTGCAGGGTCGTAAACTGACTGGTCTACCCAGTCCCAGATACAACCACCGATGATGCCGGTGCTTTTCTCAATTACATCCCAGTATTCCTTCAAGTTACCAACAGCCTGACCCATAGCGTGAGCATACTCGCAGATGAAGTAAGGCTTGCCGTTGTAACCATTCGACTTGCTTGATGCTCCTTGCTTGTCACCAATCGGATACACAGTCGGGTACATGTTAGAGTGAAGGTCTGAATAGCTGACATTGTAGTCCTCGTTGCAGTAGAAGATAGGGCGGCTGTTGTCGTACTTCTTCATTTCTGTTTTTGCAGAAGAGAAATTGGTTGCATCGCCACACTCGTTACCCAACGACCAGAAGAGAACGCTCGGGTGGTTGCGGTCGCGCTTCACCATGCGCACCTCACGGTCGGTGATGGCTGTCTTCCAGCTGCTGTTGCTTGCCAATCCCTGGTTGCCGTGACATTCCACGTTTGCCTCGTTCACACAATACATACCAAATGCGTCCATCATGGCGTACATCTTCGGCTGGCGCGGATAGTGCGATGTGCGTATTGTGTTTACGTTAGCCTGCTTCATCATCTTGATGTCCTTAAGCATTGTCTCCATGTCGATAGCACGACCATATTCAGGATGAGTGTCCTGAGTGTTCACGCCCTTAACGAAGATACGCTTGCCGTTTACGAGCAGTTGTGTACCGCTTATTGTTACAGTCTTGAAACCATACTTTGTAGAGAACGCCATCTCCTCTGCTCCGTTCTCGTCCTTCTGACTTACAACGACCGTGTAGAGATACGGGTCTTCAGCGCTCCACGGATGCAGGTTGCTGAGGCTGCTGAGTGTAACGGTCTTTTCAGCTTTTGCTGTTCCGCTGTAAGTCTCTGTTCCGGTAGCAATCTCCTTGCCGTCGCGGTCGAGCAACGACACCTGTAGAGTCTTGTTAGCAGAGACGGCGTTGCGGTTGTCTACAGTCAGCTTCACCGACATGCTGCCGCTTGTAGCGTCGCTGTTGAGCGACGATGTGATGTAGTGGTCAGACACGAACACCTTCGGAGTAGCCACGAGATATACGTCGCGGTGTATACCAGAGAGGTGCCACATATCCTGACCTTCGAGATACGAACCGTCGCACCAGCGATATACACGTACCGAGAGCTGGTTGTCACCCGTAGTTACGAAGTCGGTGATGTCGAACTCGGCGTCGGTGTTAGAGTCTTGCGAGTAGCCTACGTACTTGCCATTCACCCATACCACGGCAGCGCTGTATACGCCGTCGAAGTGTACAAACACACGCTTGTCCTTCCATGTCTCAGGAATAGTGATGGTGCGGCGATAGAAGCCCGTTGCGTTGTGATCAGTAACACCATATTGAGTCCATCCCACGTTTGCGTTTGGAGCATTGTCTTGGAACGGATAACCTACGTTGGTGTAAACCGGTTTGCCGTAGTTAGCCATTTCCCAAGAGAGCGGCACGCGGATGGTGTCCCAACCGCTGTCGTTTTCGTCCTTTGCATAGAACTCGCTTGAGCCAGGACCAGATGATGTACCTGCAACATACTTAAACTTCCAAGTTCCGTTGAGGTTGATATATTCAGCCTTTGTTTCGTCGGGCTGCTGCCACGGCTCTGCGTAGTGCTTAGTGTCTGCCTTCATCTGCTCTACAGAAGCGTAAGGGATGAATGTAGCGTGTGCATCCTCCTTATGGTCGCTCACCTTGCTCTGGTTGCTTATCCAGCTAACATCGAACACGGTTTTGATGAAGCCGAAGGCTGTAGCTTCCGTTTTAGAAGTTGTCTTAGCAAGACCAGTGCCAGCGCTGTTTACTACCAAATAGTAATCAGAAGAAGCTTCTTGTGGTCTACATGCTAAATAATAAGTGTCGTCGCCAGCGCTAACAATCTTCCATTCTTGGTTGGCGTTGGATTTTGTTGTGCCATTTTCTTTGTAATCATACTCACTATCCCAAATAAGCGGAGCCGTACTATTAGTTCCTGCCATGTCTATTGCATAGATAGAACCGAGGCTCTTGAAGTGGAAAGAATAGCCAGTAGTACTTTTACTTGTAAGCGCGTTCCATTTCTGAGTGGCACTGCCTTCTTCTAATGTGCTAACATTTATGCTTGCGTTTTGTGTCTGGCTTTCAACGCTCAGACACTTTGCTGCGTAACCTATAGGGCAAATGTAGTAGTCGTTCCCAATGGTAGGCGTAACGAATGTGTTGTAAGTGCTTACAGACTTATATGTAGCCCATGAGCGTGTGTTGCCTTGCTTGCTACCATAGAGAATCGACGAAAGGTTGAGGATATTGTTGATGTTTGATGCATCGCAAATCTTGTTGCTGTTAAGATACAGACCGTTCGAGTTTAGTTCGATAGTTGTTTCGCCTGAGATGTCGGTGTAGTCTTTACGGTAAGTGTGGCTTGCGCCACCGTTAAAACAGTTAACCTGCAGAGTAT